>Ga0137412_10000427_pt1 | contig 29241 bp, 22 predicted proteins | sample CZODoug2_1_16fun_FD_122160 | JGI IMG/M metagenome (GOLD analysis project Ga0137412, IMG submission 122160) | Vadose zone soil fungal communities from Angelo Coast Range Reserve, California, USA - CZODoug2_1_16fungal (Hybrid Assembly) | ecosystem: Environmental > Terrestrial > Soil > Vadose zone...
CAAACGGAACTGAGATAAGCATGTAGGCTCCGTGGCGTAGCGCTTTTCGGACGGGGGTTCGACTCCCCCCGCCTCCACTTCTCCTTCGCTCGCTTCCGCGAGCTACGGCGAACTGGTTCGCATTTCCGACAATCTAATTCGCGATAGAAGCTTGAGCTTTGAGAGGCGAGCGAAGGAGAAGTGCCCGCCATAGCCTTCGCCCGAACGTCGCAAGATTATACTTTACGTATATATCTATAAAGCTATACACTGCCCCGACCGAGAAGGCGAAGGCGGGCTTTGTGTTCTATACCTACATTCTCCGCAGCCGCTCGTGCCCCGAGAAGATTTATTCCGGCTCAACGCAAGACTTGCGCACTCGATTATCCGAACACAACAGTGGAAAATCTACGTACACCAGCAAATTCGCGCCGTGGGATTTGGTTTTCTATGCTGCTTTCCCGCAAAGACTGCAAGCCGAGACATTTGAGAAGTACCTGAAAAGCGGATCCGGCCGCGCGTTCGCTCACAAACGTCTGCTCAGTGGAATCAGGGGTGTGTAATTGGTTCAACTCCCCGCCTCCAAACATCTCTCCATTTAGTCCTTGTCAAGGGGACCGATTGTGCGGAAACTTCGCATCCAGAAAATCATTCCCGAGTGGTGGGTGCCGCTACATGATAAGTAAGCGCGTGCGCACGGCTGGGTTAAGGAATTCGCCGGATTGCAAATTCAGGAACTCACCTGATTGTCACTGCGCAATTCACCAACAATAATCCTGCGCGTCTCGCGGTGCGAATTTCCCAGCGACGGTTTCGGAAACCGAGCGTTCAACGGCCGTTCATCGAGCTTTTACAGTGCAAGTCTAAGCTCTTCGCGTAACGCCGCGTGATTCTCCCAGCCTTCACAATTAAAACAGCGAGGAGGTTGGATCGTGCAAAAGATACCGTTTCGGTGGTTGTGGGCGATTCTCTTATTGATTTGTGTGGCGGGGCAGAAACCGGCTCTCGCCCAAACCGGCTTGCAGAAAGTGAACCATATCATCATCGTGATGCAGGAGAACCATTCGTTCGACAACTACTTTGGCGCGCTCGCCTACGCTCCGGGCAGCCCCTATCACACGCCGGGTAATACACACGGCTGCGCGGCGGACGACCATGCTTGCGTGGACGGATTGTCGTGCCTTCCGGACGCATCGGGCGCGCTGCACTGCTTCAACTCCAACCTTGACGATAACGGCAGCCAGGTATTCGCATTTCACGATTCCAGGCGATGCGTTTCGCCGGACCTGAACCATTCCTGGTTTCCCACGCACCAGGAAGTCAACTATTCGAATCCGGATAACACTTTGGGGCAAAGCCTCAACAATGGATTCGTCCGCGGGAACGATCAAACCGAACAGATTGACAACGGCGTCGAGAGCCCCACCGACGATCAGACGATGAGCTTCTACAATCAGAATGAGATTCCTTTTTATTATGATCTGGCGCAGAAGTTCGCGATCAGCGACCGCCACTTTTCCTCCGTGCTTGGCCCCACTTTCCCTAACCGGTCGTATCTGATGGCGGCCACTTCCTTCGGGCACCTGACAACAGACGACACGTTTCCTCCTCTTGGAAGCACAGGCTATAAGCCGATTACCGGCACGATCTTCGACCTGTTCGATAAATACGGCGTTACCTGGGCCGATTATTTTCAGGACGCCCCGCAAGGAGCGAGCTTCCGTCTTTTCAGCACGACGAACCTTAATCCGCACTTCCTGCCCCTTCCCACTTTTTTTGTCCAAGCCGCATTGGGATTGCTGCCCTCTGTCTCGTTTGTCGATCCAAATTTTGGCTTGACCGGAACGGCCCTGGAAAACGACGAGCATCCGCCAACGGATATACAGAGAGGCCAGGCCTACGTTTCGCAGGTAATCAACGCAGTTCGCAACAGTCCGAACTGGAAAGACTCAATAATCTTTCTCACCTACGATGAGCACGGCGGCTTCTACGATCACGCTGCGCCGCCGCCTGCGCCGCAAAATTACGCTTTAACGCCGGACGGAATTGCTCCGGGGCAGTGCGCCGACCTTTCGAATCCGCCGTCAAGTGAACAGCCGGGGGGTGGCGCGGAATGCTCCAGTAATCCTGTGAGCACGACGGACACCAGCGTAAAAGATGCGATCCAGCTGTGCCCGGAACTGGCGGCAAACCCGACGGGTCCATATCCGGCGAGATGTCCCAACTTCAATCAGCTCGGCATCCGTATTCCCTTCGTGGCGATTTCTCCGTTCTCCAAACCGCACTATGTTTCGCACACGATCGGCGACCACACGTCCATGCTGGCGCTTATTGAGAAACGCTTTCTCTCGATTCCCAGGCCCTTTGGCACGGCTGCCGCTCACTTAACCCTAAGAGACCAATACGCGAACACGCTGGAAGATATGTTCGATTTCGGGCATTCGCCTTCGCTGAATGTTTCGCTAACCCAGGCTCAGCCGCCAGCGAACGACTGCACTCCGCTGCGGTTGCTCCTGCCGTAAAACTCCAGCATCAGTGCGGTTGGCAAGCCTCAGCTGGCTTGCCAACCGTACCTCACCCGCCCCCTCCGGCAAACACACTTGAGTCGCAATCTGTAACCTTGTATTCACGGAACAGAAATGCAGGTTGCTGAATTAGGGAATTTCCCGGATTTGAAATGCGGGGACGCACCTGATTGATACTACAGTCCTTCGCCGACAATAATTTTGACGTCTTGGAGTACGCATGCCACAGCGAGGCTCTGGGCACCAGCCCTGAACCCATTTTATTCAGAGATGGTTGCGCCATGAACCTTGCGAACTGCGTAAAGGCCACGTCCCAACTCTTTTTTTTCATATTCCTTCGAGCGAATCCGGCCCGGATGCGGGAAGCCGCAAACGGCCGCCGTCCCGCATTTTCCGGGAAGCGACTTGCGTTCCAGCGAATTCTGCTGCTCACGCTGGCACACTCGCTTCTGGCAGTTTCAGCATTGGCCACGTGCAGCGCGCCCAGGAATGCGATCGAGGCGGAGAACTGCCTGCCGGGGAATCCTTCCAGCCAATGGTATGTTTGGGGAACCGGCTCGAAGAATATTCAGGGGTTTACCACCGACATCAGCGCGAACGCGGGGCAAACCGTTTTCTTCAAAATCTCGACGACTGCCATTGCGTACCGCATTGATATTTACCGCATGGGTTATTACCAGGGGCAAGGCGCGCGGCTGGTTGCTTCGATTTCACCTTCCGCGACTTTGCCGCAAATTCAGCCCGCCTGCCTGGCGGACAGTTCCACGGGGCTTACCGATTGCGGTAACTGGGCCGTATCGGCGTCCTGGGCGATGCCGGCCACGGCGACGTCGGGCATCTACCAGGCTTCGCTTGTGCGCTTAGACACCGGTGATGTCGGCCAGATACTTTTTGTCGTTCGCAATGATTCCAGCCATTCCGACATTCTGGTGCAGACGTCTGACCTGAACTGGCAGGCCTACAACGATTACGGTGGCAACAGCCTGTATTCGGGAAACCCGGCTGGGCGCGCTTACAAGGTCAGCTACAACCGGCCGTTCAACGTTCCGAATTTGAATGCGTGGTTTTTCGCGTCGGAATACCCGATGATTCGATGGCTGGAAGCGAACGGCTACGACGTCACTTATTTCACCGGCGTGGATACCGACCGCAACGGCGCGCAGATCAGGCAGCACAAAATATTTATGTCCGTTGGGCACGACGAATATTGGTCGGGCGGACAACGAACGAACGTGGAAGCGGCGCGAGCGGCTGGCATAAACCTGGCATTTTTCAGCGGCAATGAGGTTTACTGGAAAACGCGTTGGGAACCCAGTATTGACGGCACAAATACCTCGTACCGCACGATGGTCTGTTACAAGGAAACACTTGCGAATGCGATGATCGATCCCGCAGACCCTCCTATCTGGACGGGCACCTGGCGGGATCCGCGCTTCAGCCCTCCGGGCGACGGTGGCCGCCCCGAAAACGCGCTGACCGGCACACTCTTCGGAGTGAGTTCGTATCGCAATGATCCGATTACCGTGCCGCAGGCCGACGGCAGAATGCGTTTCTGGCGAAACACCGGCATTGCATCGCTCGCGCCGGGGCAGGCCGCGACGCTTCCCGCGGGAGTACTCGGCTATGAATGGGACGTGGACACGGACAACGGATTCCGTCCGGCCGGGCTGGTGCCGCTCTCAACGACCACGCTGAACGTTTCAACGTGCGTGGTGGGCTACACCATCACGAGTTGCACGGCCACGCACCAACTCACCTTATATCGCGCCCCGAGCGGAGCGCTTGTTTTCGGAGCAGGCACGGCGCAGTGGTCCTGGGGATTGGACAGCAATCACGCCATTTCCGCCAATCCGACTGACGTCAACATGCAACAAGCCACCGTGAATCTGTTGGCGGACATGGGAGTGCAGCCCGCGACGTTGCAGGGCGGCTTGGTGCCGGCGAGTGCTTCGACGGACACGACACCGCCGCGATCGACGATTATTTCGCCCCCGACGGGAACCAGGGTCTCGGCAGGCAGTTCGCTCACAATTTCTGGCACGGCCGTTGATTCCGGCGGTGGCGTGGTGGGAGCCGTGGAAGTTTCTCTGGATGGAGGAAAAACCTGGCATCCCGCGACAGGGAGAGAGAATTGGAGTTATCAAGCCACATTCGGATTCAGCGGAACTTTGAACGTGCTGAGCCGCGCGGTGGACGACAGCGGCAATATCGAAATACCGGGCGCGGGCATCACAGTGACGGCTTCTCCCCAGACCTGTCCGTGCACGATCTGGCCGAGCGCAGCGGTGCCGGCGACTGACGACGCCGGATCTTACTCTCCGTTGGAACTTGGAGTGCAATTTCACTCAGATACCGACGGCTACATTACCGGCGTTCGGTTTTACAAGAGCGCCGCCAACACCGGCACGCATGTCGGCCACCTGTGGAGTAACTCCGGCGCGATGCTGGCCAGCGCTACTTTTACCAACGAGACTTCGTCGGGATGGCAGCAGGCGAACTTCCCGAACCCCGTGGCGGTCACAGCGAACACATTATATGTAGCGTCCTATCAGACGAGTGTGGGGCATTTCAGTCTGGACCAGGGATATTTCACGGCGTTCGGCGTGAATAATTCCCCTCTGTATGCCTCCGCAGATACGAGTGGATACGCAAATGATTTGTACGCCTTCACCAGCAGCCCCGCTTTCCCGACAAATACTCTGAACGCATCGAATTATTGGGTGGATGTGGTCTTCAACTACACAGCCGGGACAGGCGCCACTCTCAAAGTCACGACGACCTCTCTTCCAAACGGAACGCAGGGCATTGCGTATCACCAGAGTCTTACGGCTTCCGGTGGCGCAACTCCGTATCAATGGGCTTTGATTTCGGGCGCCTTGCCGTCTGGACTGACATTTTCCACCAACGGAAGTTTCACAGGTACGCCGACTGCGGTTGGAACCAGTAACTTTACAGTGCAAGTAGCCGATGCCAGCGCTCCTCAGCAGACGGCGACTCAGCCGTTAAGCATCACCGTAACTGGGTCTGGCGGGGCGCAGGGCAACGCACAATTGAACGGTAACTATGCTTTCAACTTCACCGGCATAAGCGGGAATGCGAGCGTGTCATCCGCTTTTGCTGCGGTTGGAAGATTCACTGCAGACGGAGCCGGAAACCTTGCCAACGGCGAGATGGACACCAACGCATTGGGCGGGGGCGCCACCGCCCAATCCTTCACGGGGACTTATTCAATCGGCGCGGACAATCGTGGCGTGATGACGCTGAGTTTACCGGGCAGCACGGCGAAGCTCGCGTTCGCAATGTTGGCCAGCGGCAACGCGAAGTTCATTGAGTTCGACGCTTCGGGCGGTGCGGGAACGATTGGCTCCGGGACGATTGAAAAAGCGGACACGAGTGCCTTCAGCACAGCCAGAATCACGGGGGACTACGCGTTTGGCGCCGCCGGTTTCGACAACGCAAATAATCGCGCCGCGATCGAAGGCCGATTCACTGCGAACGGTACTGGCGTTTTCACCAATGCCGCGGGGGACTTGAACGGCTACGGCACGGATTATGCGATGAATTTCACGGCGGCGAGCTACGCCGTGTCCAACACCTCGACCGGCCGGGGCGCGATGAATCTCGCGTTCACGTTCGGGGGGCCACCGGCCAGCCTGAATTTTGTTTTTTACGTCGTGAACTCCGGAAAACTTTTTGTGATGGAGAGTGACACGATCACGACGGCGACGCCGCTGCTGAATGGCGCCGTTGTGCAGCAGCAAACTCCACCGGGAGGATTCTCCAACGCCTCGCTGAACAGCAACGAGGTGATTTACCTGACGGGGACTTCTCTGTGCGGCAGCGGACAGGGCGTGCCCAAAGCAGTCGCAGGTTTGCTCACAACGAATGGAGCGGGCTCCCTTTCGCTGACCTACGACGAGAACTACTGTCACGCGCCCAATTCCGTCACCGGCGCTGCAGGAACTTACAGCGTCGCCACAAATGGGCGGGCATCACTCGCTATCGGTGGCTACAACCTGGTTGGCTACCTGGTGAATTTGAATCGGTTGATTCTCTTTGTGTCCGATTCGAATGTCTTGTTCGGTTACGGTGAGCCACAGGCTGCCGGGTCATTCACAAACAGCTCGTTGAAAGGTCCTTATGGAGGATTCGCGACCAACCCGGTGGGATTCGGCGTGAATGTTTTCTCCGGCGAGTTCACCGCGGACGGCGGCACCCCCACAGGCAATTTTACCGGCACCGTAGACATCGGCACCGCAAGTGGGCCCACTTCGGGCGCGGCCTTCGCTTCCACCTACTCGATATCTTCCTCACCAACAAATGGCAGGGGAACTATGACGATGACCTCCCCTTCAGGGGGCACCGCCGTCATCTACATGGTCTCTCCCTCGAAATTCGTAGCCGTTCCACTGAATGATCCGAATCCCGCGATCTGGGACTTTGAACAATCTCCAGACCCGCCGACAATATCTCTTTCATCGCTCTCGCTGAACCCCACCAGTATCACTGGTGGAAATTCCTCCACCGGCACGGTGACATTAAGTGGCCCGGCACCGGCAGGCGGAGTGCAAGTCGCCCTTTCGAGCAGCAACGCGGCCGCGGCCAGTGTGCCTTCCAGTGTTACGGTTGCAGCCGGAGCCACCAGCGCAATATTCACCGTCAGCACAACTGCGGTCGCTTCCCAGACGGCAGTTACGATCTCGGCGACTTATAGCGGCGTGACCAAATCCGCCTCGCTCACAGTGAAACCCGCGCCACCTCCGCCAGTCACACTCGCTTCGTTAGCATTGAGTCCTTCAAGCGTTGTCGGTGGACTGGAATCTTCGACCGGCACAGTTACCTTGACCGGGCCTGCCCCCGTGGGTGGCGCACAAGTCTCTCTTTCCAGCAGCAACGGCGCAGCTAGTGTGCCTTCGAGCGTGCTCGTCCCTGCCGGAGCCACCAGCGCAACGTTCCGTGTCAGCACCTCAGTCGTTCTCGTTTCAACTTCAGCCGCAATCTCGGCCTCCTATAACGGCACGACCCAAACCAAAACTCTCACCATAACGTTTTAGCGACTCATAGGCGTGCGTCGAGAGGAAAATTCTTCAGCCAGGGCGGTTGTGCGGTTTACTGCGCTCTTGGCTTCTCACACATTTGCCACCTGCGCTGGGCCGTTGCGCAAGGCAGCCCGTCCGCGAGCGGAAGAATTCCTCGCGCCCCAAGTTAGTAGGCCAGCCGGCGAGTCTCTTCCTTAAGGGTCGTGCCGCTGCGTTTCAGGGCCATCATTTGTTCTGCCAGGTGCGTGATTCGGCCCGCGGCATCATCCGGGCTGACTCCGCGCGAATGAATGTTGGAGACGAGGTTTCTGTCCGCGTCCGTGTTTCCCGGGCGGGGAGAATAGGCCATGTAGGCCGAGAGACTTTCCGCGGTGGCAAGACCCGGCCGCTCCCCGATCAACAATACGATCACGCGGGGCGCAAGAAGCTCGCCGATGTCGTTCATGATGCCGACGCGAGAGTAGCGCACGACAAACGATTGCCCGATGGACCAACCGCGGGCTCGAACCTGTTGCTGGAGGAGTTGAAAGAGAAGAGGCACCTGTGCGGAGACCGCGGCGCTGGAAAGGCCGTCTCCGATCACGACCTGGATGTCGGGGGCTTTCGGGCAGCGCTGGGCGATCAGGCTCTTTGCACTTTCGCTGAGAGCCCGGCCAAGGTCTGGGCGCAGCAAAAACTGCGATTTCGATTGTGCTTTGCTTGAAACCTGGAAGAGGCCCCACTGCGTGACGAACTCAGGCGGGAAATCTTTTTGCAGGTCAAACTCGGTCCACACCGCATCCATCGCGCTCGCGTGCGCGCCGCGAAGCTCCAGCGCCATCTGTGTGGAATAGGCGAGGCCTCGCTCCACAAAAATGCGCGCCGGGGTGCGTGCGCGAATTTTTCGCACAATCTCCGGCCATGCGGGGGGCGAAGCAAGCTTGTAGTCGTCGTCCATACTCGCGGCTAGGGCGAATGCCTGGGGTCAAGGCCTTTGCCCGGACTCTTATTTCTCTTAAATCAGCCCGAATCAAGACAGAATCTAGTACGCGTACGCCTTGAGGAACACGAAAACCACCACTCCGGTGATCGAAACGTAGAGCCAGATGGGGAACGTCCAGCGCGCGATTCGGCGGTGCATCGCGAACCGGCCGGTCAGCGAGAAAAAGAACGTCGTCAGCACCATCGGCAGCGCGACGATGGAAAGAATTACGTGGCTGGCCAAAATGGAAAGGTATAGCGTGCGCACCTGGCCGTGACCGGGAAATATCGTGTCGCCGTGCAGCGCGTGGTTCACGATGTAGCTGACGAGAAAAATGGAAGAGAACGCGAAAGCAAGCAGCATGCTGTTGCGATGCGCTTCCTTGTTGTGATGCTTGATGAAATATAATCCAACGCAAAGCGCAATCGCGCACAATCCGTTCAGAAGCGCGTTGAGGGCCGGCAAAAACATCCAGCGCCCGGTGAAATCGGCCGACGCATGATGCACATACAGCAGCCAGAGCAGGAATGACACGGCAACGCCGCTTACCACGATGATCGCCCCAACCACGGGGCGCGGACTTATTTCAGCCTGTTCCATCCTGACATTACACCACAAAAATCCATTCGGATGTCACCAGGGCTCCTTGGCCAATGTAAGTTCGATGCGTTCAGGCGGGCGCGGACAACACGCCTTCGAGTCCGTGCAGGAGCTTTTGCCTGTTGCCGGGGTTGAGCGCCGCCGGCTCACCATTTCGGTAGATCCCATTCTGCTGGAGCCAGGCCAGAAATTCGGGGGCGGGACGCAGGCCGAAGATTTTGCGGACAGCCAAAGCGTCGTGAAAGCTGGTGGACTGGTAGTTGAGCATCACGTCGTCGGCACCAGGAACGCCCATGAAATAATTGCAGCCGGCGGCGGCGAGCAGAAGCATCAGGTTGTCGGCGGAGTTCTGATCGGCGACGGCGTGATTGGTGTAGCAGACGTCGCAGCCCATCGGGAGTCCCAGCAATTTCCCCATGAAGTGATCTTCCAGGCCGGCGCGAACGATCTGGCGCTCGTCGTAGAGATATTCCGGGCCGATGAAGCCGACAACGGTGTTGACGAGGAAAGGATCGAACGCACGGGCAACGCCATAGGCGCGCGCTTCCAGCGTCAGTTGGTCGACGCCGTGATGCGCGTCGGCGGAGAGCGCGCTTCCCTGCCCCGTTTCGAAATACATCACGTTGTCGCCGCCCCAGGCCACATCGCGCGTCCGGTGATGATCCAGAACACGCTCGCGGCCTTCCCGCAACATCGCGAGATTAATGCCGAAGCTCTTGTTCGCTGCCTGCGTGCCGGCGACGGACTGGAACAACAAATCGATCGGCACGCCGTGATCCAAACACGCCAACTGGGTGGTGATATGCGCGAGGCAACATGCTTGCGTCGGGATGGCAAACGCCGTGATGAGGCGATCGATTGCTTTCAAGATGGCGCCGACCGCTTCGACGGAATCGGTGGCGGGATTCACTCCGATGACGGCGTCTCCGCACCCGTACATCAGGCCGTCAAACGCCGCCAGCAAAATGCCGCCGATATCGTCGGAGGGGTGGTTGGGCTGCAAACGAATGCCCAGGACGCCGCGCTCGCCGATGGTGTTCCGGCAACGCGTGACGTTGCGAATCTTTGCCGCCGCGAGCACCAGATCCTTGTTGCTCATCAATTTCGCGGCGGCCGCGGCCATTTCTGGCGTAATGCCCCATTTGAGGGACTTTAATTCATTCTCGGTGGTCTGGTTATCGAGGAGAAATTCTCGAAACTGGCCGACGGTCATGCTGCGGAGCGGTCCGAACGCGGCGGGATCGTGAGAATCGAGAATGAGCCGCGAGACTTCGTCGGTCTCCGGCGAAATCAGCGGATTGTTCAGCAGATCGATCAGTGGAAGATCGGCGAGCGCGCTTTTTGCAGCGACTCGCTCGCGTTCCGAGGCGGCCGCGATTCCCGCGAGTTGATCGCCTGATTTTTCTTCGTTGGCCTTTGCGAGCAACTCCCGCAAGTCAGAGAAGCGATAATGTACGCTCATAGCCGGTCCCGCTAGTATGTCTTTACGCGAACGCGAAGGAAAGCAGAAGAAGTTTGTCGGCGAACGATGATCAGTTTTTGTCGAGGGTTGCAGTTAGCGTGATGTCGCTTCCGGTGAGCACGTTGACCTGGCGCGACCAGTCGGCGCGTCCCGCGGCGTGAAGGCGGAACGCGTGTTTTCCCGGTGCGACTACAAGGATCGAAGGCGTGGAGCCAACGAGGTTTTCATCAAGATAGATTTCCGCACCGGCGGGGTCCGATTGAACGGCAACTTTTGCACCGCCTGCTCCCGAGGTTTCGAACGATTCCAGTTTGTTGTCTTTCAGTACCGCCACAAACCCCGGGTAGATCATCCATTCCCGCGGATCAAAATGAATGTCCCGCTCGGGGGTTCCCATAACTTGCAGGATTTGTTCGCGCGTCATTCCCGGAGCCAAGGTGGAATCGCGCGGCGCGGCAGGTCTGGTTGCGGCAATCGGTTGCGGCGCAGCCGCTGCCACCGGCGTGGCGGCGGGAGAGGCTGTGATCGCTGGCGCAGCAGGTGGAGCTGAAAATGCAGAGGAAGTAGCGTGGCCCTCGGGCATGAACCACTGATCAAACTCGCGGAAGACCGTTTCTTTATCGGCAGCGGCGAGGACGCTGGCCGGAAATTTGAAGGAGAGAGTGGTCCACATGCGGCCCGTGCCGGCTTGCGTGGAAATGCCGCGGGCAGAAATCAATGCGACGAGAACCGTGTCCGAGCCCACGGCAATGGCGGTTACGTAGTAGCGTTCGCCGGCGGGCACTTCGTAATCCTGGTGTCCGCGAAACAGCTTGTACTGAACTCCGTCGATGGCGCTGGAGGCAGGCTCCGTGTGCAGAAGCGAGCCGAAAAGGCCGGGGCGCTGGATCACCACGATTGTGCCGGCGCGGCGGATGTCGGTTTCTCCACCAATGCCCATTAGTTGCTTGCCGACCTGCGAAGGCTGGTAGGTCTGCGTCAGGATCTGTTCGAGGACGATACGATCGTTTTGTTCGGCAGGTTTCTTTTGCGGTGCGGCGCCCGCGGAGAAAAACGTGAAGGCTAAGGTGAGGAGGGACAGACGTTTTAGCAAAGCGTGTCTCCTGAGGCGCGAACTAAGAGTGAGTATAGGTCGCGGGCCAAGGCCGCGACAAGTCGGCGAATTCACCTAATCAGCGCCGCGGGCGGATCTAGCGGTTGGCGAGCGGCTCTCGGAACACGGAAACTTCGTTGGTGTCCGGCAGCGCCAGCCAGATCGTGCGGTCGGGATAGTAGCGGAGAAGCTGGTCGTTGATTTCACCGGGGAGATCGCGCGCCCAGATCACTTTGGAGGCGTCGATATCCGCTGCGTTGAAGACCCACTCTTCATGGACGCTGTGTTCCGGGCCATAGCGAACGAGGACAACATGTTTTCCCGGCTTGGATTCGAGATCGTGCAACAAATCGGCGCGGTCGGAAAGTCCCCAACCGCCCCAACCTTGCGAATCGCCAAGCCTCTGCGCAACCAACAAGGAGACATCCACAACAAGTGCGAGGAGTAGCGCGCGGGAAAGGGCCGCTCCAACAGGTCGTCCGAAAATGCGAATCGTGCGCAAGTGGCGAATCGATTGGGCAAGGACCGCGAATAGGGCGGCGGCGGCGGGTGCGATGTAATGAGGCCCCGGCCACACCACCAGGCAATAACCGAGCAAGACAGTCAACAGAGTAAAGAGAGGCAGACGGAAGCGCGCATCTCGATAGAGAAAGAAAACTCCGGGCACCAGCAGCCAGCACGCAGGCCAGAGGAAGGCGAGCGAGCAGTGTTCCCACTTGTCCTGGAAGACGGTTTCGAGCATGGCCCACGAGCGATCGTAGGAGAGCCGCTCGTACTGATTGTAGAATTTTTCCATCTCAACGTTGTCGTAATGAATTGCAGGTTTCGGCGTTTGCCAGACGAACATCGCGGCGCGATCGTGAAGGCGCGCATCATAAGCATAGGGAGGCAGGGTCGCGTGACCGGTGACGCGCCAGTTGTAGCGGGCCATCAGGCCGCCCGTGAACAGCAGGATGATGCTCGCGGGTAAGACCACAAGGCGAAGAGCCGTGCGCCGGGTCTCCGCTTGCTTGTATTCGCGCCAAAACCACAAAAGAAGGGCGGCCCCAACGGGAATGCAGAAAAAAACACTTTCGTACGGACGGCTGTTAAAAAGTATCGCAACGCCCACACCAAGCAAAATTCCCATGGCGAGCGATGGCCGGCGCCTGATGCGGCCAAACGCGCCGAGGACCAACGCTCCCCCGACCGCGGCCACTGCCCCGCCCCAATAACTGTTCATCCAGTACGAAGCGACGCAAAGCCTGAGCGCGGCGAGAACTCCCGCGAGAAATGCCCACCTCGCCGGCATCCACGCCTGCAGCGTCCACACAAAAGCCGCGGCCATCGCGGCCGCGCTGATCAGGACGCCAATCCACGGATTGCCCAGCAATTGCCCGAGCGCCAGCACAAGCCCCTGCGCGGGCGGATATTTTGAGGCGTAAGCGGGAAACCAGAGGACGTGAAATGTTTCGAAACTTCTCCAGAGCGGATGGAAAGGATTCGCGAGCCGGCCATGTACGAACGTGTCGCCCATCAGCAGGTAGCTGAACTCGTCATGAATGCCCGGATTGGGAACAGGCAGCCAGCCAAGCAGCGCGAGTCGCAACGCGATTACCAAGAAAAACAAAACGGAGACGGCTAGCAATTTGTGAGCCGCCAACCGGGAAAAGACGCGCTCGAAAAACCCGAAGAAGCGCTCCGAACGGCGAGGCATGAAAATCGCATGCAGCCCAAAGGCGAGCGCGAGCAAAATCGTAATGGCTGGCTCAGTGAGCCAAGTGAGAACAGAGGAATCCATCAAGAGTTCGGAAAATCATCTGAAAAATGTTAACGAGTGATGCTGAATTCCATTGTAGTGGATAAAGCCCGAAAATCATCCTGCGAACAAAGTTGATCGAACTGTGTGCGGAGGATCGCTCCCATAGTTATTCTCGTTTTCGGAGCGCGACCGCTGGCGACGGATGGCGATGAGTAGAATAGATAAGAAGCATGGGCGCGAAGGTTCGAGATTGACTCTGTTTGGTGGCCCGTGAAAATCGAAGAGAGCGGGCAACAGGATTACTGGGTAAGCGGTTTCAGACTGGAACAGTCCGCAGCGTTCTTGAACAGTTGATTCTTCCGGTCGGGTCTTCAAAATATTTCGCTGCCGTGCGCAATCGTTCACACGGGCGAATTGCCAAGCGGCCTGAACATTAACCCAGAGAACGCATTGTGTTAACCCTGCTCATTTTCTGTGAGATACCGCGTGTTTGAGGAGTAGGAGTTGGGACCTGGAATTCGCTCCGTCGTTTCGAACGATAGGTATGAATAGTGACTTCCCCAGGTTTATTTTTCCCACCATTCCTAATGGTTCCCCTCATGCATGCCGACAACCATAGAAGAAGGGATTGAAGCCCATGAGCACACTGAATATTCGGCCAACCCAGGTCGCCAATCAGCGCCGTAGCCAGAGGATACTCTTGTCGGTCCCACTGCGCGTTTCCGGCAAACGGGTGAATGGCACGCTTTTCGTGGAACACACCAAGACACTGATCGTGAATGCACACGGAGCGCTGCTGCAATTGCAGGAGCCCGTTCGGGAAGGACAGAAACTGAGCGTGAGGCATGTCACCACCGGAGAAGAGATTCCTTGCACGGTGGTGGATCTGAGCCCGGGCGCGAACGGAGTTGCTGAGGTTGGCGTGCAGTTTGCCCAGGCCAATCCGCACTTTTGGCGGGTGTCTTTTCCGCCGGTGGATTGGAGCGCGCGGAACCCGGAAGCAAAACGGATCACGCCTGGCTCAACCTCCGCGCCGGCTTCCCCGCAGCCAAAGGATCCCATAGCCAAGAAGTAGCGCCGCAGCGAGTAATTTCCCGATGTCCCTCCCGGTTGTACCCGTTCACCCAATTCCGCTCATCTTTCTACTGGGCGAATTACGCCAATCTTTGGTATTTTCAGTCGGAGGCAACCATGAGGAAAAAACCAATGTGGATAACTATCTGCGGAATCCTGGTGGCGGCGGCACTGATCGCCGTCATCAGCGCGAACCTGCGGGGCGGAGACAAATCGCCGGCTGTGGGAACGCCCGCTCCCGACTTCACATTGAATTCGCAGGAGGGAAAGCCCATCAGCCTGCATGATTTCAAGGGCAAGTGGGTGGTGCTCTATTTCTATCCGAAGGATATGACCACCGGGTGCACGATCGAAGCCCACAATTTTCAACGGGACCTGGCTAAGTATGACGCGAAGAATTCCGTGATCCTTGGCGTCAGCATGCAGGATGAGAAGTCGCACCAGGAGTTTTGCGCAAAGGAAAGCCTGACCTTCAAACTGCTGGCGGACACGAATAAAGAAGTGTCCGAGAAGTATGACTCGGTGATGAATCTGGGAGTCGCGAAGCTTTCGGCGCGGCATACGTATCTGGTCGATCCAAACGGCGTCGTGCGGAAAGTGTGGACGACCGTGGATGTGAAAACACATAGCGATGACGTGCTAGCTTCGTTGGACGAACTGCAGAAGCCGGCCAGCTGAGTCTGCCAATAAACTGTTGGTGGTTTCGGGATGCGCTAAAGTTTCGGAGCCTTTTCCTTTGGAGGATACGGACATGAAACGCAACGTTTTTCTGCCCATGCTGGCGTTGGGAATTCTGGCATTCGGACTGGCGCTGCGAGCTGGAGCGCCAAAAACGGAGACGGTCAGCTACAAGAGCGGCGACGAAACGGTGAGCGGCTATCTGGCGCTGCCGGATGGCGCGGGCAAGCACCCGGCGATCATCGTGATTCATGAATGGTGGGGCCTGAATGACTGGGTGAAGGAGCAGGCGCAGAAGTACGCCGCGCAGGGGTACGTGGCATTGGCCGTGGATTTGTATCGCGGAAAAGTAGCTACGAACCAGGATGAAGCGCACGTCCTGATGCGCGGCTTGCCGGATGACCGCGGGATGCGCGACCTTGAAGCAGCCTTCACCTATTTGTCCTCGCGCCCGGACGTGAATGCCAGCAAAATTGGTTCGATCGGATGGTGCATGGGCGGAAGCTGGTCCCTTAAGCTGGCCGTGGACCAGCCGAAACTGGCCGCATGCGTGGTGAATTATGGCTGGCTGCCTTCAGAGCCGGCGCTTGTGGCGAAAATCAAAGCGCCGGTGCAGGGGAATTTCGGCGCGGACGATCAGGGAATTCCCCCAAAAGACGTAAAAGCATTCGAAGCCGCGATGAAAACCGACGGAAAAGTCGCGGACATCAAGATCTATGACGGCGCAGGCCACGCGTTTCAAAACCCCAACAACAAGCAGGGCTATCGCCCCGAGGCAACCGCCGACGCGAGCCAACGCATCTCGGCCTTCTTCCAGAAATATCTGCGTTGAGGAATTACAAGACGCGGGCACCAAGTCAGACGTTTGCGAGAACCTTTAGGCCAGGTACGCCGATCAACTTCTGGTCGGCAGTGACCAGGGTCAAATCATAAGCAGCAGCCGTGGCCGCAAGAAAACGGTCAGCCGGGTCCCTGTGGTTCGGCAGAATATAGCGCATGTTGTGCGCGATCTCCCAATTCAGTGCCGCCTCAATTAATTCCACGTCCTCTGAAGTGCGTGCGAACCACACGGCAAAATCCTCGTGCATTGCGATCCTTTTCTTCTCCAGCAGGACAGTAACTTCCCAGATGCTAATGGGGGAAAGGTAGCGTTCATTGCTGGGGTCGTGGAGCGCCTGATGGACAAGGGAACTCAGCTTGTGTGGTTCGCGAAGCATCCACAGCCAGATGTGCGTGTCGAGCAGGTAGCGCATCACTTTTCTTCGTCGGGATCGCGCGCCGCTTCCCAGTCAGAAATGTCGGTTATAGGCCCGACGATGTCTCCAAGGATCGTGAAGGAACCCGCGGCTGTGCCAAACTTTGGAGCGCGCTTGGCGGGACCCGGAGGCGTTATTTGCGCGACCGGGTGGCCAAAGCGTGTAACAAGGATAGGCTGCCCGGTTTTCTTGACCTTCTCAAGAACCGCCAGACAAGTGGCTTTGAATTTCGAGATGGCGATTTCTTCCATGACAAATACTCCTGACTGTCGGGAGAATAACATGGAATTAGGCCACAGTCAAACCATAGTCTGACCATAGTCCAAACTCATCGTATTTCATTATATTTCAATTACATACACCGCATGTGAATCTAGGGAAACTACGGCTCGTCGTCGCCACCACCCGCTTCGCTCATCTCATGATCGAGCGGCTTAGCGGAATCGATCGCCACAAGGCCAGCTTTCCGGAGATCACTGCTAAGTTTGGGTACGGAGTTCTGCTTCAGGTCGTCCCAATGCTTGAGCAGCAAGTCCAGTTCTTTGCTCAGCTCAGAATAAACTTTGCGGGCCTGCGTCGTAGGGGCCGCATCCGCGGAATCGGCAATGCCCAGCAGTTGGCCGAAGTGCTGGTTGAGGGTGGAGAAATTCTCGGGCTGCTTGCCGCTGGGCGGAGTGCCGAAGAAAGTGCTGGCGGTTACGCCTGCCAACGCAGCGCACTGCTTGTCGAGGTCCTCGAGCGAATCGGCCAACTTCCCTTTCGCTTTCGATAGAGACTCTTTCAGTTGCGCCCGTACAGATTGCACCTGGCTCAAGGCGTCAAAACTCTGATTCATCCCGGAGGCGGCGCCAGCTTGCAGCGCGGCCTGGGCTCGCAAATCCGGGAGAGGCGTCTTGATGCGAGGATCCATCTTCAAGGTTAGCGGTTGGGTGAACTGCTTGCCGTCCACCATCAACCTGACCGTGTAGGTTCCCGGCAGCGCCCAAGCTCCCAGCGGAAGCAGCGGCGTATCGTGCACGATCGCCGAGATGGGAAATTCTTTGTTGAGCGATTTCGGCGGCTCTCCGTGCAGGTCCCACACAAAGCGGTGCATGCCCTGCGCGGCCGAAAGGATTCTCGCGGGCCGCACCCAATACATTGGAATCGGATGTTCGGCCGCAATTTTTTCCATCGGCAGCGGCTGGTCCGCGCTCGAATAATGGCGGACGGTTGCGCCGGTGGAATCCACAATTTCGAGGGCGACCGGGCCGTTCGCGGCGGCAGCAAGGTAGTAATCAATGACGGCGCCATCCGGCGGATTTTTTCCCGCTGGAGTTTCCGGTGGCAGCGGCGTATCCGGATTACGATTCCAGCGCCAGCGCAAGGCTTCCTGCGGCTGGAACAAAAACGCCGGGGATTTTGCAATCTGTTCGTTCAACTGCCGAAGCGGAGTGATGTCATCCAAGATCCAGAACGAGCGGCCGTGCGTAGCGACAATCAGGTCGTCGCCGTGAATGGCCAGATCGCGCATCGAGGTGTGCGGCAGATTCAACTGCAGCAGTTGCCAGGAGTCGCCATCGTTAAAGGAAACGTAGACAGAAGTCTCGGAACCCGCGAAGAGCAAGCCCTTGCGTGCGGGATCTTCGCGCACAGCGTTGATCGGAGCGTTGCCGGGTAGCCCGGAGACAATCTCCTGCCAGCTGGCGCCGAAGTCGCGCGTGCGATAGATGTGCGGCTTTAAATCGTCCAGGCGAAACCGATTGACGGCGGCATAGACGGTTCCGGCGTCGAAGTGCGAAGCCTCCAGAATGGACACCTTGCTCCAGGAAGTAAGCTGCGACGGAGTAACATTCTTCCAGGCCTTTCCTCCGTCGCGGGTGATTTGAATCAAGCCATCGTCTGTTCCGGCCCAGAGCGTGCCCGGTTCCTTGAATGACGGAGCGAGAGCATAAATCGTGCCGCGATGCTTCCCTTTTTCCGGGTCGCCGGCGGAAAATGCGCCGAGATTCGCGGGGATTTCGGGCGATTCGCGTGTCAGGTCCGGACTGATGACCTGCCATGACCGGCCGCCATCGGTGGTCTTGAACAAAACACTCGCGGCGAAATAAAGCGTGCCCGGATCGAGCGGCGAAAAAACAATCGGCAGCGACCGATTGTATCGGTACTGGCCGGTGCGAATCGGCTCTGGAGCTACATTCGCGTATTCGTTGAGTTCCTGATTCGTGCGCGTGATGCGTCCGCCGTAAAGAATATTCGAATCGCGCGGATCAACCGCGATGTAGCCATACTCTTCGACGCCGGGCAAACTCCATTCGCGGAACGTCAATTCTCCGACGTCGCTGCGGCTCATCACCGCGGCGCTGCCACTCTCCTGCTGCGCGCCGTAAACCCAATACGGAAACCGGTTGTCTGTGGTGACGTGATAGAACTGGGCCGTTGGTTGGTTGTACCAACTGCTCCACGTCTGGCCGCCATTCACGCTGATGACCGCGCCCTGATCGCTCGAAAGCGCGATGGTCTGCGCGTTACTCGGATTGATCCAGATGCGCTGGTAGTCGTCACCGCCCGGTGCGCCCTTGAATCCGGTAAACGTTTGCCCCGCGTCGGTGGATTTCCACGTGGTGGTGTTCGCGACGTAAATCAAATCGGCGTTGTCGGGCGAAACGGCAATGCCCATCGCTCCCGGTCCCCGGCCGCCGATGCGGTGATCGTCGTTAACGTGCTGCCAGCTTTCGCCGCCATCATCAGAGCGGTAAATGCCGGGTTCCTTTTTCGCTTCGGAGGTCAGATACATGCGCTTCGGATTGCTGGGCGCAATGGCGATGCCGATGCGGCCGAGCAGATCGTCAGCGCCGGGAAGGCCTTTGGTGATTTGCCGCCACGTGGCGCCGCCGTCCGTGGATTTGTAAAGCCCGCTGCCGGGAATCACAAAAGATTCTCCGCTGCGAATTTCCCACGGGGCAACTCGTGCCGCCCAGAGAGCCGCGAAGAGAATTTGCGAGTTGCCGGGGTCCATCGCCATGTCGGCGCCCCCGGTGTTCTCGTCTTTATAGAGAACTTTCTCGAAAGTTTTCCCGCCGTCGAGCGAACGGAATATGCCTCGCTCAACGTTCGGTCCATACGGATGCCCTTGCACGGAAACGAAAACGCGGTCGGGATTCCGAGGATCGACAACGATAGCGGCAATCTGCTGGGCATCGTGCAATCCAAGATGCTTCCACGTTTTACCCGCATCCATTGACTTATAAACACCGTCTCCGACCGCCAGGTCCGGCCGCTGCAAGCCTTCGCCGCTTCCAACATAAAGAATGTTGGGATCGGATGGCGCAACCGCCAGCGCGCCGACAGAGCCGGAAGTTTCGTCATCGAAAATCGGGAACCACGTGTTGCCGAAGTCAGTGGTCTTCCACACGCCGCCGTTTACCGCCGCCATATAAAAAACATTGGGCTGCTGAGGAACGCCGCTGATGGCCACGGTGCGTCCGCCGCGAAAAGGCCCGATGCACCGCCAGCGCATTTCGGAATAAAGTTTCGGATCGTACTGTTGCGCGCGAACAGAAAGAACTGGAAAGGCAACCATCAGCAGGCAGAGCACACCAACGACTTTTAGCGGAACTCGCATCCATTTCCTCCAGGAACGTAAGGAGGATAGCGCGAGCCTCGGCTACTGGCAAAGCTCAATCCAAAATGGCTTACAGGAATCCCGGCCGGAAGGAAAAGTTAGCCGGCTCCAACTCGATCGCGGCGAGAGAGCGTCGCAGCTAATCGTCAGCCGACAGGTTGACGACGCACTTGATGTCCACCACAGGCGTGCCGTCAATTGCTTCGATCGGGCCGAGGGAAAGGATATTTTGCTCGATCGCCAGCACTTTGGCCCGGTGAAGGCCCAGCGGATTCGGGCGGTGCGGCGAGCGCGTCGAAAATACTCCTCTTTTCGCGCGAGTGAGATCGCCCCTCGGATGGACCTTTAAAATTCCCCTGTCGGCGAGATGAAGCCAGGTGATCACGACGATATCGTCCCCGACTTTTATCCCATCCATTCCATCCCACACGCGAGCATCCAGTTCGAGGCGCGCATTGGGCGCTCCCTCCGTATAGAATCGCGGAGCGTCTTTCGTCTTTTTGAGTTCAGACCGAATCCAACCAATCGGCTCAAGCAAATAGTCATTCATGTCTTCACGCATCCCGGAATCTGGAGTTGGGCAAAGCCTCGCTCACAAATGTCTAGCTTACGCCCGATGGCCGTGGTTGCGCCCTTCACTTGTAGCCCATCTATTTTTTGTGATGAACGCGCGTGTAGAAGTGGCCGATGGCGCCGTAGAAGAGAAATTCAAATTCGAGGTGCGGCACCGTGGGCAGCCACTCTTCGAACGCGCGCTGTTCGCCGTAGCCGCGGATGTGCGGCCAATCGTCAAAGACAAGGATCGCGCCATCAGCCAGGCGGGGCCCGAGATAGTTCAGGCAATCGAGCGCGGGCAGGTAGATGTCGCAATCTATGCGGACATAGGAAAATTTCTCGGCCACCAGCGCTTCCGCGCTGCGCAAGCTCTTCTCAAAAAATCCTTTGACTAATTTGAGCCGCGGCCGCAATGCGGCCTGGACGTTTAAAGAAACTTGCTCAAGCGAGCAGGCGTATTGGCCTTTCTTCCAGAAGGCCTGGTCATGCTCGGGATGTGGATCGGAAAGGCCTTCGAAACTATCGAAGCCGTAAATTCGCCGGTTAAGCCCCAACTCCTCCGTCGTCCTGTAGAGGAAATTAATCCACCACCCTTGATAGATGCCGAATTCCACGATGTCGCCCTGGATATTTTTATCGCGAATCTCGCCTAGAAGCTTTGTTGCGTATTCGCATTCGAGCAGCGCAAGGGCGTTATAAGCGCGCAGGCCCCATTCGGAATCTTCGGCCCAACTGCAGGCGATGCGTACGCCAGGCGCAGGAACATGCTGGCGAAATACGGAGCGGCACCAATCGTCGTAAGGCACCGCGCTGTCCCAGGTTCTGGCTGGTAGTCCAGGCACGGTGGGCGAAGCGGGCGAAAGCGTCCCAGCGTCGGAAACGGGTGCCGCGGGAATGGCAACTCCGGCTTGGTGGCCGCTGGCGGCGCATTGCGCCAACATCTCCTCGATCACCGGGCGCGTTTGCGCGGTAGCCCCGGCAAGAGACTGTTGCAAAAGCGGCGCGGCTTCTGCATGACACCCACGCGCAAAAAGCAGCGCACCCAGATTTTCCGCAGCCTGCGTCGAGCAAGGATCAAGCTGAAGCGCCGCACCAAAACCGCGCTCCGCGTCCTGGAATTGTCCCAAAGAGACCTGCACAGCAGCCCAATCGTTCCAAAGCTTTGCCGACGGCGCCTGCGCAATGCCATCGGAGAGCAGTTGCGAGGCCGCCGCGAATTCCCCCTGGTGAAAAAGCGCCTCCGCCTGTTGAAGAATGTCGTTGATCAGCTGGGCTGTTGCCATCGATCACTCCGGTATGCCGCTTCAAGGATCATGGTAGAAGCGGAATCTCCGGGAACGATGTGCAGGGAGAGTTCCAGAGAAGCGAGTATTGCATTAGGTTTTACTAAGGGAGGGGCGGCCCCGCCTGGAATCCCCCTTAGCTTGCTTTCGATCAGTCCGCAGGCTGCTTTTCTTTGCTCGGGACCGGCCGTGCCGGCGTGCCGTCGGCTTTGACATAGTGGGCGTACCACGCCAGGTAGCGCTCGTGCAGGTCCTTTATATGGGATGGCGTCTTGAACTCGTGATACTCGTCCGGATAGACCACAAGCAGCGTTTCTCGGCCCAACTCCTTCAATGACAGATACATCTGCTCCCCGCCCAATACCGGCACGTTGCAATCAATGTTGCCGCCAACAAAGAGGGTAGGTGTCAGGATGTCCTTCACCCTGTAGAAAGGCGCGATGCGGTCCCAGAGCGCTTTGTTTTCCCATGGATAGCCCAGCTCAAGTACATATTCGCGCTGGTACTCGTCATGTCCCCACAGGCTGGTGAAATTCGCCCCGCCTGCGCCAGTGATAGCCGCCTTGAACCGGTTGGTCTGACCGATGATGAAGTCGGTGGAGATTCCGCCGTACGACCAGCCGCCGACGCCAAGTTTGTCCGGATCCGCTAATCCCTGTGCCAGTGCAAAATCCACGAAGGCCATGTCGTCCTGATAATCCTTGTTTCCCCAATCGGCGAAAATGGCTTTGCAGAACTCCTGCCCATAGCCCGTAGAGCCACGCGGATTGGGCAAAAGAACAGCGTACCCATTGGCCGCAAAGAGTTGCGCAATCTCAAAGAACTCGTCTTCGTATTCTTCCACAGGGCCGCCGTGCGGTCGCAGGATGGTCGGAACCTTCCTGCCGGGGACATAATCCACCGGCTTATAAAGGTAGCCGTGCACCACGGTTCCGTCCTTCGATTTGAACGAAACGTATTCACCCTTGATCACTTTGTGCTGCGCCAGCCACGCGTCATTCAAGTGCGTCATCCGGGTGAGGTTTCCGCCGGGAATGGCGAACACCTCATAAGGGCGATCCGTCGTCGAGATGGTCGCCGCAAGTGTCCCGTCTTTCGAGAACGAGTATCCGTCGATGTTCAGCCGCCCGCCGATGGCTCGGGTGACCTTTCCGTCGGTAAAGTTCACCTGCGCCAGCGTCTGCGTGCCGTCATCATCGGCGAGGAAATAGACGGACTTCCCATCCGGCGCAAAGCGAGGCTCGCTGGCCATCCGGTCAAACGTCTTAGTGAGAATCTTTGCCTCGCCACCACCCGAAGGAGAGACAGCGACGTGCCTGGTGGCATAGTAGAAGAGTTTCAGGTCAGTCGAAGCGGAGTAGGTGAGCCACTTCCCGTCGGGCGACCAGGCCGGGTGATCCTTCTGCCCCGGGAAATTGGTGACCTGCGCGGGGTGAGCGCCCTGGTCGGTATTGTCGGCGGCCACCACCCAGATGTCGGAATTGTACGTAGTGTCAGGATCTGGCTTCGTGCGGTTGCTGGCGAAGGCAAGAGACTTACCGTCGGGCGACCACGCCGGCTGCGAATCATCGTAGTCACCAGAGGTCACCTGCCGCTGCGTCTTAGCCGCCATATTGAATACATAGAGATGGGTGCGGCGGCGATCAATGTAGCCTACGTTGTCGTTCTTAAACTGCAGCCGGTCGATCACCCAGGGAGGCTGCGCCTTGGACTTTTTCCCCGCCCCATCCTCAGAGCCTTTGGTTTTTCTGGCTGCCGCCTCAAGCTCTTCTGGCGTGGGATCGCGAAGAATCAAAACCAGTTGTTTGCCATCGGGCGCCCATTCGAATTCCTCCACGTCCTGAATCGTGTCCGTCAGGCGCTGCGCTTCGCCGCCCTGCCTGTTCAGCAGGTACACCTGTGTCTTTTCGTCGTTGCCCTCGGCATCCTTGCGCGTGGAGAGAAACGCCAGATACTTTCCATCGGGCGACCAGCGCGCGTGAGACGACGCAACACCCTCAGCCGTGAGAGGAATGGCGTCACCACCGGCAGTGGGCACCATCCAGATTCGCGATTCCGGCTTGTCTTCCTTCAGTGAACTTGAATTCACGGTGAAGGCGATCACCTGCCCGTCCGGGCTGATCTGCGCTTCATGGGCTTCTTTGACACCGAAAAGGTCATCCACCGTGATGGGGCGCGGCGCAGCGGTTTGCTGCGCGGGAGTAATGGAACCTGCCAGAAGAAAAACTGCAAAAAGGCCAGACGAGCAAAGCTTCATGCGGATGACTCCGGTAGAAATTGGAATGAAAAAGCCTCGCGGAGTGTATCACAGCGGCTTGGCCGCGAGCGGAGGCCGGTTGTGAAGTACAAAGTTCCGGCAAGCGCAACCGCCGCATCCGGAACGAAGCGTCTAGTACCGAAGTTCCGTTGGCTTGTTCGAAAATAATTTCGTTGAGCCCCATTTTTTTCTTGCATGCGAGGACAGAGATTGTATTCTTCGAAAGGTGAGCTTGCTTCGAGAAATTGGAAAGCGAGAGTCACTTTAGGAGGACGAGAGAAAAAATTGAGCACTTTATCCCTGCCAGCCCAAACTCCTTCCCAAGCACTTCCCATCTCGAAAAAGAGAGCCGCAAAATTGACGCTCTGGCCGCTTGTCGCCGCCACGTTCTTCATGGTCTCCGGCGGAACATACGGCACCGAAGCGATTATCTCCGGCGCTGGATACGGCCGCGGGATTCTGGTTTTGCTGTTTCTTCCGGTGCTGTGGTGCCTGCCGACGGCTTTCATGATCGGTGAACTCTCCAGCGCGCTGCCACACGAAGGCGGCTACTATGCGTGGGTGCGCCGCGGTTTGGGTAATTTCTGGGGCTTTCAGGAAGCGTGGCTTTCGCTGGCCGCCAGCATCTTTGATATGGCGATTTATCCCACCCTGTTTGTGTTTTACCTGAAGCAAATGTCGCCCTGGTTTGGCGAGGGGAATCACGGAATCCTCGCGGGCTTGTTCGTGGTGGTCGCCTGCGCTGGGCTGAATCTGGCGGGCATCCGCGTGGTGGGCATCACATCGCTGTGGCTGTTTTTCCTGTTGTCGCTGCCGTTCGGGCTGATCGTGGTGCTAACACCGATGAAGCTGGGCGCGTTCGCTGGTGAGCCCCATGCGGCTTCGACGGGCGTCAGTGCCGGCTTGCTCGGTGCCATCCTGGTGGCCATGTGGAATTACATGGGCTGGGACAACGCCTCGACCATTGCACAGGAAGTCGAGCGGCCGCAGCGCACCTATCCTCGGGCGATGATCGCCGCGGTCATCCTGGTCTCGCTAACCTATGTTTTGCCATTTCTGGCTGTTTACTTTACCGGAACGCCGGCTTCGGCTTTTGCCGAGGACGGATCGTGGGCCGCGATCGCCGGTCAGCTTGGCGGCAAGGTGATGGGCTTCGAGTGGCTGCGCTTCATGGTCACCATCGGCGGCATGATGAGCGCGTTCGGCATGTTCAATGCGCTGGTGATGAGCTATTCCCGCCTGCCGCTGGCCATGGCAAAGGACGGCATGATGCCGAAAGTTTTTGGTAAAGTAACCCGCAAGAACGAAACGCCGTGGGTAGCCATCGTAGTGCTGGCAAGTTGCTGGGCGCTTTGCCTCGGGCTCGGTTTCAAGCGCCTGGTGACGCTGGACATTATGCTTTACGGCGCGGCGCTGATGCTGGAGTTCGTTACGCTGGCGGTCCTCCGCGTACGCGAGCCAGAGCTGAAGCGCGAATTTCGCGTGCCGGGTGGCATGGCCGGTGCAATCACTTGTGGGATTTTCCCGCTGGCGTTGCTGCTGCTGTCGCTCGTCGAAAGCGATCGCGAGACCATCCTCGGCATGAATGGCCTGCTCTTCGGCATGATTATTGTGGTGGCAGGGTTCGCGTTGTACTACGCCACACGCAAAATTCAAGCCCGCTTCGGGTCAGAAACGGCTCCGCAAGGAGCAGCCGCCGATTAGGCACGTCGAACACTCGAAGCTCCGGCTCTCCTGAGCTGAGCTTTTTTGAGTGCGGGAGCGAAGCTCCCGCTTTTACGGTCTAAACCTCCTCCAGACTCATAACGTCGTCTCAAAGCTGCGACCTCAAAAGCGGAGGCTTCGCCTCCGCACTCAAAGGGGTCTCCTTTCGGCGCGATGTTTGCGTGTTCGGAAGGAGGACGGCGTTCAGATTTGGTATCCTGCTGGGCGTGAGATCCTCTCCAACTCCGCGCCAAATTCTCGCCGCCATCATCGGCGCCGTACTCTGCGGCGTCACCATCGCATGGGCGGTTCCTGAACAATCAGGCGGAGCAAACAAGGCAGCCGCAAGATCCGTGCAGTCGGCCGCGAGATCAACCCCTCAGCAATCGTCCGGCATCAATGCTCCGTCCTCCGCGCGCACAGGTTTGAATATTGTGGTCCTTGATCCCGCCCACGGCGGCACAGATCAGGGCGCGCGCGGCACGGAAGGCATCAGCGAGAGTGACGAAATCTTGCAGTTCGCCGCAGCCACAAAGAAAGCTCTCGAAGCGCAGGGCCTCCAGGTAATCCTGACCCGCGAAGGCAACGACAATCCCTCCTTTGACGACCGCTCGGCACGCGCCAACGCGCAACGTGGCGCGGTCTTTATCACGATGCACATCGCCTCGACCGGCCTGACCGGCACCGCGCGCGTCTATGTGGAACCCGACGCGCCCCAACCCAACAACATCACCGGCCTGATTCCCTGGGACCGCGCGCAGACGCCCTTTCTGAGTTTGAGCCGCAAGATGGGCGAACTGGTGCAGCAGGAATTGTCGAAACGTTTTAAAGGTTCGCCCGACACATTGCAGACCGCTCCCGTTCGGCAACTGCGCACCACAGCCGCACCGGCAATCGCCGTGGAAATCTCCAGCGTCGCGGTGAAGGAACGCACGGAACTTGATCGCATGGTTCCCGGCGTGGCCGAGTCCATCGCTCGCGGCCTCTCCGACTTTCGGCCCACATACGTGGTCCCGACGATCCCGATTCCCGGTGGGAGCGTGCAGCCATGAGCCCGAAGTGGACCGTGTGGCTCGGCGGCGTGCTGCTCGCGGCAGTGATCGCCGCGGCGCTCTACTTCCCTGCCCTGCGGCGCCAGGTGAATAAGGCGAAAGTTCTAACGGAAAAGACCGCGGAACAAGCACGGCGTGAATTGTTGCCCATAGCTCCCGTGAGCACTGGCGACCCCATGGTGAAGGTGAAAATGTTCTGGGGCTCGCGCGGCCAGGAGGGCGAGTTGCTCCCCGTGATTGTGGAATTGCCGTTGTCGCGCGATCCGGGTCTCCGCGCCAAACAGGTGCTGAACACGCTGCTGGCGGGCCCCGTGGATGCCGAATCGCGCACGCTGCCGCCGGATGCCGCGCTGCTTGCGTTTTACATTTTGCCCGATGGCACGGCCGTTGCGGATTTTTCCGACGAGATTCGCACTTCGATTCCATCGGGGATTCAAAGCGAGCAATTGGCCGTGGAATCCATCTTGCGAACGCTCGAAGCCAACGTGCCGCAGGTTCTGCGCCTGAAAATTTTGATTCACGGGCAGGAAGCGGATACGCTGGCGGGCCACGTGGACCTGACGCAGTTGTTCCGCGTGAATGCCAAGGACGCGGCGGGCACGCAATTGGATAATCCATCGCCGCCGGGCTCCCTGTTGCCGGCTCCAATTCGCAAAGCGGTGGATAAGATGCGACGGGCCACGAAACGATAGAAAGATAAGCGGTAGAAAGTCCTTCGAGAGTTTCGCATTACGGAAAAGAGGGCTGCAATGCGCAGCGACGGGCGGCACGCCGACCAGTTACGCAGCTTGAAGCTCACGCCGGATTTTATTTCCCAGGCGGAAGGCAGCGTTTTGATCGAACTGGGAAAGACTCGTGTGATCAGCACCGCAACCGTCGCGGATGGCGTTCCGGGTTTTCTGAAAGGCAGCGGCAAGGGCTGGGTGACCAGCGAATACGGAATGCTGCCCCGCGCAACGGAAGAACGTACGCCTCGCGAGGCGTCGCGAGGCAAGCAGAGCGGACGGACGCTGGAGATTCAGCGGTTGATCGGGCGTTCGCTGCGCGCCGTGACGGACCAGGAAGCGCTTGGCGAGCGAACCGTGTGGATCGATTGCGACGTAATCGAAGCGGACGGCGGCACCAGAACCGCTTCCATCACCGGAGCGTTTGTGGCGCTGGCGCTGGCCATGGAACGCATGGTGGCGGCGAGAATACTGAAGACTTCTCCGCTGATCGATTCGGTCGCCGCTACCAGCGTTGGGATTGTGGACGATATTTCCCTGCTGGATTTGTGTTACGAAGAGGATGCTCGCGCAGACGTGGACATGAATGTCGTGATGACTGGCAGCGGCGACTTCGTGGAAATACAAGCGACGGCGGAGGGCCGGCCGTTTGCCGGGGCGGAGATGCAGGATTTGCTGGCGCTGGCGGCGGCAGGGATTCGCATCCTGGGCGAAGAGCAACGCACTGTGTTGCCCTCGAACTTTCTGGGGCGCAAACGCTGACTGCGAACTGCTATTTGTAGGGGCCGGGCTTGCTCCGCCCTAGAGTAAAGCGAATCGCCGGAGCGGGCCGGGCAAGCCCGGCCCCTACAAAGGAGGGGATGTGGATTACTGCGGGGGCCTCGGTGGGATCGGGAGTGAGGTTGTTGATGGCGGCGATTACGCGGGGGGAGTCGAGATGCCATTCGGCGAGGAGGCGATCGGTGGGGAGATTGCGATGGAGTGGGCTGGTGGTGACGCCGTAAAAATTTGGAATGTAGGTGCGGACGATGGCGCCGAGGCGGTTAAGGTTGAAGTGGGCGTTGCGGGTTTCGAGCGGGTCGAAGGTCCATTCGATAAGGCGGATGTCGCGGGAGAGGGCTTCTTCGCGCTGGAAGAGTTTGAGGGAGCGGCCGATTTTGCGGTCGCGGTATTCGGGGAGGACGCCGGTCATGTGGGAGTGGAGATAGGGAGCTGTGCCGCGTACGCCGACGAGGGCCATGGTGAAGCCAACCATGGTGGGGCCGTCGAAGGCGCCGAGGACCTGGCCGCCGGTTTGGTTGACGACGACGAAGGTGGTGTAGGGTTCGGTTTCGAGGTCGGACTCGCCCCAGACGGCGCGCTGGATCTCGACGCAGCGGTGGAAGTCGGGGAGGGTGGTGCATTTGCGGATTTGGATTTCGGAGGTCATGAATAAGCTGACAGTTTACGGCCAACAGCCGACAGCGAGGAGAAGAGAAAGGCTTTAACACAGAGGACACAGAGATAGAACACAGAGAGCACAGAGAAGAAGTAGTTCATTTTGCGGAGTCCTGGGAGAGTTCGCGCTGCTTGGATTGGTCCCAGAGGGATTCGAGTTGGGGGCGAGGGATTTCGGCGAGGGTGGTTCCCTGCTCGCGGGCGATTTTTTCCATTTCG
>Ga0137412_10000428_pt1 | contig 29220 bp, 19 predicted proteins | sample CZODoug2_1_16fun_FD_122160 | JGI IMG/M metagenome (GOLD analysis project Ga0137412, IMG submission 122160) | Vadose zone soil fungal communities from Angelo Coast Range Reserve, California, USA - CZODoug2_1_16fungal (Hybrid Assembly) | ecosystem: Environmental > Terrestrial > Soil > Vadose zone...
GCCGCTGGTCAACGATGCTTCGGCGCAGGTCAAGAAAATCGCCGACGAGGAACTGCCCGCGCTGAATAAAAAAATGAATGACGCGGGCATTCCGCACGTCGTTCCCGCGCCGCCGCCGCCGCGCGCCGGACGGGGCGGCGAAGGTGAGTTAGAACGATAGCTCGGGCTCTGGATTCGGTGTCACCGAAACGCTTCCAAACGGCTTGCGTCTAAGGGCCAGAAAAGCGTGGGTAAATCGGCAGTCCGCTAGGCATCGGGCAGCCAATCGATGAATTCCTGTTCAAAGTTTTCGATAGAAGCTACGGAGGAAATCGAGCATGAGCGTGAAGCAGCCCAGTCTCGGCGGTCTGGCCGCGTGGTTTGTCGTCTTGGCAATATTCCTCGGGTCCATTTTCGGAGCCGCAACGCCGCTGAACGCCAGCGCAAAACGGCAGGATGCCGCGGAGCAGGAGCAGGACAAAAAGGAAGAAAAAAAAGACGAGAAGAAAGAAGAAAAAAAAGACGAGAAAAAAGGCCTACCTCTGAAGTCCAGCCGAAAGGTTGAATTCACCACCGATGAGGGCACCTGGCTCTCACTGGACGTTTCGCCGGACGGAAAGTCAATTGCGTTCGAACTGGTGGGCGACATCTTCACGCTCCCCATCGAAGGCGGGCAGGCAAAGCTGATCTCCGGCGGAATGGCATTCGACAGCCAGCCAAAGTTTTCGCCGGATGGGCAGTGGATCGCCTTCCTCTCCGACCGCGAAGGCAGCGAGAACATCTGGATCATGCATCCTGACGGAACTGACGTGAAGCAGGTTTCGAAGGACCCCAATAACGAATTCACTTCACCAGGCTGGGCTCCGGATGGCAAATACATTTTTGTTTCGAAAGCGCAATTCGGAATTGGCTCGAGCGAAATCTGGATGTACCACGTGGACGGCGGATCGGGCGTGCAGATCACTAAATCAAAGCCAACTCCCACCACGAAGAGGAATGAACGCCCGAACGCCATGGGCGTGGCGGCTTCCCCAGAGGGAAAGTACCTTTATTATGCAGCCAAGCTGGGCTCGCTGTCCTACAACCAGCAGTTTCCCTCTTGGCACATCACCAGGCGCGACCGCAAGACGGGCGACGAAGACGACCTCATTCACCAGATCAAGAGTGCGTTTCGCCCGGTGCTTTCGCCGGACGGCAAGCAGGTTCTCTACGTCACGCGTTACGAAACGGAGTCCGGCCTGCGCTTGCGCAACCTGGAAAGCGGCGAAGACCGTTGGGTGAAATATCCGGTCACGCGCGACGATCAGGAGTCGCTCTTTACCCGCGACGTTTTTCCGGGCTACGCCTTCCTGCCTGGCGGAAAAGAAATCGTCTACAATCAGGATGGAAAAATCAAGCGGCTCGATCTCGCCACGGGAACGGAGAAAATTATTCCGTTCACCGCCCAGGTATCGCAGGAACTGGGGCCGAAGTTGGATTTCCCGCAGACCGTTGAACAAGGCCCGGTGAAGGCGCGGCTGATCATGGACCCGGTGGAATCGCCCGACGGCAAGAAGCTGGCCTTTTCCGCCATGACGCACCTCTACACCATGGATTTGCCCGCCGGCAAACCTCAGCGACTGGCAACTGGAAGCGCCCACGAATTTCAGCCGGCTTGGTCGCCGGATGGAAAGTCCATCGTATACGTTACCTGGTCGAGCGACGGCGGCCAGCTTTGGAAAATTCCCGCAGCGGGTGGAACACCGGTGCCGTTGTCGAAGTCACTGGCGGTGTACAGCAATCCGGCATGGTCGCCGGACGGCACGAAAATTGTCCTGCTTCGTGGCAACGCCTACGACCGCGAAAACAGCACCTTCGATGGCGGTCAGACGGAGAACGCCGACCTCATCTGGATTCCCGCCGATGGCGGAGACGCAAACCTGATTCTGCCCGCGCGCGGAGCCGGCGGGCCGCATTTCACGAACGACAAGGACCGCATCTACCTTTACACGCCGCAAGGGCTGGTCTCGCTGCGCTACGATGGCACGGACCGCCGCACGCACCTTGTGGTCAAAGGACAAGGACTGTATTTCTTCGAGGAGCCGGTTCCGGCGGATGACATCGTGCCAAGCCCCGACGGTCAATGGGTGCTCGCGCATGTGATGAATCAACTCTACGTCATTGCCATGCCCGTCGTCGGTGGAGAACCGCCAACCGTCAATGTGACCGCACCCGCCGTTCCGGCAAAGCGGCTGACGGACATTGGCGCAGATTATTTCGCGTGGGCCGATGGCGGCAAGACCATCACCTGGGCAGTGGGCGCGAGCCTTTTCCGCGAGCCCCTGAGCGCCATCTCTTTCGAACCGCCGAAGGACGAAAAGAAAGAGGGCGACAAGAAGGACGACGACAAGAAAACGGCTGACGCCAAGGATGCGGACAAGAAAGACGCCGCCACGCAAACAGCCGATGCGAAGAAAGATGACAAGAAGGAAGAGAAAAAAGAAGAAAAGAAACTGAAAGAACAAGAAAAAGACGTTCAAGAAATCGCCGTTGTTCTGGAATTCCCGCGCAAAACGCCGAAAGGCACGATCATCTTGCGCGGCGCAACCGTGGTGACCATGAGGAGTGGCAAAGAAGATGAAGTCCTCAAGAACGCCGAGATCGTCGTCGAGGACAACCGCATCAAGAGCGTGGGCGCGAAGGGCAGCGTGCCCGCGGGGGCCAAAGTGTTCGATGTGAGCGGCAAAACCATCGTGCCGGGCTTCATCGACACGCACGCGCACTGGACGGAAATCCGGCGCGGCATTCTGGACACGCAAAACTGGTCGTTCCTCGCGAACCTGGCTTTCGGCGTGACGGCTGGGCTGGACGTGCAAACCGGCACCAACGACATGTTCGCGTACCAGGATCTCGTCGATAGCGGCGAGATCCTCGGGCTGCGCGCCTTCTCGACCGGCCCCGGTGTTTTTTCCGACAACAACTTCCAGTCCGCCGAAGAAGTGAAAGGCGTGCTGACCAAGTACAAGAAGTATTACGGCACGCACAACATCAAGAGCTACGTCGTCGGCAACCGCAAGCAGCGGCAGTACATGGTGCAAGCGTCGAAAGAGCTGGAGATGATGCCCACGACCGAAGGCGCGCTGGACCTGAAGCTCAACCTAACTCACGTCATCGACGGCTTCCACGGCAACGAGCACACATTGCCGATTACACCGCTTTACAACGACGTGATCCAGATGTTCGCCAAGTCGGGGATCGCGGAAACGCCGACCCTCATCGTGAATTACGGAGGGCCGTTCGGCGAGGACTACTGGTTTGAGAACAGCGAAGTGCATGACAACGTAAAACTAAATCACTTCATGCCACACCGGGTCATCGACCAGCGAACCAAGCGCCGCCAGGGATGGTTCCGCAAGGACGAATATGAATTTCCGAAGCTTGCGGCGCAGATGGCCAAGCTTGAGCGCGCCGGTGGTCTGGTGGGCGTCGGCAGCCACGGCGAGATGCAGGGGATCGGTTATCACTGGGAGCTGTGGATGCTGGCGAGCGGGGGTATGACGCCGCTCGAGGTGCTGCGATGCGCTACCGTGAGCGGCTCGAAGATTATCGGCAGGCCTGCCGATCTCGGCTCGATCGAGCCTGGCAAGCTGGCCGACCTGGTGATCATGGACAAGAGCCCGCTCGACGATATCCACAACACCAACACCATTCACTGGGTCATGAAGAACGGTGAATTGTTTGAGGGAGACACACTGAACCAGGTCTGGCCCCAACAGAAAAAGCTGGAGCCCCTGTGGTTCTGGAACAATTACGACGTGCCGAAGCCGGGCGAACCGCTCAACTACGGTGAGACCAAACAACCCTGAAGCCTTAACAGGTCGTTCTGAACGGAAAGGTGGTGACTTGCGGGTGCGTTTGCTCCTCGTGCCTCTTCACCAGTCACGAGTCACCGCTCACTTCTCTGCCTTTGCCGGAGCCCTTGTCTGCGTCGCGCGATACCACTCGAAGGTGCGCGCCAAGCCTTCCTCAAAGCTCACCTGGGGGTCGTACTCAAGACATTCCCGCGCCTCAGAGATGTCCGCCTGGGAGTCGCGGATGTCGCCATCGCGCGGCGGCTCGTACTTCGCCTCGAGCCTCTTGCCGGCAATTTTTCCAAGCTCGCGAAGGACTTCATTGAGGGAGATGCGCTCGCCCACGCCGACGTTGAAAACTTTTCCGGAAGCGTTGGGCGCTTCGCACGCGAGTAAATTGGCCTGCACGGCGTTCTCGACGTAAGTAAAGTCGCGCGTTTGTTCGCCGTCTCCGAAAACCAGCGGCTGTGTGTCTTCCAGAAACGCCGTACAGAACTTGGCCAGCACCCCGGAATACGGCGAACTGGGATCCTGCCGCGGCCCAAAGATATTGAAATACCGCAGCGAGACGTTTTCCAAGCCGTAACACCGGCCAAACGTCTGGCCATAAAGCTCGCCAACGTACTTGGTGACGCCGTAAGGCGAGATCGGTTGCGGCTGCATGGTTTCGACTTTAGGCAGGGTTGGCGTCTCGCCATAAGCGGAAGAGGAAGCGGCGAAGACGACGCGTTTGACCTTCAGCTCTTTCGCGGCGACCAAAACGTTTAAGGTGCCTTCAATGTTGATCTTGTTCGTTTCGATGGGGTCCTTGACCGAGCGTGGTACCGACGTGCGCGCGCCCAGGTGCAGGACGTATTCCGCTTCGTGCATCGCTTTCCGCACCACCTCAATGTCCGTGATGCTGCCCTTGATGAAAGTTATCTTGTTGCGTATTTCCGCCAGGTTGTCTTCCTTACCGGAAGAGAGGTCGTCGAGTACGACAACGCTATGCCCGCGGCGGACGAGTTCGTCCACGGTGTTTGAGCCGATGAAGCCGGCGCCGCCCGTCACGAGGTAGCGCATTCAGGAAATCCTCCTAGCTCTTGCGGCCGCCAGGCGGCCGGGGATCGTTTCTGCCAGCGGCGGCTTGCCACCGTGGCAGGTGACGCGAGCCCGGGAAAGACGACCGGCCCGCGTTTTGATACGCTCATAGTTCGCGGCTAATCGGCAAGGGGAGCCGCATGCTTTCCGCGTACGGAAAGATATTGTACGACGGAAGCGCCGCGGGCAAAAAGCAGATTCAAGGGAGCGTCACACAAAGAGCATGAGCTACAAGACAGCAGTCGGCATTACCGCGCTGGCAGTGCTGGGTTGCGCCGCGGGAGCGTTTTACTGGCTGCACTCGCTTGGGGAACAGCGCGCTCCCGAGGTGGTATCGGCTGAGCCGCCCGGTTTTCGTGAAGCGCCCCCTGCGGAAAAGTCCGCAAGCGTCGCTGCCGAGAAGTCACCATCGTCGGCTGGTTCGAACAAGGTCACATCTCCCGTTGCGTCAGGGTTGCCTCTGCGGGCCGGCGAGGTTCTCGAATATACCGCTAACGTTTCCAAGCTCAACGATGTGGCAACTCTGAGGCTGCAGGTTGCCGGGCAGGGCAATTTTCTGGGAAAGAGCACGTGGCATTTGCAGGCATTCGCGCACACCCAGAATCCGTTTCGAATGGTTTTCGAGCTTGATGATCAGTTCGACTCCTACAGCGATGCCGGGACGCTGGCGAGCTTGCAGTATGAGATGCACCTGAGCGAACGCGGGCAGAAGGTGGAGTCCGTCCAGCGCATGACCGCGACGGGCAAGGAGCCTGCGTCCGCGGATGCCGCGCAGGCGCGGGTGCTGCCGGGAACGCGCGATCCGCTCGGCATGATGCAGTACCTGCGGAACGTCGATTGGACAAAAACGCCGGAGGTGCGCAGCCCGGTTTACGACGGCCACAAGCTGTACGATGTTCGCGCCAAGCTCCTAGCCGTTTCCGAGAAGGTGGATGTTCCGGCGGGAAACTACACCGCGTCAAAGATCGGGATTCGCGTATTCGACGAAGGTGTGGAAATGAAGGACGCGTCATTCTCGCTGTATGTGGCGAATAACGCCGGGCGAACACCAGTGCTGCTTGAGGCCGTCATGCCCTTCGCCACCGCTCGCGTCGAGCTGCTGAAAGCAAAGTAAGAAGTTCGCGCGCGGCATTCGTCTCGGCTGCAACTTTCAACAGTTCAAAGAATCGGTAGTAGACCGTCACTTTCCGCAATCCTCATTCTGGTTGGCAACTTGCATTTGTCCGGCAAGGCGACTTATCACCTATTCCCTGTCTGGCCGACGAAGGCTGTTCACCTTGACATTCTACTGGAGACTGCCTATCCTTCACCTAGTATGTCTACTACAGAACAACGCGAGCACGTCGAAGTGCTGCAGGGAACGCTGGACCTGCTGATTTTACGCACGCTGCTGCTGGGCCCGGTGCACGGCCACGCGATCGCCAAGGCGATTGAATTCAACTCTGACGACGTATTGCAAATCGAACAGGGGTCCCTGTATCCGGCGCTGCACCGGCTCATCAAACGGCAATGGATTTCGGTTCAAGAGGGCATCTCCGAGAATAATCGTCGGGCGAAGTTCTACCGGCTGACCGCCAAAGGCCGCCGGCAACTTGCGATCGAGACCAGCAAATGGGACAAGCTGGCAGGAGCGATCGCGCGGATCCTCCGCCCGGCAAAGCAGGGAGGCAAATCATGAGTCGCCGCAAGCGTATGTTGGAGGAACTCGACCAGGATATCCGCGAGCACATCGGGAGAGAGACTCAAGACAACGTCGAGCGCGGCATGTCCGCGGAGGAAGCGCGTTACGCGGCTATGCGGAAGTTCGGCAACGTGACGCGAGTCAAGGAGGAGACGCGGGAGGTGTGGAGTTTTGTTTGGGTGGAGCAACTCTGGCAGGACGTTCGGTATGGAGTTCGCATGCTCGCGAAATCTCCGGGCTTTGCGGCGGTGGCTATTCTCACGCTGGCATTAGGAATTGGGGCAAACACGGCTATTTTCAGTTTGATCGACGCTGTAATGCTTCGGTCGCTGCCGGTCGAGAATCCCTCGCAGCTGGTCCTGCTGAAGTGGGGCGCGCGCAATTCGCCAAACATTCACGGCTACATGACTTCGGGAGATTGTCCCACGGACCTGCGTCCCGGCGCTGCGAATCCCTCAGGCTGCTCGTTCTCCGAACCGATGTTTCGCGAAATAGTGCAAGCAAACGTCTTTTCGGCGACGGCGGCCTTTGCCAACTCTGGTAGATTGAACTTGTCAGGGAACGGCCCTGCGACGGTTATCAACGGCCAGCTCGTTTCCGGAGACTTCTTCCGCACGATGGGTCTCAATGCCGCCGCCGGCCGGCTGCTCGACACAGCGGACGACACGCCGTCTGCCGCGCCTGTCGCCGTGCTGAACTATGGTTACTGGCAGAGCGCCTTCGGGGGATCTCGCGACGTAGTCGGCCGCACGATTGAATTGAACAACGTCCCATTCATGATTATCGGCGTAGCCGAACAGCGATTCACAGGAATTACTCCCGGCAGCGATTACGATGTTTGGCTGCCGCTCTCCGACGCGCAACGTATTAGCGATCCCATGCGCTGGCAAAACCGTTCGGGCGACGTGAGTAACTGGTGGCTCACGATTATCGGCCGGTGCAAACCCGGAACACAGCTTGCCCAGGCGCAAGCCCCGGTGAGCGGCCTCTTCCGCAATGAAATGCTTCACGGATCCGCCCCGGTTTTCCATGGCGGCGAGATGGCGGGAGCACCTGGGCCGCGACCGGGAGCACCGCCAGAGGATGGAGCGGCGGTTCGCCGCCAGATGGTGATCGGTGGAACGTCAGTACCGGCAGGCGGTAGGGCTCCAACAAGTGTCGAAACGCCACGGCAACCGGCGCCGGGAGAAGGCGCGGCCGCGGTTCGTCGCGAATCACCTGGCAGTCCGATGCTGCAATCTGCGGACAATAAGCCGGTCATGATGCCAGCGCCGACGAATGGCCGGCGCGCATCTGAAATGGCTAACGGACCACAGACGTTATCCACGGTCGCCGATAATCCGGAACTGACACTTGTGCCCGCGCAAACCGGCTTGACCGGTGCCCGAAGCCGCTACTCCGATCCGCTGTACGTCCTGATGCTCGCTGTCGGAATCATTCTGCTGATTGCTTGTGCGAATGTCGCGGGACTGATGCTAGCTCGTGCCGCCGCGCGGCAAAAGGAAATGGCGGTGCGGCTGGCCCTGGGCGCGGGCCGCACGCGGGTCGTGCGCCAGCTTTTGACGGAAAGCGTAATGCTCTCGGTGCTCGGTGGCGCGCTTGGGATTCTGTTCGCCTACTGGGGAGCGCACGCGATCATTTCGTTTGTTTCGAGCAATCAGACGCGGCCTCTCGGATTTGCGACGGGCATCGACCTGCGCGTGCTCGGATTTACCATCGCCGTCTCGCTGATTACCGGAATTTTCTTCGGCATGGCTCCGGCCTTTCGCAGCGCCCGGGTCGACTTGACGCCCACGCTCAAAGAAGGCGAGGGCCGTTCAGCGAGTTGCGGGCGTAGCGGCAGAAAATGGCTTAGCATGAGCAACGCATTGGTGGTCGCCCAAGTGGCGCTCGCGATGGTCGTGCTCGTGGGCGCCGGACTCTTGCTGCGCACGCTGCAGAATTTGCGCAGCGTCGATGTTGGATTCGATTCCCACAATGTCTTGATTTTCGGAATCGACCCGACGCTGGTTGGTTACAAAGGCCCGCGGGTGGACGCCTTCTACCGCGACTTGCAGGGGCGCCTCTCCGAATTACCGGGGGTGAAATCGGCCAGCTATTCGATGGGTCCTCTTCTGAGCGGTGGCCTGATGGTCACCATGTTTCACTGGCCGGGCACGCCACCGGATCAAAGTTCCGAAGCGGACGTGCTCCCGGTTGGGCCGAATTTCTTCGAGACGCTGCACATTCCATTTCTCGCCGGCCGCGGGTTCAGCGCTTCCGATTTCAAGCTGTCCGCTTCGAACAGCGAAGCGGCTCCAACTTCGGCGCCGACGCCGGTGACTGTGAATCAGGCGTTCGTCGAGAAATATGTTGGCAAGGAATATCCGCTCGGGAAGCATTTTGGCGAATCGTCGGGAGACGCGAACGGTCCGGCAAGCCCCGGCTACGAAATCATTGGCGTCGTGCGCGATACAAAGTACAACGATCTGCGGCGGGAAATCCACGCCATGATGTACACCCCGCAGAGCGCCGGGGGAGCATCATTTGAATTGCGCACGGCGGCCGATCCGCAGGCCATTCTTCCCGCGATACGCGAAGTCGTGGCGCAAGTAAACACGAATTTGCCGCTCTTTGACGTGAAAACAGAATCGGAGCAAATCGACCGCTTGCTGTTTCAGGAGCGGCTGGTCGCGCGGCTGTCCGGCTTCTTTGGTTTGCTGGCGCTGGTGCTGGCGTGTGTGGGATTGTACGGGCTGCTTTCTTATGAAGTCTCGCGGCGCACCCGCGAAATCGGAATTCGCATGGCTCTCGGCGCGCAACAGGAAAACGTGCTGAAGTTGGTTTTACGGCAGGGAATTGTCCTGGCGATTGTCGGAGCCGGCGTGGGCATCGGCGTGGCGCTGGGCGTGATGCGCTACCTGACCTCGATGCTCTATGACGTCCACGCCAGCGATCCGCTAACGATGATTGCCGTCGCTGTCCTGCTGACGCTTGTGGCGCTCGCCGCATGCTACATTCCGGCTCGGCGCGCAATGCGAGTCGATCCGATGGTGGCCTTGCGTTACGAATAGCCCTTCGCAAAACTGATTTGTAGACCTGGTGGCGATTTTACTTTTGTCATTCGATTATAAACCTCTGCAAGGCAGTCGTTGCAGGGGCCGCCTTCCGGGGCGGGCCGCTCTTCTGCTCATCGGCGTGCTAACTGTTCTATCAGGCCGCAAGCGATGTGACCGATGGTGATGTGGCATTCCTGGATGCGCTGGGCGTCTTCTGACGGGACATTCAAGAGAAGATCAACCTTGCTGGCGAGATGCCCGCCCGTCTCCCCCGTGAAGGCCACCAGATAGGCCCCGCGAGCGCGCCCGGCTTCCAATCCGCGAATCACGTTGGGGCTATTGCCGCTCGTCGAAAGCGCCACAAGAATGTCGTTGCTTGCAACGAGCGATTCAATTTGCCGGGAAAAAATCCGTTCGAATCCGTAGTCGTTGCCCGCCGCAGTCAATACCGAAGGATTTGCAGTGAGCGCCAGGGCCGCCAGCCCTGGGCGTTCCATTCGAAGCCGCACGACCAGCTCGGCAGCAAGATGCAGGGCATCCGCGGCGCTCCCGCCGTTCCCGAAATAGACGACCTTCCCGCCGCCGCGCAGGCCGGCTGCGGATTTCTCCGCGAATTGCGCGATCCGGCCGATCAGTTCGCCGGAAAAACTCTGCTTCACGCGAGCGCTTTCCTCGAGCTGGCGGCGAATCTCTTCGGCAGATGAGGTCATCGCTGCCTAGCAGAGCACAATTTTTTCGCGGTGGCGCACCACCCGGCGTGTAGCGTTGCGCGTATCGATGACCAGCTTTGCGGCATCGGCGATCGCCGCAAAGTCGTAGCTCGAATGATCGGTGGCGATAATTACGGCGTCGTAGCTTCCGATGGTCTGGGGATTGAGCGGCACCGATTTCATGTTTTCGTAATTGTAGTGCCGCATCTTGTGGAGTCGCGGGAAATACGGGTCGTTGTAATCGAGAAGCGCGCCGCGCTGCTTAAGAAGCTGCATGATTTTCAGCGTCGGCGATTCACGCAGATCATCCACGTCCTTCTTGTACGCCACGCCGAGGATCAGAATCGTGGAGCCTTTCATGCTCTTCTTGTGATTGTTCAGCGAATTGGCGACTGCGTCGACGACGTGGTACGGCATCGCGGTGTTGACTTCTCCGGCCAGCTCGATGAAGCGCGTCGCGAAATCATATTCACGCGCTTTCCAGGAAAGATAGAACGGATCCACTGGGATGCAGTGACCGCCCAGACCTGGGCCCGGATAAAACGGCATGTAACCAAAAGGCTTCGTCGCTGCGGCGTCGATCACTTCCCAAATGTCGATGTTCATGCGCAGGCTGAGCTGTTTGAGCTCGTTGACGAGCGCGATGTTCACGCAGCGGAAAATATTTTCGAGCAGCTTGGCCATCTCCGCCGCGCGCGTCGAGCTGACCGGCACGACCCGCGATACCACCTGCGTGTACAGCGCTTGCGCCGCGCGTCCGCTCGGTGGATTCAATCCGCCAACCACCTTCGGGATCTGCGCCAACCCAAACTGCTTGTTTCCCGGATCTTCCCGCTCCGGCGAAAACGCCAGGTAGAAATCGCACGCCACATTTTCATTTTCCGGGCCGGCCGCGATGGGGCAGCGCAAACCGCTTTTCTCCAGGATGGGAAGAACCAGCTCTTCGGTCGTGCCCGGGTAAGTCGTCGATTCGAGAACTACCAGCTGTCCCCTTTGCAGATGCGGATAAATGGAAATGGCGGTCTGCTCCACGTAGCTCAGATCCGGTTCGCGGCGCTCATCGAGCGGCGTGGGAACACAAATGAGGATGGCGTCGGCTTCCTTCACCTTCGCGAAATCGTGGCTCGCGCTGAAGTGCCTGCTGTTGACGAACTGCTGGATCTTGTTCTGAGCAATGTGCTCGATGTAGGACTTCCCGGCATTGAGCATCGTCACTTTGTTGGGATCGGTATCAAATCCCGTGACTCTGTGCCCCGCTTCGGCGAAGCGCAATGCCAGGGGCAAGCCGACGTAGCCGCAGCCAATGATTCCCACTTTGAGTTGGGCGCCTTTGAAAAACTCGGGTTTCCGGTCCATTGGCATGAGTTCTGTCGCACTCCTATTTATGTCTGACCGTCAGACGGTCAAGGGATTCACGTTTTCGGGGATACCGCGTTGCGGGCGACCGCACAGCCGCCAGCAGGCCACAGGACCGACGTGACAGAGACAAGTAAATATAGCAGGTTCCGCACAAACAAAAAACGGCGCGCATTTTCCGGTGTTACAGCTTGTTCCAGGGAGGTTGCCGCAGGAGCCTGGAGGGAGGAAAATAGAAAAGCTTGATTCGAATCGCCGGGGCGATACGCGCGAAACAGTCCGGTCACCATGATCTTCATGATTCTTCTGCTGGGACTTGGCGTTGGTGTGCTGGTGGGCCTCTTGGGCATCGGGGGTGGCGTCGTCTTGGTGCCGGCCATGGTTTATCTGCTCCACATGGAGCAGCACCTGGCGCAAGGCACTTCGCTTTTCATCTTGTTGCCGCCAATTGGAGTCGGCGCCCTGCGAGAATACTGGAAGCACGGCCAGGTGGACTTGAATGCAGGGATTTTGTGCGCGCTGGGAATGCTAGTCGGCGCTTATGCGGGGAGCCTGATCGCCCTCCCCATGCCATCCCGGAACCTGCAAGGATCATTCGGCTGCTTCCTTATGCTGGCGGGATTTCTGCTCTGGAGAAAGGCGCAGCTTGAGGGCCGTGCCACCGGGCTAGCAGAGGAGAAGGCCCGTGGCTAAGGCGGTGGGCTTTGGCCGAGGCGCTGGCATCTTTGCGATCGCCTGCGTTTGCGGATTGGCGTCGGGCATGTTCGGTGTCGGGGGTGGCGTCCTTCTGGTGCCGCTCCTGGGGCTGCTGTTTGCCTTCAGTCAGCATCGCGCGCAGGGAACATCCTTGGTTGCGCTGATATTCCCTACCGGAGTATTGGCGCTGATGGCGTATTCGAAGCAAGGATTCGTCTCATGGAAAACCGGATTGCTGCTGATCCCGGGAATATTTTTGGGCGGCGTCGCGGGGGGAATCCTGGCGAAGAAGATCAAGCCGCGAAGGATGCGCCAGATCTTTGCAGGGATCCTGTTCGCACTCGGCGCGTGGCAAGCGGTCAGTGCTTGGTGGTACTAAGGACGGTTCACTCGGATGGTCGATCTGCACTGTCACATTCTGCCGGGTCTCGATGACGGTCCGGCTACCATGGAAGAATCGGTCGCGATGGCGGAGTCGGCGATTGCCGACGGGATCACCCACATCGTCGCCACGCCGCACTCCAGCAACGAATACTCTTTCGATTTTGCGCACGTGCGCCAGCTTCGAGACGAACTGCAAACCAAGATCGGCGATCGGCTGAGAATCGCCACCGGCTGCGATTTTCATCTCAATCCGGAGAATCTCGAATTCTTGCGCAAGGATGCCCCGCCCTATTGCATCAATCAGCGCGATTTCCTGCTTTTGGAGTTCAACGAGTTTTCGATCCCGCCTTCGATGGACCAGACGTTACACGAGATTCAGCTCGCCGGTGTGCAGCCCGTGATCACCCACCCGGAGCGGAACGGCATTTTGCGCTGGCGACCGGAGCGCCTGAAAAAGTGGGTACGCCAGGGATGCTTCGCGCAGGTGACCGCAGGCTCGCTGACGGGACGTTTCGGCGCCGGCTCCCAGCAGGTTGCGCTGCGCTGGATCGGTGAGGGCCTCATCCATTTCGTGGCCAGCGATGCGCACAATACGCGCGGCCGGCCGCTCCGTCTGCAGCCTGCCTACGACGTAGTCGTCGACCGGTTTGGCGAAGAGAAGGCGCGCGCCTTGTTCCAGGATAATCCGCTCGCGGCCATCGAGGGGCGACCGTTGCCGCACATTCCAGAAGTAGAGGATGAACTGCCTCGTCCGCGCCGCAAGCGCTTTTTCTTTTTCTAAAGATTCATGCCGTCGGCCACCGAGCAAAAACTTACATCTCATTGAGCTGGACGCAGCGGCAGGCCCGCCCAGGCGTTCAACAGGCCCAGAACTTCGCGCAGCACATCGAGAGCATCGCTGGTGGTGCGCCACCAGTGGCGGGGATCGAAGGGATCGCCCACGGCGGCGCGCACGATGGCCCGGCCGTGGCCGGGAGCGAGCCTGCGCCAGAGCAGGCGAACGCGCCGCGTATGGGGTTTTGTCGTAACAATAATCACTGCCCCGCCCTTCTCGCGTGCAAGAGCGGCCGCAACGACTTTGATTTCGTCGGCGGTATTCACGATCGGCGGTGCGAGGACGTGAATTGCTTCCTGCGGCACTCCTTCGTGCATCAAAACGCGGGTGTCGTAATAGTCCTCGCCGACGAAAGGAATGCCCATCTCTGCCAGGGTCTCGCCGGGCTCCGAGGAATGGGTAAGCCAGATTTCCGGCGCGTACCCTTCGCGGTAGAGCTTCGCTGCTTCGATGGCTCGCAAAGGCATTGCGCCGCTTAGCACCACGATCGCTCTCGCTTTCACGAGCGGGTCTTCTACGACCAGCCAACGACCAACACCGAAGAAGATCACCACCGCCAGGAACAGCCCGCTGACAGCGACAACGGAAAGAGTCCGTAAAGTGCGGGAGTGCGGCCGGGAAACCATAGCGGGATTGCCAGCGTCTGCCATTTGGGAACCGGCGCATGCTATCCCGCCCCGTCGAAGTGGTCAATTGGCGTTGCCCGGACTGATACGGTCTAAAACCCTTCTGAACGACGCTGCGCTACTCAATTCTCAGTGCGTTCATGGGCGAAATAGATGCCGCGCGGTTTGCGGGAATGATGGCCGCGAAGAATGAGCAGATCGCAAGCGCCCCCGCAGCTACGGTCAACGCGAGCGGGTCCCATGAGGAAACGCCGTACAGCTGGCCGAGATCAAGCGCCCGGCCCCAACTGCCAGGGGCAAACCCAGGAGGAGTCCAACCAAAACGCACTGGAATGCCCCGCCCAGTACAAGTCGAATCACTTTCGGGCGGCGGTTAGCGCCAAGCGCCATGCGAATACCGATTTCGTTAGTTCGTTGCGCAACCGTGTATCCGAACAAGCCGGCGAGGCTGGCTAGTTAGTTGCGCCCGCCGCGACTTCCTAGAACGGGACCAGGTTCGCCAGCGACCAGGAGAACGCGCTGCGCCTGATAGCCATTGCCGCGTCCCGACAAAAGACGTTTCCGAAGAAACTCAAAGCCGATTGGCGACAACGGAGGTAGTATTCCTAGCGCGGCAACTGCCCGTGAATGAGGTGGAAGGATGCCGTTACGCGATCTGGCATTCGCCGGCCGAACGCTGCGGAAAAGTCCCATCTTTGCGCTCACCGCCGCGGTAACCATCGCCCTGGGCGTCGGCGCGAGCACGGCCATCTTCAGCGTCACCAATGCCGTGCTGCTGCGTCCACTTCCCTATCAAAATCCCGATCAGCTCGTCATCATCCCCACCGAGATGCGCAATCGCGCCGTCAAGGACTTCCCCTTTTCCAACGCAAATTTTATCGATTTGCGCGAAGCGACGAAGGACGAATTCCAAGGCCTCGCGGGCGTCTACACCTTCCCCTTCACGTTGACCGACGATGACGGCATGCCGGAGCAAGTCCACATGGGCTTCCTGACCACGAACTACTTCCAGCTTGTAGGGGCGAGGATCGCGTTTGGTCGTGATTTCTCCGACCAGGACGGCCAACCGCAACCGCCACCGCCTGCGCCAGGAACCCAATCGGCAACGCCCCCCCAGCGCCTGCCGATTATGGCGATCGTTAGTTACGAATACTTCCAGCGTCGGTTCGGCTCGAATCCCGCTGTACTCGGACGATCCTTAAATAAGGGGAAGCCCTTTAGTCCGCGAATCGTCGGAGTCCTCGCGCCGCATTTTCAGATCTACTTCCCGCCCTCCGCAGATTTGGAAGCCGCGCCCGATATCTGGATTGCCAATCGCCTCGGTTACGACGCCGCGCAACGGAATTCTGTCTCCATGCACGTGATCGGCAGATTGAAACCAGGCATCACCATCGGGCGCGCACAATCTGCAGCCGATCAAGTCGCCGCCGAAGCGCGGAAAAATTTCTCGATCCTGAACACCGCGGGCTACGTAATCCGCGTCGAGCCCATGCGGCAGCATCTCGTCTCCGAAGTCCGCCCCGCAATTCTCGCGCTGATGGGCGCCGTCATTTTTCTCTTGCTCATTGCCTGCGCCAACGTGGCCAACCTTTTGTTGGTGCGAGCTTCTTTGCGCCAACGCGAACTCGCAATTCGTTCCGCTATCGGCGCCAGTTGGTGGGATCTCGCCCGCCAGATCCTTTCCGAGGCATTGCTCCTCGCGGCTATCGGGGCAGTCGGCGGCCTCGGCATCGCCTGGCTCGGAATTCACGAACTGCTCGCCATCGCTCCGGCGCATCTCCCACGCCTCGATACCATCCGCATTGATTCGACCGTGCTGATCTTCACTATAGTCTCGAGCCTCGCCGCCGCCGCAATCTTCGGCCTTGCGCCCGCTTGGCGTGCGGCTCGTCCAGACGTGATGATCGTTCTGCGCGGCACCAGCCGCAGTGAAGGCCTCGCCACCGGCGGTCGCTCGCGCAAAATCGTCGTCGGTCTCGAAGTCGCTCTCGCTTATGTACTCCTCATCGGCTCAGGACTAATGGTCCGCAGCTTTCTCGAATTGCAGCGCATCGATCCCGGCTTCAATCCTCATGGCCTCCTCACCTTTCAAGTTCAGTCCGATCGATTTTTCCAGACGCAGCAAGAACGCGCAGTCGCCATTCGCCAGCTCGAAGATCGCCTGCGCGCCATCCCCGGCGTTCAAAGCGTAACTGCCGCAAATCCATTTCCGCTCACTGGTGGCTTCAGCCCGATTCGTTGGGGCACCGAAGAAGCGCTCGCCGACGCCAGCAAATTTAAGGCCGTCGATCCGATAATCGTGCTTCCCGGCTACTTCGAAACCATGCACACTTCCCTGCTCGACGGCCGCACCTTCACCGACGACGACAACCAGTCCGGCCGCACCTATGCCGTCGTTGACAAAATTCTGGCCAATCGTGCGTATCCCAATCAATCAGCCGTCGGCAAGCGCATTCTTATCCGCATCCAGACGCCTGAACCCGTATGGGTCGAAATCATTGGCATCGTCGCCCATGAGCGCGGTGTATCGTTGAGCGAGCCGGGACGCGAGCAAGTTTATCTTACCGACGCCTACATCGGCTCCGGCGCTACCGATCACTGGGCTCTTCGAATCGGCACCGATCCATCGAAATACGCCAACGACGTTCGCGCCGCGATCAAGGCACTTGACCCCCACCTCTTGATTACCGACATGCAGCCCATGGATGCTGTAATGGAAAAGGCGCAGGCCTCCACGCGCTTTTCGTTACTCCTCATCGGAGCGTTCGCGGTAATCGCCGCGCTGCTCGCGGGTGTCGGACTCTACGGCGTGCTTGCGACAGTGGTGCGACAGCGCACCGCCGAAATCGGCGTTCGCATGGCCTTGGGTGCTCAGCCCGGCAATATTTTCCAGCTCGTCGTGGGCCAGGGACTTCGCCTCACGGCCATCGGCATCGCCGCCGGTCTGATTGCCGCTTTCGTCCTCACCCGCGGGTTGACCACGATGCTGGTTGGCGTGAAGGCGGCCGACCCCACAACCTATAGCGCCATGGCGGCATTGTTCTTCATCATCGCCGCCATGGCGTCGTGGCTACCTGCGTGGCGGGCGGCAAGTCTTGACCCCACCGCCGCTCTTCGCGAGGAGTGACAGTCCTAGGTTTGGGGTACAGCCTGAGTAGCACCTGAGTTCAGGACCCCATTTACCCAACGGTCTGGTGGCCGGCACCCCGGACAAACTGCTCATCGCTGTCCGCACGCCGCAATCGGACATCTCACCTCGCTGTCCAGAAGTCCAGATCGCGGAGGCTAGTGGAGCTTCGATCCGTTGGGCGCAAGTTCGGCTTAGCGGAGACGAACGCACTGCCCGAGGTTTGAGACATTTGGATGTTCCCGAGCGGTCACGTTACACTGCTCCATTGATTTTATGGAGGAGGGTGAATGCGTGCCGTGGTGACCGGCGGGGCGGGGTTTCTGGGGTCGCATCTTTGCGACAGGCTGCTCGCCGAAGGGTGGGAAGTGCTGGCGGTGGACAATTTCATCACCGGAGCGAAGGGGAACCTGAGCCATCTGGCAAAGAACAAAAAGTTCGAATTTCAGAAGGCGGACGTGAGCAAACCGCTGAAGGTGGCGGGAAAAGTGGGTTACGTGCTGCACTTTGCTTCACCGGCGAGTCCTCCTGATTACTTGAAGCATCCCATCGCGACGATGATGGTGGGCTCGGTGGGCACGCAGAACGCTTTGGAGCTCGCGCTAAAGAAGAACGCGAAGTTTTTTCTGGCTTCCACTAGCGAATGCTACGGCGATCCGGAAGTTTCGCCGCAGCACGAAGACTACTGGGGACACGTCAATCCTATCGGCCCGCGCGGCGTCTACGACGAAGCGAAGCGCTTCTCCGAAGCGATGACTATGGCTTACCACCGCTATCACAAGGTGGACACGCATATCGTGCGAATTTTCAATACCTATGGACCGCGGATGCGGCTGAATGACGGCCGCGCGCTGCCAAACTTTGTGTACCAGGCGCTGAGCAGCAAGCCGCTGACGATTTATGGGGATGGAAAGCAGACGCGCAGCTTCTGCTATGTCGCCGACCTGATCGAGGGGATCTACCGGCTGATGATGTCGAACGAGCATTTGCCGACAAACGTCGGCAATCCGCAGGAGATCACTATTCTGGAGTTCGCCGAGCGCATCCGCAAACATTTTGACAATGCGCCGCCCATCGTCTTCGAGCCGTTGCCACAGGACGATCCGAAACGCCGCTGCCCGGACATTAGCAAAGCGAAGCGCATCCTGAAGTGGGAGCCCCAGGTTGGATTGGAAGAGGGTCTGAAGATGACGCTGGCGTATTTCAAGGAAGTCTTCAACAAAAAAATGCATGCGTAGGGAATAGGGGATAGGCAATGGGGAATAGAAACCTCATCCTTGGAGATTGGAATCTGAAATGTGGGAATTACTCCCTTCCAAAGGAGTAGTACTCGAAGCCTTTTTCGCGCATGCCCTGCGGTGCATAGAGATTTCGTCCGTCGATCACCAGTTTGCGCACCATCAGATTTCCAGCGCGATCCCAATCGAGCTTGCGGAAGGAATCCCATTCGGTGCAAACCAGCGCGGCATCGGCGTCTTCTAAAGCCTGGTAGGCGTCCTCGTGATAATGCACCTGAGGAAAGAGCGCCTTGGTGCGCGGCATCGCTTCCGGGTCCGTAGCATGCACGACCGCGCCTTCCTCGAGCAGGCGCTTGACCACTTCCAGCGCCGGAGCGAAGCGAATGTCGTCAGTGTTGGCCTTGAAGGCCAGTCCAAGAACGGCGACGCGCTTGCCTTTCACGACCCATAGCGCCTGGCGGATTTTTTCAAAATAGCGGTCGATGCGCTGTTTGTTGACGCGTTCGGTGGCCTTCAGGATGTCAAAGTCCACTCCGACGGAAGCCGACAAGTGAATGAAAGCCTGCACGTCCTTCGGGAAACAGAAACCTCCATAGCCTAGCCCGGCCTTCAGAAACTGGCCGCCGATGCGCGGGTCGAGCCCCATGGCATGGGTCACTTCCTCGACGTTTGCGCCGATCTTTTCGCAAAGATCGGCGATCACGTTGGCATAACTGATTTTCAGCGCGAGGAAAGAATTGGAGGCGTGCTTGATGAGCTCGGCGCTGTTGATGGTGGTGACGAGGAATTCGGCTTTGTGGCCCGGGGGGCAGGTTCCGTTGTGCACTGGGCAGCGGAAGCTCTTCTCGAGAATCGGGCGGTAGATTTCGCGGAGTTCCGCGGCGGAGGAGGGATCCTCGACGCCGACAACAATCCGGTCCGGATGGAAAAAATCTGCGACGGCGGTGCCTTCGCGAAGAAATTCCGGATTGGAGACGACCCGGAATTTCACTTTGCTATTTTTGGAATAGGCGGAAAGGGCGCGGCTGAGTTCGAGGCCGGTGCGCGCGGGTACGGTGCTTTTTTCGATGACCAGTTTGGACGATTTCGCTTCCGCGGCGATTTGCCGGGCCACGTTGTCGATGGCCGAAAGGTCAGCCTCGCCGGAATCCTTCGGCGGTGTTCCCACGCAGATGAAGATAGCGTCCCCGGCACGGATGGCTTCACCGGCCTCGGCGGTATAGGAGATCCGTCCGGCTTTGTGAGCAGACGCGAGAATCTGGTCGAGGTGATGCTCGTAGATCGGGACGCCGCCGGCATTGAGCTTGGCGATGCGCTCGCGATCGATATCCGTGCAAATAACCTCGTGTCCGGCCTCGGCGAGGCAAGCTCCGGTGACGAGACCTACGTACCCACAACCGATGACGGAAAGACGCAAGACGAACTCTCCCCTGAATGAGTCTCGGAGGGCGCAACCCCATCCGTTCCGGAACGCCAACTGCTTATTTTGACCTATTGGTTCGGTGGAACAAAGCCTCGCATGGTTTGATGTTGCCATAAGCGTCCCATTTCTGCGGGCGAGCGCTCTGCCAAGACGCAAGATCGATACCGTTGTTTCTTAGGAACTCTACTCGTTACGTCTATGGACAGCCCCCTCCGGCCCCGTTAGCTTGAAATCAGGGTCATTCTCTCGGATTCCCTCGGTAGCGCTCGTCTGCGGAGGCGATATGGGACGAATTCGTCACGCTATTCTAATTTTTGCTTCTCTCGGTCTGCTCTCGTGTGTTTCCCGAGAGGCGGATGCCCAATCTTCGAAGCGGTTCGTCAAACCCAACGAGGAAAAGGGCGAGCGCACCTCTGACGCGCGGCTACGCGCGGGGCGCCCGCAACCCCGTCCCCGCGGGCCGGAGATTTTTTATTGCGAAACTCCGGATACTTCCTGTCGGACCACGCAGGATACCTTTCCCATCGTTGACCTTCGCGATCTGTTCGTTTTCGTCGTGTGGCCCGGTGTGAGCGGGCAGCATGTGCAGACAGTGGAATTTCTTTTGCCGGGTGGCAGTATTTATTCCACAAAAAAGACGCGCTTTTCGATTGGCGGCGCTTCGCCGGTTGCGGCCATGGCCCCAGCGTTCAAGAATGAAGTCTCACCCGCCCCACCGGCGCCTCACCTCATCGCTGACGCCAACAAAATTCATCCGGAAGGGGTTCCCGCGCTGCTCATGAAAAGCCGCGGAGATTCCTCGATTCTGACGGTGCTGCCCGTCGGTGGAACGTATATCACGCAGAGAAGTCTCGGCGGGACGTGGCGCGTGCGCGTTTTCCTGGATGACCGCCTCGCGCTCGAATCGGAATTCACTCTCGTCCCCCGCCAGCCCGCGGCCGCAGCCAAAGCGGAAGAAAAGGCAGAACGATGAAGGCGGCTGAGAAACCATTGCGAAATTATCCCGGGATAATGCTCCGCGGGTTTCTGGCGCTGCTGCTGGTCTGCCCGGCGACGCCGCTCCGCTCGGACGAGCTAACCGCCGTGACGTCGACCCGAGACGCAACCATCAGTCAGGCCGCTCCCGCGAGCAATAACGGTGCTGCGGCAACCGTTTCCACGCATACCGCGCAAAATGCAAACCAGCGTTCCTTGGTGCGATTCGATCTCAGCGCCACGGGACTGAACTCCAACACCGCGCTGAAGACCTCGACACTCAATCTGGTTCCGACCACGCCGCTGTTCACAAGCCGCATCCAGGAAGTCCATCGCGTTACCGGGACGACCGACTGGACGGAAGCCGGCGTCAACTGGAATACGCGGGATGGAGTGCTAGCGTGGACCAACGCGGGAGGAGATTTTGACGCCGCCGCGACGGGTACGCAACCGTCCGGGACAACGGCGGGGACAGCCATTTCCTTCAACGTCTTGAGCGATGCGACTTCCGCGAATATCCCCCAGGGCTGGATCAACGGAACGATTCCGAATTACGGGTTGCTGGTGAAAGACCAGTTGGAAGATGGAGCAACGTGGTCGTTCACGCGGGCGATTACGGTGACGGTCGGAGCAACCGCGCCTTTCAACGGATACAACGGCTACAGCGCGCAGGTCACGGGTTTCAACACGGCCGCTCTGGTGGCTGCTGGGAAAATGCGTTCCGATTGCAACGATTTGCGCATCGCGCGTTTCGCGGCCAACATTTGGACGCAGCTCGACCGCCGGGTCATCAATTGCAACACCGCCGGCACTACCATCTGGTTCAAGTTGCAGGCAGATATTGCCGCCAATGGCACAGACGCGAACTATTCATTGCTCTACGGCAACGCAAACGCGCCGGCTCCGCCGGCAAACCTGAACAATGTCTATCTGGCCTACGACAATTTTGACGCTGATACGCTCAACCAGCCGCCCGCCGGCTGGACCGTACAAGGGGGCGGCCCTTGGAACGTGGTGGCCGATGTCGGCACGAATCGGATCCTTCGCGAATCCAATGCGACCGCCGCCATCAGGAATGTTATTAAAGTTAACTCCGTCACCACGGAACGCGACGTTTGGGTTCAGGCGGACGTTCGAATGACTACCGCCGCAGGGCTGGAGAGCACGGGATGCCCGCTTGGCCGCGTTGGCGGGACCACGGCCGCCAATATGACCGCCTACCGCTCCTGCCTGCAGTACGTTGCCGTCGGGGCGCCGAACCAGAGGGTGTCGCAACTCGCGTCTTGGAACGCGGGAGCGTTCAATAGCTTGCAGCAACCGCTCTACCCTTGGGTCAACGCCACGTTTTATACGGTTGGGGGAGCGTTTTTCGGAAGCCCGGCAACGCTGCGGACATTCGTCAATGGCGCACTTCAGGCGCCGTCCATTGTTGGCAATAACAACGTTGCGACTGCCGGTTCCGTCGGACTCTTTGTCTACGACGGTGATCCGGTGAACTACGACTTTGACAATTTCCTGGCGCGCCGCTACACCGAGCCAGAGCCGACCACCGCCGTCGCCGCCGAGTCGGCCAATGCCTTGTCGCCGTTATATGGATCTCGCGAAAACATCGTCGCCAACCAGCCGACGCTTAACCTGCACTATCTACGCGATGTCACCATGAGCGCTCCAACGCTGGGAATTTCGGAAATCACTCTGAACTGGACGTTCCCGATTGGTTCGACAAACGCCAACTATGACGGAGTGTTGTTCGCCAAGCAGGCAGGAAGCGTTGCGCCGTCTTTTGCTCCGGCGGACGGAACGGTCTACAGCACCGGCGCGCAGCCCGTTGCGGGACAATTCATTGCCGCTAACACCGGCGCTTTCGCAACCGTCAGCGCCTTCGATGAAAATGGAGATACCAGCATCGTCCTTCCGGGCACGCTGTACGCCTACAAAGCCTACACGCACGATGCCACCGTAATTGCGGGAGCAGCGTCTTCTGCTGCGCCTCACTATTCTTTCGGTAACACTTCTACGCAAACGAACACCACGGCGCCCGGCGGGGGCGCGAACAAGAATTGGAGCTACAAAACGGGCGCAACGACTCTCGCAGCGCCCGCTTTGGATCCCGGAAATATTGTTCTTACCGGTGGAAACGACAACGCCGTGCACGCTATGTCCGCAACCAACGGCCAGCGTAACTATCAGCCGGGCGGAACCTCCGGCCTTACCGGTGGAGCGGTCCAGGGACGGCCTCCCCTCATCGCTGCCGGCGACACATCCAACCCGACCTGCAAGAATGTCTGCGCGGTTGTTTACGTGGCCGCAGGCGACGGCACTGTTTATGCCTTCCGCGCAGACACGGGCGCCTTGCTGTGGCAAACCGCCGTGCTGACCACGGGCGCCGGCAGCGGCTTCCTGGCGGCCCCAGCCGTCGAAGTGAAGTCCTTCAGCGGCGTGGGTTACCTCAATGCTTTTGACCTCGTCATCGTTGCCACGCGAAATGTCGGTGCGGGCAGCACAACCAACAATAGGGTTTTCGGGTTGAACGGAAACACCGGGGCAACGGTTTGGACATTCAATCCGGGAAACATGGACATCGTGAACGCCACCCCATACATAGACTACGTCAACAACATGGCCTGGGTTGCGAGCCGCTCCATCGGTGGTATTGGCCAGCCCAGCCTTTGGAAAATCAACACCAATACCGGAAGTCTATCGGCGTCCTTCAATCTGAACGATATCGACCAGGCGCCGACGCAAAACTTCGACGGCCGTGTGATCTACGTCACCACCAACGGCGGGGTGCTCTACGCCGTGCGCACGGATATCAATAATTGTGCCCAGAGCAGCGCAGCTCTCGGCGTCAGTCCCCGGGGCTTCCCTATTCCCATTGAAACAGTGGCCTTGAACGACGATGTGTTCTTTTCCACCTCGACCGGGGTATCCAAAATTCACGTGATCTATCCGTTGGCGGCATGCGCTCCGGTCACGTTTACTGTTTCACCCGGCGGATGGGTCAATCCCGCGATTACAAACCCCTCTTCACTCATGTTCACTTCGCCGCCGCAAGCTGAATTCATGTACGTTGCTTCTTCGGACGGGCATTTGTACAAGATCAATCCGACAACCGGCGCGAACGCCGCCAATCGCCTCATTAATGCCGGCGCGACGATCGGCGATCCGAGTTTTGACACCGTTATTCAGAAATTCTATATGGGCGACTCGACCGGCCACATCTTCTCGTTCGATCTGTTTTAAAGGATCGGGGAGGGAATACAGGCTGCTTCTAACTTCTTTCGGCTTTGCCCATGAGCAAGCCGCGCAGCCCGAGAAGCACCAGGCGCGGCTGGCGGCGCACCACGTTCCACAACAAACGCGTGGACTCATCACGGTTGATTTCGCCGAGCGATTGCCGGGTCGACGCGTCCAGCAGATCAACCAGCTGTGAATAATCCTTCTGCTCAAAATGGTGCAGCGCGCGGCGGATCAGCCAGTGCGTTCGCAATTCACGCCGCAAGGACAGAAGCTCGTGGCTCTTGCCATTCTGCAAGAGCGCCTGCGAGACGCCGAGCGCGCCGCGAAAACCGGTGACGATTCCTCCGACGGTTGAAACTTTGACCTGCGCAGCCGCATCACCCACCAGATAAACTTCGCCGTTCCCGATTTGCCGCCGTACCGGAACCCAGCCGCGATAGACCGGGATACGCGCGCCTTGCCATTCGAGCGGCTCCAGATGCTTTTTTTCAAGAAAGCGTTCGAAGCAGCGTTTCGTGTCGCTGCCGTGCTCGCCGATCACGCCAAGGGCGCCGCGTTCCGACGATTCAGGGATCAACCAGTAAAAATAGGGCGTATCATCCGGCACGAACCAGACGCGGGTCGTATCCGGCGGGCAATCCTTCGGCAGGCGCACGATGGCTTGAACGAGCGGCACGGTCTCGATCGGGGGCCAGCCGGAAGCGCGCGCCACGCGGCTCGCGGCGCCGTCCGCGCCAACCACGCTGTCGGCGTGCAACTCCTCGTGCTTGCCGCCGGATTCCACCTCGAGCCGCAAGCCGCGCGCATTCGGACCGATACTCAGGAAACGCGTATCGAACGAAAGCGCGGCGCCGGCTTGCTGGGCCTCGCGGGCCAGAGCCGGAATCAGGCGCGAGCGCTCAATGATGAGATCGGGCTTGGTCAGCGCGACCTGCGCCGAACGGCCATCAGTGAAAAGCTCGAACCGTCGAATTTCGTTGATGATGCTTTCGCGGGCGAAAGCTCCCATTTGATGGCGGAAGTGGTCCGTAACAATCAGCGTCCGAGGCGCAGGCTCGAATTGCGGTTTTGATTCCAGCACGCGCACACGCCGGCCGCCGCGGGCTACGCTCAGAGCGGTGAAGAGTCCCGCCGCGGAGCCGCCAACAACGATAACTTCGCGGTCGTTTCGTCCAGGCCCATGCTGTGCTTCTGTGTTTTCCACAGTTTCCGTACTTCCCAAGGACGTGCATTCCCTGCAAATTCTGGGATCCCACGCCAAAAAATTTACTTGCTTCCCGCTCGATCCGCGGGGGACTGCTCGAGTTGTGAGTGAGAGGGCGCCCGGTAAGTATAGCGAATCCACCATCAAGGACCAACACGCGGAGAGTTGCAAAACCAGCGACGGAAGATGCATTCGAATCGGCAGGTTGTCTTAGGAAGCAGCGGAGGCCTTGCCGGTCTGGCGTTCATAAGGCGCGCGCTCAAGATACGCGACGCCGGCAAAAATGACGACGAGAGCCAGGGCTCCAACGAAGAAAGCCACTCGCGCGGAAAGATAACTGACCAGCACGGCTGCGCCGCCGCCGATGGCCCCGAGAAGGTACAGTGTGAGGACGGCGCCGCGGTGGCCGAGACCTAGATTGGAAAGGCGATGAGCCGCGTGGTCCTTCCCGGGCGTGGCGAAGGGCAGCAGCCCACGCCGCGAGCGGGAAATCGTTACCAGCGTGGTGTCGAAAATAGTCACGCCCAGGATCAGAATCGGCGCAAGCCACGCGGACAGATGATTGGAATTTTCCAGGCGCAGTTTTAGCCCCAGCGTGGCCATCAGGTAACCGAGAAACATGGCGCCGCCATCGCCCATGAAAATCTTCGCGGGTTTGAAATTCCAGCGGAGAAACCCGGTGGCGGCGCCGAGAACGGCGGCAGCCAGCGTGGTAACCAGCGTTTGGCCGTTCAAGTAAGCCAGCATGGCCAAGAAAACGGAAGCCACGGCCGCGACGCCTGCGCACAAGCCGTCCATGTGATCGAGGATGCTGAACGATGCCGTAATCCCCACCACCCAAACAACCGTGAGAACGGCGTCCAGAAAATCCCCGCGGCGCCCCCCCACGAGCACGCTGAAAACCTGCGCGTGAATTCCGCTGACCAGCAGTATCGCCGTGGCCAGCGGCATGCCCACAAACAGTTTGACCTGATGATGGAGCAACCCTTGGTCGTCGAGAATGCCAACACCCGCGACGAGCGTCGCGCCGATGAGGATGCCCACAATCTGGGCGCGAGCAGGTCCGTTGAAGGCGAAGAGCACCGCGATCACCACCGCGGCGTACATCGCCAGGCCGCCAAGAAGCGGGATTGGCGTGAGGTGAACTTTGCGCGGCCCCGGCAGATCGACCATGCCAACGCGCAGCGCAAGGGCGCGCACGGGAACCACGAGCATCAGCGATGCAAATAGCGCGATGAAAAAAGCGAGCAGGCCTGCGGCCATGCAACCTCGTTTATCAAATGAGCCGAATCCGGCCAACCTGCTGCCGGTGGCTCCGTGATCCTCGCCGGATGGGAGGTCCGGCTCCCAAGTCGAGCTAACAGATGCCCCACGCAGCCTAAACACAATACTGCGATTTTCGTTTCGCTTCAATCGGGATCGTCCTGCATGCGCAAAATTGCACACTTTGGGCTATGTCTCTGATTCAGGCAAGATCCATTCCACGCCGTCGGCGAATCTCGTGGTTCAGCGCTCCGTCAACATGCGCGTGAAGATGTGCTTCACTTTCTCCTTGTCCCGCGTGGCGTAGTACCAGTCAATGGTGCGCTTGAGGCCTTCGCGGAAGAGAACTTTTGGTTCCCAACCAAGAAGTTTCTTGGCGAGAGAATTGTCAGCAACCCGGTTCAGAGGGCCTGTGGGCATATCCGGGCGGAGCTTGATGTCGGCTTTATGTCCGGTGAATTCGCACACCATTTTGGCGCAATCGATAACGCGGATACGTTCCATCGTTCCGAGGTTAATCGCCGTGCCGTCGTTGATCTTCTCCCCGGCCAGGATCGTGCCCTCGACGATGTCCTCAATGTACGTCCAGTTACGGATCTGTGTGCCGTCGCCCCACACTTCGAAAGGGTTCTGCCCGAGAAACGCGCGCGCAATCATGGCGATGACGGCGTGATTCTCGACCCCGCGCGGGCCATACACCGTGAAGTAGCGGCAGGAAGCGGCTCCCATTCCGTGCTCCTTCGCGTAAGCCTGCAGCGTGAACTCTCCCATCAACTTGGCCCAGCCGTAGGTATTGTCGGCATCATTTGGGCCTTTGGTGAGGTCTTCCGTGAGGTAGAGCTCTTTCTTGGTGTCCGATTGCAGAAAATTCGGATACACGCAGCCGGAAGAAGCGAACACCACTTTTTTTACGTTGGCTTTGAGCGCTTCCGCAAACACCAGACCGTCGAGGAAAAAATTCGACGCCGGGCCGGCTTGGTGGAGATCCACGTAGCCGCGCCCGCCGTGATCCGCGGCGAGATGGAAAACGGTATCGACGTCCTGCATCGCGGCCCGGGCCACGCCGGGTTCCCGCAAATCGGCTTGCAGAAGATCGACCTTGCCCGCGCCGAGATGCTGGCGAATGTTGTCGAGATGACCGCTGCTCAGGTCATCCACAATGCGAACTTTTTTCGCGCCTCGCGCCAGCAGCTGATCGGTAAGCGTCGAGCCGATGAACGATGCTCCGCCCGTTACAAAAACGGTTTTTCCTGCCCAAAATCCATCCGCCGTCTTCACGCTTGTGTTTCCCCCTTGATTTTCTAGTCGACCGTCAAGTGATCGATGATTTCCACGAATTTTTGCAATTGCTTGACTCTATCATAATCAGGAGCGGCGGCCCGCGCCGCCTCGCCCATGGCCTTTAACTTATTTGGGTCGGAAACCAGTGTGCGCACTGCCTTGACAACTTCTCCGGGGCGGTCCGGATCCGCGGCTACCGCGAAGCCGCGCTGAATTCCCAGCGACACGGCATCCGTCTCTTTCGGCGCCACCGCGACGATGGGTTTTCCCGCCGCGAGAATCCCGTACATTTTGCTGGGCACCACCACGCCTTCCAGGCCGCGCTTCACGGTAATCACGTGTGCATCGGCGGCCGCGAGCACCGACGGAATCTTGCTCGCCGGGAAAAACTCCAGAAAACGGATATTGCCGGAACCCTCGGCCGCAGCTTCGATTTGCGAGCGCTGCGCGCCGTCGCCCACGAACACGAGACCCACACCGTCGCCCGCCAGCAGGCGCGCGGCCGTCACGAGCGTGTTCCATGCGCCGTAGAAACCAAGGTTCCCCGCGTGCACAAGGACAAACGAAAAACTCCCGCGGATCGCGCTAACAACTTCGGGATCCGGTGTTGGAAGCGGCGTATTCTGCGGGAGGATTTCGGTTCCATCGCGAACGATCAGTACCCGGGAGGGTTCCACACCTTTCGAGATAATGCGCGCGAGCATGTCTTCACCGAGAACGATGACGCGCGCCGCGCGTCGCAGCGCCCAGCGATGAAGTTTTTCCCAGATCCTCACTAGCCTGCCGGGCTCAACGATCGAGCCCCCCACGGCCATGTCCGGGTACATGTCCCTGATGTTGTAAATGTATGGCTTGCGTTTCAGCATGGCGACGATCGCGCCGACGATGCCTTGAAACGGCGGATCAGTCATCGCCACAACTACATCGCAAGGCGCAAATAGCGCGCGCGGAATCGCCAGCGCCACATAGCTGAGGTAATTTAGCACGCGCTTTTTCATGTCCAAGCGCGGAAAGTCCGTCGAGCCTGCCCGAATGATGCGCGCCCGGCCCGCGATTTCCGTTTGGTAAGGCCGCCACGAACGCCGTTCGGTGGGGTCGTACGACGGCCGTCCGCATAGCACGGTCACGTCGTGGAAGATGGAGACAGTTTCCACGACGCTGTGCGCCATCTTCGCCGTCGCGGAAGTGTCCGGCGGGTAATAAAGATTCAGCAGCAGGATGCGCACGGAAAGATTGTACAGAGTTCCGTTACTG
>Ga0137412_10000429_pt1 | contig 29213 bp, 35 predicted proteins | sample CZODoug2_1_16fun_FD_122160 | JGI IMG/M metagenome (GOLD analysis project Ga0137412, IMG submission 122160) | Vadose zone soil fungal communities from Angelo Coast Range Reserve, California, USA - CZODoug2_1_16fungal (Hybrid Assembly) | ecosystem: Environmental > Terrestrial > Soil > Vadose zone...
TGATCCGTCAGGGCAAGGTCGACGACGAGGCGCTGCACTTCACCAAACACCGTGCGGCCCTGAAGGTCTAGCCAGCCTCGACACAAGCGCGAGCAGACGTAAAACTGGCCGAAACCAGCGAGCTTCGGGCACTTTTACGTCTGCTCGGGAGGGTTAGTTCGCAGAAACGACGACTATCCCATCCTCGTCGCAGTAGGCGATCTCGCCGGGAACGAACGTCACGCCGCCGAAGGTGACCGCCACATCGTGGTCACCTTCGCCGGTCTTGGTGCCCTTGCGCGGGTTGGTGCCAAGCGCCTTGATCCCGATGCCGATGGTGCGCAGCGTCGACGCATCGCGCACCGCACCGTTGACGATCAGCCCGGCCCAACCGCTGCCCGCGGCCAGCCCGGCGATGACGTCGCCGACCAGTGCGGTGTGCAGCGACCCGTCGCCGTCGATCACCAGCACCCCGCCGTTGCCGGGCTCGCCGAGGATCGACTTCAGCAGGGCGTTGTCCTGGAAGCAGCGCACCGTGGTGATCGGTCCGGCGAACATCGTCGTGGCACCGTAGTTCTGCAGTTGCAGATCGCAGCTGCGGACGTCGGGGTAGATGTCGTCGACGAGATCGGCGGTTGCGCGGGGTTCGATGGTCACGCCTCGATGCTAGCCACCACGGAGCCCACTACGACGGCACGGACGAACGTAGCGAGCCCGGGTTCGACGTCGTCGTAGTACTTGGTGAATCGCTCGTCGGCGACGTACATCTCGACCAGATTTCGGTGCATGTCGCCCCCGAAGTCGTAGAAGCGTTCGATCTGTGCGCGGTGCCGCGCCACCAGGTCCTCGGCGACCGGCGAGCCGGGTTGGACGCCGTCCCGCTTGGCCTGTGCCAGCGCGGCGAGAAGCGCGTCGCCCTCTGCCTTGACGTCGATCCAATCCTGCTTGGACATCTGCGAAGCGCGTTGTTGGGACTGCTTCCACGCGTCGGTGTCGCCCCAGCGCCGTTCGGCCTCCTCGGCGTACTCGCCGCCGAACGCGTCCGTGCCGAAGATCTCGACCTGCTCCTGCGCCGTCAGCTGGATGCCGTTGCTGTGTGCGTTCATCAGTTCCTCCACTGCCTTGATCGTGTGGGCCAGCCGGTCTGCCTGATCGAGGAGCAGACGGTGCTGGCGACGTAAGTGGGCGGACACCGATGTGGTCGTAGTGGTGCAGCGTGCGGACCGAGATGCCGGTCAACTCGGCGATGAAGCCGACGGTGTTCGCGTCCACGGAGTCGACTATGGACCCTGACGTCGCGTCAGGGTCAAGTCGATTCGGTCAGTCGTCTTCAGAGCTGCGGCGCGCCAGCAGCACCACGAGGATCGCCAGGATCCCTGCCGCGACGGCCGCCGCCACCGGAAGCCGGGAGGGCACGGGCCCCGGCGCAACGACGGGGATTGCAGCGGCCACGGTCGACTTCGCTTGTGCGGCAGTCTCCTTGGCGGGACTGCTGGCCGGTCGCGAGCCGTTGGTCTCCGCAGCTGCAGGCGCGGGGGCGGGTGCCTCCACAGCGGGCGGGGTTGCGGGCTGCGGCGGTGGGACGGCGGGCGCCTTCTTGGCTGGTGCCTTCTTCGCCGGAGCAGCCTTCTTGGCGGCCTTGGCGGGGGCCTTCTTCGCCACCTTGGCCGGTGCCTTCTTCGCCGCTTTTGCGGGCGCCTTCTTGGCGGCTGCCTTCTTCGCGGGCGGCGGCAGTGTCGGATCCAATGTCGGATCCGGAGGCGACGGCTGTTCGGTGGGCTCGTCGTCCGGTCGACCCTGCTGGTCTGCCATCTGGCTGCTCCTTTGCAGTTCTCGTCCCAGCCATCATGCCAGTTGGGTTTTGGTCGCTATCCCGTGACCGCCAGGGCCGCGGCCAGGGTCAGTGCCACGGTCATGCCCGCCAGCTCGATCCTGGACCGCAGCCGCGATACGTCGGCGCTGGCGCGGTGTGACCGGGCCGCGGGTAGCCACCAGCTGCGATTGCGCCAGGCGAGGACCGTCAACGCTGCCGTCAGCACAATCTTGGCCGACAGCAGCCGGCCGTACCCCGTCGTGACGAACTCGCCAGGGGAGTGCAGCCGCAACGCCGTCGCCGCGACGCCGCACACCACCAGCGTCACCACGCACAGCAGGGAGACCTGCGAGAAGCGCGGCAACACCCTGGCCCACTGCCCGCGATGTTCGATCACCAGGACCAGAGCGGCCAACGTCCCGCACCACAACGCCGCAGCCAATGCGTGCACGGTGACGGCAAGGCCGCCGGCAGGACTCTCGGCGAGGTGACCGACCAGGCTGCGTCCGGTCAGCCCGACCGCAGCAACGCCTGCCATCACGACACCGACCGCCGGTCGCCACTGTCCACGGGACGCCACGGCGGCCACGACGCCAACCACGACGGCGGCCACCGCGCACATCAGCCCGGACCGCCCCGTGGTGGTGGCCACCGCGAACTCGACCGTCGTGCGCACGCCCACTCGAACCGCGGACGTCCCGACCGCCTGCGCCGCGTCGACCACGATCCGAACCACCTCGGCCACCGCCCACACCGCCGACGCGAGGATCAGCGGTCCAGACGCACGCTCGGCGACCTCGCGGCGATACCGGCCCGTGTCGAACATCGGGACCACCGCGAGGCCGAGCGTGACCACTGCCGAGCAGTCGGCGACCGCTCGAATCAGCGTGGCGCTCAACGAGTTCTGTGGAGATGCCAGTGCCCACGCCGCCACTGCCGATGCCGTGACGACGAAGACGCCGGCCGCCACGATCCGCAGCCGCGTCACGCCCGTCGTCGGACCGCCCACCACGCGCCCACACCCACGATCGCGACCGCCGCCGCGATGAACGGCCAGACCGGGACGCCGTCGTCCGCCGGCCCGGTCGCACCCACCGGCGGACCCGGTGTGCCCGACCCGGCCGTCGTCAGCCGGAACGACCACGAACCCGACACCACGTGACCGTCCGCGGACGTCACCCGATAGTTCACCGTGTAGGTGCCGACGGGCCCGAGCGGCCGCAGCCCGACGCTGGCCACGGCCCCCTGGACTTCGGTGGAGCCGGTGGACCACAGATTGCCGTCGGGGCCGACGACCGTCATGGCGGCAAAGCTGGTCTGCAGTTGCTCGTTGAACGTCCCGCTGACGCGTTCGGGTCCCTTGTCGACTGCGGAATCCGGTGCGGGATCGGCGGAGATGCGGATCGCGTGGGCGGAGGCCGTCCCGGCGCCGGTGAGCGCCAGGACGGCCAGCAGTGCTAGGACGGCCAACAGCGGGACGACGAACGCCGCCCCGGTGATCTTCCTGATCACGTACGCCGCCGTCCGATCACGGCGACCACGACGGCCACCGCGGCGACGATCAGCGCACCTCCGGCCAGCCAGCGGGCCGTGTCGTCGCCCGCCTTCGGGGCCTCGGCGACGGGTTGCTCGGCCGGTGCCGCGACGGTGGGGGACTGCGACGGAGTCATCTGATGCTCGGGCGCGGGGGTTCCCGACAGATCGAGCTCCGGCACGGGGTACTCGGGTTCGCCGCCGCCGGGGAGTGGCGGCTGATCCCAGCGGACCACCTTTCCGTCCGAGTAGGTCTGCGTCGCGGGGAACGTGACCGACGGTTGGTTGGGCAGCGTCACCGAGACCCGGAACAAGGCGAACTGGTCCGACGAGATCCCGACGGACGGCGCGGCCGTCCAGGTCACCGAGCTCACGGTGCCCGCAGCGGTATCGCGGTCGAGGTGACTCGTCCAGCCGGGCATGACCTCGGCACTCGCCGAGGCCACCTTTGGCAGTGCGACGCTGAACTGCGTTGTCAGAGCACCTGTTTCAGACTCCCCGGGAACCCGGAACGTCAGTATCGCGGAACCGCCTGGCGCGGCGTCGTCGGCATCGACGTGAACGTGGGCCCAGGCCGGCGCGGCGCCGGAGAGCAGGGCGATGGACATGGCCGCACCTGTGGTGGCGGTCGTGATGAGGGCGCGCGAAAACGCCCTGCGGATGGATCGCATTTCGAGTGGTTTCCTTTTGTCGGATTGGGGTGGTCGGTCAGCGAACGGCGCCGACCGGCGGCCCCCGATGCGACATCGACGCGGCGAGTTGGAGCGCGGACCGCAACGGCTGATCCGCGTCCCCGAGTGAGGCCCGGGGCACGGTGGTCACCGGGGTTGGCGTTGGCGCGACGGTGGTCCGCACCGCCCGAGAGATCGCGGCGCACAGATATCCCGCGGCCGCGATCAGCGCGGCGCCGCATGCGACCGCGACCAGGTGGGCGGCGACCATCGCCGTGGCCGACGGGCCCGCGGCGCTCGCATGGTGGTGGCCAACGGTGCCGAGCAGGACATGGCCGAGTACCTGGCCGGCCGCCATCAGCACGAGCTGTACCCGGAACCGGTCGGCGCAGGAGATCGTCGCGGAGAGCGCTCCGATCACGACGGCCAGCAGGACGAGCTGAGCCGCCGTGGCGCCGGACGGGGTTCCGCCACCCGCAGCGGCGTGCGCGGTGGTGGCAAGGGCGACGGTCAACGAGCCGGCAGCCAGCCCCCGCAATTGGATCGCGGGTGAGGCGGAGCCGGCGGGCACGTCGCTAGACCACGCCGAGGCGGGCCATCAAGTCGGCGTCGATGCCGTCCAACTGCTGGGTGATGGCTGCGTGCGCCGCCTTGCGGCGTGTGGTCGGCATGTTCTCGGCGGCGGTCACGGCCGCAGAGAGATCCCTCAATCGGTCGTTGATGGCGGTCGCGAACTGCTTGGTCTCGGCGTCCTTGGGCTTCGACTCGGCGACCTGCCGCAGCGACTGCTCAGCGCCGGAGATTCGTGCGGACAGCCCGCCACCCGCGCCGGAGAACTGACCGAGCTGGCTGAGCGGAACGCCGAGCCGGTCTGCCTTGCGTTGGTCGAGAATGCCCCGTGCGGCGATCGAGGCGCGGTAGGCGATCGGCACCACGACGGGGGCCAACAGCCGCGAAACCGTCATGATCCGGCGAATACGCGAAGTGGAGAACAGCTTCCCCTCCTTGGCCGCCTTGAGTTGTGCCTCAGCAACCTTGAGTGCGGTCTTGTCGCTGTCCCGCTGTGCCTTCAAGCCCGCCTTGACGGCGGAGGTTTGGCGCCTGCCGTCGGCCTTGATCTTGCGAGCCTCGTTCTTGGCGGCGAGTCTGGCCTCCAGCTTGGCCTTCGCCTTGATCGCACGGGCCTCGGCCCTGCGGGTTGAGCGGCTCTTACGACGCTTGAACACGCCCATCCCGGCTGCCTCCCAGTCAATTCCGTCGAGATCCCGCGATTCTGGCTGCGCTTGGTGACGCCAACCCTATCGTCGGACGGGCCGAGAGCGGGATTCACCCCTTACAGAATGAGAACGTTCGGCACACCAGCAAACAGTTCAGCATGTTTATGCGACAATTGACGGACATCAAGTAAGGCCGACCGACGATGCCGTGAGGGGTTGGTGCGACGTGGTTCCCCGTATGCGCTTGGCCGCGGCTGCATGCCTGATGGCATCTGGGCTGCTCGTGGCCGGTACGGGCGCGTCGCTGGCGCTCGCGGACCCCGACACCGGCAAGCCCGCTGACACCGGCGGTTCGGAGCACAACAGCGCTCCGCCCGCGACCGGTGATCCCGAGGCGACCGGGACCTCGGGGGCAGCCGCCCCCGGATCGGCGCCAGGAGGTACCGGCAGTCCATCGAAGCCCAGCTCGCAGGTCGGGGACGGACGCAATGGCGTCCCCGCGGGTGGGACCACCGGTACCGCGACGGCGCACGAGACCACGCACGAAAGCACCCACGAGAGTGCCTCCCCGACCGAGACGGCGCCGACCACCGTCACCGAGACCTCCAGCAAACCCACTGAATCCGCATCCACGCCCGCTCCGCAAACTGGATCCGCTTCCCCCAGCGAACAATCGACGGGTGTGACGACGCACGTTGTGGTAGCCCCGTCGGTTCCCACCTCGGCCCTGCCGCAGGCGCTGGCGGCGGCGTCCGAGAAGCTGGCGGCGGCCGCCGAGGCCGTTACCACCGAGACGCCGACCACTACCGCGGCACCCGTCGTTTGGTGGCCGTTCAACTGGTGGAACTGGGCGCTGCCACAAGTGGTGACGCCCAACGGGGGTAGTGACGGCGTTCCGGCTCCGGTCACCTGGCAATCTCCGATACCACCCGGGATGCAGCTACCGATCCCGCAGTTCCCGACCATTCCGCGCGATTTGCTCGCCCCGATTGGTGGGTTCTCGTTCGACCCGTTCGTCGACGCCGTGAACGGGGTCCTCACGGGGGTCAACAACGTCGTCACCGGGTTGGCCACCGCGGCCTCCCAGCTTCCCTTCGCGCAGATCACGCTGCCCGTCGTGGTGTTCCCCGGCGGTCCGGTGGTCGGATCCCCCAATGCCAATGGCGGATCGGTCGGCGTCGGACCTGGAGTCGTTCCGCGCCCGGGCATTCCGGCCGCGCCGTCGCCTCCGGTGAACCCGGGCGCCAGCTCCGCACCGCCACCGCCGCCTCCGCCTGCGCAAAAGCAGCAGGCACCGCCTGCGTTCAGCGCGGGCAACCAAGCCTCGGTCGCCCCGTCCTACCGGATGGGCTACATGGAGTACCTGCGGGCGGCCGGGTTCGGCGAGGTCGCGGCCGTCGCCGTACCTGGCTTCACCGGAATCCTGATCCTCACCGGTGCAGGGGGATTGATCGGGTATCGCCAAGCCAGGGCCGGCAGCACCATGCGGACCGGGAACACGGCGCGCTTCATGGGTTGACCCGATCGTTGGTCCCCAAGGAGACCAACGATGTCATAGTGGACCCGTCGAGAGGAGGTTCGTATGCCTGCTAGCCGTCGCGTCACACGCGCCGTCAACGACGTGCTCGATCTCGCTCCCAGACGCGGCGAGGTCTCGCTCGCGCGTCTGGTCGAAGCCGTGGCCGTAGACCGCGGTCGGCCCGTCGAACTCAAGATGGCTGATCTGCCGACCGGGGTGTGTGGCCAGTGGCGCCAGTACACCGACCGCGACGTCTTCCTGATCCAGAAGGGTCTGCCCGCAGGCGACCGCACGCTGGCCCACGAGCTCGGCCATCTAGTGATGGGCCACGACGGCATCTCGGTTGTGGAGGCCGCCCTTGACACCACCGAGCTCGCCAGCTCGGACCTGATCGGGTACATGCTGAACCAGCGGACCGGTTGCATGGGTCCCAGCGGAGAGGAAGCCGAGCAGGAGGCCGAGGACTTCGCCGCGCTGCTCATCTATCGACTTGGCCGCCTGCCATCCGATCGCTCGTCGATCGTGCAGGTGCGGCTCGGAGAGGCGTTTGGTTGATCGTCTGGGTGATCGCCGGTCTTCTCGGATTGGCGACCGGCCTCCGCATCGGCTGGGCTCTGGTCAACAAGCAATCTCTGGTCAGCGCGGCGATGATTCTCGCGCTGGGCAGCCTCGGGCTGGTGGCGGCTCTGAACTGGCAGCCGCTGACCCTCCTGATCGACACCCTGTTGCGGTGGCCGAACGTGTCGACGGTGTTCAGCCAGGTCGCGCTGATCGCTTGCGCCGCAGGCAGTTGCGTGATGATTACGTCGGCGTCGTCCAGCCGAGGGCCCGCCACCATCCGGCGCATCGCGATCGTTCAGTACGTCGTGGCGGCGGTGATCGCCGTGCTGACTCTGGTGGCCTTCTTCATCGCACCGCAGCAGCCCGAGATGGCGCCCGAGGAGTATCTGCGGCGCAACCTGGGCTCGGGGGGCACGTCGTTGTCGTGGCTGCTGCCGTTGCTCTACGTGCTGCTTGCGCTGACGCTGGTCGCGTGGGCGGGGGCTCGGCACTCCAACCGCACCCGCAGGGGCAGGGCGCTGTTCCTGTTCACCATCGGCATCGCGCTCATCGTGCTGGCGAGCGCCTTCTTCCTGCTGCGCGCGGTCGGTAACACCAAGTTCGTCGGAGTCGGCGCGGCGGCGACGCTCTTGGGCTGCGCGATGCTGGTGGTGGCCAGTGGCTCACTGCTACCCAGCGTCGAGGACTGGTTCGGCGCCCGGCGCGAACTCCGGATCATCCAGCCGCTTCTCGAGGAGTTGAACGGCCGCCACCCCAACATCGGGATCGGGGTGCGTCCGAGGGGGCCGTTGTTGTTCCGCGTCGCCGAGCAGATGTCGCTCATCTCCGACGCGCTGTACCTGGAGGCCACCCGCATGCTCGAGGGGGAGGACGACTTCCTCGACGACTCCTCGGATCCGGCGACGCTCTCGGTGTCACCGGAGGATCAGGCGCGGCGCATCGCGGAGTGGATTCTCGCAGGTCGGGGCGCTGACCGGGACGCGGCAAACTCGCTCTTCCCTGGTCCTAATTGGCTACGTCAGCCACCGTCGTACTCCGATCGCGAGTGGATCCTCGCGATCGCGGATCAGTATCGAATGCTGGACCGCCGGGTGGACGTTGCCGCGGCCTGACCTGATCTTGAATCAGATTTCGCCGGCCGCCGCGACGTCGCAACGCGGGGGCTAATCGTCGAGGTGTTCCCGGCGACGAAGCTCGTCGGCCTTGTAAACCAGGTCCTGCTTGGCCTCGGGGGACAGCCCGACCGTGCGCGCCGCAATACGGCGGATGCCCTCGTCACGCATGTTGGCCAGCCAGGTCAGTTCCTTGTCGAGCTTCTCGTAGTACTCGTCATCGGTGAAGTAGGCGGGCTTGATGCGGAAGAAGTTGGCAAGTGCGGCCATGGTCGTCACGGACGGATTCGTCCGGTTGCCTGAGCGCAGCTGCGAGAGGTACGGAGCCGACATCGTGACGCCTTCGGCCTTGAGCGCGGCGATCACTTCGGCCGAGGTATGCGGACCACGTCCTGGCGGGTAGACGGTGTCAAACAGGCGGTTGAGCCTGGCGGCGAAGGTCATGCTCATCGATTAATCCTCCACTTGGCGATATGTGCGGTCATCTTTGCAGTGTATTTGCTGATCATCGTAGCGAGTGATATGCCAGCAGCCAAGTGCAAACCACCGAAAACTCGACACTACCCGCTCGCTGCAACCCCTGCCACGCCGTCTAGCAGCGGTTCTCCACAAAAACGGCGCGGTTATTGCACGACATGGCAGGGCAAATAATAACGCTGGGGTTGATTTACATAACCTGCAAGCCTCTGAACGCCCGTCACAGGAGGCTCATAGGCCACTCCCGGCAACCGCTCATCTGCCCAGAGAGTGCCGACATCGTCATTTGCTCAGAAAACGAATGTTGTCAGCGATAAGTAGCTGCGGGTCATAACTTCGCGCACGTCGTCGCGCGGGGCGCATTGCGCCCCGTTTTTATGGAGCCCGTCGACGGGTAGTAGCCAGCGGGTTACGCGGCGATTTCCGGCGACGATTTCCGCGCAGGTGCGCTTCTGCGGCTCTTCACGTACCGGACCACGGCGGTGATCACGGCCACTGCGGCTACCCCCGCCGTGGCCGCCACGGCCACGGTCGGCCAGCCGAGAGCGCTGTCGAAGAGTATCCAGAGTCCGAACAACAGGAACAGGAGCGCAGCCACCCCGTGCAGGAAGCGTTCGGGCAGCCTGCGATGCAGGAGCCGGCCCACCACGATTGCCACGCCGTCGGCGAGCACCATCCCCACGGTGGCCCCGATCCACACGCCTGCCCAGTTGTGGTCGCTGGCCAACGCGACGGTGGCGAGCATGGTCTTGTCTCCGAGTTCGGCCAGTACGAACGACGAGATGACCGCGAAGATCACGTATCGCGGCTCGCGAACCGGCGCCACGTCGTCATCGTCGCTACGGCGACTGTCGCGCCAGGTCCATGCCGCGAACAGCAGGAACGCAATGGCAGCGGCGAACGCGATCGGGCGCGCAGGCAGGGTGAGGCCGACGAAGTGGCCGATCGTGACCGACAGTCCATGAACCAGGAACGCGGCGATGGCCACCCCGGAGAGCACCACCCACCAACGGTGGCGCAGGGCGTACGTCATGGTCATCAGTTGGGACTTGTCGCCGAGCTCGGCGAGGAAGACGACACCGAGACTGACCAGTGCGGCGGTGAGCATGACGAAACCTTTCGACGTTTCGCCCGGCGTGCGGTGAGTTCACGGCACATTCGGGCATTTCGTCGAAGGTCTCGCCCACCGCGCGATGCGGTTCGTCTGCCGGGCTTGACGCCAGTATGTCGACAGGACGATTGGGGGCTACTCCCCTTCGCTGATAACCCGACGATAGCGGCCCCAGAGCGCCTGCGCCACTTCCATACCCAAGTTCGGGTACCCGTAATCCTCGTTTCGAGTTTCGAATCTCGAGCTTCGAAAACCCTTATGCCGCAAGCAGCATCGCCAAGATGGCGGTATCGGGGTGACTGATCGGGTCGACGCCGACGCGGCTCACCATCGAAGTGACCGTGCCGTCCAACTCCGCCTCGACCCATGCCGCGCGGTGCTCAAGGCCCAGATGCGGGATCCCCGGCAGCAGTACGCAACCGGAGGCGGCCCCCGAGCATTCGGGCAGCGACGGCATGGTCTCCGACGGCGGGTGCAACATCAGGAGCGCGGGTGGCATCCGCCGCGCGAAATAGCCTGGCGGGATGGCGGATTCACCGACGACCGTGCCCTCGGCGAGCACCAGTCCGACGGTGCCGGGCGCGGGTTCGTCGGGCAGTTCCTCGCGGACCCCGAAAATCGTTGTGGTCGCCAGCAATCCGGGCAACGACGCCACCCGCACCGCGACCATGAGGAGTTGTGCCCATTCCTTCGTCGAATCGGGCCATCGGCCCGAAACCACGAATCCCTTCAACGATCCGCCCGAGTGGAAGGGCGCGACTTCGACGGCTCCGCCGGATCCTGTGTCCATCTCGCCTCCGAAACGTGCTCGTGCGACTAGCGCCCGACACGGCTGTGGGTCGATTCCGTCAGCATGCGGCCTGTGGCGGCAACCGGCAAGCGGGACACGCACGTGGCGGGTCAGCCGTCGCGCAGTCGTGTCCGTCCCGACACCGTCCACACCACGCGGTACGACCCCTCCGCAGGCACGAAGCCGAACTGTCGCGAGTCGACGACCCCTGGTGCGTCTGGATTGTCGGAGCGAGCCTCGAACGTCGCCCCGCGCACCTCGCCGACCCGTTTGACGAGCCACCGCGAGGGGAGCGTCGGGTCGGGGAACACGCGTATTTGGCCGCGGCGGGGGCGGCCGAAGCGCTGTGCGAGGAGGCCGTCGCCGGGGCTCAACGTGGGCCGCATCGAGTCCTCGACCACCGCGAACCGGCGCAGCGGCCAGCGTCGTGGTCCATGGTTTCGGCCCATGCTCAAAGGGTAAGTTAGGCACATGCTGCATCGACTCTTCTCAAACGCCACCCCCGCCCATGCCCACTGCGATCTGTACTGCGGTGTCTACGATCCCGCGCAGGCCAAGATCGAGGCGCTCTCCTGCCTCAAGACGCTCCAGAAGTACAACGACTCGGACGACGAGCACTTCCGGACCCGCGCCATCCTCATCAAGGAGCAGCGCGCCGAGGAGGTCAAGCATCACCTGATGGTGCTGTGGGCCGACTTCTTCGCCAAGGACCACTTCGAGCAGTTCCCCAATCTGCACCAGCTGTTCTGGGACGGCGTGCACGGAGCGGGTGACGTCAAGAAGTCGACCGACGTCGCCGTCGCCGAGAAGCTGCTGAAGACGATCGACGAGATCTCCGACATCTTCTGGCAGACCGAGAAGGCCAAGGGAATGGGCGTCTACCCGCCAGCCTGACAACTACGACCACAACGACGGCCGGCCCGGAGCACACGCTCCGGGCCGGCCGTCATCGTTTTTGGTTCAGAGCAAGACGATCAGTACGAGCACGCCAAGCAAGATCAGGGCGATCACACCGGCGCGCACGCACGCAATCCCCTGGCCGCGGGTGTAGATGTGCGCGGAGTTCCACTCCGAGGGCGGCATGGCCGACCCTGGACCTAGTGGTTGTGCTGCCATCACGAACTCCTGACCTGCACGATCAACGTTGCCTCCAGTGAAATTTGTCACAAGGATCGGTTGTGACGCCGATCATAGCCCTTGCTACGGTCCCGTGAAAATCGGGCGTCGCGCCGCCTGCGATGTGCGCGTTTGGCCGGTTCACAGCCTGGATACACCGGGGAAGCCGAGATGGTTAGACCGCCAATCCTGTTCGCTCCCGGGGGCGCATCTCCTGTTGATCGATGCCGTGCGAGCGCCCAGGGTTATCCCCAGTCAATTACAGCGGGGACACAGATTCGGCGGTTCAGGGCGCATTTCCACCGCTGGCAGCCTGTGGATGAACCTGTGGAAACTGTGCATAGCCATCAAATTGCTGCAGCGATTGCTGCGGCGACTCGGGTGCATTGCCAAGGGCGGCGTGCCAGCATGGTTCGCGTGAAGGGATCTTTCAGTGTCTGAGGGCGAGGTCGGCGTTGCCGAAGTAGCCGCCGTGCCGGTGACGTTCGACGAGTCGGTCGTGCTTCTCGACGTCCGTGAGGACGACGAGTGGCAGCGCGGCCACGCCGCGGGTGCCCAGCACATTCCGATGGGCGACGTGCCTGCTCGCATCGGCGAGATCGACGTCGACGCCACGCTGTACGTGGTGTGTCACGCCGGGGGCCGATCGCTGCGGGTGGCGCAGTACCTGGCCCGCAACGGATATGAACCGATCAACGTCGACGGCGGCATGCTGGCGTGGGCGGGAGCCGGTCGACCCGTCGTCACCGACGACGGCGGCGTTGGCACTGTCTGAGGGCCGTAGGCTGGTCGCGTGATTCAGGTCTGTTCACGGTGCGGAACGCGGTGGAACGTCCGCGACCGCCGGCGGGACTGGTGCCCCCGCTGCCAGGGCACTCTGCTGGCGCCGACGGCTGACGCGCCCGATCAGCGATGGGGGCAGCGGCCCAGCGCGCCGGCGGTGCAGTCGGGCCAAGGCCCGCCTCCACGCCTGCCTCAGGGCTACCGCTGGATCGCGGTCCGGCCGGGCGCCGCCCCGCCGCCCCGCGTCGTGCGCCGCCCACTGGGGCCCACTCCCCGCTACGCAGTGACCCCGCGCTGGGGTCTGACGGATCAGCTCGACGGTCGGTACGGCGCGGCCACCGCGCAGGCCGTAGAGGTGCGCTCAGGCCCGTCGGTCGCGATGGTGCGCGGCACCCTGGTGGCCACCATGGTGCTTCTTGGCTTCGCCGCCGTGGTGCACATCGTGCGGTACGCGCTGCTGCTGCTCAACCGCAGCACGTTGTTGAATCCGTGGGTGGCCGGGATTGTGACCTGGGGCGGCGTCGCAGCCAGCGTGCTTGCGCTGTTCGCGGTCGTGGCGAGCGTGGTGGTCCTGGCCAACTGGCTGATCGCGCGGCGGGCGAGGGCGTTCGCGCACCGCGACACCACCGATCCGCGCTCGGCCAGGGAGATGCTGGCCGGCTGTCTGGTGCCGTTCGTCAACCTGTTCTTGGCGCCGGTCTACCTCATCGAGTTGGCCGACGCCGAGGGTCGGCTGAGCCGCCTGCGCGCCACCATCGTCACCTGGTGGTGCGTCTGGATCTTCAGCACGCTGCTGTCGGTGTTCTCGATCGCCACCAGCTTCACTAGCGACGCCCAGGGCATCGCCGACAACACCGTGGCGACCGTCGTGGCCTATCTGGTCGCCCTTGCCGCGCTGCTGCTGGTCTACCGCGTGTTGCTCGGATTCGAGCGCACCCCCGTCGACCGGCACGTCAAGCGTTGGGTGATGGTCGCCGACGAGTCACCACGCGTGCCCGACGAGCCGGATCCCAGCGGCACCAAGGACGACACCGAGGAAACCGAAGTGCCGGTAACGGTTGAAGCCGAACAGCGGGAACCGGCAGCATAGCCTCATGAACTCGGGCGACGGCACGCTCGGCGGCCACCCGTTCGTGGTTGCGCACCGCGGAGCGTCGGCCGACCTCCCGGAACACACCGTCGCCGCGTACGACCTCGCGTTGAGGGAAGGCGCTGACGGCGTGGAGTGCGACGTCAGGCTGACGCGCGACGGCCATCTGGTGTGCGTGCACGACCGCAAGGTGGACCGCACGTCGAACGGCACGGGACTGGTCAGCGAGATGACCATCGCGCAGTTGCGCGAACTGGATTACGGTGCCTGGCATGCGAGTTGGCGGGCGGACGGCAGCCAGGGCGATACTGGACTGCTCACCCTCGACCAGCTCATAACACTGGTGCTCGACTGGAACCGGCCGGTGAAGATCTTCATCGAGACCAAGCACCCGGTGCGCTACGGCGCGCTGGTGGAGAGCAAGGTGCTGGCCCTGCTGCACCGGTACGGCATCGCCGCGCCCGCGTCGGCGGACCTGTCAAGGGCGGTCGTGATGTCCTTCTCCGCGGCAGCCGTCTGGCGCATCCGCCGGGCCGCGCCGATGCTCCCTACGGTGCTACTCGGGGAGACGTCGCGGTATCTGGGCGGCAGCGCCGCCACCACCGTCGGAGCCACCGCGGTGGGTCCGTCGATCGCGACCTTGCGCGAGCACCCGGAACTCGTCGACCGCGCCGCCGCCCACGGACGCGCCCTGTACTGCTGGACCGTCGACCACTACGAGGACGTGCGGTACTGCAGGGACGTGGGCGTCGCCTGGGTGGCCACCAACCATCCGGGACGGACCAAGGACTGGTTGCAGAACGGGCTCACCGAGGCGGGCCAGCCGGACGGTTAGAGGCTTCCGCCCGCCGCCTTCGGCGCGGTGGCATCGGCGCCTGCCGCGCTGATCTCGCGGGCCACGAAGTCCTCGAGGTGGAACAGGTCGGCGCCGGCCCGCTCGCTCACCCGGACCAGGGTGGTGATCAAGGCGACCTCCTCGACCTGCTCCTTGAGGAACCACTGCATGAACTGCTCGCCGAGGTAGTCGGCCTCGTCGCGGGCGACGGCGGCAAGCCGGCTGATCTGCTCGGTGACCGCCCGCTCCTGTTGGAGGGCCAGGCGCAGCGCTTCGGTCGGTGAGACGAACGTGTTGCGCACCGGGTCGGTGCCGGGGATCTCCACGTCGACGTCGCGATCGATCAGGTACTGCACGATCATCATCGCGTGGTTGCGCTCTTCGATGGCCTGCGCGTAGAAGTGCTTGGCCAGTTGCGGAAGATCGGCGCCGTCGAAGTGGACGGCGATCGCGATGTATTGCTGCGCAGCGGTGAACTCGGTGCCGATCTGGTCTTGCAGAAGGTGGTGAAATTTGGTGTCGAGCGTCGTCGCGTCAGTCATGATCATCACGATAGTGCAGGTCAGATGGCCTTGTCATCAAAGGTATGCCTTATTGAGGCAAGGTTGACCTAAGTGCTGTGACGCCGGTAACAAGAACGGCGCGACGGCTATAGATGTTTGCTGAGCGTCGACGGAAGGCGGGGCTTGGCTACGGTTTGCCCGCGTCGAGCACGTCCGGTGGGACGGCCTCGTCGGATGCCAACGCGGCGAACAAGCGGCCCGCGGCGTCGTGGTTCCACACCACGACCGATCCCGAATCACCGCCCGTGAACTCGCCGATCGGCACCGTGGTCGTCGTGACGGTGCCGTGCAGTGACCACGCGAGCCGGACCAGGTCCCATATGTGCGCACCGTCGTCGACCGTCACCGATCCGGAGGCGGCATGCGTCATCGGGTACCAACGGAACGGATTCGCCCACACCACCGGGCTCGCGGCACGATGCATCAACGCCGACATGAACTCGCGTTGGTTGATCATCCGGTCGAGGTCGGCCCGCGGGGTGGCGCGGGTGCGGACGAAGCCCAACGCGGTGCGGCCGTCCAGCTCCTGACAGCCTGCGGGCAGGTCGATGCCCGCCAGCGGGTCGCTGATCGGTTCGGCCGGGCACATCGTGACACCGCCGACGGCGTCGACCATCTGGGCGAAGCCGTCGAATCCGACCTCGGCGTAGTGGTCCAAGCGCATGCCCGTGGCCTGCTCGACCGTCTGCACCAACAGCGGCGCACCACCGATGGTGAACGCGGCGTTGATCTTGTCCTCGCCGTGCCCGGGGATCTCGACGTAGGAGTCGCGCGGGATGGACACCATCGTGGTCGGGGCGCTCGATCCGAAGCCGGGCACGTGGATCACGAGCAGTGTGTCGGTCCGCCCGGCGCCGAGGTCGCCGCCGGTCGTGAGATCGGCCTGCTGCTCCGGGGTCAGTCCCTCGCGGCTGTCCGAGCCGACCAGCAGCCAGGTCGTGCCGCGACCCGTCGAGGGTCGCTCTGGGTAGTCGGGCAGCGCCGCGACGCGGTGCAGGTGCCCATCGAGCCAGAACCCCGTGCCGACCAGGGCGGCCGCGGCGATCAGCAGGATGACGAGCGGGTAGAGCAGCAGAATCCGCCCCCAGCGGCGTTTGCGGCGTGGCTTGGCTGCCGTGGGAGGGCGCGGTGGGGGCGGCCGGTTGGCCGGCGGCTGGCGTAGCGGGGGCGGCGGGGGCCGGTGTGGGGGAGGTGGCGGTGGTGGCCTGCGCTGGGGATGTGGCGGCGGTTGCCGCGGGGGAGGCATGGCCTGCGGTGGCGGCGGCTGTTGGTATCGGGGATCGCGGCGGATCGCCTGCGAGGGTTCCCGCGGCGGGATTGGCCGTCGTGGGATCGGGCGCTGCGGGTCCGGCCCCGGTCCGGGCGGCCGGTTTTGGTTCACAGCCAAGAATCTACGGGCTGAGGGTCCCGCGTTAGTGCAACCAGCTGAGGTGACCCGCGGCAAGGGCGTACCCGATGAACGCCACGGTGTCGATCAGGCCGTGGGCCACGATCAGCGGCCACAGCCGGCCCGTGCGCTGCCACACGTAGCCGAACACCAGGCCCATCGCCAGGTTCCCCAGCCCCGCGCCGAAGCCCTGGTACAGGTGGTAGGCGGCGCGCAGCAGGCTGGAGAGCACCAGCACCTTGACCGGCGACATGCCGAGCTGGCGTAACCGCGTCATGAGGAACGCCACCACGATGACCTCCTCGGCCCATCCGTTGGCGAACGCCACCGCGAGGAGCACGGGGATGCGCCACCACGTGTCGCCGAGCTCGGACGGCACCACCGCCACCCCGATGCCCAGCGCCCGGCCCGCCATGTAGAGGGCGAGGCCGGGGATGCCGATCAGGGCCGCCAGGCCGAGTCCGCCGAGGAGGTCGGGGCGCCAGCGAAATCGCCCGAGCCCGATACGGTTGGGCCCGAAACCGCTGCGCCACAACAGGTACAGGCCCAGTAGTCCCCACGCGACGAGCTGGAAGACCGACGCCAGGTTCAGCGCCAGGTTGATCAGGTCGATCGGGGAGAGCTTGCGGTTGAGCGCAACCGTCTGCCCGGAGAGGCCGAGCAGCACCGCCTCGACGAGGCTGACGAACGCGGTGTAGGCGGACAGCCCGAACGTCACCGCCAGGACGACCGCGATCTCGATCCGGATCACCCGCGGCGGCGGCGCGGTCGGGTCTTCCGGCGACTCGGTCACCCGAGCAACGGTAGAGGTGGGCTAGATGCGTCGTGCCCGCAGCCCGTTGAGGAACGGGCATCCCATCAGCACCCGGATGGCCTGGCTGAGGCCCGTGACGTCGTCGACCGGCTTGGCGAACGGCAGTCGCACGTCGTGGTCGCCGTCCTCGTTCTCCACCCGCAGCTGCACGCCGTACCGGTCCAGCCCCAGCGGGCGGACGCGGCCATGGCGCAGCGGTGACGGCAGCCGATTGGCCAGCCGGTCGACCACCTCGCGGTGTGCGGATTCGAGATGCTGCAACCAGCAGGACTCGAGTGCGCAGAACGGATCGGGTTGGGCGTCGAGCAGCGTGCTCAGCCCGACCGACTCTGCTCCCGTGGAGTCGGCGACGACGACCGAGTCGACCTCCACGCGCATCAAAGCATAGGCGGTGTCACCGCCGGCGGCCTGCTCGGCGCCGGTGTTCACTTGCAGCAGAGCAGGATTGGGGTTCTCGGTGGCGATCATATCGATCAGCTCCAGAACGTCGCGCACCGGGATGTGCTGCAGGCGACCGCTGATCCACACCAGTGACCGCACGGGTTCGCGTAGCGGCAGCGGGGCGTAGTCCGTCATCTCGAGCACCGCTTGCACCCCAGGCGTACCGGCGGCGACGGCCATGCCCGCCAGCAGGCCGTTGGCAGGCACCGTGATGGCGAAGGAGCCGTCCTCGAGCAGATGGTGGACCGGCGTGGCGGCCGGATCGACGCCCTCTACTGCGAGCATCGCGCCACCACCGCGGGCGCATGCGCTGCGGATTCGCTCGGCCGTGCTCGGTGCCAAGACGGTCATCGGACCCCTTCCAGTTAATGAGGTAAGCCTAACTTAACTACGCGTGAGAATCGACGCAAGGCTTTCCGAACCGACTTCCGGGGACGCCGCGGACCGAGCCGATACCCTTGACGAGTGCCACGCGTCGCCTACCTCGGACCCGAGGGGACCTTCACGGAAGCGGCGTTGTTGCAGATGGCCGCCGCGAACATGGTGCCCGTAACCGATTTCGAGCCGTTCGCGACCGGCAGTCCCTCTGCGGCGCTGGAAATGGTTCGCGCCGGCGACGCCGACTACGCGTGCGTGCCGATCGAGAATTCGATCGAGGGATCGGTGTTGCCGACGCTGGACAGCCTCGCCGCCGGTTCCCTTGTCCAGATCTTCGCCGAGTTCACCCTCGACATCGCGTTCACCATCGCAGCGCGTTCCGCCGATGCCGAGCCCGCGTCGATTGCCGCGTATCCGGTGGCACGTGCCCAGGTGGCGAGGTGGGTTGCGAAGAACATGCCGAATGCCAGATTCCAGGCGGCCGACTCCAACGCCGCAGCAGCCGTCGACGTCGCCGAGGGCCGCGCCGATGCCGCCGTGACCACCGAACTGGCCACGAAGCGGTACGGCCTGACGCCGCTGGCCACCGGTGTCATCGACGAGCCCAACGCGCGCACCCGGTTCGTACTGGCCGGGCAGCCGGGACCGCCGCCGGATCGCACGGGAGCCGACCGCACCTCGGTGGTGTTGCGTCTCGACAACGTCCCAGGGGCGCTGGTGTCGGCGATGACCGAGTTCGCCATCCGCGACATCGACCTCACTCGGATCGAATCTCGGCCGACCCGAATCGAACTCGGCACCTACATCTTCTTCCTGGACTGCGTCGGGCACATCGACGACGATCCGGTGGCTCAGGCACTCAAAGCGCTACACCGACGTTGTACTGACGTGCGATATCTGGGTTCGTGGCCGACGGGCGCCGCAGACGGCGCCGTACCCCCACCGATGGACGATGCGGCGATGTGGCTGACGTCCCTGCGGGATCCGCAATGAGCGGCCGTCTGGTGCTGGTGCGGCACGGCCAGTCGCACGCGAACGTGGAAAGACGCCTCGACACCCGGCCCCCCGGCGCGGCACTTACCGATCTCGGCCATCAGCAGGCCCGCGACTTCGCCGCCAACTGGCACCACCCGGTCGCCATGGTGGCCCATTCGGTTGCGCTGCGCGCGACCGAGACCGCACGCGACATCGGCGAGCACCTCTCGTTGGAGCCGCACCGGCTCGAGGGCATTCACGAGGTGCAGGTCGGCGAGCTCGAAGACCGCAACGACGACGCCTCGGTCGAGAAGTTCAACACCATCTACCAGCGCTGGCAGGAAGGCCACCTGGACGAGTTGATGCCGGGCGGCGAGAGCGCTCAGCAGGTGCTCGACCGGTACCTCCCGGTAGTGACGCAACTACGCCTGCGCCACCTCGACGACCACGCCTGGCCAGGCGACATCCTGCTGGTGAGCCACGGTGCCGCGATTCGTCTGGTGTCGGCGGTGCTGGCCGGTGTGGACGGTGGCTTCGCACTCGAACACCATCTGGCCAACGCCGAATGCGTCGTGCTGAGCCCGATCACCGACGACCGGTGGAGCTGCGTGCAATGGGGCACCTTGGTGCCGCCGTTCTATCCGGAGACCGACGTGCACCCCGTCGAGGACGCGCTGCAGGGCGCCGATCCGATGGGCTGACGGGCGGTCAGACGGCCAAGACGGCCGGCACTGCGCCGCTGCGTGCACACGTACATCCGATGGCCACGCAGTCGAGGCTGAACGCGTGCGCGACTTCCGGGCTGGTGCAGTCCGCCTCGGTGCATTCCGGCCGCAACCGGGCATGGTGCACCAGGGCGCCATGACAGTGCTGCAGACCGTCTCGGCAGTCCCGGCACCGCGAACTCATGTCCCGTTCATAGCACCAGCCGCCGACGAATCCACCTCGGCGCGCGCAGTCAGGCCCACCCCAGTTCGTGCAGTCGGTCGTCGTCGATGCCGAAGTGGTGGGCGATCTCGTGGACGACCGTCACCGTGACCTCTTCGACGACGTCGTCGTCGGTGTCGCAGATGTCGAGCAGCGCGTCGCGGTAGATCGTGATGGCGTCGGGCAGGGAGCCGCCATACGACGAATCGCGTTCGGTGAGTGCGATGCCCTCGTAGAGGCCCAGCAGGTCGGGCTCGTCGGGATGGCGGCTCTCGACGAGTATCACGACGTTCTCGAGTGCGGCGGTCAGCTTTGGGGGTATCTGGTCAAGCGCGTCTGACACCAGCTCGTCGAACCGTTGCGGGCTCATCCGCACGGCCATCGCGGCTACTGCCCTGGCGGCGGCAGGATCGGAGCGACGGGCGCTGGTTCTGCCGGGCCTGGCGCGGGTCCTGGCGGCGCGCCAGGTGCCGGGGGAGGCGCGTCACCCGGTGGCGGCGGCGGCCCATCCAGGGGCGGTCCGTCCATCGGTGGCGCTGGCGGAGGACCGTTGAGGAACGTATTGCCCTGCGGCGGCGGGGGCGCACCCGAGGTCGACGGGGTGGTCCCGGTGTTGCCGGTGCCGGTGGGCGCCGTCTGCTGGCCCGGCAGGTGCGCGTTGCCCTGGGGGATCTGGTTCCCCTGGCTGCTCTGGTCGCTCTGGTCGCTCTGACTGATGTCGATCTGCGACGACGTCTGGCTGGACGTGTCGACCGGGGGCGGCATCGGGATCGGCGGCAGGTTCAGCCGCTCGCCGGGGATGTCCGGTGGTGGCACCGGCGACTGACCGTTGATGGCCAGCGGCCCCTTGGCGCTGTTCAGCAGCGTCGACCAGCCGCCGTTGCCCAGCGTGGCGCCGATGCTGCACGACACCTGGTGGCTGCCCGCCGACCAGCTCGGCAGCGCGATGGTGCTGTAGATCAGCGTGAGCGTGGTGCTGCGCAGCTGGATGGGTGCCAGGTACGCATCGGTCATCCGGGTGCACGAATCCTTGACGAACGCATCCTGGTCCGCCTCTGCGGGCAGCGCGTCTGGGAACTTCTCGGCGAGGTTCACCGAGCCGGTCACTTCCATGGCGTGCGGCGCGCCGCAATCGACGGGGATGTCCGTCGGCTGGTTGGTCGCCGGATCGATGCCGAGACACGTACCTGCCGACCACACCTTCGACTGGTCGACGTTGGCGATCTTGCCCCGGAAAGCCAGCTGTTGGTTGTTCGGGCCGGGCAGCTGCAGGCCGCACAGCATCCTGCGCTCACCGGACTGGCGCCAGGCCTTGTCGCCCGACCACAGCAGGCTGACGCTGAACTTGCCGTTCGGGTCGTACTTGGCGCCGAGGTACTGGCGCGCCGATGCCTGGCATTGCTCGGAGCTGATCTGCTGGATGCGGGCGGGTGACGGCGGCGCCGCGTCGGGTCCGTACTCGCTGCCCGGGAACGTCCGCATGTCGATGGCCTCGGAGACCTCGAAGCGGTGTTCATCCTTGCAATCGACGACCTGCGCGGCGTCCGGGGTGCGTTCCGGCCAGTTCAGGCAGTCGCCGCTCTTGGCGTGGTCGAACGTGTCGCTGCCGCGGGCGCCGATCGACGTGCCGCCGATCAGGCCGATCGGACTCTTGCCGTCCTCGCCTGCGGGAAGTGCGGTGATGAGACCGGCGATGAGGAGGCCACCTAGGGCCGTGAGCAGCAGACCGCGTCGCGTCGAGGCGGCCTGCAGGCTCTGCCACCAGGGCGTCGAGCCTGATCGTCGATCAGACTCAGCGAGCTGATCCTCGCGATCGGGTGCGTCCAACATCGCGTCCATTGTGACAGGCGCGCCAAGTCCTGTGACAAGAGTTGCAGTTGTAATGTTATGTGGTTGTGCCCCGCGAACTCGCGAGGAAGGGCCGAAAGTAATGTTGCGGCCGTGATCGACCTCAAGCTGCTACGTGACGACCCGGACCGGGTGCGCGCGTCGCAACGGGCTCGCGGCGAGGATCCGGCCCTCGTCGACGCGTTGTTGGACGCCGACGCCAAGCGCCGCGCAGTGATCTCCGCCGCCGACGGCCTGCGCGCCGAACAGAAGGTGGCCAGCAAGCGCGTCGGCGCTGCGTCGCCCGACGAGCGGCCCGCCCTGCTGTCGCGGGCCAAGGAGCTGGCCGAGCAGGTCAAGGCCACCGAAATCGACCAGGCCACCGCCGAGGCCGCGTTCACCGCTGCGCACATGGCGATCGGCAACGTCATCATCGACGGGGTTCCCGCGGGCGGCGAGAACGACTTCGTCGTGCTGGAGACGGTCGGCGAGCCGCCGGCGATCGCGGATCCGAAGGACCACCTGGAACTCGGTGAGGCGCTGGGCCTGATCGACATGGAGCGCGGCGCCAAGGTGTCCGGTGCGCGCTTCTCCTTCCTCACCGGGTTCGGCGCGCTGCTGCAACTCGGCATCATGCAGCTCGCGGTGCGGTTGGCCACCGAGAACGGCTTCACGCTGATGATCCCGCCGGTGCTGGTGCGCCCGGAAGTGATGCAGGGCACCGGCTTTCTCGGCGCGCATGCCGAAGAGGTGTACCACCTCGAGGCCGATGACATGTATCTCGTTGGGACGTCCGAGGTTCCGCTGGCCGGCTACCACGCCGACGAGATCCTCGATCTGTCGGAAGGGCCGCGGCGCTACGCGGGCTGGTCGTCGTGCTTCCGTCGCGAAGCGGGCAGCTACGGCAAGGACACTCGCGGGATCATCCGGGTGCATCAGTTCGACAAGGTCGAGGGCTTCGTCTACTGCAAGCCCGAGGACGCCGAGGCAGAGCATCAGCGGCTGCTGGGCTGGGAGCGCGAGATGCTGGCGCTCATCGAGGTGCCGTATCGCGTAATCGACATCGCGGCAGGCGATCTCGGATCGTCTGCCGCGCGCAAGTTCGACTGCGAGGCGTGGGTCCCGACGCAGGGCACCTATCGGGAGCTGACGTCGACGTCGAACTGCACGACGTTCCAGGCGCGGCGACTGTCCACCCGTTACCGCGACGAGAACGGCAAGCCGCAGATCGCGGCGACGCTCAACGGAACGTTGGCGACCACCCGCTGGCTGGTCGCCATCCTGGAGAACCACCAGCAACCCGACGGCAGTGTGCGGGTGCCGGACGCGCTGGTGCCCTACGTCGGAAGGTCGGTGCTGACACCATGAGCGAACTTGTGAGCGAATCATGACTGAAGGCAAGACAGAACTCAAGACGATCGAACTCGACTTCGATGACCTGCGGACCTGGTTCGGGTTCGGCGTCGCAGGCAACTTCGCAGGCCACCTCGAGCAGGCAGGCGAGGCAGCGGACTTCGTGAACGTGGCCTCGGAGGGCGCACCGGGGCAAGAGGCCCCGAAGGGCATCTTCCCTTGGTACGCACCGGGTTCCGATGGGTTTCTCGGTGAGTTCCCGCTGTCACATGATGCCATCTTGCTGCCGGACGCCAACCCCGATGGCGGGCCGCTCAACCTGCAGATCGAGCCCGAGGTCGGCCTGGCGTGCCGGGTGGTGTGGGAGGGCGACACGGTGGTGTCGCTGCGGCCGTTCGCACTCGGGGCGTTCAACGACTGCTCGATCCGGCGGCCTGGTGCACCGAAGATCAGTCACAAGAAGAACTGGGGTCCCGCATCGAAGGGTGTGGCCGGTCGGTTCTTCGACATCGGCGACCTGACCCCGGACGGTCCAACCTCGACCCTGCGGTTGGTCTGCAACCTGCGCACCGCCGCCGGCGAGGAGCACGCCTACGGCGTCGACAGTCCGTTGCTCGGCTATTCGTACTACGGCGAGGTGCTGCTCGACTGGGTCACCGAGCGCCTTGCCAACCAGAAGGGCTCACCCGAGACTCCGCTGGAGGACGTCGGCGCGCTCATGGTCGCCAGCGGGCATCCGGAGAACGTGTTGATCGGGATCGGTGCGACCCGCTACACCCCGCTCGGCGAGTCGACCTTCCTCAAGGCGGGCGATCAGGCGATCGTCCGGGTGTACGACACCGAATCCGACGCGTACTCCGAACTGCGGCAGACGGTTTCGGGTTAGGCGTCGAACGAAGCGGGTCGGAACTCGCCCCGGTGATACGAACTTCCCGGGTACTCCTTCGATCCGACCAGCCGTGCCAGCGGGGTGCTGACCCCGCCCGTCGACGCGACGAGCGCTGATATCGCATCGAGATCGAATCGTGGCGCCCACCCGAGCTCGTCGCGGGCCAGGCGATTGACGTAAACGCGGTCGACCCGCGCCGGGAACTGCCAGCCCCGCCGCCGCCATTCTGCGGCCGCCGCTGGCGCTCTTCTGGCGAACACTCCCGCCGCGTCCGCGCGCAACCGAGGCAGGTCGGCGGAAGTGAACGGGGTCGTGGCGGAGACGACGTAGCGCCTGAACCCGACATCCGGAGCGCGCTCGGCCGCAAGAAGGTGGGCGTCGACGACGTCTTCGAGGGCAACCCGGCGAAACGCGTACTCGTCGGCCTTGACGTTGTCGTCGCTGCGTCCGTCCGCCGGATCGGGTGAGTCGTCCACTTCTGGGAAGAAGCGTGACGTTCGTAGGACGATGCACGGCAGACCCTGGTTGCGGCTGGCCAGTCGGCAGAGGTCTTCGGCCGCTGCCTTGGTGGCGCCGTAGATGTTCTTGGCGACGGGGACCACGGATTCGTCGATCCACGCCGCGGGTGCGTTTGGTGCCGGGATCAGGGCGTCGCCGAAAACGGTTGTCGAAGAGGTCATCACGAACGACCGCACACCGGCGTTGGCCGCCGATTCCAGCAGGGTGAGGGTGCCGGTGACGTTGACGTTGACGAATTCCTGGGCAGGCAGGAAGGCGACCTGCGGCTTGTGCAGCGTCGCGGTGTGCAGCACGGCGTCGACACCGTCGAGGATCGTACGGGTCAGCTCACCGTCTGTGATCGAACCGACGACGTCGGTCCACTCCGACGGTCGCACGTCAATGCCGACCACCTCGGTGCCCCGGTCGCGGAGGGTCCGGACGAGCGCTTCGCCTAGATGGCCCGAACTACCGGTGACCAGGACGCGTCGGATCATCGGTTGGCGAGCAGCTCGTCGAGAACGGTGACGAACTCGTTTGCGCGCAAAGGGGTGAACGCCGGACTCGGCCGGGTGCCTGGCACGTCGAGCGTCACCAGCGTCGACTTGATCGGGCGCCAGACGTCCAACGGCATCCATCGGCGTGGGTCCGTGCTGCCCCAGATGCGGAATCGCTCGGTGAACAGCCCGAGGGATTCGGCCCTGTAGCCGCGGACCGACCGCAGCGGGATGACCTTCGAGGTACCCGACGGAAAGTGGTAGCGGCGCAACGTGATCGCCTGCCGATCCAGTTGGATCTGGCCGTCGTCGTATTGCGGGCTACTGCTCATTTCTCGACTCCCGCTCGCTCCGGTCCTCGCTCGTTCCTCGCTGCGATCCTCACTCCCGATCGTCTTCGGGTGCTCACGTCTTCTTCGACGCCCTCAACTCGTGCCCCTTGGACGTCAGGCAGCGCCCATTCGTCAGGTTCCACGACCAGCCATGCAGATTGCACGTCAACGTCGTACCATCCACCACGCCGAACTTCGACAGATCCGCCTTCAGATGCGGGCACCGGCGCTGAATCTCCCAGCCGTCCAACGTGATCGACGCGGAGTCGTCGTGCGTCTCGGCGAACCAGCCGTCGGCGTAGACGATGCGCTCGTCGGTCAGGCACTTGAAGAAGGTGTACAGATACTCGTTGTATCCGCCGACCCGCCAGGCGCGGAACCGGGTGGACAGGAAGATGGTGTTGACCCAGTCCGGTTCGTCGTCGCGTAGCACGGTGCGCACCAACTCGGGTGCGATCTCGAAGCCGTATCGGAACTTCTCGTCCGGGATCGGTTCGCGCACCACACGTTTCGGGAAGTCCAGCACGACGGTTTCCGGGCCCAGCCGCAGTTCCACCGGATAACCGATGCCATCGCAGATCTGGTCGCTCTGGATCATGATCGGCTCGAACCTCGCTCGCAGCGGTTCCAGCAGCGACTCACCGGTGGGCGCTGCCCAGCGCGCCTTCTCCGCGGCCAGTACCGGCGCCATCCGCTGCGCGTAGGCCTCGATGTAGGCGGCCTTGTCGGTGGTGAAGAGCGACTCCGGGTTGGGCACCGGATGGGTCAGTGAATTCAGTTGCGTACCTGCGAAGTCCGCCGTCGACCCGGGGATCACGAGCAGCCCGCGGTCGTGACCGTTGCGGCGCATCTGATCGAGGAACACGACCTGATCGGGGAAGATGTTCGCGGGGTCGCCGTGATCGTCGTTGAGGTCGCGCAGTTCCGGATCCAGGAAGCATGGCGGCCCGGCGGATGGCACCACCCAGGTTGCGCCCACCTGCGCGATGTACTGCCTGCAGCGGTCCATCTGGCGCTGCCGCTTCTGGATGCCGAACGCCGACTTGGCGCGCGCGGGCATGTCGTAGACCATCGGGTACCAGATGGCGCCCGAGTACTGCAGCATGTGCACGTCGACGTGGCCGAATTCGGAATCCAAGACCTCAAGATCAACGGGGCGCGCGTCGTTCATGTTGAACGCGACGGTCTCACCGTCGGATACCACCAGACCGGAGTCGCCGATCGGGCCGTCGGCCGGTGCGCGCAACGCGATGATCATCACGTCGAGGTCACCCTTGGGCCCGCTGACGCGGTGCTTCACCGAGTCAGTGGTCTCGAAGAACCGGTGGAACCCCAGCGTCTCCAACTCGGTGCGCAGGTCCGGCACCGGGTAGTCGGGGAGCAGCACCACCGCGTCCTTGTTGACGTGCGCACGGAGGTTGACCGGGTCGAAGTGGTCCTTGTGCAGGTGTGAGACGTACAAGTAGTCGACGTCGCCGAGCGCCGCCCAATCCAGCTCGCTGTTGTCGGGGAACGGGAACCACGACGCGAAGTAGGCAGGGTTGACCCACGGGTCGCACAGAATGCTCCCTGCGGCGGTATCGATTCGGAACCCTGCGTGTCCGACGCTCGTGACCTGCACTTATGGCCTTTCCCGCGATGTTTGCGTCGTGTCGATCTTAGCGGGACAGCCGGGCTATGCCTCCCAGCGTGCGCGGTAGTACGCCATCCGCTCTTCGTCGGCGTCGATGCCGTACGCGTCGAGGAACTCCGCTTCGAGTCCCGGCTCGAAGTCCGTTTCCAGCATCGAGGCCGCGACCGCCAGGTCCGCCCACCGGTCCGCCACCCCGAGGTCGGCGAGGTCGACGTGCCCGCTGCACAGGGCATCGTCCCCGACGAGGGTGTTGGGCGGGCATGCGTCGCCGTGGCAGACCACCAGAAGGTCGGCAGGCGGCGCGTCGGCAGGAATCCAGGACGGCGTGCCGAACGGGCAGTCGGCGACCGGCAGCGCGTCGTGCAGGCGGCGGAGCCCTTCCCCGATCGCCCTAGTGGCGGTACGCGGACGCGCGACCCAGTGCGGATCGACGGCCGAACGCCCCGGTAGCGCTGCGGTGTGCAGCCAGCCGGGGCCGGACGACAGGACCCGCGGCACGGGGTGGAAGTCGACGGCCCACTGCATGCGCTGCGCCTCGCGGACCAGCCGTGCGGCGTGGGCGTCGGGATAGACCTTGACGAATTCCTCACCCCCCAGCGCGAACGTCGTGCCACCGAGTTCGTTGACCCAGACCGCGGTCACGTCGCGGCCTCCTGCCAGGTCGACGACGATGGTGGGCACGGGTATGGCGTCAGCCGGAAAGGTCATTGAACCGACCTTTCCATGAGATGCCCGGAACAACCGCATTAGGCTGAGGTCGTGGAGCCGGTATATGGGACTGTCATTCAAGCCGCTCGCTTGGTGTGGCGGATTCAGGGGCTGAAGTTCACGATCACCGGTGTGGAGAACCTGCCCGTCACCGGCGGCGCCGTGATCGCCATCAACCACACCAGTTATTTCGACTTCACCTTCGCCGGGCTGCCCGCATATCGGCAGCACCGCGGACGCAAGGTGCGGTTCATGGCGAAGAAGGAAGTCTTCGACTCCAAGGTCAGCGGGCCCATCATGCGCAGCCTGCGCCACATCCAGGTGGACCGCGACAGCGGCGCATCCTCGTTCTCCGAGGCCTGCCAGAAGCTGAAGGAGGGCGAGCTGGTCGGTGTGTACCCGGAGGCGACGATCAGCCGCAGCTTCGAGATCAAGGAGTTCAAGTCGGGAGCGGCCAGGATGGCCATCTCCGCCGACGTGCCAATCATCCCGCACGTCATTTGGGGTGCCCAGCGCATCTGGACCAAGGGTCACCCGCGCAAGATGTGGCGCCCGAAGGTGCCGATCTCGATCACCGTCGGCGAGCCGATCTACCCGACGTTGCCCGCAGCCGAGCTGACCGCGCTGCTGCACTCCCGCATGCAGCACCTGCTCGAACGCGCACAGGATGCCTACGGCGCACACCCGCAGGGCGAGTTCTGGGTCCCGCACCGGCTCGGCGGCGGTGCCCCGACGCTGGCGGAGGCCAACCGGATGGACCTCGAGGAGGCCAACCAGAAGGCCCAAGCCAGGGCCGCCCGCGGCGACGAACGATCCGCGCCGGGCGATCCGCCGGAGTAGGGCTGGCATGGAACCGGTCTTCCGCAGTCTCGAGATCGCGGCCAGGACGGTGGTGCGGGTGACGGGGGCTCGGATCACCTACCGCGGTCTGCACAACATTCCGTCCGTCGGCGGTGCCGTCGTGGCGATCAATCACACCAGCTACGTCGACTTCCTCCCTGCGGCCCTGGCCACGACGCAGCGCAAGCGCCGCCTGCGCTACATGATCAAGGCCGAGATGCAGGACGTGAAGGCCGTCGACTTTCTGATCAGGCACACCAAGACCATCCCCGTTGACCGCCACGCGGGCGCCGACGCCTACGCGGTGGCCGTCGGCCGGCTGCGCGAAGGCGAGCTCGTCGGCGTTTACCCGGAGGCGACGATCAGCCGCAGCTTCGAGTTGAAGGCCTTCAAGACCGGCGCGGCGCGGATGGCGCTCGACGCCGACGTGCCGATCATCCCGCTCGTCGTCTGGGGCGCCCAGCGCATCTGGACGAAGGATCATCCGAAGCGCATTGGCCGCAACAAGATTCCGATCACCGTGGCGGTGGACCCGCCGCTGGTG
>Ga0137412_10000430_pt1 | contig 29201 bp, 24 predicted proteins | sample CZODoug2_1_16fun_FD_122160 | JGI IMG/M metagenome (GOLD analysis project Ga0137412, IMG submission 122160) | Vadose zone soil fungal communities from Angelo Coast Range Reserve, California, USA - CZODoug2_1_16fungal (Hybrid Assembly) | ecosystem: Environmental > Terrestrial > Soil > Vadose zone...
TACCGGCACGCAGGCGGCGCAGGGGCGGGGGGGTTGCAACCTTGCTCATATCGGACGCATCTCAAGGTATGAAAGTCGATTGCCTGGGCGCTGCGGGCGGCTCCGGGAAGTCTAAGCGTGAGACGGGCGGGAATCGATAGCTGCAGAAGATGACGTCGATGGCGTCCTTTGTTAGTGTATCGACGCATTTGCGAACAGGGACCTCGCTCCAGCCAGCGCCGCAGAATGAAATTCCTGCCTCTCATCTGGTCCGGCATCTGGCGTAAGCCGGGACGCACGATCCTCATTTTCCTCCAGGTGGGCGTTGCCTTTGCGCTGTTCGGCGTGCTGCAGGGCCTGAAGACCGGCGTCCAGCATGCGGTCGATGCTGCGCGGGCGGACCTGCTCATCGTGCACAGTCGCCTCAGTCTCATCATGGAGGGGCTGCCCATCAGCCTGCTCGGGCCGATCCGCTCGGTGCCGGGAGTGGGCGTAGCGATCCCCGTGGAACTGTTCGTCTGTCACTACCAGAAGCCCGAGCAGGGAGTCCTCAGCGTGGCGGTGACGTCCGACAAGGACTGGACGACGGCCTTCACCTTCGCGATCGCGCCCCAGGATCTCGATGCCTTTGCCAAGTCGCGTACCGCCGCGTTGGTGCTGGAAGCCACGGCGAAGAAATACGGGTGGAAGGTCGGGGACCGGATCCCGCTCATCTGCCGTACGGTGCAGAAGAACGGCTCACCAAACTGGACCTTCGAGGTCGTTGGGACCTTCACCGACAGCGATTTCGGCGGCGGCGGCGACAAGATCATCATGAGTTTCCCGTACTACGACGAGGCGCGCGCGACCGGCAGGGGGACGGTAAATCACATCAACGTTTCGGTGACCGATCCGAACCTCGCCGTGCCGGTAGCCGAGGCGATCGACCGGCTCTCGGCCAACTCCTCGCACGAGACCAAGACCGAGTCGATCCGTGAGCTCGCCCAACAGCAGGTGCAGCAGATCGGCGATTTCGACTTTCTCATCCGCGCGGTCGTGAGCGCGGTGCTGGCGGCGCTGCTCTTTGCGATCGCCTCCATGATGGTGCAGTCGGTACACGAGCGCACTTCCGAGCTTGCAGTGCTCAAGACCATCGGCTTCACGGACCGTGCCGTGTTCATGCTCATTCTGGCGGAGGCCCTAAGCGTTTGTATCCTGGCTGGCGCCTTCGGGCTCGCACTGGCCACTGCCGCTTTGCCGATCGCGGCGCGCGTGGTAACCGGGTTGTCGATGCCGAAGATCACGCTCGCGATCGGTCTGGGCTTTGCAGTGCTGGTGGCGCTGATAAGTGCGGCGGTGCCGGCGCTGCTCGCGGCGCGCCTCAGGGTTTCGACCGCACTGGCCGAGCGCTAGAAAGAACGTCATGAATTTCCTGCGCCAGTCGACTGCCCTGCTGCGGCTCAATCTCGGGGGTCTCGCCGCGCGCAGCGGCGCGGTACTCACGATCCTGATCGGCGTGACCTGTGCGGTGGGCGTGTTGATCTCGATGCTGGCCATGGGAACCGGCGCGCACCGGCAGGCACTCGGCGATGTGCGCGACGACGTCGCGGTCGTTGTCAGCCGCGGAAGCAGCGATCTCGACAGCAGCGTCTCGAGAGATCAGGCGACGACGGTGGCCGACCTGCCCGGCATCTCCTTAGGGAGCGATGGCAAGCCCCTCATCGGGTATCAATCCGTCGTCATCATGGAGGGACACCGCCGCGGAACCGGTGCCAGGGTGTTCTTCCCGCTCATCGGGACGAGTCCCAGCGTGACCGCCATGAGACCGGAGATACACTTCACCGAGGGACGCATGTTCCAGCCAGGGCTGCACGAGCTCGTCGCCAGCAACCCGTGCGTGCGTACGTTCACCGGCTTCGAGCTCGGCGCCGAGCGCGACGTGCGCGGGATTGGCTGGAGCGTGGTCGGGCACTTCGACCAGGGGAACAGCATGCAGTGCCAGGTGCTGGCCGACGTTGAGACCCTCATGACGGTATTCGGGCGCAACGCCTTCACGAACGTCAGCGTCGAGCTCAAGTCCCCGCGGGACTTCGATGCGTTTCGCGCCGCGCTCGAGGCGAATCCCGCCCTGAACCTCGAGGCGAGGCGCGAGCGAGATCAGGTGGAGGGGAGATTCAAGGGCTTCAAGGCACTCCTCAACTTCGCCGCCTACTTCGTAGGCGCCATCATGGCGGTGGGAGCCACGCTCGGCGCCGTGAACTCGCTCTACTCGATCGTGGATGCACGGCGCCGCGAGCTTGCGACCCTGCGTGCGATTGGCTTCGGCTCGGGGGCGATCGTTGCCGCAACCCTCGTCGAGTCGATGCTGCTCGCCTTACCGGGCGCGCTGCTCGGAGCCGCACTCGCCTGGATCTTCTTCCACGGCATGGCGGTCAGCCCCTTCGGCTTCAGCTTTCAGCTCGATGTCACGCCGCAGCTTGCTGAGATCGGCATCGTATGGGCGCTCGCAATGGGCCTGGCCGGCGGACTGCTGCCCGCGCTGCGGGCGGCGCGAGTGCCGGTGACGACTGCACTGCGCGCCACTTGATGCTGGCGCGACGCGGCCGTTGCCTCGCGGGTCCGGGCGCTCATTCACAGGCAAGTAATCCTGTCGACGGTGACCTTAACGACGTCGGTCGTGTGTGCGCCCTCGGCCGTATCGAAATACTGCCGGTCAACGGTAATGGTGCGGCTGGAATGCGGTACGACGTTGTACCTGACGCGCCTGAATTCCGACATTACCGTGCCGTCTTCAGTCTTCCACTTGACCCTGTAGTGGATCACGCCGCTGCAACCGTTCGAGGCGCATCCCTGCGCGTTGATACCGAACGCAATGCGGAATTCGTCCTTGCTCAGGCGCATGACGAGAGGGTCCTGAACCAATGAGGCCGAGCGCCCGGAAGGCGAATCGGCGGTGCTGCCCAAGGCGGGCCATGCAAGACTGCCCGCAACAGCAATGAGCATCGCACTCAGATATCTGGTCATGGTGTCAGCTCCATCTGGGATGGCTCCTCGAGACCGCGACCATAGCCACTCGCAGTTACTGCGACAAACGATCAATAATCACTCGAGGACAAAATATTGCTCATGCATGGTGTCGGCCGGCTCGCCCACGAGATCGAGGTGACACTGCGGTTTGCGCCGGGCGCGCAATAATGTGTATGGCATGAAACAAATCAGAGCCGTGCGCACATCAGGACAACGATTTCCAATGCTAGTCTAATGGGAGAATGACCTCGGTGCCTCATCTCCTGATCGTCGACGATGACGAAGATATTCTGTCCCTGCTGACGAAGTTCTTTCGCAAGCATTCCCATACGGTGACGGTCGTGACGGGCGGTGCTGCAATGTTCACCGCCCTGGAACAGCACTCGATTGATCTCGTCATCCTCGACCTCATGCTGCAGGGAGAAGATGGACTCAGCCTGTGCCGGCGGTTACGCACCACATCCCACGTTCCAGTCATCATGCTCACCGCCATGGGGGAGCATACGGATCGTGTCGTTGGACTCGAGGTCGGCGCGGATGACTACCTTACAAAACCGTTCGATCAGCGCGAATTGCTGGCACGCGTCAAGGCGGTGCTGCGCCGGACGGCGGCCGGCGGTACCGTCGCGACGTCCGCCGACACGCGGCCGGCATTGTGCTTCGCGGATTGGCGCCTGGATGTCACGCGGCGGGAACTCAGATCCACCAACAATACTCTGGTGGTGCTCTCGGGCGGGGAGTTCGATCTGCTGCTGGCATTCGCGGAGCACCCGCAGAGGGTTCTGACGCGAGAGCGGTTGCTCGATCAATCGCGGGGCGCGGCGCACGCCGCCTACGACCGCAGCATCGATGTGCAGGTGAGCCGGCTGCGGCACAAGCTGGAGGCCGATCCCAAGAACCCCGCCCTGATTCGGACGGTCCGCAACGGCGGCTATATCTTCCTGCCAAAGGTGACGCGGGGATGAAGATCGTTGCCTGGCCGCGCGACACCATCGCCTCGCGCTTTGCCTGGACAGTCGTCCTGACGGTCATGGTCACACTGGTACTCGTCCGTCTGTTCTTCGTGTTTGGCGGTGTGTGGGCGCACGAGCCCCTGGATCGCTCGATCGTGCATGCGCGGGTAGGTGATATGGTCCGCTTGCTCGAAGCCGCGCCGCCGCAGTTGCGGCCGACATTGGCGGCCGCGGGGCTGGCGCAAGAAGTCGCCGTGGACTGGTTCGAGGCCTCGTCCCCCGTTTCGGCCACGCTGTGGCGCGACAGCGGTCTGCTCAAAAGCGAGGCGCTGCAGAGGAGCCTGCTCGGTGAGTTGCAGCGAACTGCCGTGGTCTTCGAACCGCACAATGTGATCAGGCCACCAGCGGCGCTCATGCGCGCCCAGCCGGGATACGCGTCGGCGTATTTCTTTTCTGTCCAGCTCAATGACGGCAGCTGGGTGGTCTTCAGCGCACCGAACCGGACCTGGGGTCTGAGTGAGCCGCAACGCTGGGCAATCTGGTTGACATTCGTGGCGGTGTCGATTGCGAGCGTGTGCACCATCGCCACACGCCGATTCGTTCGGCCCGTCAAGGAGCTCGCCGGCGCGGTACGCCGCTTTGGTGTCAATCCGCAGGCCCCTGCGCTCGCCGAGAGCGGGCCCAGGGAATTCCGCGAAGTGATCCGCGCATTCAATACCATGCAGGCGCAGATCCAGAAGTTCGTGGCGCAGCGCACGATGATGCTGGCGGCCATCTCGCACGATCTGCGTACGCCGTTGACGCGCGTGCGTTTGCGTGGCGAGTTGATCGACGACGAGATTCAGCAGGTGAAACTGTTCCGGGATGTCGACGAGATGCAGACGATGGTCGACGGGGCTCTGGCGTTCTTCCGTGGTGATGCAAACGAGGAAGCGACGACGAGCTTCGATCTCGCGGGCGTACTACAGACCATCGCCAACGATTACGCCGATCAGGGTATTGAAATCAGTTACCTCGGGCCTGCCCATGCAGTCTATTGCGGCCGGCCATTCGGCTTGAAGAGGGCGTTCACCAACTTGATCGACAACGCCGTGAAATACGCCACGCCACCGCAGATCCAGCTCTGCTGCCGGGAACGCTTCGTGACGATTGCCGTCAGGGATCGAGGGCCCGGAATCCCACCGGATGCCCTGGCTCGGGTCTTCAGCCCGTTTTACCGGGTCGACCGATCGCGCAACCGCGCCACCGGGGGCGTCGGTCTCGGCCTCACGGCAACGCAGGCCGTCATCAGCGGTCACGGCGGGGAGATTACTCTCTGCAATCAGCCTGGCGGGGGATTGGAAGCGCTCGTCACCCTGCCTCACGTCGTCTGAGATCCCTGTGCTCACCGGTCATCCGGATCGGGCGACTGGTGGTCGGTATCGGCGGCCTTGTCGTCGGGCCCGGCGTCACCGTGCACCTTGTGATCGCGCCGCTGAAACCAGACGTTACGCACGAGCGCGTAAGGATCGTAGGCGGTATCGATGGCCCTGTCGAAAGGCAGCATGTTCGCACGAGCGTTGATTTTGGCCGCGACGCTCACACCCGCCTGTACGACGGGGTCGTTGATCTGACCCTCGACGCTCATGAACCGGTCGGGAACCAGGCCAAAGGCGTCGCGCACATCCGAAGGCCCCAGGAGAGGTAACATCAGATAGGCGCCGGTCGGCACCCCCCACTTGCCGAGCGTTTGTCCAAAGTCTCTGTCGTGCTTCTCGAGTCCGAATCGGGTCGCGGGATCGAATACGCCACCGATGCCGACGGTCGTGTTGACCACGAGGCGCGCGACGTCGCTCCCGAAGTCGAGGGGATGGCCCTGGAAAATATCGTTACCGATGGTTTTGGTGTACCCGAGGTTGCCGAAGAAGTTCGTTACACCGGTGCGCACCGGGCGCGGCGTCACCTTGACGTAGCCACGCGCCACGGGCCGCAAGACCGCATGATCGAGCGCAGTATTGAACCTGAACGTCGAACGGTTGAACCGCTCGATGTGATCGCGTGGATCCCGGGTGCTGCCCGGCGGCAGGCTGGCGCAGCCGATCAGGCTGCACGCCAGCACCAAAGTAGCAGTCGAACGGTTCGGCTTCACAGCTAGCATGAGATTCCTTCTCTTCGATGCAATCGACGTTGCGATGTATGGACACGCGTGGGCCCGGGCGCTCATTGGCCGGGTGCGGCGTGGGCGGCTTTGGGAGCGGGGCTGGGTGTCTAGCCGCGATCACCGCGGCAGACAACGGCTGTCGCGCGCGTGGAAGAGACTAGAGGTCGACTATGAGTTCTTGATGTGCGGCTTGCGGGAGGACCGCAACAATGTGTACCGCGCGAGACAAATAGCTACTTCTCGCCGCGGGACCGTCATTTGTGCAAATCGTCTATCCAGCGCACGAGTTCCGGAACCTCTACGGGCGTGATGTCGAGATTGACAACGAGGCCCTGTTGCCCGCTTCGTGCCAGCACGCAGTGAAGCTGAGCATCTTCGCTCGCGTTGATCTCCTGATGCGGGACGTAGGGAGGGACGTAGATGAAATCCCCCGCCGCGGCCTCCGCGACGAATTCCAGGCGGTCGCCCCAACGCATGCGGGCAAGGCCGCGGACTACGTAGATCACACTCTCCAGATCCCCGTGGTGATGCGCTCCCGTCTTGGCGGCGGGCTCGATGGTGACGGTGCCGGCCCACAGTTTGGTCGCACCGGTTCGCTTCGTGGTCACGGCCGCGCGCCGGTTCATCCCGAGCGTCTGAGCGGTCGCATCGTCCAGCTCGTCGGGGCGAATAATTCTCACGCCACCCGTTCGCCATCGGCTGGAGTTCCGGCTCATTGGCTGTCTCCGCTTGGTAGGCGGGAAAGTACCCGCTTCGAGGCTCAGGACCAAGCGGCGGAAGGAGTTGGCGTGGCCGCCCCGCCATGTAACTGCCTAGAAGGGACTTTAGAGTTGCAGTGTAACTGATTATAAACTAAGCACTGTTCTCGCACGCACCGCATGGGTGCATGTTGGCGCGGCGCTCCCGGGACGCATCAAGCGCGACGGAACATCGACACGAAATCCCAGACCAGGCGGCTCGCATCAGGGCCCGCAGCATCGTTGAAAGGATGACGCTCATCGCCGCCGCTCCAGGCGTGGCCCATGCCTTCCACGATGATCTTGCGCAGCAGAATGCGCTTGTGGTGCAGATAGTCCCTTTGGCGATAGGCGCGATCCGTGCTCGAGAGCCGCAACTCCGGCGATTCGGTAAGGGGGCTGGAAGAGCTGTCCAGGTGCTGGGCGAATGCTCGAAGTTGTTCAACTATCTGCTCAGCGTTGCGCGGATGCACAGTGGAGTCGCCATCACCGTGTATGACCAGCGCGGGCACGAAGGCGACGCAGCCCGAGGAATTCTGTGCGGCCTGACGGGCCACCGACTCAGGCGCCGCGTGCGAACCTCGGCGCATGACCGCTAGTGCCTCTTTGAGCGATTCGGCTCCCCGGTACATGACCCCGGAGGCGATGGCGCACGCCGCGAACATCGCTCCGTAGCAATAGGCGAGAACACCGGCCATTGCCCCGCCGGCGGAGATACCGGCGATATACACGCGTGAGGGGTCAATGGGATAGCGGCTCACGGTTCTCTTGACCAGGGCGGCGATCAGCGCAGCCTCTCCGGCTCCATTGAGCGTGTCGCGGTCAAACCAGCGCCAGCACCGAAGGGGATTTGCCCGCAGCGACTGCTCGGGGTACAGCACGATGAACCGATGCCGATCGGCGAGGGTGTTCATGCGAGTGCCCGTGGCGAGCGTCTGTCCATCCTGGCGGCATCCATGCAGCATGACGAGCAGGGGCACCGTGTCCGTGGCCGTCAATCCCGACGGCACATAAAGGCAGTAGTTGCAGGACTGCCGGCCGGATGCCTGCGTGACAGAGCTGCGATGGGCCGTTCGGAATGTACCCTGTATCCAGCCCACCCGGCGCAAGGGCCGCGAGCGTCGGGCCAGCCAATAACGGGCACTGCGGGCCCAACGATGGAGAAGATTGCGCACCAAGCGAATGTAGCAAGACATGGATGCGCCGCAGTGTCGCAGCACGCAAAAACTGAACGAGCTGTCGGTGCGTCCCTCACTCGAAAGGCACACTCGCGCGCTTCTGAGTTGTCAAGTTACAGCGGTACCTTCCACCGCGCCGAGTCAGGCGGTTCTGGCGGCTTTTGCTGCGGCGCGGCTCGCTCACCATCCCTGTAGGATTTATTCCCAGTCGCAGGGTCGGTGCACTACTACCTTGGGCCATTTTCGGGCCATTTTCTGCTGCGCAGCCGTTGACATTTTGTCGTGGTACTACTACGTTCTCGCGCGCATTAGAGCCGGGTTTGCACTGCCCGGTAACGGTGTCGGGCTGTAGGGATGCAGCAGGTGGAGGCCGCCAGCCGGTGGTCTGCATCACGACAAGGGAGGTCACAAATGCGCACCCATTCCGATCGCTGGATTTCCGGTTTGCACCTGGTCGTTGCCCTGCTATTTGCATTGGCGACCTCTGCCGCTGATGCGCAGTCTTCGACCAACCCCAAGCACTTCTTCTGGGCGCCCGGCCAGCCCAACACGCCGAGCCCGGGGTCCCTGACAAATGATCTGATTTACCACGGCGGCAATGCGGGTTCCGGCGCGATTGGCGTGGAAACCGTGCCGGCTATCTACCTGATCTTCTGGGGACCGGATTGGGCCAACGGCTTTACCACCACCGACGCCAACGGTGGCGCGTATACGAGCCAGGTACTGCAGAGCTATGTCACTTCGTTTCTGAGCAATCTCGGCGGCACGTCCTGGGCCGCCATTCAGAACGAGTACTGCAACAACGTACCCGTGGGGACGACCAGCTGTGCAGCGGTGGGTGGAGGCAACTACGTTACCAATCCGCGCAAGCAACTCAAGGGTGTGTGGACCGATGCGACGCCCGTGCCGAGCGACATCGTGACACTGGGCCTGGCGGAGAACGTGGTGGATGATCCGCTCGCTACCGAGGCCATACGGGCCTCAGCGCATTTCGGCTACAACCCGCAGGCGACGTACATCATCCTTACGCCGCCCACGACTATCGGCACCGGGCAGCCCGTCTACTGCGGCTATCACACGCAGACTACCAGCGTCGACGGTTACGGCAATCCATATCGCGTTCAATATGCCTTCATCCCGTTCCTCAACGCGAGCTGGCCGGGGCTCGGCGCCGGCGGCTGCGGAATGAATTCGGTCAACGTCATCAGCGACAGCTTCGGCCACGGCGTCTTCGACGGATACAGCATCGTCGTCGGCCACGAGTATGCAGAGGCGGTTACCGATCCGGATAACTTCGCGAGCAATCAGGACGGCTGGAACGACATCCAGGGGAGCGAGAACGGCGACAAGTGCGCCTGGACCGATCTGGCCAACGTCTCCATGAACAATCACACGAAGTTCGCCGTGCAACCCTTGTGGAGCAACCGGGCCTTCGATGTCACCGGACAGGGCTGCGTACGCTCTGCGCCTACCAACCCGCATGCCATGCCGGCGGTCGGAATCATGCCCCCGAGCGTGGATATCTGCATGACTACAGGGATCTGCCCGCCCGGGGTTGCTGCCGGACAGCCGATGCCGGTCAACATGGCGTATTTCGGCGGTAACGTGCAGACGAAGCCAAAGGTCTACCTCGTCCTCTGGGGCTGGGGCGAGCCGGGCGCGTTCGATCACACATCCCCCACTCACCCTGCGAGCGATCCCGACGGTGTGGGCGCACTGATGACGCGCTTTGTCGCGGCGATGGGCGGAACGTCCTGGGGCAAGGTCTCCGCCCAGTACTACCAGAGCAATCACAATGGCACCTATACCAATGTCGGCAATCCTGCGCACGAGCTCGCGGGCGTCTGGTACGACAACACCAGTCCCATACACGACAATCTGAGCCCACTCGAGCTCGCCCAGGAAGGCTCCCGTGGTGCGCTGCACTTCGGTATAGCGGACCTGACCAACGCGCAGGTCGTGGTTGCTACTCCGCAGAAGTTCAACGAGGCTGGCTTCAACCAGAACTCCTACTGCGCCTGGCACGATTTCACGACGCCGCTGTCTTATCCGGGGGTAACTTCCGGCATGGCGTTCGTCAACATGCCTTACGTACTCAACGCCGGCGGCGGATGCGGTAAGGATTTCGTCAATCCCGCGCCGGCCGGCGATGTGGACGGTGTCACCATCGTGCTCGGTCATGAAATCGCAGAGACGCTCACTGATCCGGGCGCGGAGTCCTCCGCTGGGCTGGTTCAGTACGGCGCCTGGTTCGACTACCAGGGTTGGGAGATCGGCGACAAGTGCGCGTGGGTGGGGGATGGCCTGCAGGTGCCGGGTGCGCCGTTCAACATGATCGGGAACGACGGCGCGGCCTACCCGGTGCAGACGCTCTGGAGCAACTCGAGCCTCAACGGCGCCGGCTACTGTTCGGGAGGGTTGTGAGTCCGGGCTGGGCGCGTCAGCCGTTGCGGAACAGGAAGCTATAGGCGTTGAGCGCAGGCACGCCGCCCAGGTGGGCGTACAGCACTTTGGAACCCTGCGGAAACTCGCCCCGGCGAACCTTGTTGATCATCCCGTCCATAGACTTGCCCTCGTAGACGGGATCTGTCAGCACGCCTTCTTGTCGCGCACAAAGCCGGATGGCCGCCATCGTCCCTTCGTTGGGCAAGCCATATGCGGGCCCGCCATAGCGAGCATCGAGTACCACGTCCTGGTCCGTGATCTCACGGCCCAGTTCGACCAGTTTGGCAGTGTTCTGTGCAATACGCAGGATCTGCGCCTTGGTCTTGGCCGTCGTCGCGGAGGCATCGATGCCGATCACGCGGTCTGCACGGCCGTCTGCGGCGAACCCAACCACCATGCCGGCCTGCGTGCTGCCGGTGACCGAGCAAACCACAATGTAATCGAATCTGAAACCGAGCTCGGTCTCTTGAGCTCGCACCTCTTCCGCAAAGCCGACGAAACCTAAGCCACCCAGGGGATGCTCCGAGCACCCGGCCGGAATCGGGAACGGCTTGCCGCCGCGCTTGCGAACGTCCTCCAGGGCGAGTTCCCAGCTCGGACGGATCCCTATATCGAAACCCGCCGCGTCCAACCGCACGTCAGCGCCCAGGATGCGCGACATCTCGATGTTGCCGACGCGGTCATAGACGGCGTCGGAGTAATTGACCCAGTTCTCCTGTACCAGCACGCACTTCATTCCCAGGTGCGCTGCGACGGCGGCGACCTGGCGGGTCTGGTTTGATTGGATGCCACCGATAGATACCAGCGTGTCGCAGCCCTGGGTGAGCGCCTCGGGGATCAGGTACTCGAGCTTGCGGGTCTTGTTGCCGCCGAAAGCCAAGCCGCTGTTGCAATCCTCACGCTTGGCGTAGAGATCGACCTTGCCGCCCAGATGCGCGCTCAGGCGCTTCAAGGGCTGGATTGGTGTGGGGCCGAAAGTCAGCGAATGACGGGGGAAGCGCTTCAGGTTCATGGCGGTTGCTCTTGGAGTTCAGGGCGGCGTGCATGCATCGTGAACTTTATCGTGGCTGGCGACCACTGGAATGGTACTGACGTGACCGGAAGCGCCCGAGGGAATTCTGTGCTTCAATGTTTATAAGCGGTGGGTGTACCTCATGGATCGGCGCGAGTTCCTCGAAGCGATCGCTGGCATTTCGGCCCTGGTACCTGGGCTCTCGCTGCTCCCGGGTTCGGACCAGCAGGCGTTCGCCCAGGGGGTGCATGCGCGGGCTAAAGCGGCAACAAACCTGCGAACACTGAGTCCGCAGCAGGATGGCACCGTGACCTGCATTGCGGAGATCCTGTTGCCGCAGACGGATACCGTCGGGGCGACCGCCGTGGGGGTGAACCGATTCATCGACCTGCTGCTCACCGAGTCGATGCCAGAGGCGTATCGGCATCGGTTTCTTGAAGGTCTGGCGGCGATCGATGCGCGCAGCCAGTTCCTGTATGGCGCGCCATTCACATCCGTGCGAAAGGAGGAGCAGGAATCCCTGATGCGGGCACTTGACGTTCACTTGCCCGAGCCGCATCCGACACCGGCCGAGGCCGCCGCGCTTGCCAAAGAGCCCATCACTGCCGCGGGCGGCTTCGCGCTGCTGAAGCGGCTGGTGGTGCTCGCTTACTTTACCTCTGAGCCCGTCGCCAAAGAGCTGATCAAGGCTCCGATCATTCCCGGAAGGTACGACGGCTGTGTCCCCGCCTGAGCCCAGCTCTTTGGACTTCGACGCGATCGTCGTCGGCTCCGGAATTTCCGGCGGCTGGGCCGCCAAGGAGCTGACGGAGAAAGGCCTGCGAACCCTGGTGCTCGAGGCTGGGCCGCCGATCGTGCCAGCCAGAGACTATGTCGAGCACGTGCAGGCGTACTCCCTCCCGTATCGGGGTTACGGAAATCTGCGCAAGCTCCGCGACCAGCAGCCGATTCAGTCGCTGACCGGGTCGTGCAATGAGTGGAGCTCGAAATTCTTCGTGAACGATCGGGAGAACCCCTACCACAACGACCCCGACAAACCCTTTGCCTGGATCCGAGGCCGCCATGTCGGTGGGCGCTCGATCATGTGGGGTCGGCAGGTGTATCGCTGGAGTGATCTGGACTTCGAAGCCAATGCGAAGGAAGGCCTCGGAGTGGACTGGCCGCTGCGTTATGCGGATATCGCCCCCTGGTATTCCTATGTCGAGAAGTTCATCGGCGTGAGCGGCCAGGCCGAGGGGCTGGCGCAGCTGCCGGACGGAGAGTTTCTGCCGCCGATGCAGCTGAACTGCGCAGAGCTGCAGGTTCAGGAGGCGATGGCCAGGCGCTGGCGGCGCGAACGGCTGCTGACCATTGGCCGGTGCGCAGTCCTGACCCGCCCTCACCAAGGCCGCGCGGCGTGTCATTACTGCGGACCCTGCGAGCGAGGCTGCATTACGCACTCGTATTTCAGCAGCATCGGCTCAACGCTCCCGGCGGCCGCCGCAACCGGACGGTTGACGCTGCGGCCGAACAGTGTGGTCGCGCAGGTCATGTACGACGAGCGCACGGATCGGGCCACCGGAGTGAGGGCGGTGGATGCTGCGACCATGCAACCGCTCGAGTTTCGCTCGCGGCTGATCTTCCTGTGCGCCTCGGCTCTCGAGAGTGCGCGCATCCTGCTCAACTCGAAAACGGCGCGTTTTCCGACCGGACTTGCAAACTCGAGTGGTGAGCTCGGGCGCAACCTCATGGACCATCCGTTCGGCGCCGGCGCCAACGGTACGCTTCCCGGCATGGAAGACCGCAAGACCTTCGGGAACCGTCCGAATGGCGTCTACGTGCCGCGCTTTCGCAACGTCACGGACAAGCATCCGCAGTTCGTGCGGGGTTACGGCTTTCAGGGAGGCGCCGCCCGGAGGGATTGGGGACGCGGCGCGACGACCCCTGGTTTTGGCGCGCAGTTCAAGAACGCCCTCCTGAAGAGCCTCGGACCGTGGAGCCTGTGGTTGGGGGGTTGGGGGGAATGTCTTCCGCGGCCCGATAACTTTGTGGCGCTGCATCCGACGCTCAAGGACAAGTGGGGCGTTCCGGCGCTGCACATCCAATGCACCTGGGGGCCGAATGAGCTCGCGATCCTCAAAGACGTACAGGTAACGGCGGCGGAGATCCTGGAAGCGGCCGGAGCCAAGGACATTGAAACCTTCAACGATGAACTGCCGCCGGGCTTATGCATTCATGAGATGGGGACGGCACGCATGGGGCGGGATCCGAAGACCTCGGTGTTGAACGGCTGGAATCAGTCACACGATGTGCCGAATCTCTTTGTGACCGATGGCGCGTGCATGGCGTCTTCGGGAAATCAGAATCCGTCGATCACGTATATGGCGCTCACCGCCAGGGCGTGTGATCACGCGGTCGAGCAGCTGAAGCGCCGGGACCTGTAGTGGCCGATAGAGTCTCACGGCGCCGCTTCCTGCGGGTTTCCACAACCTCAATGGCTGCCCTGAGCGCGGCTGCTGGCGCCTTCTGCGCGGCCGATGAACGCGCGCCTGAGGCGTTCCCGGGCGTGGGCCGTCTCAAGCAGTCGGTGTGCCGCTGGACATTACCGGGGCCGTTGCCGGAGGTGTGTCAGCGCATCAAGGCACTGGGACTGCAAGGGATTGACCTGCTCTACCCGGACGAGTGGCAGGTGGCGCGTGCGTCCGGTCTCACCTGCTCGATGGGGTATGCCAGCCGGCGCGATCACTTCATAGAGAACGGCTTCAACGATCCGCAACAGCACGCGCTGCTGATCGAGGAACTCAACACAACGATTCCCCGGGCGGCGCAGGCCGGCGTGCCCAATCTGATCGCGATGTTCGGCAATCGGCGCGGACGGAGCGATGCGGATGGGGTTGCTGCCTGCGCGGCGGGCCTGTCAAGGGTTGCGCCAGTCGCGGCTGCGCACGGCGTCACGGTGTGCGTGGAGCTCCTGAACAGCAAAGTGGATCACCGCGACTATCAGGGCGATCACACTGCATTTGGCGCGGCGGTGATGGACAAGGTGGGCTCGCCGCACGTGAAGCTTCTATATGACATCTACCACATGCAGATCATGGAGGGCGATGTCATCCGCACGATTCGCGATCAGCGGCAATGGATCGGGCACTTTCATACCGGCGGAGTGCCCGGGCGGCATGAGATCGATGGCTCGCAGGAGCTGAACTATCACGCGGTGGCGACCGCCATCGCCGATATCGGCTTCAGCGGCTACATCGCGCATGAGTTCACGGCGAAGGGGGAACCCTACGCCGCGCTGGCGGAGGCATCCCGGATTTGTCAGGTGTGAAGCGACGGCCGGTGCGCTTCAACGCGCGCTTAGGCCTCGTAGACCCAGCGGCCGCCGAGCATCGTGCGCTCGGGTTTCACGCTCATCAAGCTCGTGGGATCGATCGTCAGCAGGTCGTGGTCCCAGACGACGAGGTCAGCGAGCCGGCCTGGCTCGAGGGTGCCCTTAATATCTTCCTCGAACGAGGCGTATGCGCCGTGCACCGTGGAGCAGCGGATAGCCTCCTCGACCGTGATGCGCTGGTTCGCGCCCCAGGTGTGACCGCTGGCGTCGGTGCGCGTGATCTCCGAGCGCAGCCACAGCATCGGCTCGGCCGGGCTCGCGGTGTAATCCGATCCCGGTGCCGCCCGAATGCCGGCGTCGAGGAAGTCGCGCATTGCGAACATGTGCTTGAGGCGCTCGTCACCATAGAAATGCATCTTCTCCCCGTGGAAAAACACGTAGCCGGCGAACGGCAGCGGGATCACGCCAGCCGCCTTGATGCGCCGCACGAGATCCGGCGTGACGAGCGTGCAGTGCTCGATCCTGAGGCGAGGATCGCGTCGCGGGAACTCGCGCTGCAGCTGCTCGTAGATGCCCAGGACGGTATCGATTGCGACATCGCCATTCGCGTGCGTACCAACCTGCCAGCCCGCGAGGTAGGCCTTGCGCGCCTGCTCATACAGGGTTTCGCGCGTTGCGCGACTGATACCACGGTAGTCACCGAGACCGGCGTAGGGCTCGGAGAGCAGCGCGGTGCGCTCGGAGATTGAGCCGTCGGCGAACAGCTTGACCGCGCCGACCCGCACCCACTCGTCGCCGAAGCCCGTGTGCACACCGGCGGCAATCATCTTGTCGAGATCGCTGTAGTCGATGTGCGTGTAAAAGCGGCCCATGAGCTCGCCGGCATCGCGCGCATCCTGGTATCCCTGCAGTGTCGCCGGATCGCCGTCGGCCTCGCAGGCCGAGGTGATGCCGCGGCTCGCAAACTGCTTCGAGATCAGCGCCGCGCCCTTGCGGTAATCGTCGCGTGAAGGCGGCTTGACGGCGAGTACGAGGATCGCACTGGCGGCGTTCTCCGCCACCCGGCCGTTGTGGCGTCCGGCAGAGTCACGGAAGTATTCCCCGTGCGGCGGATCCGGGGTGTTCTCCTCGACCTTGGCGGCGGCGAGCGCGCGCGAGTTGACAAACGCGGTGTGGCCGCCGCGGTGTTGCACGACGACCGGGTGCTCAGGAGCCGCAGCGTCGAGGTCGGCGCGTTCGAGCGGCCGGGGCGTCTTGGTGTCGTCGTACAGGAAGCCCACCACCCAGTCGCCGGGTGGGGTCGCCGCCGCCCTGGCGCGGATCGCCACCTTGATGGCCTCGATCGAGTCCATCTCGAGCGCCACCTGGGTCACGAGCGCCACGCCGCTGTCGCACGGGTGTGAGTGCGCGTCGTTGAAGCCGGGCGTGACACGCCTGCCGGCGAGGTCAAAGCGGCGCGCGCGCGAGCCCGCGAGTGCGAGCATCTCGGTGCTCGTGCCGATGGCGAGCACGCGGCTGCCGGCGAGTGCGAGCGCCTCAACCTCGCGGTCACGGGTGACCATCGTCAGGATCCTGCCGTTGTGCAGGATCTTATCCGGGCGGGTATCCCAGCGGCCGAAGGCGGCAGCGCTCGCGCTGAGGCCCGCGCCGATGAACGTGCGTCGGCTCAAGCGCTTCACGGTTCGCATTTAATCACCCTCAGCCCAGATCACTCAAATGATGTGATTTATCCGTACGGCGACGGTGGCAATCCACATGCCGAACGCATCCATCGTTGCGTCGAACGCGGATACCGACGGTGGAGGGCAGAACCTCGGAACCGTCGCTCGCGAGCGACGCTGAGCCGACGTGCGAGCCTGAGATCGAGACCGACACCAAGGCTTGACTTGCAGAGCCGGATGGCGCGAACCTCCCAACGCAACATGCGCAGGTTGTCAAAGTCCGACTACTGGAGTGTTCTGATCATTACAGCGGTCGCTGGATGGCTCTGCTACAGCGGCGCGTTCTACCAAACCGGTGCACAATTTTATTCGCGCTGTTGGCAGCGGATGCACGTAAGCGGTCGCGAGGCGAATTCACCCGAGCAAGCGGCAGAATGGGCGACGTGCGATGAGATGGCTAAGACGGCTGTATATAGGCACGGCTTCGTGTTCGCAGGCAACCGGGATTACGCGGTGACCCCTCAATTGAAGGCGGTCCGCGCCGCCTGCCCAAGCATGGACGGCGACGTTCCGCGCACTGGCATCTGGGCGCTCGCGGTTCAGATGATCCAGGACAGCGGCGGCACGACCCTGACAGATAAGTTCTTGCCAGCCAGAGCAGCCATTGTTCGTGTCTTCATCGCAAAGTGGCCGAACTGTGCGAAGACTGCCAAGGCGAATGGCTTTCCAAAGCTCGTGAAGCGCAAAGGTAGCTGGGAGTTCGACACGGAGTGCATGCCCTGCTTGGCGGAGAAGCAGGCGATAAAGGAAGGACAATGAAGACACGGCCAGGACATTGCGCGAATTGGACGAGATGTCGCCTCTAAGCGGTCGTCAGCCGCACCGGCAAGGAGCGGATCCGCGTGCCGGTGGCAGCGAAGATCGCATTGGTCAACGCTGGAATGACCGGAGGCAATGCCGGCTCACCCAGTCCGGTCGGCGGCTTGTCGGATTTGACCCAGGCGATTTCTATCTCCGGTGTCATGGGAATTCGCGCGAGCGGGAAGTCATGAAAGTTACTCTGCTGCACTGCCCCATCGATGAACTCGATTGCCTGACCAGTCAGTGCCTGTGCCAGACCGTCGATTACCGCTCCGCGCACCTGATTCTCCGCGCCCATGGGATTTACGATCTGGCTGCCAACGTCTCCCGCGACCCATACCTTGTGGACGGTGACATCCCCGCGTGAGACGCTGGCTTCGACGACTTCTGCAAAATACCCCCGATGCGAAAAATAGAAAGCGAACCCCTTGGCCCTGCCGCGCTCAGTTGGCTTCTGCGTCCACCCCGAAGTCTGCACGACTTTCTCGACCACATCCCGCGCGCGTCCGGTGTCAAACGATGGTGAACGGTTGTCCGGCGCCGCAGTCTCGCGGCGCTCGCCGAGCAGGCTCAACATGAGCTTCGGAAGATCCGTTCCAGCTGCAAGCGCGACCTCATCGAGGAACGATTGCGATGCGAAGCAGAGCGCGTTCGAGCCGGGCGCGCGCAACGCACCGGTAGTCACGACGGTCGGCAGCATCGATTGGCTGTAATGAAGATGCTGGATGAGTCCGGCCGGAGGCATCGTAACGTTGAAGCCCGCGGCCCTGGCGGGAGTCTTGCCATCACCAAAAGTCACGAAGTGATCGCTGAATGCGACGAGCTCACCGTTCGCGCCGATGCCCGCCTCGAAACTGTGCCACCCTCCGGGACGGAAGTAATCCCGGCGGATATCGTCCTCGCGCGACCAGATGAGCTGAATCGGTACGCCCGGAACCGCCTTCGCAATCGCTGCAGCCTGTACCATGTAGTCGTTCATGAGCCTGCGGCCGAAGCCGCCCCCGGCGCGTGTCAAATGCAGGGTTACAGCGTCAGGTGCGACGCCGAGCGCGTTGTGGAGCGTCTCCAGTCCCCGTTGCGGTGTTTGGCTGGGCGCCCAGATCTCGAGTCTGCCTTCTATGTAGCGGGCCGTGCAGTTTTGCGGTTCCATGGGCGCATGCGCAATGAACGGATAGTCGTAGCGTGCCGAGATTCGCTTGGCGGATGAGGCGAGCTTCGCGGCCGGATCACCGTCGAGGCGCAGGTCAGTGCCGGTGCCTGCCGCTATAGCGGCATCGGCTTTGGCTCGATAGACCGACGAGCTATGACCTTTGGCAGCGCTCAGATCCCAGTCGACTGCGAGCTTTGATCGGGCCTGATTGGCGAGCCACCAGTTGGAGGCCACAATCGCAACGCCGTCAGCCAAGCCTGTGTCGGCATCCCCATTGCCGATGATCGGCACAACATGTTTGACGCCGAGCGAGGATTTCGCCGCCTCGATGTCGGCCTTGCCAAGTCGGCCGCCGTGCGCCGGCGCGACCTCGTAGACCGCGTACAGCATGCCGGGCAATCGCGTGTCAACGCCGAAGATCGGCTGACCCTCCACGATCCTGGCACTGTCGATGCCAACCAGCGACCTGCCGATGATCGTAAATTGTCCGGGTTCCTTGAGTGGTACGGTCTCCAGGTCCGGAGGAGCCAATGTGGCCGCGACGGAAGCGACCTCGCCGTAGCTGACAGATCGTCCCGTTGCGCGATGGAAGATGCGTCCTTTGGTGGTGCTCAATTCGCCAGCGTCCACGTGCCACTTCATCGCAGCAGCCTGGACCAGCATGGCGCGCGCCGCGGCACCGGTTTGACGCATCGGCAGCCAGTTCTTGGGCGTTGAGGTGCTGCCGCCGGCGGACTGCTCCCCGTAGCGCTGGTGATCGACGTCCGCCTGCGCGATACGTACCTGGCTCCAGTCGCAGTCCAGTTCATCGGCCACCATCATCGGCAGCGAGGTCTTTATGCCTTGTCCGATTTCGGGATTCTTGGAGACGATGGTGACAATTCCGTCGGGTGCGATGGAGACGAAGGCGGAAAGCTGCGCCGGTACGACCGACCTTCCCTCCATCGCCTCCAAAACTCCAGCCGGGAATAGGATCAGCGCGTCAAGCGCCAAGCCGCCGCCAGCCAGCAGCGACGCCTTGAGTACGGTCCGCCGAGTAAGGCCGGCGGCTGTCTGTTCATGCGACACGACCGGTCTCCTCTTCCATACCCGCAGCGATCCGGATCGCACTTCGAATCCGGTTGTAGCAGCCGCAGCGGCAGATGTTGCCGGCCATTGCGGAGTCAATCTGATCAGTATTGGGCTGGGGTGTGCGACCGAGCAGCGCGCACGCGGACATGATCTGCCCGGCCTGACAGTAGCCGCACTGCATCACGTCAATTTTCAGCCACGCTTGCTGCAATCGGGCGCCGATCGCCGTTCCGCCGATATGCTCGATCGTGCGGATGTTCGCGTGGCCGACACTGCTCACCGGAAGTTGGCACGAGAGCCGCGCTGCGCCATCCACATGGACGGTGCAGGCACCGCAGAGTCCCTTTCCGCATCCAAACTTGGTGCCGACCAGTCCCAGCTCATTGCGCAGCACCCACAGCAGCGGCATGTCCGGGGGAACGTGGACTCGCCGAATCACGCCATTGATATTGAGTCGATACGGCATACGTGCACCTGTGATCCAGCGTGAGCCGTGAATATATCCCTTTCCCGCGAAGGTAAAAAAGCGCGCCTTCGTTACGAAGCTGCGCCGTGAGCGCAGCCCCAGCGGCCTGATGCGCGAGAGGCGTGTGCTCGCGTGACTCAGTCGCAGGTGCAAGCCGGCTAGCGGTCGCTGGCGACCCGCGCGGTCTTGAAGGTCAGCGTGCGCCGCACCGCGAGCGCGGTCCCGCCGAGCACCAGCACAGAGGAGACGCCAAGCCGCAAGGTAATGGGCTCAGCAAACAGGACGACCCCCGCGAGAGCGGCGATCACCGGCACACTGAGCTGCGCATTGGCGGCCGCGATGGCCCCGAGTTTGGGCAGCGCCGTATACCAGGCCGCATAGCCGAGCCCTGAGGCGATCGAGCCCGACAGCACCGCGAGCACGATACCCTCGGTGTCGGCTGAACGATGGCCCCAGAGGAATGCGCTGATGAGCAGTGTGCCGGGTACTGAGCGAGCGAAGTTGCCGGCATTGTCTGCGAGCGCGTTTACCGAGCGTCGCCCCCGCAGTGAATAGACGCCCCACGCGCAGCCGGCGATCACCATCAGGATCGCATCCAGTGCCGGCGGTGCCGTGATCCCCGGGAACAGCAGGAGGATCAGTCCGGCCACGGCGAGCAGCCAGCCCAGGACGACGGTGCGGTCGATGCGCTCGCCGCCGACGAACCCTGCGGCGATCATCACCACCTGCACTGCGCCGAACAGCAGCAACGCCCCGGTACCTGCCGTGAGCCCGACGTAGGCGAAGGTAAAGGCGATGGCATATGCGAGCAGCGCCAGCGCCGATCGCCAGCCGCCGCCCAATCTCTGGCCGCGTCGGCCGATGCGTACCAGCAGCCACAGGGTGAGCGCGCCGGCGATCAGGCGGATGCTCATGAAGCTCGCCGGGTCGATGTGCGCGTCGCGCAGCGCCATCCGGCACAGCACCGAGTTGGCCGCGAACGCCAGGAGTGCGAACGCGGTGGCCGCGACGACGGGGTTCACTCCAGCGCCTGCTCCAGGTCGGCGATCAGATCCGCCGGCTCCTCGATCCCGACCGACAGGCGCAGCAGATTCTGCGGCGTGCGCGATTCCGGCCCTTCGATCGAGGCCCGATGCTCGATGAGGCTCGCCACTCCGCCGAGACTCGTCGCCCGTGCAAAGAGGCGCGTGCGGCTGGCGGTTTCGAGCGCCGCCTGCCGCCCTCCCGACATGCACATGGACAGCATCGCGCCGAAGCCCCCCGGCATCTGCGTCACTGCGGTGGCATGAGCGCGGTGCTGCGGCAGCCCCGGATAGAACACCTGCTCGACGGCCGGATGGCGCGCGAGAAATTCCGCTAACTGCGATGCTCCGGCGCACTGCGTGCGAACCCGCAGCGCGAGCGTTGCGATGCTGCGCCTCAGCAGCCAACAGTCGAAGGGCGCCAGCGCCGCGCCGGCGGTGCGCTGCCAGGCCTGCAGGTGCTCGAGCAGCGCGTGGTCCTCGCGCACCACCGCCAGCCCGCTCAGCACGTCGCTGTGACCGCCCAGATACTTGGTGCCGCTGTGGATGACGAGGTCGACACCGAAGTCGCAGGGCCGCTGGCAGATGGGTGTAGCGAGGGTGTTGTCGCAGACCACCAGCGCTCCAGCCCGATGGGCGATGGCCGTGACCGCCTCGAGATCCGTGATGTTGAGCAGCGGGTTGGTCGGCGTTTCGATCCAGACCACGCGTGCCCGCCCGCCGACGGCATTCCTCACCGCTGTAAGGTCGGTGAAATCGGCTAGCTCCACAGTCACGCCGCGACGCGCGCAGTGTTCGGTGAACTGCTTGACCGAGCCATAGTAAGCATCGAGCGGCGCTACCAGGCGATCGCCCGCGTTAAGCAGCTCCAGTACCGCCATGTTAGCCGCGAGCCCCGAGGCAAAGGCAGCCGCCCCGATGCCACCCTCGAGGGCCGCGATGCACGCTTCGAGCGAAGTGCGGTTGGGTGTGCCTTCGCGGCTGTAGCGATAGCCGCGCGGATAGCCGCCATCCGCGCCGCGCTCGAAGGTGGTCGTGAGGTAGATCGGTTGCGACAGCGCGCCGGTTGCCGGCTCGGGCTCGTGGGCGCTGTGCACGCACAGGGTGTTCTGGCCAACCTGCTTGCTCATCGAGGAGTTCCTTAAGCGCGCTGGCCGCGTATTGCGGCTACCTGGGGACGAAAATGCTCTTCGGCAGACGCACGTGGACACCGACGTTCGGCTTGTCGACCAGCTGCGTAATGGCCACGTTCCCGGCGATGCTGACCAGCTGATACGCCTCGTGAGGCGTCAGCTGCTTCTCGGTCACCAGGAAATCAACCATTTCCTGGATTGCCGTGCGGGTGGCCACGTTCAGATCCGGATCGGTGGCCATGCTGATGTAGTCGGTCGGCGTCTGCGCCCGCGGCCAGGTGAGCTTCATGTCCTTGCGCACGGTGAGCCGCAGGCGGCCACGCAGAGAGGTCTCGATCGCCGTCTGATCGACTTCGCCATCACCCTGCGCGACATGGCCGTCGCCGACCTCGAACAGGGCGCCGCGGGCAAAGACCGGGATATACAGCGTGCTGCCCGCCACCAGTTCGCGATTGTCGAGATTGCCGGCGTGACGCCCGGGCGGATTGCTGCTGACGCGTCCGGCCGCGGGCGCAGGCGCCACGCCCGTGCTGCCGAAGAAGGGTCGCAGCGGTATCACGATCCCGGGAGCGAACTGCGCGGTCATCCGGTGGCGGTCGAATGGGATGATGCGCACCGGCGCGTTCGGCTCGCAATTTTCCGGCAATACCCCCTTGCAGCCGTTGTAGCCATAGTCGATCGCCAGGTCGATCGACTGAATCTTGACCTCGAGCACATCGCCTGGCTCTGCACCCTCCACATACACCGGGCCCGTCAGGATGTGCCCCCCGGGGCCACGCCGATCACCAGTCACCTGACTGACGATTTCCTTGAGCGAGGTTTGGATGCGCTCGTCGGGTACCCCGGCCGTCGCCAGCCCTTCGGGCGTGTTGGTCAGTAGTGTATCGACGTCGATGACGTCGCCCGAGGCAATCCGCAAGGCCGGGGGCGCTTCCGACCAGTAGTAGCCGTACACGATGGTGGCCGGTGTCGCTTCGAGTCGGTGCACCTGCGGGGAGCGTGCGTCAACCGGTGCCGCCGTGAGGAACGCGAGCAGCCTCACGCAAAGGGTCAGATTTCTGTACATGGATACCCGCTTTCCGTACACGAGACCTCCGGCGATGTCGCCGTCCTGTGCTGGTGAGGGATATTGCCTGCTTTGCGCTGTGAATGCGCGCCCGGCGCACGCGTGAATTAGCCGAGAAGGCGTTCGATTAAGTCCGGCGGCACGGTTGTGACCGGCACGGAGAAAAGCGAACCGCGGCGACCGTGATGCCGGCCGCCGCGACGACGGCCCGCCGGGCGCGGCTCGAACCACTCACGCACGTCGGCATCGAGGCCGACACCGTGCATGTAGTTGTAAAGGGCCTTGCGCAGGCCGCTGCCCAGGAAGTCATGGTCCGCGCCTACGGGGTCGTCGAACTCGATGTCGTTACGTGCAAACGCGACGTTTTGTGGCGGGCGCAGTGTGATGCCGTATTCCTCGGGATGCAGACCCATTGGTGAGTGCGCCGTGACCGCGAAGCGATGCCAGTACGCCGATTGGATGCAGCCGGCCGCGAAAAGCTGACGCACGCGCTCGAGCGCGTCGATCGTGTCCTGTGCGGTCTCCGTCGGGAAGCCATACATCAAATACGCGTGCACCATGATGCCTGCATCGCTGAACGCGCGAGTCACGCGCGCCACTTGTTCGACGGTGACGCCTTTCTGCATGAGCTCGAGCAATCGATCCGACGCCGCTTCGAGCCCGCCGCTCACGGCTACGCAGCCGGCTGCGGCGAGCAGACGGCACAGCTCGGGCGTGAAGGTTTTCTCGAAGCGAATGTTGCCCCACCACGTGATGCTGAGTTTCTCGTCGATGAGGCGCTGTGCGAGTGCACGCAGGCCTGCCGGCGGCGCGGCCTCGTCGACCAGGTGGAAGCCCGTCTCGCCCGTCTCCGCGATCAGCGCCCGGATGCGCTGCATGACGATGTCCTCACCCGGCCGATCGTAACGACCGATGTAGTCGAGCGAGACGTCGCAGAACGAGCATTTCTTCCAATAGCAGCCGTGCGCCAGCGTAATCTTGTTCCAGCGGCCGTCCGACCAGAAGCGATGCATCGGGTTTAGCATTTCCATGACGGACACGTATTGACCGAGCGGCAAGCCGTCGTACGTCGGAATGCCCGTGTCGCGTTGTGGAATATCATGCTGGGTCAGATCGTTCTCGAGCACGACTTCCGCGCCTTTGCGGACATACGTGCGCACGAGCGCTGCTCGGCCGCCCCGCAGCCGGATCAGCAGATTCAGCAGAGGCCGCTCGCCGTCATCGAGGGTCACGTAGTCGAAGTAGTCGAATACGCGCGGATCGCGCAGCGAACGAAGCTCCGTGTTGACCCAGCCGCCGCCGAGAATCAGCGTCGCCTTCGGTGCAGCCGCGCGGATCGTGCTCGCCATGCGAAATGCGCCGTAGACATTCCCGGGAAACGGCGCGGTCACGGCGACGACGTCAGGTGGCTGCGTAAGTAACTCGCGCGTGAGCTCGTCGAGCGTCGTGTCGACGAGTGTGGGCTCGCCCGTCAACGCCTCGTGCAGCGGTTCGAACGACGTGGCGCTTGCGGCGAGCCGCTCGCCATAGCGCGCGAGCTCGAAGCGTGGGTCGATGCCGACCCGCCAAACGTCGGCGAGGTCGTCGATGTACAGGCTCGCGAGGTAACGAGCCTGCTCCGTCGTGCCCAGGGTCCCGAACGCGGACAGCAGCCGCTCGTCGAACGCCGCAGGCTCGCCCGTGGGAGGCGGGCTCAAATGCTCGAAGCGTGGTCCTTCGGGAAGAAACGCGCGCCCGACGATACGAAATGCCAGGCTCGGATCGCGCCGTTGCAGGAACCGAATGGCCGGCCCCACAGTGTCGACGTAACGCTTGCCATGCTTAAGAAAGTGAGCGATCGAGGGCGGCACCGGCGCGCGCTTTCCCGCGGTCCGCGCGCGCTGGCGGAGCACGTTGGCCGCGCGCGCGACGAGCGGCGCTGAGAACAGCCGCAGGAATAACGCGAGCGAGGCGTCGGCTTGTGTCAACTCGAGCCCGAGGTCGGCTGCGTGCAGGCGCAGAAAGCCCATCAGATACGCCGTCGCGGGATACGGAGTATTCAGCTGGGTCATCGGGGGGGTGACGAGTAGGAGGCGCATGGTACATGCAGGGTAGCGCACGCAGCTCTACTGCCCGAGGGGAATTCGGTTGACGACCGCCGACAGCGTCTCTTGACCGAGCGAGAGATACAAATGCTGTTCGGACACCGTCAGGGTGAACTGCGTTCGCCGTTGCAGCCGCTGCGCGAGATCCGAGAGCCAATCGAAATCCATTGCGTAGAGCTCGAGCGCCTCTATGCGATGGATCCGCTCCGGGCGAAGCCGTGCCGCCAGTTGCGCGGCATCCTTGTGCGTATAAACGGCTACGCGCGGCGCAGCCTTGCTCGCGCGATGCAGCCGCATCGCGTCCGGGGCGCCGACGTCAATCCACGCTTTCAACGCCCCCGTCAGGTCGCGCACCGCGATCGCCGGTTCGTGAGGCTCGGACAATCCGTTCGAAAGCGCGATCCCTTCGGTGTACTCCAGACAATAGGCGAGCACCCGCGTCAACAGGTTCTCCGGCGTCTCTGACGGATGACGTGCCACGCTGACCCTCAGCGACTCGTAGACGCTGCTGTCGGAGTTCGCAAGCTCGATGTCGAATACGTAGACAGTGTCGCCGAGTGCCATGATTTATTCGCCGCTCCAGCGGGTTGCGAAACGTGGAGTGAAGTAGGCGAGCCCGCGTGCCCAGCGAATCAAGCGGAGCTGGACAGACTCTGCGGTGAGCCTGAAACGCAATCAAAGTTTCCAGAGCCGTAAGGGGCAATGGTCTGCTACACGCCAAGAGCGCATCGAGCGTGCCAATCTGAACGCCATGACGGCGGCAGCGCGAGGGACATCAGCATACACAATGGGAAGGGGACCCGCCACGTAGCTCCCACGTGAGGCTCGGCATAGCGCTGGGAGAATCGCTCATTCCTGCCATCTATAATAGTGGAGCCGCCAGACTGCGGATTGCGGCCCGAGGGCAGACGGGCACAGAATCGTCACTGCCGGAACGCAGGTTTCGGCCCAGACTCGAACACCAACGAATTGAATCCTCCGGGGCTCCATCTATGATGAATCTCAATGCATCGCGCGCTCGCGGTCGGGTGCTGCTCGGCGCGCTGACTCTCCTGTGCCTCACCGCAGCGGCTCTAGCGCGTCCATTGCGCGTCGAGGACCTGCAGAACCTCTCGCGCGTGGGCGAGGTGCGCATCTCGCCCGACGGGCTGTGGGCGGTGTTCACGGTTACGCGCAGCGATCTCGCCAAGAATCGCTCGGTCACCAATCTCTGGAGAGTGCCAACGGCGGGCGGTGAGCCCCAGCAGCTCACTTTTGTCGAGCACGGATCAAACGATACGCCCCGCTGGTCCGCCGACGGCCGCTATCTGTACTTCCTCAGCTCGCGCGTCGACGACAAGTCGCAGGTCTTCCGCCTGGCCGTCGCCGGTGGCGAGGCCAAGCAGATCACGAGCTTCGCCACCGGCGTCTCGAACTTCGTCCTGTCTCCCGGCGGGAACACGCTCGCGATCACCGCCAGTGTCTTCCCCTCGTGCACCGACATGGCTTGCAACGAAAAGCGCCTCAAGGAGCACGCCGACGATCCCGTGAAAACGCGCGTGATCACGGAAATGCCATTCCGACGGTGGGACAGCTGGGTCGACGGACAGCGCAATCACATCTTCATCATGCCTTCCGAGGGCGGCAGCGCGACGGATCTGACGCCGGGCGATGTCGACTCGCCGATCTGGCCGGGCGAGCAGGGGGGCGAGGAGGTGGCCTTCTCTCCCGATAGCCTCGAGCTGTGCTTCTCGCGCTACGTCGAGAACGAGGCGCTGAGCGGCAACAGCGACCTGTTCGTGGTGCCGGTGAGCGGCGGCACGCCGAAGGCCATCACGACCAACAAGTCCGCCGACCGCACGCCAGTGTACTCCCCGAACGGGCGCTACATCGCCTACAGCGCCACGCTGCGCCCGATGCAGGAGACGGATCTAGTTCGGCTCTTCATCTACGATCGGACGACCGGGGAGCATCGCAACCTGTCCGAGGCCACCGACCGTTCGATCGCCTCCTTCGAGTGGTCGCCCGACAGCTCGAGCCTCTACGTGACCTTCGAGAATCACGGTGAGGTCTCGCTGGCGCGGCTTGAGCTCGCCGGCTCGCAACTCACGCCTCTCGTGACGAGCGGCACCAGCGGCGAGCCCGACGTGGCACGCGACGGCAGATTCCTGATCTTCTCCAACTCGACCCTGCTGCGTCCCGCGGAGCTGTTTCGTCTCGATCTCGCCGCAGCCAAGGGCACGCCACCCACGCAGCTGACTCACTTTAACCGGGAGGTGCTCAAGGACATCGAGTTCGGCGAGGTCTCGAGCTTCACCTTTCGCGGCTGGCACGGAGAGGCGGTGCAGGCGTGGCAGGTGAAGCCGCCTGGGCTCGATCCGAGCCGCAGGTATCCCCTGTTGCTGCTCATGCACGGCGGGCCGGAGGGGGCGTGGAACAACGAGTTCCACTATCGCTGGAACGCGCAGCTGTTCGCGGCGGCCGGTTACGTGATCATCCAGCCGAACTTTCACGGGTCCACGGGCTTCGGGCTCAAGTTCATGGACGCGATCAAGGGACAGTGGGGCGGCGCGCCCTATGAGGACCAGATGAAGGCGGTGGATACCGCGCTCACCTGGCCGTATGTGGATACGACGCGTATCGCCGCCGCCGGCGCGAGTTATGGCGGGTACATGGCCAACTGGGCCGAGGGTCACACGGACCGCTTCCGCACCATCGTGTCCCACGATGGGCTGTACGATCTGCTGGCCGCAATCTATTCCTCCGATTTCGTGGGCGGCACGCTGCAGGAGTTCAAGGGCACCCCCTGGCAGAACCCACAGGCTCTCATCGAGCAGGCGCCCGTCACTTACGCGCGCAACTTCCGCACCCCGATGCTCATCATCCACGGCGGCAACGACTACCGCGTCGATCCGAGCCAGGGCCTGTCGATGTTCCAGGTGCTGCAGGCCAAGCACGTCCCGTCGAAACTTCTCTACTTCGAGGCGGAGAATCACTGGGTGCTCAAACCCGCCGACAGTGTTCTCTGGTACCACACGGTACTCGGCTGGATCGATCAATGGGTGAAGCCCGATCGCGCGGAATTCCAGCGGCGGCTCACTGCGGCGTCGACCTCCGGGACACCCAGGATGGAAACCAGGACGAGCCGCTGAAGGCCTGGGCGCGCCGGCGCGTTGTTGTTGAATGACCGGTTTTGGGTTTTGGTACCGAACGGGGAGGGTCGCGCTGATGATGAGACTGTGTATTTTCCTGGTGGGCATGGCGTTCCTTGCGGGGACGGCACTCGCCGACGGGACTGTGTCCCCGTGTGTAAACGCCCTCGAGCAGGTTGCCGCGCTGGAGACGTCGCTCCCCGTCTACAAGCTCGTAGGGACTGACTCCCGACAGTACATTGACGATGCTGACCGACCCGCTGAGATTGCTCGGCTCCAGAAGATCATCGGCACGTCCTGCAGTGCGAACTCGAAAGCAAGGCAGAGCGAGGAATCTGAGGCAGCGCGCCTGCACACCGCCCGTTCGGTGCAGTGCGCGGACGAGCGCGACGAACTGTCCCGCATGGAACAGAAGGACTCCCGCGACGACCGCGACAGCGTCGCACACCAGCGCAAGCTCGTCGCAGATATGTGTCCGGCCGTCCCGACAGGGAACGTGTGGCTTGTCGCGGCGTCCTTCAGATAGAACTCGCGGATCGAAGGACCGCCACGCATAGGTAGCACACCCGGAACGCTGGGCACGGCATCGTGTTAAGTGCGGCGCCCCGATCAAGGTGAGCGCGCTGCAGGATACTCGCCGCGCAACTAGTCTGAGGGTCTGTCGCCCGAAAAACGGATCACCGTTGCTCCCGTCACCGGGCCAATGGTCGCCTTGTCACTACGTACAGCCGCACCTCGCGCTCGAAGCGCAGGGGTCCCTGAATGGCGGCAGCCGGTCCGATCACGATACGGGGCC
>Ga0137412_10000431_pt1 | contig 29182 bp, 34 predicted proteins | sample CZODoug2_1_16fun_FD_122160 | JGI IMG/M metagenome (GOLD analysis project Ga0137412, IMG submission 122160) | Vadose zone soil fungal communities from Angelo Coast Range Reserve, California, USA - CZODoug2_1_16fungal (Hybrid Assembly) | ecosystem: Environmental > Terrestrial > Soil > Vadose zone...
GTGGTATGGCAAGACCTGCGGGAGGTGTTGCGAGTGCTGCAGACGTAGCGGGATTGACGATCGGCTCAGGATTGGTGGGTCCACCGGGAGCAGGCGGGACGCTGAGGGTTGACGTCAGTGGCTGGAGGTGGTGAACGGCTTCAAGACGTACGTTGTTTCTTGCTTGCGAGCAGCGGGAAACTGTTGTTTGACCGAGTTGATGATCTCTTCCGACGCGGTGGGATCAAGGTCAAAGGAAGCGCAAATCAATGATGCCTTGGATTCGAACGTCAGAGGTTCATTGACGGCGATATGCAGCAGCTGTTGAAAAAGTCGAGCGAAGGTGGAAGAGTCGACACGCTTCGTTGGGAGATCTTCGGGGGCGGGTGGGCAGTCTGCACCTGGCGACGCCACACGGTCGAAGAGTCTCTGTGGGCGGTCGTACGGTTTCGGGCGACTGTAATCCAGGTTAGACAATTTGGAGTCCGGTGCTGAAGGAAGTTGAAACGTACGGTCCGTGGTTCGCGTCCCTCGTCCTGCACACTAACCTCCCATCCTCGTCTACGCTATATTTCCGGAACGGAAAAACACGCTGGTGAAGCGGCTGCTCAGAAGACTGGTGAGTATAGAATCAATGGCGTCAGCAATTTCGAATGCGCTCACATCCTCTATGAACCTTGAGCTAGTGAAGCCTCCGGAAGATGGAAGGTAGATTGGCGGGGGGAGCGTGTACTTTGAGACGGTCATCGGGGAGTTCACGGACGTCGGGATAACCGTGAAGGACATCTTGTCGCCTTATATCAGGCCCACCTCCCGGGAGAGGACCCCCCGAGAAAGGTCAAAGGGCACAATGTCGATTCGGGTGCGACAGATCTGGGCGTGCCGATCCTGCCTGCCTCCCGCACTCGTGCCCTCTTTCATCCTCTGGGAACCAGATCAATACATAAAGGTCAGTTAGTCCGTCCTCTATCTTCCCACTTCCATCCCCGTCACGTCCCCCATCTGCGAGTTTCCTTGCCTCGTCTCAGTTGCGTTCTATCATCCGGCCATGCCTGTCGTCCAGAGGCGACCAAGGGGTCGATCGGTACGTCTTACAGGCATTTCTTTCATCAGAGCGAGACTCACGAAGAACAAGACCCGGACTTTTGTTGAAGGTTATCATTTTGGGCCGTTGTGGTCCCGTCGAAGGGTCGTCAGATTCAATATGGACGTTCCGGTCGTCCAATCTGCCACGAATCTTCCCTACGTCGACATAAAGGGCGGGTTCAATAGGACCGCAACGTCCCTCAGCGTCCACGAGTCACGCGTCCACATTGGCCAAGACCTGTTTCTGGTTTCCGGCTACTGGGATCCCAAGGCTGATGTCAACCGCTCCGTCTTTGCGGTTATGAAAGTGCTTTGGAGAGGAGAAATCTCCGTCATCCGTGCCGGCCGTTACGTTCCCTATTCCAAACGCATGAAGGATGGAAAAAAGGCCGATCTTGCGGTTAAACAGTGCGTGAACTCTTTCACAACTCATTCCATCCGTGTTCTTACAGTGTCCTTTAGCTTCGCCCAGATCTTTAAGCATCGCAGAGCAGCAAAGAGGCTCGTCCCCAAGACGATCCTCGGGTGAGTTCCCTCATTCGTTGCTCCCACTCCCAATTTCCCACACATGTATGTTCGAGTCTCGTGTACCATGTTCCTTACTGTCGCCGCTTGTACAACTCCCCAATATCATTCGTCTCTGTGAGGCCTGAACCGTTGCGTGAGCGTTGAGCCCTCTGAGCATTCTCCGACCCCGGACTGATCCCCGGACTGATTCCCGATCTACCGGTGATCGAACGCAAGGAGTGGCGAATGAGTTATATAACGTCATCTGTGGCGGTCGCGCCTACCAGTGCGCTTACTCTTCCGATTAAGATGCGATTCGCTGCCACTCGATCTACTGTCCCATTCCGGCTAACCCGGCGGTCACTCCAGCCAAGACTGAATTGACCGGATGTTTTAGTCGCTGAGTTGGTCGGAATGGGACAATATACTGCGGTGCGACGCACGGAACCACTCCGCCACATCGGAAATTAACGATGCGTGTTACGGGCACGTGACTGTCGTCCCTCTGGCCTGAAAGATTTCTTTCATCCACATTCGCCCTGGCCTCCGAAGGGTGTCTGTTTTCAAAGTCTCGAACCTCGACTTATTCGGTTAGAGCATGTAAAAAACGTCACCCCCTAATCCCGCATCGTATCATGGCGCGCCTTTCTGGTTTCGTGGTACGTCTTTCGGACTGCTGCTCTAGTTTTTCAGGGCATTTGCCAAAGGCAGCCCCGGGTGCTCGGACCACTTCTCAAAGACTGTGCCTCAAGTTTTTCAGGGTACTTCTCAAATAATTTGTTTCGAGTTTTTCAGGGTGCTTCTCAAGACTCTGCCTCGAGTTTCTTTCACTTCCTCGACGACACGAGGTACGTTTCTTTGGCTTCAGAGGCCAGGGGACCGCAAGGCGATTCCAGCCCCGGGCCGGTACACGCACGCGGTCTCTCAGATCTTCCGCATATAAACATTGACCGCAGGCCCACTCGCCGTCACCCCCATCGCCTGCAAGTTTCTTACTGTCTCAACCCCCTCAACGCTCAACCGCCATGTCGAATCCCTCCTCTACTCTTCTCGTTTTCTCTTCACAAGATCGCCCTTTGGACGGGCAGGCACATCACACCGAATTACCTGCTTCCGCCCCCTCCCTCGACGGTTCTCCTGTTCCCCACCCGGACGAGGACGACCACACCCCGATCATCCCGGGCAGCCTTACATTGGTTAGTGATCACACTCCTTCTCGTCGTAGCCGGAGCCCGATCTCTGATTCCCCCAATTTCTAGATTCTCGTTACATTCGACCCCGTCGGCCCAACGCCCCTTACTCCCTGGGAATCGCATGTATTGGAGAAGCTGCGAGAGCATGCGACACCTCCTACTGATGTAAACGTCATGGTCATCCCGGGCACCATTACATCGGTTAGTGGCCGTATCCCTCGTCGTGGCCGGAGCCAGACCTCTGATTCCCCCAATTTCTAGATCAACGCTGAATGTGACCCCAACGCCCCAACGCCTCTTACTTTCTGGGAACCACATGTATCGGTGAGGTTTCCAGAAGATGGGGCACCTCCTATCGATGTAAACACCCTGGTCGTCTCGGGCACCTTTACATCGGTTAGTTGTCATGATCCTCGTCATGGCCGAAGCCAGACCTCTGATTTCCCCAATTTATAGATTGCCATTGGATGTGACCCTGTCGCCCCAATGCCCCTTACTCTCTGGGAACCACATGTATCGGAGAGGTTGCAAGAGGATGCGGCACCTCCTGTTGATGCAGGCACGCTGGTCGTCTCAGGCGGCACCATCACATCAGTTAGTTGTCGTATCCCTCGTCGTAGCCGGAGCCAGACCTCTGATTCCCCCGATTTCTAGATTTCAGTTACATCCGTCACCATCGGCCCAACGCCTCTTATCTCCTGGGAACTACCTGCAGAGTCGGAGAGGTTGCAAGAGGATGCGACACCTCCTATCGATGCAGACACCCTGGCCATCCCGGGCACCATTACATCAGTTAGTAGTCATACTCCCCATCGTGACCGGAGCCAAACCTCTGATTCCCTCAATTTCTAGATTGTCATTACGCTCGATCCCGCCAGCCCAAGGCCCCTGACTTCCTGGGAACTGCTTGTACCGGAGATGTCGCAAGTGGATGTAACACCTCCTATCGATACAAACACCCCGGCCACCCTGGGCAGCGTTACATCGGTCAGTTGTCGTACTCCTCGTCGTGGCCGGAGCCAGACTTCCGATTTCCCCAATTTCCAGATTCCAGCTGCATTTGACCCCGACGCCCCGACGCCCCTTACTCCCCGCGAACCACCTGTATTAGAGAGGTTGCAAGAGGATGCGAGGCCTCCTATTGATGTAAACCATCGTGGTGAACCGCACAACCACCCTCCTTCGGTCAGTTGATCTAGGGACTTGTTCGCTTGATGAACTTACCTTAGCTCTGCAGGTCCGCCATCGTCCTGCAGAATATAAGTTCGATGTGAGTCTCTCGTTTTCCGCTTCTCACACGGTTCCCTCATGCCGAGTACCCTCTAGTTTAAATATTGTGCCGGTCGCTACCCACACGGGTTTGCTTTCTACATCTCCTTCAAGAAGGTCCACTTCTACCTCCTCGTTCTTTTCGTCGCTTTAGTTACCCCGATCCTTGTTTATTTCTCGTCTGTCGCTGCCTATCCTTTCTTGCTCATTGGAGTGGATAAGTCCACTTGCAAGTTTATTTGTACCTTCTGATGTTTTCCTTCCACAAACGATCTGTCGTGTCTGGTTTCTAACCTTGTCACGTTGTTACCTTCCGTTTCCACTACCGAGAAATATGTGCGATGATGCTTGAATAAAAATCTTTAGACGAAAACTATTCTGTGCGAGCTGTTGATTACAAGTCCCGAGATTCGTCGTGCCAGGAATTTCTATGGGCCATTCAATGTACCGAATGAGTTCCCTTTCCACCGCTCTTAGGTTCCCTTCCACCTTGCCCCTAAGATCTGTCCAACACTCGCTTCATGATTCTTCCCTTTGGGCAACAACGTCCTCGTCCCTCCACCGATAAGCTCCCCCACCACGATGTCCACCGCTCAATCGTGATCTTAATGGACGGATCTGAGGACCGGATGGCCGACGGAGTCACTTGTTTGTATCGCAGACACAGCACTTACGCCGCCTTTGAGATAAGCCCTACTATCCTATCGGGGTTTATTCAGGGAAATAGGTCTTTTTCCGACAAAAGCTCAAATGAGCGAGTTTGTGACGCCCACGATGTCGGACGTTACTCCGACCCGGAAATTGCCATGTGTTCTCTTTGACAATGACTCCTATTTCTGTCCCCGATCCTCCACAGATCTCGCCGATCCTATGGACCCTCCCAAGTCTTTGCGACCACCTGTTGTGATGTAGTCGGAACAAGGTTCTTTTCCCCCTTTGAACTGTTTGTTCTTTGAGCTTTGGGCGCTGTTTCTTCGAACGCCATAAAACGCGCTCGTCGGGGTGCCCTCCACTCACCTCCCCACCCACAGACTTCCCATGGGTCGCGATGAAGCCCGAAGGACTCGACAAAATAATCACTATCCCACTGCCTCCCTCCCCGCAGAGGATGTTCAGCGTATCGTCAAGATCTGTGAGTCAATGTCACTGTTCTTTAGGACGTGCGTCCAGTGCTCACCCATCTTAGTTCAACGACAAAGAGCACGAGACAAGCGTCCCGAACGAATACACCCAGGGGAAAATATGCAGGTCGATGTGCGTGACTCGTTAAACACTCGAACCCCCCACTCAACGAGTCCGCAGGTTGATACCGAGGGTCAAGCGCGTGCAGATGACACAACTGGTCCGACCGTTGCGAGTCCTTCCGCTCCAGTCGATGCTACACCCAATTCTTCTGACGTCGTAAATTCCCTCCTTTATCAACGCCGATGTCACCTGATCACGGTTTGGACAGCAATCCAAAACCGAAGTATTTTTCGCCAACGGCCGCGTGTGGCGTATAGACCCAGAAACAGGGCAACATTGGGTGGATGAAGACCCCGACATAGAGATTTCTGAGGCTGAGGTCGAGGCCGAAGTTTCAGGAGCAGTTACCTCACCGGGGACTGCGGTGACTGATATAGCAGGAACGGAGACCCCAGAGACGGAGACCGATATCCTCATAGCTGCCCGTGCGCTGATAATCGCAGAGGTTCGTCGAGCCTCTACCCTCCCAAGTACCTCTCTGATCACCGCTTTCAGGAGTCTTCGCGATCTGACCAACCCCCACATTCTCTGATCCCTGGTGACCAACATCCTACACCCTTGGAAGCAGAGGAGGGTTCCGTTACACCCCGACAGGAAGAACATCAGATAGTGGATGAGAGAACTCCCCGAATCAGGGCTAGGTCTTTGGGTCTCGGTAGTCCGGCGCACTCGTCAACTGGCCAACCCCCCGGCTCTATTCCCCGCGGACCATCCACCATCCACCCACAAAATACGAGCGCTCTTGGTGGTGAAGTTGCTGTCACTCCGGATCCATCGGACGCGACCCCAAGATTCAGTCGCCAAGAAAAGGGAAAGAACCGAATGGTTTACTCGGATGACGAACACGAAACGGACGAAACTATGGGTGAAATCCCTACGCCTCAGCCTTTCCAGTCGCGGGAAACACAAAATCCGCAAGAATCTCCACATAGCGACCCTTTCCCCCAGCACCGCTACGTAACCCAAGATGACATCACCCGTATATGCCAGTCCTTCCACGACCTCACTCGGGATATCATCCGAGAGTTGGTTTCAGAGTTAAGAACAAGCTCAAACAGGAGCGAATCAAGACACTACGCCGCTGATGACGAGGCCGAGCACGACACCCCCCGAAGGCGACTCGTTAGGCCGCGCGCAAAATACCCAGGGGTCAAGCGGAGACCTCCGGCTGAGAACACTCTATCGGTTGTTGTCTTTCCTCTCACACTTTTCTCCTTACTGAAATCCCTTTCAGAAACGCGTAAGGGAGCACATGGAGAGGTTGATCCCCGAGGACGATCGGCTACAAGATGTTATACACCCAGATGAGCTACAAGCATGGGATCCTCAGACTGGGCCGTGTTGCACTCCGGCTACGTTCAAGCTCAACCTCGGAGGCACTCCACGTGACGACTGGAACATGTCTGCTAGCAGAGTCTTTGCGGACGATTTCCTCGCCACCCATTCCGACTTATATCCCGACACCTGGGACATCCGACAGACGGTTCTCGAAAAGTCCCAGGCTCGCATTAAATCCCTCATTCGGCTTTACCGTCGGCAGTTTATAGGCGCTGACGTTTTACTCCAAATGAAGATCGCTCAGAGGAGACAGGAAAGGAAGACAAATGTAAGTCACCTCCACCTTGTCGTTATAATATCCTGGCTCTTATTTGTCCCAGCTCTACCATCGTCGCAGAGACATAACGTTCTTGTACCCACAGATGGAGCCACAGCGAGTCATGCTAGAGGCTTTGGGTGTCGACGGCATGTCCAGCGATGAAGAAGTGAGGACCCAAGAGGGGAAAAACTACTTCATTCTGGTCTCGAAGTGGAGAGCCCCAGTACTGGGGCCCTGGCTCCGAATTTTCGATTCCTTGTACTTGCGTCATCGCAACCGAGAAGCACACGGAGATCAGCGTGGCTGCTTGCCACGCAGACGAATTGTTTCTGCCAAGCAAAGCACCTCGCAAAAATTCGTACCTAGCCTTCCGATCAACGCCTACAGGGTCGACTGGTTGGAGCAGCAATTGGATGTCCCAAACATTGTCCACCCCGCCGCACCGCAGCAATACACACACGATTCTCAAATTTCAGAGTATGTCCTTTCCCCTCTCACCATTTTTCCACAAACCTTACGTGATCGATTGAAGGTTGGCCACGGACCCATACCATTCACGGCTCAACTAATCGCACTAATCCGCTATGCTGGAGTCGAGCAGTTGTCCTAAAATGTTAACATAATCGGTGGCCGGTCCACTTGTCTGCCTACCCTCCAACTATACTCGTTTGTCCAGCGTCCCCTTGTCGATCTATAAAGCGTGCTATACCAATTGAGCGTTGTATTGCTGGGCAATATTCAATCTTCTTTTTATATAAGCATTTGTATTCCGCATCAGTATCGATCTTTACTTCCTTCTCCCATCTCGGCTTTGGGTGGAATTTCCTGAATTCCGGTCAACTTTGGCACGGCGCACTCCCTAAGTCGAATGCAAGATCTCGCTGACAAGTCCTTTAGTTTTTTGCCTTTGCCCCATGCAATATGTCGCCTCTCGTGTTTTGCACATGTCGATCTCACTGCAGCAAGTACGACGCGGAAAGGGGCACGTACACGGGAGGTCAACTGGTCAATAGGGCTACCCGTCTTTTACACCGCAAGGATGACACTCGATCCGAAGATTTGAGGACATTTGCGACAAATGTGGCCTCCTCAATCATAGACGAAGATTCCCACCTCGGACTCTCGCGCGGTCTCGGCGACCTATCAACCCTCTCTCCCCTCGTGATGGAAACAACACCTCAGGAGTTGCTGACAATCGAAAGAGAGATTCGCTGTCGTATCCCCTGGGCACCAACCAACTGGGCCCTCATCTTCGTCGCCGACCCAGTCCCAGATCAGGATTTCGAGGACCCGCTCTCTGGACCCAACTATATCCCCAACCACGGTCCTCATGCGTTGAAACCATCTCATCAACGGAACTTAGCTTTCATTGAGAACGAAAACCGGCTCCTCGAGGTCGTTCTTCACTTGAATTCCCTCACCTATCACCCGGAACAACGCGAAGCACTGACAGACATGGCCATCGGCGGCCTCCAAGAAATGATGCACCATAAGCGACGCGAGTGGGATAGACAGAGAAAGAATATCACGGTGGTCGGGAATGGATTTGTTGTTGTTCATACAGGTTTGGCAACGATATCAATCGCACACCCCAGTTCTACTGACGCGTCCCCCCAGAGGAATATTTGACAGATCGGATTCCACCCGAACCTCCTCTTGCCGTTGCCATGCTGGCAGTACTACTCATGCACCTTGTCTTCCACCTCTCCCGCCGAGCCAGTATGGTGATGCTTGCATCGATGAGGTGTATGCTCTCCTCCCTAGGTGCCGATCGCGACCTTACCGACAAGTTGCCCAATGATCCGAGGTCGGTCATCAACCGCTTCGACCTCGACCCACGATGTTCTTCTTTCCTTCAATGCCCAGCTTGCTACGCGCTTTACCCGTACGCCGGTGCAATAACCTCGTCCGTGAGCGAGATCAGCCATTGCTCATACAAGGCGACGCCGAACAACCCCCCTTGCAACGAGCCATTGTGGGAGGAGCGCCGGTCCGGTGGTAGGACCTTTCTCGCTCCTTGCCGCAAGTACATCCACCAGAGCCTGAAAGAATGGGTTGGGCGGCTCCTAATGCGTCCAGGAGTCGCACAGCTATTCCGTGAGTCCTGCAACCGTCCAGCGACAACAGCCGCGGAGGACATTTGGGACGCTTCTGTTCTCAGGAACTTCAGGGACGTCGACGGACAAAGCTTTTTCCGCGGCAGGGGAGATGAAATACGCCTCGCGTTCAGCCTCAACGTGGACGGTTTCAATCCGTTTCACATGATCGAAGCCAAACAAACGGTTACTTGCACCGCGATCTATATGGTCGTCCTTAATTTCCCTGAACACCTGCGGTTCCTCTTCCGTAATATGTATCTGGCTGGGGTGATCCCTGGCCCAGGAAAACCTTCCCTCGACCAAATCAATCACGCGGTTTCCCTCGTCGTTGCCGAGTTGCTCGAATTCTGGAGAGGGATATATTACACGGTCATACATGGTTCACTGTCCGGGTGCCTCGTCAAGGGGGCGATGATTCCTCTCGTATGTGACATGCTTGCCGCCCGCCAGCTCTCGGGACTCAGCAGCGCAACCTCTACCTTGTTCTGCACCTTCTGCCATCTCGCCATCAATAACATCGAGAACCTAGAAAAGTCTACTTGGCCTGCCCGCAACCTCGCCGCACAGATCGAGGAAGCAAGAGAGTGGAGAGACTGCCAAAGTGAAGCGGAAAGGGATGCTTGTTTCAAGGCGCATGGGATTCGTTGGTCAGTCCTCCTTGATCTCCCCTACTGGAATCCGATACTGTTCTCAGTGGTAGACTCAATGCATGCTGCCCATCTTGGTTTATTCCAATCCCATTGCCGCAAGATCTGGAGGATCAATATCTCCGTTGATGGTGGAGAGGGGACGACCATCCAGCCAACAAAGGATATCCCGCGACCAATCCATCGAGTGTTATCACGATGGCTCACTGCTATCAGCGAAACCCCGGACGCCACTGGTTTACGCAAGCTGTTGTTGGGACCCGATGGGTGTCCGAAGGATGTGTTGTGGCAAATTTGTGTTGACAACGACGTCCGGAGTGCTGGGGGGCGAAAACAACTTGTGGACAATATTATTGATTGGGTGTGTGAAAGCCACGCGCGGTGTGTATGTGGGCTGAATTTGAAGATACAGCGCAACCGAGTGGGCACAACTCCCATTAACCTCCCACCTGGCGCTGCGTCCCCACCGCGATCCTCTGATGATGGCGATGATATCGAATCGATCACATCTGAATCCAGCCACGGCGCATCAAGTTTCCAGCTCCAGGAGAAAATCGATAAAACGAATGAATCATTCATCAAGTACAGGATCGGGGAGTCATCCCTCGGGCGCTCGAAAGCGGAGATATTGAAGGCTATGTGTCGTTTAAGAAACCTCGATGAGCGGGGAACCAAAGAAGACATGATCACAAGACTAATCGACTGGGTATACTTTGTTCCTTCCGTCTGAGATTTATAGCCCTACTGACATGATCCCAAGAGAGGATCAAACGTTCCTCATCCAAGAGAACCAGGACCGAGTGCCGAGCCGAGGGAAGTGCTTGGGAAGAATATTCTGGAAGCCGTATGGGGCGATATGACCCGTACGGAACTCCCATCGTGGATGAGCCCTGCGCCAGGCAATTGGGGGACTCCTGCGCGTGGAAAGCTGACAGCTGACCAATGGAAAGTTATCGCCACAGTCCATCTTCCTATCACTCTTATCCGCCTCTGGGGAACGAAGGAGGACAGGTACTTCCTCCTGCTTTCTAATTTCATGGATTTAAGCGCTGCGGTTCAACTCGCGAACCAACGGATCATCACTCAAAGACACATTGATGATTACGAACGCCTCATCACTCGATACCTCCGAGGCGTGAAGGTCATGTTCAAGGATACTCCATTTCAGCCAATTCACCACGTTTCCTTACATGCGGGGGATTTCCTGAAACTCTTTGGACCTACGCACTCGGTTCGAACTCCCGGATTTGAACGGTTCAATGAGAAGTTAGGATTACAGAACACAAACATGAAGTCAGGTGTGTCGCCTTGCGCGTCTCAATGATTCTACTCCAAAGCTCCGCATTAATCTAGGTGATCTCGAGGCCACATTCACCATGACTGCCTGCAGGGCCGCCAATTTGGAGTGGATTATGCACAGTCGGAACCTCTCCCACCACATTCGTCCCCTCCTGGATGCATTCCTGAAGGTGTCAAATGAGGACCACCGAGGGACCAGACTCGCAGACGAAAACCACTTTCCGCCTCAGAAACCTCCCCAAAATGTTACGCTCGAACTCCACATCCGCAAACTCTTCCTAGATTTGCTGAAAGATATTCCCTCCCTCGCAAAACACAGCCTTGTGTCGTCGGTCCCTCCCACCGTATTGGAGCTTGAGAAGATATCAATCTCCGGCATTATCTACGCCCGGGAGAAGTCCTTACCTCGCGACAGCAACATCATATTCCGGCGACCTGGTGGATCATCAGACAGAGTAGGAAGGATCAAACAGATATTCCAGTCGGAACATGTGACACCCGGAGTAACGTTTTTGGCCGTCACTCAGCATAGGCTTGTCGCGGATCCTATCGCTCAAGGTGTTTATAGACGGTTTGGGTTCGCCGGAGGATATCTGTGCGACCACAAAGAGGACGGTCGCCAGTATGTCATCAGGTCCACCGACGTGATCTCTCACTTCGCCAGGACACCGCTGGTCTGGGAAGGCGAGACGTTGATGCACGCTCTACCGCTGAACTCGGTATGTCGCTGTTGTCGCTCTCCTGTCTGGTAAATGTTCAGGGGCATACAGAAAATGATAGTTTATCAAGTCCCAATGGACTACGCTCTCCCTCAATATTGAAATTGTCCCTCGTGCTCGTCACTGGTATAAAACACTTCAAATTCGCAGTGACCACGCCCAAACCGGCGCTCGGGATTGGAGAGTCCGGAAAAGTAGGGAACAATCACCGCTATCGCATCAGTATTTCCGTAGGAATATCTTTTTGTTTCAATGAATCTCTGTTTTACAAGAAAGAAAGAGAACTTCGTGGCGAACAAACACTCTTTCCGCGGTGCCCAATTCTTCGTGATGAGTACCCTTCATCGTCGTCGGCCTCCGTCGACTCGATCACGATACCTTGGGCCTTATTCTGACCCAACAGGACAATCTGAATCATCTTTTACCCTTCGAAGCAACCCATGTACCACCCTCTGCAACGGAGGCGACTTTATCGGTGCTTTACTTGGGAGCGTTTTGTGATGCGGATGTGCGGACGTTATTCTTCAATCTCCAAGTCGTATAGAGTGTGTTGGCCGCTTCGACGAGTTGCGTGCCGGGGGTACAAGCTTTTCGTGTGCGTCTTGAAGCATTTCTCTCCTGCGAGGAGCCTCATCGCTGACGATTCCTGTCATCACCAGCTCTCTGCGCGCTTTGCAGCGTCTGATTTCCACGGCCACATTATCGCCTCCCACTAAACTGGCGTAAGGACCGGGAACTCCCTCTCCTCCCCCCTCCATTCCGGCCCCAGTCTCCCTCACCAATACCATCCCGCGTGAGCGCACGCCCATCCAACATTGTTCGCTCATGTCCAACCCGTACATCGAACGCGCCCTCCCCTTCACGGACGACTGCGCCCCACCACTATCTTCATCGACGACTTCCCGAACCTCAAAATCCGACTCTCCTCTACCACGGACCCCGAGGCCCGCCGCACCACCCACCCATCGCCCAAGTCTCAATTTGCTTTGACTCAGTCTCCGCCCTCCAGTCAATATTCAACCCCCATGGTTCCTTTTCCTTTTTGCGCGCTTTGTGGGCTCAAACTCGATTACACAAGTTCCCATTTTCGATTTCGATATCTCCCGGGTCAAGTTGGGGCTGGAGATGTATCTTGTGTGGGATTTTTGGCGTTTCGCTTCTGTGGCTGTTGTATCGGCTACCGGAGACAATCGCCTCTTTGGCAAATCAGACGCCCGATCTTTCCCCGATCTTGCCCGATCTTTGTTCCCCTTCACCGACTTGCAGTTCGTCCCGTCTCCGTCTTCGCCCCTGCTGATGGTATAATCAAGCGTTTCTGTCGAAAAGCGCGGCCGTTGGCTACCGGGACCCGTAGATCCACCCATCCCAATTCAAACCCTCCCCCCCTCTCGAAACCTAAAGTGTATGCAGAGTGGTCGGTGGTAGCTATATTGATAGGTGCGCGTGGTATCCTCGACGTATTTTGTTTTTGTTTTCACTTAACCTTTGATCTGCGGGTTAGTGCCTTTCCGTGTCGCCGCAACGCCACAAGGACTACCATCCGAAAAACGCGTCGAAGTCGCGTCTCCCGGCCAGCAGATTGAAGGTTGCGCTTGACGGATCTTTCGGGATCCTGACCTAACCTCTGGAACTCATGTGCCACCCTCTAGTCTGGGGAGTATGCGCAGGTAAGCATGGTTTTGTCCGTTTTGTTACCGTTGGGCTGATTCTTCGGAGAGCCCGGACCCCGTTTCGTTCCAGTGCTTCATCCCCACTCCCTTCCCATTTCTAGCGAGGCGGAACTAAACGCACTCCACTCCCCACCTCCCACGTTCTCCATGGGTTCGTTCTACTTCGACCTCGATGCTTTTCGATTGGTGAAGCCATCTACGAGGATTTGACCACAATTAGTGGTATTCGGCGTGGCGAGGGGCAGGATTGAGATCGAGTCCTCTGAGGATGGCGAAAGCTTCTCTAGAACCTTGACCTAGGGTTAGATTGGAGGCGATGAGGTGAGGTTTTCCAAGAGTCTGTTATCTAATCGCACTGACATGTCTTTCAGATTTTCTTCCCGACGGCTTCACCCGTGCCCCAAACTCAAGAGGTACCTCGCGGAATGGGTCTACCAACCCCGATAAGCCCACAATCCAGGCCACGTTTCGTAACACCTCCGGACCAACTCCGATAAGGCGTACCTACACGACCCTCGTGTCTCGACTCACCCCCCTCCCTCTCGTCTTCTTGGCTGCCTCGATTTTCGTTCCATTGCAGTAAATGCCGCTGATGTGGACGAGAAAACCATTGACAAACAATTTTCATTTGTATCTCGCGCAGCGTGTGGGGTAGCCAACGATACTATTCAGATCTGGGTGCAAGACCCTCTTGCGTTGGGTCGGTTTTTGCTGGCTTGACAGGTCGCGATGCGTCGCGTAATGGTTCAGCTCGCGAATTTCGGTGGTTTGACGGTAGACGAGCTGAGATTAGTGACGAGAATTGTATTTGTTCTTCGTGAGTCTCCTTCTCGACGAAGGGCGGGTGCGAGTATCTGCCAGTCGACCGTTGATTCTGTTTCTGATCGTTCAAGTGTTCATTCGTTGTCAGATGGACTGCCTCAAACTCAAGTATCGCCGGAAGCGTTGGTACGTGCTCTTTTGAATTACCGCCTTCATCCGAAGACTGATTTACGACATATAGGTCGTTCGGGAGGAGTGGTGGGCCTGCCATCTCGGCCGGGCACCGTGGGGAGAGAGCGAGTCTTACTCCTAAGGGGATTTCAACCGCGGTCTTGACCAGGACCGGGGAGACCTGTACCGGTCAGAAGGTAACCCACGCCATCTCACTTTCCCTGTATATTTAATAATCTTCAACGTCAGGGCGTCAGCGCGGGTGATGGTGCCCAAGTTTCCACCGCGGCTGCCATTGCCCGCAATTATCAAGCTCCCCAAGGAGGTAAGGTCCCCGAGTTGAGATCCAGCTCTTCAAAGGCGGCGGCGGCCAGAGGTAGGCACACTGCCCTGCAATATTTTCCTCGTTTCTCGTGCTCATTCTTCGTCCAGGACATTTTCTATATTTACCCCAACGCTCATACCATCTTTGAGTTTCGAAATTAGTTTATTGCAGTAGTGTCCGTCGTCCGCACGGTAGAGCGATTTTAGGGACGAAGGTTCGTCTCGTTATCACATACAAGAAACAGTCGCCGACGTCAAGCCCCAAGTTCGTCCCCCCATCTCTTCCGATGATGTGGTATCCCACGCGATATGTATCTCGCGACAGGTGAGTACTCCGATGTTCCAGTTCGACGTACGGTTTGTACTCGGTTGACCCTCCGCCATTTTCCAAAAAGTTCGAGCACCCCTCTCGCTCCCGGCCAGCCACTCTCAACGCCTACGTTGTGACAATCAGTCAACGATCCGTTTGCTTGGCTCCCTCCCTCCTCATCGTCTTCTCTTTTTTACAGCTTTCTCGTTCTCTTGTCCCTCGGCGCAGTGAATGTTAACATGCATCAACGGTATCCTCCGTGTCTCTATGTGCACAACGACTAACGTTTCGCAGGTTTCCACTCGTTCGATTCTCGTATTTTGTCAGTTGGACCATTGCCAGCTGTCATGGCCATTACACCACACCTCTGTGGGTCACTTGGGTGAAAAGTGGCCGTGAGTCGTGTTGGTTGAATTTTGCGATTATCACTTACTCTTTTGACAGTTGATCCCCTTAACCTTAGTGTCCAGGGTGATCGCACGCTGAAAAGTGAAGGAAGGGTGAGTATCGTCACCCGCGCTCCCGCCCGTGGGCTCTGGTTTTAGGGACCCAGAACGAGTACCTGAAAACGCCTGATGTATATACCATTCGTGAATAATAAGATTAATACGTTGCAGCAGTTTCTGTCGTAAAACGACTTTAGATCGCTCCGTTGTGACTACAAGGGTCTCGCCTCTTTGCAAAGTTAGGCGCTCAACTTTTGTTCTCGTCCACCGACGACACCCGACCCTTGGGTCTGCCTCCACTTCCGCCTCTACCTGCCGATAGTATGATCAAGCGTTTCCGCCGACGAAACGTGGCCGTTGGCGACCGGGATTCGTGTGTCCGCCCGCTCTGATTTCGAATTTCCCGTCTCAAAGCCTGGAATGCATGCAAGGCAGCGCTGCCGGTGCCAACCGAGCCAATGGGTATGGATAACGTCCTTGATGCCTTTCGCCTTCATTTTCGCCTGACCCTTGGCCCGCAGATTGGAGCCTCCCTGCATCGCCGTAACCCCGCAACGACTGCCATTTGAAAAACGTGTCGAAGCCACGTCCACCACCCAATCGATTATCGACCATATACGATGAATCCTTCGGAACTCTAGCTTGGTCCCTGGAATTCATACTTCACCCTCTCGCGCCAGAGAGACGTGGATAGGTGAGTGGACTCCCGCCTTCATCCTTCACCGTTGAGCTGATTCCGATATCGGGCTCAGATTCGTCTCGTTTTTGCCCACGCCGTCAGCGGGACCCTGTGGACTGGCCGCGCGAATCTTTGGAGGGCTGTCAGTGTGAACGATGATCAGATACTCGCGGACTGGGTTGCGTGGTGCGTTATTCCCTTCAGGTGCGTTGACATCTTTGTCGCCGCTGACATTGAGTGACCCCACCTCACCACTAGAAAATTTTAAGGGGTCCCACATTTGCAAAAACCCAAGTCGCGCATCCCCCCAGTTTTCGCGACTCCGTCCACTACAATCGACGTTCTTTCCATCCACCCCACGGCTTCACGGACGGCTTTTGCGCTAGGGTTAAGCGTTGTCCATCTGTTTCCCGTTTTCTCAAGGGCTCGGTTCCGTTCCCCTTCTCCACCCCCTTTCACCCTCCACATTTTTGCAACAATTCCGTCGTGTCTCGCCACCATCAACGCTGCTGACGAGGAAAAGGGTCAGATCACGGCAGCGTCTTCGAAACTGGTCGGCGCACGCCGTGCACCCCCTCGAACAACCACACACCCACACACCTCACCCCCCACCTAGACCCCTTGCGACAACCTCCGAGACTTTGTCTCGAGGTTGGATTGGAAGAACCGAGTACGGTGAAGTGAGGATTCCCCGGGAATTCGTTATCGAACGATACTGACATATCTTGCAGGTTTTCTTGCCAGGAGTTTCATTCGAATCTTAAGGTCCCGTGCGACTACCCTCAACATTGCGGCCTTCTTGTCACTCGTGTATTATACGTAGCTACATAGGTACTCTACAGAGCTGATTGTCAGCGTTGGTGGGTTGCGGGACCAGTGGGGGTTTGACGCAACAATGAGAACAATGAGACCGACCGACCGACCCCCGCAGGACTTCCGATGTGACCACGACCCCACCGAGATCCAACTGGGAAGACCTCCGACACCACCCCAACCCGAGTCGCATGGACTCCTGATTCGGGTGTCCGATGTTGAAGTCCGGTCGCGATTTACGCAGGCTGAACGCGCGGGGTACATTGAGAACTTGTTCTAGGGAAAATTTACAAAGAGATCAGCGGGTAAATAACCGGGGGAAAGTCAAAAATAGAACGTGCAACTTGCGCGGCGGGTAAGGTGGCGCGTTCATTGAGAACATGCCCAAAGAAAAACCGGCGCGTTTGTCTTGGACAAACGCCGGCGCAAATTGAGAAATTGTTCTCAAAGAAAGCGGGGGGGCTGTGTGGCGTACATGCGCAGTATTTTTTTTACTTTGAGCCGCGCGTACGTCCAAAAAATGCCCGCCGCGTTTGCAAAGCGTTGATTGCGAGCACATTTTAAAAGAAATCTTGCCAAACCTGCCGGGTGCGGCAAGATCACACAAAGGACGGATCCACTGGGTAAGTTTTAAAATTACATTTCAATTTGAGCACAAAATACCCGGAGGATTTCGCATTGATCTATTTGTGGACAAATTATAAAACAAACCTGCAGGTCTTGTTTACAAAGAGAGCTGAGCAAATTGTAAAAATGTCCAACACATGCCTGCCGGGTTTGTTGAGGACAAATACACGGGTAAATTTAAAAAATGTTCTCAATGAGACCCATGGGCTTGTGCTGGGTAAAGTGCTTAAAAAATCAAAACTTACTCTCAATTTGCACACCGGGTAAGGGGGGGTCTGCCCCCAGTGCCTCTCGTATTCCTACCCCTGTTTCGAGGCGTTCCTATCTCCCTCCGTATTCACCTCGTCTTCCATCGTACGCATCGTCGTCCTCCAATCCTCCTCCACAAGCTTCAGAGACGTTACCCGCCCACCCACCCGTGATGGCAAACAAGCCCGAGATGCCCGACCCCGGGAGCCGTAAGGCTCCTAGGTTCTCTTCGGACCCCGATGGGTTCGAGACCTTCTTCAAGGATCTCAATCGCTACGCTAAGCGTTCTGAGATCGAGGATTCCGAAGCGGTCGAGATGGCCATACGTTACGCAGCGCCTGACAGCACCGTCTGGAAGTGCCTTCCGTGCATGCAACCAGGAGCCGAGCTTACCCTCGAGATCTTCGAAGAGGCTGTTCGCGGATATTACCCCGGTCTCAAGAAGGACGAGCGTTATTCGGAGTACGACTTGAAGAGGCTGCTTGAACGAACGAGGTCCAACGTTAAGATGACTCGCGAGGACCTTGGCGAATATTTCCGCCAATTCACCGTATATTCGACGTATCTCGTACAAGAGGAGCTCATCTACCCTCGCGAACGCAACAAGTGGTACCTTCAGGGCTTCCCTCAGCCGATTCGAGCTCGTATTCTTCAGCGCCTCGCCATGATGAAGCCACTCGTTCTCCCTACCAAAGGTTATGAGTTCAGCGACGCTCACGAGGCCGCCGAGTTCGTCTTCAACTCGATGGCAGCCGAAGAGCTGGAGCCTGACGACCTTCCCGAGGGGCGCGACGAGCGTCGAGTCGTGCGTCGAAACGAGCCGATGGAGCCTCAGGAGTTCGGCGACCTAATGAAGATGATGGTGACCCAGATTACCCAGGCAATATCGTCCGCCGCGCATCCTCCACCTCCGCCTCCTCCTCGTCAGCCTCGTGCTCAGCCGTTCCCAGCCCCACCGTTCCCTCGAGGCCCCGCTCCGGGAGGAGCGAATCAGAACCCCCCCCGGTGGGACCAGCCTGCGAATCCAGACGCCTACGGTCAAGGCTGTCTCTTTTGCAGCAGTCCAGACCATTACGTTCGCGACTGCCCCACCGCCAATCGTTACCTTCGAGAAGGAAGGGTTATTCGGAACGGCAGCGGAAAGTTGACGTTGCCCGACGGTCGATTCCCGCCTCGTTCGACACCAGGAAGGAATCTCCAGGAGCGTTTCGATAACTTCTACGCACAGGAAGGAATCCACGGGCGCGACGGCGTTCCCAACAATAACGTCGTCGCCACGAACTTCCTAGAGGGAATCGACGAGAACGCCTTCGCCTTCGACGTTACCCCAGTCGACGACCCTCTACCATCCAGCCACGCGTACGGCGACGACGACGACGACGACTCGAACGATCGGGTTCAGATGCTCCAGGCCCAGATTAACTCCCTCCAAGAGGCCCAAGCCAAAGCCCTCAACGCACAGAAGGGAAGAAAGGAGAAGTTCGATGGAGTCGAGATCCTTAAGAGGCCTCCTCAGTTTGCGAGACCTCCCGGAGTCCGAGAGCCTCTGACGTCCCATCGGGACAACCACGGTCCTGGTCGAGACAAACCATCGTCGCCCTCGCGACCACCAGCTCCACCGCCAGTAGCCAACAAGCCAGGAGCTCGAGCAGGAGATCGCCCACCCCAGCTCCCTCAAGGTCCGATGCGTCCCGTCCAATACCCCCCCAGACCGCCAGCGGATGAGCCTAAGTTTCGATACCAGGCCAAGATCGAAAACACGGTCGATGTCGCGGCAATACACGATAGAGCTCTCGACGCCACGTTCCCCATCTCGAACCGAGAGCTTCTGGCAGTCGCCACCAGCTACCGAAAGCAGACCCAGGAACTCACCACCAGCAAGAGGGTCGCCGTCAACTTCGCCGAGGACGATGAGATCGACTCATATCTGACTCGGGTGTCAGAAGAGTCGTCTCAAGTAGCCCACTTTGACGTCTCTCGATACGATCCTTCGTCCCCCTCGGCTGCGGTGTCCCTCCCACTCCGCGTCATCTACCCAGACTTCGCCCCCGGTTACCGTCCAGAATGTATCCTCGACGGAGGATCACAGATCGTCGTGATTCGACGAGACGTCTGGGAACGCATCGGCGCCCCCATCGCCGCGAACAAGGCGATGTCGATGGAATCTGCGAATTCCGGTACGACCAAGACCCTCGGTCTCATCGAAGACTACCCGATCAAGCTTGGACCGGTGACGGTGCTACTTCAGATCCAGGTCTTGGACGACGCCCCATTCGAGGTCCTTCTCGGGAGACCTTTCTTCGACGCGACTAGCTGCTCGGAGGTCAGCCGAAGCGGAGGCGGGCATGAGATACACCTCGTAGACCCGACCACCGGAAATCCCTACGTCTTCCCCACGGCTCCTCGCAAACCAGTCCCGAACCGCCTCGCGCAGAAGCCCCAGAACGCTTCGGTAAATTTTCGTTAGCCGACGGTCTCGCACCAGCCGAGAATCCGGACTCCCCTCTCGAGTACCACGAGAAAGCGAGCCCGTCAGTAGGACCGTCGCGATCCTTACCTGCGTCCAGATCTCCTTCTTTCGTCTCTTCCCTCTCTGTTGTCGCCTCTCCTACCAATACTTCAGTTTCTTTCGCTCCATCTCAGATTTCTCGACCATCTTCTTGCGTTTCTATCTCTGCCCCGGACTTATATGATACGGACCATGCTCCCGATGTAATTTCTGCTCCCAACGCCAGTCTTTCGCCTTCTGCTTCCCTTTCTCCGTTGCATTCTCAGTACAGTGCTTCTTCTACGTTACGTCTTTCGTCTCTCGGATCGGACTCTACCATCTCTCCAACCTTCTCGCCCAACGTCGTCACCTCCATGTCATCGACATACAACAATTCAAGTGCCCTTTCCTCGTACTCGTCGTGCTCGAACGTGTCTGCCGTCGCGGTGGCGTCGACCTCTCTCGCCTCGGGGTTCAGCAACTTCGTTGTCTCCATATCTCAGTCGGCGCCTCGTCGTACCTTGACAGGTGCCTTTCGAACCCTCTGTCAGTCCCTTCCGAAGGAGATCTCGGTGTCGCCTACTCCGCTTCAGCTCGTTAGCGTCTGGCTTTCCGACCAGTACGCGAAACGACCGTTCATCCACAGTCTCGTGGAGGAATCCTACGTCGACTCTGTCAATCTTTACAAGAAGGTGGCGAATAAGACTCGCCCCGTGGCAACGACCTTACCCGAGAACTTTCGCATCGTTCGCCACGAGCACCCAGATCCCTTGGCCGGCATGCTACCCCTCCCTACGCACCCCCCGGACTTCGTCCCCGTTGGAAGACTCACGAAGGAGCGTCGGGACAAGATGACCGTCGGGGATGGTTTCTTGTTGCCCGAAGAGATCAAGCTTGTCGATTGGATTCTCGGCACGCATCACAGGGCGTTCGCCTGGGGTGACGAAGAAAGAGGCGCCTTCGACCCCAAATACTTCGAGCCCGTGGAGATTCCTCACATCGAACACGTTCCCTGGGTACTGCGACAAGGCCCGATCCCCCGCGGAATACACGACGAGGTCATCAGGATCATTCAGGACAAGTGTCGCTCTGGAGTGTACGAACCTTCGTCCTCTTCGTACAACAGTCGCTGGTTCTGCGTCTTTAAGAAGGACGGGAAGTCTCTTCGTCTCGTTCACGCTCTGGAGCCCCTCAACGCCGTCACGATCCGAAACTCGGCCATGCCTCCATACACGGATATCGTGGCAGAGGACTTCGCCGCTCGGTCGATCTACACCACCTTGGACTTGTACGTCTCGTTCGACCAGAGGCAGCTCCACAAGAACTCTCGCGACATGACGACTTTCGGTACCCCCTTTGGAGCTCTTCGTCTGGCCGTCCTCCCGATGGGCTGGACGAACTCACCTGCTGTCCTGCAAGGCGATGTGAACCACATGCTTCGTCCCGAGATTCCCCATACGACCCAGCCTTTCGCCGACGACGTTCCCATCAAGGGTCCACCTACTCGTTACGAGCTTCCCGACGGATCTTATGAGACTATCCCCGAGAACCCCGGCATTCGTCGTTTTGTCTGGGAGCATCTGACCGACGTTCACCGAGTTCTGCAGCGAGTCGAGGCTTACGGTGCCACGTTCAGCGGAAAGAAGGCTTTCATTGGAGTCCCCCAGGCCGATATCGTCGGGCACCTGTGTTCTTATGAGGGAAGGATCGCCGACCCTTCCCGAGTCAAGGTCATCCAGGACTGGCCCATCCCCACGAACGTCTCGGAAGTTCGGGCCTTCCTAGGAACCTGTGGAGTCCTTCGTATCTTCATCGAGAAGTACACTTTGATCGCTCGCCCCCTCATCCAGTTGACTCGGAAAGACGCCCCCTTCGAAATCGGACCTGACCAGCTGAAGGCGATCAGAATTCTGAAGCTGGCCGTTTCCACTTCCCCCGCTCTTCGACCAATCGACTACCAGTCGGAGCGACCAGTCACCTTAGCCGTCGACTCGTGTGCCAACGGCGTCGGGTATATCCTCTTTCAGCAAGGAGAAGGCAAGAAGCGATACCCCAGTCGCTTCGGTTCTATCACGTTCAACGACCGCGAATCTCGGTATTCTCAGGCGAAGCTCGAGCTGTATGGCCTGTTCCGAGCCCTTCGACACACGCAGCTGTACATCATCGGCGTTAAGAAGCTCGTCGTCGAGATGGACGCCAAGTTCATCAAGGGGATGATCAACAACCCCACTCTCCATCCCAACGACGCGATCAACCGGTGGATTTCTGCCATTCTCCTCTTCGACTTCGAACTGGTACACATTCCTGCCGAGAAACACACTGGAGCTGACGGACTCTCTCGACGCCCCCGAGCCCCCGAAGATACCGAGTTTGAGGATCCCGAGGAGATCGACGAGTGGATCGATACACACGCTGGACTTTTCATCGACGCCAACTCGCCCCAGTCCATCTGCGATCCTTCTCCCGCTCTGGGTATGGTTCTGGCCGACGTCTCGGTCTTTGGCGTCGAAGCACCGTCCCCATCTCCTTCCGTTCCCGGTGACGACGAGAACGTCTCGATCCCTCGATCTAGCAAGGCAGGGAAACGTGACGCCAAGTTGGAGGAGATCCGCGAATTCTTGGACACTCTATCTCGGCCTCCCCAGCTATCAGACGAGGGCTATCGTCAGTTCATTCGACAGGCTATGGACTACTTCCTACAAGGGGATAGGATGTTTCGAAAGAGTACCAAGGGCAACCCGAAGCTCGTCCCTCCTTCTCGAGACCGTCTTCGTCTAATTCGCTACGCCCACGACTCGATAGGTCACAAGGGAGTCTTCGCCACCTCTCGGTGCCTCCTTGTTAGATTCTGGTGGCCGCACTTGAATGAAGACGTTCGATGGTTCGTTCGGACCTGCCACCAGTGTCAAATACGGCAGACGGAGTACTTCCTGATCCCACCGATCCTTCCTCACGTTCCTACCCTCTTTCGAAAGGCGCATATCGACACCTTCCTCATGCCGAAGATTGGGTCCTACCGTTATGTGATCCACGCCCGTTGTGCCCTCAGTTCGTACCCCGAGGCCCGCGCTACCAGTTCGGAATCCGGAAAGGTCATCGGGACCTTCATCTTCGAGTCCATCCTCTGCAGATGGGGCGCCCTGAGTGAGATCGTCACCGACAACGGCTCGCCCTACGTCGCCGCTCTCGACTGGATTGGAGCTAAGTACGGGATCCACCATATCAAGATCTCCGGGTACAACTCTCGAGCGAACGGCCTCGTGGAGTCCAAGCACTTCAACGTCAGGGAGGCGATCATGAAGACCTGCGACGGAGACGAGTCTAAGTGGAGGGAGGTCCTGCCTCAGGTTCTATGGGCAGAACGCATCACCATCCGAAAGACCATCGGGTACTCCCCCTACTACATCGTCCACGGCGTCCAGCCCATCCTCCCGTTCGACATCGTCGAAGCGACGTACCTTGAGCCGAGTCAGGACATCGGTCTATCGACGGAAGAACTGGTGGCTACTCGTGCTCGCCAGCTCGCGAAACGACCCGACGATATCGCCCACGTCCAGGAAACGGTCACGAAGTTTCGACGAAAGAACCTCGAACGCTTCGAGAAGACCCATCGCATGCGTATCACGGACTTCGATTTTCGTCCTGGGTCTCTGGTCTTAGTTCGCAACACCAGAATCGAGGAGTCTCTGAATCGTAAGACTAAGGCTCGTTATCTCGGTCCCATGGTCGTCGTCGAAAAGACCAAGGGTCGGTCCTACGTCGTCGCCGAGCTGGACGGTGCCACCTCCAGGCTTCGAGTTGCCGGGTTCCGTCTTATCCCCTACTTCTCTCGAACTCGGGCGAGTTTCTTTGTTCCTCCCGACCTCGAGGAACTAGCCGTTCAGGACGACCCCGCAGACGTCGACTTCCTTAGGTCTCTTCCGTCCCCCGAGCGAAAGTACCGCGTCGCTTCCTCTCCATCCTTCTGATTCATTTTTCGAGCCATCTTATTTCTGTCTCACTTTTGCCCTACCCTATCATTCTTTAATTCTACTTTCAGTATCGCATCGTTTTTGTTTTCCTCACGAAGATTTCATTGGCGTCTTCTTTTTTTTGTTTTGTTTTTGTTTCTCTTACATCGCCTTCGACAACCACTTTCACCCAGTTTTCGTATCTGTTTCCAGACCCGTCGGAACCCCTCGTCACCTTTCGCCCCTACGGAGGAAAGCGACGGACAACATCGAACATCTACGCCGATACTATTCGCGCCAAGAAACAAAGGATCGTTACGGTACTAGAGTGTGCGTTTGGCGTCCAAGATCCCTACCCTTCCCTAGTAGTCCATGTCAACCCCGTCCCAGAAGGGGGCGCTGTTCTTCTCCAAGATTTCTGCGACTTCTGCGGCGAACCTCCCTTCCGCCCTCCACCCTCCCAACACGGCGTACAAGTTGCTGAGGAGTTTCGACCCCGCTTGCTGGCGAGCCTTCGCTACGTCGAGAACTAGTTTCCGAATCTTGGCGTCCCTCCGCATGATCGACCGAGCGTCTTCGATGGCCTTGCCAACCATCGCCGGACTCTTGTTGAGGTCCTTGAGGATGTCGTCGACGGGAGTGAAGCTCTCGAAGAGCATGTCGACCAGGGTTTCGAAGGCAGGCGACGAGACGGATGGGGCGGATCCCGACGAGGACTGCGACGAAGGCGAAGAAGAAGGAGGTGGTTCCGAGGCGGAAGAAACGGCGGATGTAGGCGGCGAAATCGAGCTGGCCCGTTGGAGTTCGTAGACGGGGCGACAGGCCTTGAGGTCGTCTTCAAGCTCGGAAAGAGAGGGAGTTTGTTTGGGTGCCATAGGATGTGAGAGAATGGGAAGATAGCCTGGAACGTGCCTCGACCTCGTCTTTTTATCTCGTACAGTGAGCCCTGCCCTAACGAAGATGGTTGAAGGCCAAGCATGCCAAGCCTCGATGAGATCCCGAGGATCGGTCTTCTCGTCGCCAATCGCCCGTCCTTCGAGATTGAGAATGACGACGTCGTCGTCTTCCTGACGTTGTTGCGTTCGATCGCCCCCGGCGACGTCGGGCTTCTCAACCGATTCGGCATCGCATTTCCTGAAACGACTACTGGAGAAGACTGGTACCCTACTCGCCGTTCACGCCTTCCCTCGCCGACCTCTTCGAGTTTGCTACCAGCCTCAGTCGCCGAGCCGTCCCAGTGCGACCGAGGATCGTCTTGGGCCACCCTTGGATCCTCCTGTCGAAGCGGTGATACGAACATCTTTTTCGGCGGCGAGTCTCACGAGCTCGATGTGTCGTGCGAGCCGCGTTCTTCTTCCTCGCGCCTCCAGCCTGGTTGAGTTCATGGGCGTTGTCAGCTCTCGCGACGTCTCGGTCCCCAGTCGACTCACCTGGCGAGCTTGACCCGAGTCCATGCGTGCGTTTCTCAAGGTTTTGGAGCCTCCTGCTCCCGCGTCGATGGTAGAGATGGAGAGGGACGATGGAGACATAGTGGTGTGTTGATAGATTGGAGTGACGTTCCTAGTCGTCCCCTTCCCCAGCCTTGTCAGCACGCCTAGCTTCTCGGCGCCGGAACCCGTGATCGACTCGGCCGGAAGCGAAGATTGATCTACGAACCTCGCGGTCCGTACCGGTCCGGCCAGGCTCATCCTCCCGGCGTTCTCGGATCAGGCGACGAGGATAAGAAGCAAGATGGTATTGGTACAGAGGACGGAAGAAGATATGTGCATAGAGACATTCAAGAAAATTCGTCTAAATACGCGAACCCCAGAACCTCAGACGTCGAAGCCACCCTCGTCGTCGGACGGGTTCAGGTCCCTGCCCTTCGCCCTCGCCTTCCCCTTTCCCTTCGGCGTGTCCCACTCGTCGTCGTCGTCTTCTAACCTCCTGAGAGCAGCGACGAGCCGCTTGCGAATATCTTCGCCCACCGACGTCTGCGTGTTCGCTTGCGACGCTACCTCATCGCTGAACCGTTGTCCCTGCCGAAGAACCCCCTCGACTTCGCCGATCTTGAGGAGAAGGTCCATCCTCGTTAACGTCGGGTCCTTCAGCGCCCCCTCCAGTCTCTTGAGCTCGTCGAACCCGAACTCCGCACGAAAGCCGGCCCCAAGATTGGCGGTCGATGGGCCAGCAGTCGTAGTCGAAGTACCCGGGGCGGTCGTCTTCGCGGAAGAGCCCGAAGTCTCGGTCCTCGTCCTCGTCCGCGTAGAGATCGACCCTTCGACTTTCGTATCGCCGGCGCCGGCCAGCATCGTTTTCGCCTTCGACTTCCTTTTCGCCGCGTTCTCCTGCGCTCGACGTTCGTCGCCGAGAGGAGTCGTCAGGATCGTGGGCATGAGTTCGATGCCCCAGTCGAGGTGCCGGAGCGAGCATCCCTGCCTAGCGTGTAAACAGAGGCGGCAGCGAATCGCCGGAGGATGCTGCACGAGATGGTGCCAGATCGGACGGCATTCGGTGGTCTTTTGACGTTTCGCGCAGTAGGAACACGACTGTCAAGGCCTCGTCAGGAGTATCTCGAGGAGAATCGAACGAGTCGACGTACCACCACCGACACCCTCGGGACCAGCGCCGGGTCCACTTCCTCATCCTCCTCAAACGTAAAGTCCGACAGATCGAGTCGCCCGTTCTCGGTCGTCCGCACTCGCAGACCAGGCGCCGTCTTCGCCTTCTTCTTCGAGCCCTCGTTTCGATTCGGCGATAGCGGTAGCTCCCTCTTCGAGCCCGACGTCTGTGAGCGAAGAGGAGGAGCCACGATGACTCGACCTCGTCCGACGCCCAGTCCTTCTTGCGCCGCGGCCCGAACCTTTTCTGTCGGTCGCCGAGTCCGTTGAGGTCTCATCGGAGGAGCCTCGCCCATGTTGACATCTTCGTCGGCCGCCGAGGAAGATGGATTCCGCGAGATTGTTAGCGGCGACGACGACGGCATGAACAGCGGAGTCGACGGAGGAGGTGGAGCTGCCGGTTCTTCTCGAACGAAGAGGTCTTCGGATATCCAGTCCATCGCCCTTGCCGCTTCAGCAAAGTCGTGAACGACCGAGGGAACGTCAACGTTGTTCCTCGTGCAGAGGTCCTTGAGTCGGTTCTAACTTCAAGTTAGTTCGTGCTGGACCCAGAGCCCACAGCTACGCACCACCCAGGCCTTCAAGTACCTCGCCCACAGCCGTGCCTCCTTTCCTTTCGCCTCCTCCAGCCAGCCCTCGAGACACTTTAGTCGCCAGATCGCCAACACCGCCGCCCAGAGATCGCCGAAGTCGCCGGATGCCGCCGCGAAATGCCGCACCATCGCCCCCTTCGTCCAAGCATCGTGCTCGCCTCGGCGTGGAGCCATGTCGTCCAGCTCGAGCTCAGCCAACGGACCAAGCGGATCGATAGCAGCGCCGTCGATAGTGGGAACCCAGGTGTTTGGAGTCGACATGATGGAAGTTGGAGGCAGAAGTGAGATGTCGACGTGTCATCAAAAACTCGGACCTTTTATCCCCTCTCGGAGATCTCCTTGCAACCAGGGATGGTTGTTCTCTAAAACGTCCCAAGGAGATGTATCGCCTTGTTTCCGATGGGCGCTCGACCCGACGTCCTTACCCATTCCAGTTGGCATCGCCTGCCCGCGCCTCCCGAGTATCAGCGCCCGCGACGTCTCGCCCCGCTTCGACGCTCCTTGTCGCCTCGATGTTTTCGGTCCCATTCTCGACCCTCTTTCGACACTTCCTCGCTTTCGTCGACGCCCCCAATCGTTCTATTGACTCAAGATCGCCGCTGATCCCACGTTCCCCTCCTACATTCGACGTCCGATCACTTCTTCCTTCGATCCCAAGGCTCGTTTCCCACGGTCGCTCCCATCTCGCGTCGACGGTCGATCACCTGACCTATGACGTCGATCCGCTGTTTGTTCCTCGGTTTCCCCCTCTCTGTCTTTGTTTGTTCCCTCGGACTTGTCCTCCTATATATATCATGTTTTAGCTACCTTCCGAATCATCAGTCTTTCTTCCCTCGCGCTCGTCTCGTCTCGTTTTCCTCGCGGCTCCCCTCGGTCTAGGCAGGAGTTAGCCTCGGCCTTTCATCGTCTGAGTCCACAGTCCATCGCCATCGTCCCCGTCTCTAGTTCTCACTGGGGGCGAGATGCAGTTTCCTGACCTGGTACATCACAAACACATTGCAAGGAAATGGATAATGTACTGACCATATACCCACCTGGTGTCACACATGGAAATTGGATTGGATGGTTTCTGGTGAAGATGAGCACATGTAAATGAGGAAAAGGCAGAAGGAAGAGGAAGAGGAAGACAGAGGAGATCAGGGAGAAGAGCAAGGAGTGTGGGAAGACCACAGATGAATGCAAGAAAAGGAGTCAGAAGGACTGCGAGATAGGATAACCCCAAAACAGGAAGGAGATGGAAGGGAGGAGAAATCCATAGAACCCTATGGAAGGTTGTGGAAGGAATTGATGGACAGCCCAGGGAAGAAGAATGGGAAACCATGGCAACCATGGCAGAGATTTGTAAGAAACTCTCAAACATGAGAAGAAACATCCAAACCAGGGAATCCTACATACCCTTCATGAGAAATCTGGAGTCATAAGGAAACCCTGCATAGCCACAGTAAAGTAGTATAAATACCAGGCCAAACTCAGGCCAAAATTTAGGCCAAATATAATTTAGTTTAATATTAAAGTCATTGACTGTATTTAAAAAAGTTTGACCTAAAAATGTATTGAATAGAATATAAAAATTCCAATTATTTAGTTGACGCCCGGCTCTCTCTTTTGCTTGTCAGGTAATATTATATTTCCAGTTTCATTTACACATTCTCCATAATTTAATAATTTTCTGCTCCTGTCAGGCTTAATGATAATACCCTCCATTGTGATTTTTGTTCCATCAACCAGAATAACATCTTCGGTCAGTTCTTTTCCATCATTTGTCATCACAATTTTTCCATCTTTTGTTTTTGCACAGAACTGATGTTGTTCATTAGTTTTAATAGTATCACTTTGAGCAAAAGCATTCAATGAAATACT
>Ga0137412_10000432_pt1 | contig 29140 bp, 32 predicted proteins | sample CZODoug2_1_16fun_FD_122160 | JGI IMG/M metagenome (GOLD analysis project Ga0137412, IMG submission 122160) | Vadose zone soil fungal communities from Angelo Coast Range Reserve, California, USA - CZODoug2_1_16fungal (Hybrid Assembly) | ecosystem: Environmental > Terrestrial > Soil > Vadose zone...
GGATGGTGATGGTGCCGAAGTCGGGGAGACCGGTCTTGGGGCAGACGGAGGAGTATTCGGGAAAACGCGTAGTAATGACGTAGCCGGGAAATTGATTGGGCCAGGTCTCGAGCGCGGGCAGTTTTGCTTTGACGCCAGCGCGGGCGTGTTCTGCTGTGTAATCGGGCATGTGCGCTCCTCAAGCTTATTGTATCGCGACGAGAGGCAGACTTTCTCTTGCAGACTTCCGCGCTTTTCGCCTACTCTTGTCAAGGAGAAAGCCGATCAGCACGAGCCCTACAAGCTGCCCGGTTTGTCACAGTGCGAACTGCCGGCGTTCCAAACGCCGGTCGGTGCTGGATTATCTCTTCAGTCTCGCGAGCATCCTGCCGTGGCGCTGCGCATCCTGCGAGTTACGATTTCACGCTCGCCTCTCGCCGCTTCGCACCTTCTTCTACGCTCATTGCGGGATTTGCGGCAACCTGGAATTACAGCGCATTTCTGCCGAGCATGTGCCGGGTGTGACTTCGATTCCCGGGCGGATCCTCGGGCTCCCGGCGCTGCGCTGCGCACCCTGCCGGCACAAGTTTTTTTCCATGCGACCGCTGCGAAGGGAAGAGCGGCCCGTGGCAGCCGCCCACGGCGAGTAGCAAATCCTTGAGGCCGTGAATTGCGATGCCGGACTTCTGATGGAGCGGAAACGCGCCATCGCCAAGGATGCCGGCGAAAGTGGCCAGATCCTGGCCGCACGCTTTAGACGAAAGAACTAGCGTCTACTGCACGAAACCGACGTTCGGCGCCGGTGTGCTCCCTTCCGGTGACTCCTTGATCGTGCCGAACTGCGCTTCGTACCGCGCTAGATTCTCTCCCAGCGCCCGCCAGATGCGTTTCGCATGCCCCGGGCTGACGATCATACTGTTCAGCAGTTTTCCTTGTGCACCGTTCGGAAAAATATAGATAAAGTTCATAGTGAACTCTTCCAGATTGTGGTGAATCATCACCAGGTTGCTGTATTGCCCCTGCAACTCCTTCTCGTCGGCTTTGATCTGCACCTGGCCCTGTACGGGCTGCTGTTGATCCATTTCGTTTCTCTCCCGGAACGCCGTTTCGAACTTACCATAAGCCCCCTCGGTTCGCATGATCGGCGCCCCTCGCCGGAGGCTGCGCCATGTCTGTTAGCCAGCAAGACATGGAGTCTACACGGAGTCCCATTGACAAGCGAACCTATTAAGTGTAGTTTAGCATTGTTATTTAGCATAGTTAACTTCAGATATGGCACGAACGGTCCCGCCACAACTCGAAACCAGCCCGCCCGTCTCCGGAGAAACTCCCGCCGGCTTCTTCTCCCCCGCGGCGACGCCCGCGAGGGTTTCCCTGCCGTCCTTGCCGGAATCTCATCGCAGCATCCCCTTTTCTTCCGGGGCTTCCTGGTTCCGCAAGATCCTGGCCTTTGCCGGCCCGGGGTATCTCGTGGCCGTCGGTTACATGGACCCCGGCAACTGGGCCACGGACATCGGCGGCGGATCAAAGTTCGGCTACACGCTTCTGAGCGTCATCCTCATCAGCAACCTGATGGCGATGTTTTTGCAAGCTCTCTCCGCAAAGCTCGGAATTGCCACCGGGCGTGATCTGGCCCAAGCGTGCCGCGAACAATACTCTCGCCGTACCGGCCTATTTCTCTGGGTGGTCTGTGAGATCGCCATCGCCGCCTGTGACCTTGCCGAGGTTCTGGGCTCGGCAGTTGCCTTGCAACTTCTTTTTGGCTTGCCGCTGCTAGCCGGCGTTCTCATCACTGCATTCGACGTTCTCATCGTCCTGGCACTGCAGGGGCGCGGCTTTCGCCTTGTCGAAGCCTTCGTCGTCACGCTCATCGCCTCGATCGCAGCTTGTTTCGCTTACGAAATCTTTTTCGCTCATCCTCTTTGGCGCGAAGCGGCTGTCGGCTTCATCCCCCGTGCCGAAATCCTCCGCAACCGCGAAATGCTCTACATCGCCATCGGCATCCTTGGCGCCACGGTCATGCCGCACAATCTTTACCTTCACTCCAGCATCGTGCAAACGCGCGCCTTCGGGTCCTCCACGCGCGACCGGCGCGAAGCGGTGCGCTACGCCATATTCGATTCCACGCTCGCCCTCGGCTTTGCGCTTTTTATCAATGCGGCGATCCTCGTTCTTGGCGCCGCTGCTTTCCACACCCGCGGCCTTCACAACGTCGCCGAAATCGCCGACGCCTACAAACTTCTCACCCCCGTCCTCGGAGCGAGCCTCGCCAGCACGCTTTTCGCTTGCGCTTTGCTCGCCTCGGGCCAGAACTCCACGCTCACCGGCACACTGGCCGGCCAGATCGTCATGGAAGGCTTTCTGGACATTCGCCTCAAGCCCTGGCTTCGCAGGCTCATCACCCGCTCCCTCGCCATCATTCCTGCGGCCCTGGTCATTGGTTTTGCCGGCGAGAACAAAGTCACCTCGTTGCTCATTCTCAGTCAGGTGATTCTCAGTTTTCAGTTGCCCTTCGCAGTGATTCCCCTGATCACGTTCACCAACAGCCGCGCCAGGATGGGAGAATTCGCAAATTCGCGCCTGACGACCGTGGTCGCCTGGATCGTCGCCGCCGCCATCCTCTTCTTCAACGCCGAACTCCTCTGGCTCATTTTCCGTTCTTAGTCGGAATGCGGCACGCTACCGCCGCCGCGTTTGCTTTCGTTGTTCTCTCTGTTGTGCGAGAATTTTCCTGGTCGCCATGTCCACTGACGCGCAGCCCAAACTCAAGACGCGCAAAATTCTTTTCGCCTTGCTTCTCGCCCTTGTTTGCATCGTACTCGTTTATGCCGTTTTCCAGAGGGACAAACCATGGGTCGTACCTGAGGAAGTCAAGAAACTCAAGAATCCCCTCCCGCCCTCGGAATCCACTCTGAAGGCTGCCAGGGGGATTTACATGGACGAGTGCGCCCAGTGCCACGGCCAACACGGCAAGGGCGATGGCCCCGAAGCCACGATGCACTCTCTGGCTCCTGCCGACCTCACCGACACTAGGCACATGAACTCTGTCACTGAAGGCGAAATCTTCTACCAAATCAGCGAAGGCAGAAAGCCGATGCCCTCGTTCAAGAAACGCTTGACCGAGGATCAGCGCTGGGGGCTCGTTCTTCTCGTCCGCTCCTTCTCCGCTCCTTCCGCGTTGCCAATCCACGAAGAGCACGCTGACGCTGCTAAAAACACAACCGCGCCCTCGAAAGACTGATCTTTCGGCATGAACCTCTCTTCCCAAACCCCGTGTTGTGGATATATTCTCATTTCGTTCTATTCACACTTGCAAGGAGAGTCATGCGCAAGATTTTGCTCGTCCTCCTCTTCCTCTTTATGCTGTCGCCGCTGGCCTACTCCGCACCAGGCGCAGTCCGATGCGGCAAATTACTCGATGTTCGCTCCGGTCAAATGCTTAGCGACCAGCAGGTGGTCTTCGATGCCTTTGGTACGATCACCTCAGTCAGCTCATCGTCTTCTACGAAGCTCCCGAACGGCGTCACCGCGATTGATCTTTCGAATGCCACATGTCTCCCTGGGCTGGTCGATGTGCACACGCATCTCACGGGCGATCCTTCCAGCCATGGCTACTCGCGGCTGGGCATTTCCGTTCCGCGCGAAGCTGTCACCGGCGTGAAGAACGCCCGTCTCACGCTCCGCTCTGGCTTTACCTCCGTTCGCAACGTCGGCGCCCACGGTTACACCGACGTCGCTCTCCGCGATGGCATTGACGCGGGCGATGTCGAGGGTCCCCGTATGCGCGTCTCCGGCCCGGCGCTTGGCATCACCGGAGGTCACTGCGACAACAATCTTCTTCCTTCCGAATTTCACTACAAAGCAGAAGGCGTGGCCGACGGGCCCTGGGCGGCGCGCGCCAAAGTCCGAGAAACCGTCAAGTACGGCGCCGACGTCATCAAGGTCTGTGCTTCCGGCGGTGTTCTCAGCAAAGGCGATCAGCCCGGCACACCCCAATTCACTATCGAAGAGATGCAGGCCATTGCCGAAGAAGCCCATAAACTCGGCCGCAAAGTCGCCGCGCACGCACACGGCACGCAATCCATAAAAGACGCCATACGGGCTGGCATCGATTCGATAGAGCACTCCAGCTTGATCGACGACGAAGGCATCGCCCTCGCCAAGCAGCACGGAACTTATCTCGTCTTCGACATCTACAACGACGACTACATTCTCCAGGAAGGCGCGAAGGCCGGAATGCTGCCCGAGTCCATTGAAAAAGAAAAGAAGATCGGGCGTCTCCAGCGTGAAAATTTCCGCCACGCCTATCGGTCCGGCGCGAAGCTGGCCTTTGGCACCGATTCCGGTGTCTATCCGCACGGTGACAATGCCAAACAGTTTGCCAAAATGGTCGAATGGGGGATGAAGCCTCTCGAGGCCATTCAGGCCGCCACCGTCAACGCCGCGGATCTGCTCGGCTGGGCCGATAAGATTGGTGCGCTGGAGACTGGTCACTATGCCGATCTGATCGCCGTGAGCGGTGACCCGGCTTCTGACGTGCATGTCCTCGAATCCGTCAAGTTCGTGATGAAGGGCGGCACCGTCGTCCGCAACGATCTCGCGGCAAAATAGGGGAAGCAGGGAGCGGAGCAGCGCGCCTACCGCTGCCCGCTCCCCTCGGTTCAAAATGTTCGCCGCACGAGTTTTAGATTATCGTCTTGCATTTCTCTTCCTCGCCGCACTCAATCTCGGCACGGCGGTTCCACTTGCCTTCGGCTGGGCCCGCGTTCTTCCCGAAGAGCCCCTGCCATTTGGAAATGCGGAAGATTCGTTCCGCCGGACAAGGAACAGCCCAGCCGCGCCTGTACTCGGGAGCAAGAAGCGCGATCCTCTCGCAATCGTCCTTCTGCTTTGCGTCACGGTGAGCTATGCCTGCCAGCTTCCTGGAGTTCCACGGGGCATGGGCTTCGGTTCTATCCCCACGGTGATTCCACATAACACAGGCGGCCGGATTGAATTTGCCGCCATCTGGTTCCTTGTGTTGATTCCCGGTTTTGCTTCCGTCTACTCACTTCTTTGCTCCAACTTCCTGCGTGTCCCGCTGATCGCCGCAGGTATGATGATTCTTCTGCTCTGGCTATTTGTCGCTCCGCTTCGAGCGGCCCTCGAAGCAGTCCCCTAGACGCAGACGCCCAGAGTCGGTAAATAAACAGCGGGCCGTCAACCGCCGGCCCGCTGTTCTTACTGTAGGTCTGTGTCTCAGTGCCTTTGTGGCCGGCTATTTTCGGCTTACGCTGTAGCCGCCTTCACTTGCCCCAGCGCCGCGGCAACTTCTCTCAAATCCGGCACCACCGGGATGTCGTAGTTCTTGAACCACGCCACCTTGCCCACCTTGTTGACGATGGCGATCGCCCGGCCCGTTATCCCTTTGTCCGCCAGGTACACCCCATACTTCTCGCTCATCGCTCCCCGCGGATGAAAATCGGCCAGCAGTGAATACTTGATTCCCATCTTCTCCGCGAACGCCTTGTGCGACCACACGCTGTCCACGCTTACGCCAAGCACTTCTGCGTCCAGCGTTTCGAACGCCTTCATATCGTTCACGAAGCACACATGCTCGCTTGTGCACGTCGGGCTCCAGTCCAGCGGGTACCACACAAGTACGACGTTCTTTTTCCCCGCGAAATCAGAGAGCTTCACTTCCTTCTTTTCCTGATTCAATAGCGTAAAATCAGGCGCCGTCTGTCCCACCGCGATACTCATACTCTTTCCTCCTATGTCACTCAGATCTCACCCAGCATCTTACCCAATCCTTGCGTCCCGCACCAAGTTCCAGTTCCCGCCATTCTGGTTGCCCTCCATCCTGCCACTATTCCGTATCCGGCTCTCCTTCGTATCCTCTCGGTTAATTTCGTTCCTTCTTTTTGACCTCGGCAGTAGACTCTGCTCAGGAGAACCCTATGAGCGCCGAAGCCGCCGGTCGCCACTCCATCATGCCCCTGCGCGATCTCGTCCGTTTATACCGCTGCTACGCCGGCACGTTTGGCGAGCCGGTTGCGCTTTCTGCCTTTGGTTTGACGAGGGCAGAAACGGAACGTCTCTTCTCCGGTTATGACGAGGATTATCACATCAGCCGCTTCTTCCATTTCTCCGAAGCCGCTGGCGAGAAATTCTTGGTCAACGGAATCCCCGCCACCCACGTTTCCCTCGACGCCGAAATCGAAACAATTCTTTAAGACTCCATCCTCCCGTCCGCGCTATTATTTTCATTTGAAAAAATCCGGTTTTTGACTACGCTACACCCACGCCGGAGGTCATCGAATGGCTGGTGTTCCAACTTCTCTGCCGGAATCTCGTCTCGGCAGCACCCTGCGCCGCGACGCCTGGTGGATGGAGATCCTCCCTGTGGTTATTGTGCTCGGCGGTTTTGGCGCTTACGCCACGCTCCGCGCCTTCGAAAATGCCTACTATTCCTGGGGACCGTATCTCTCGCCCTTTTATTCGCCGCTCATCGACCCGCAGCATCGCTGGTGGCCTTTCTCTCCAGCACTGCTGATTCTCGTTGGCCCTTTGGGCTTTCGCGCTACGTGCTACTACTACCGCAAAGCCTACTACCGCGCGTTTTTCCTCGACCCGCCCGCCTGCGCCGTCGGTGAATCTCCTCGCCGGAATTATCGCGGCGAAACAGCTTTTCCCTTCATCCTTCAAAACCTCCATCGCTATTTCTTCTACCTGGCCGTTCTCTTCATAGCGTTTCTCTGGCACGACGCCTTCCGATCTTTTTTCTTCGATGGCCGCTTGGGCGTTGGTGTCGGTACGCTTGTCCTCACACTCAACGTCGCTCTCCTTTCGCTCTACACGTTTTCCTGCCACTCGCTCCGGCATCTTGCCGGAGGCAAGCTCGATTGCTTCTCTTGCGCGACCTTCGGCCGTTCCCGCTTCGCTACCTGGCGCGTCTCCACTTTTCTGAACGAGCGCCACATGCTCTTCGCCTGGTGCAGCCTCTTCTCGGTCGGCTTCGCTGATTTCTATGTGCGCATGGTGGCCTGCGGGAGCTTTCGGGACCTGAGGCTCCTGTGACCACAAACTACGAGACCCGCGAGCACGACGTTCTCATCATCGGCGCCGGCGGCGCAGGATTGCGGGCGTCGCTCGAAGCGCTCGCCCAGGGCGCCTCCGTCGGCGTGGTTTGCAAATCGCTTCTTGGCAAAGCGCACACCGTCATGGCCGAAGGCGGCATCGCCGCGGCCATGGCCAACGTGGACGCCGCCGACAATTGGAAAACACATTTTCGCGACACCATGCGCGGCGGAAAATTTCTAAACAATTGGCGCATGGCCCAGCTTCACGCCCAGGAATCTCCCGATCGGGTCCGCGAACTCGAGCAGTGGGGCGCCCTCTTCGACCGCACCGAGAACGGCGACATTCTGCAGCGCGCTTTCGGTGGCCACACCTTCAAACGTCTCTGCCATGTTGGAGACCGCACCGGCCTTGAAATGATTCGCACGCTGCAAGACCGCGGCGTCCAGCAGGGCATCGATGTCTACATGGAGTGCACCATTACCCGCCTTCTCATTGACGGCGGCCACGTGACGGGTGCCTTTGCCTATTGGCGCGAGACCGGGCGCTTCATCGTCTTCAAAGCCAAGTCCATCGTCATCGCCACCGGTGGCATCGGCAAAGCCTGGCGCATCACTTCCAACTCCTGGGAATACACTGGCGACGGCATGGCCCTCGCGTACGAAGCCGGCGCCGAGCTCATGGACATGGAATTCGTCCAGTTTCATCCCACCGGAATGGTTTGGCCCCCTGGCGTTCAGGGAATTCTCGTCACTGAAGCGGTACGCGGTGAAGGCGGCATCCTGCGCAACAAAGCGGGCGAGCGCTTCATGGAAAAATACGATCCCAAGCGCATGGAACTCTCCACGCGCGACGTCGTGGCCCGCTCTATCTACACCGAGGTCAAGGAAGGCCGCGGCACCGAACACGGTGGCGCGTACCTCGACATCTCTCACAAGCCCGCCGAATACGTGAAGAAAAAACTTCCCAGTATGTACCACCAGTTCAAGGAACTCGCCGACGTGGACATCACCAAGGGCCCCATGGAAGTCGGTCCCACGTGCCACTACATGATGGGTGGCATCCGCGTGGACGCCGAGACTGCGCAGTCCACCATTCCCGGGCTGTTTGCCGCAGGCGAAGCGGCCGCTGGTCTTCACGGTTCGAATCGCCTCGGCGGAAATTCGCTCTCCGATCTCCTGGTCTTCGGCCGTCGCGCCGGACTTGCGGCCGCTGAATACGCCAAGCGCGCTTCCGCTTCTCCCTTCGATAACTCGCAAATCGAGCAAGCCGAAAAAGAATTGCTTGCTCCCTTTTCCAACTCCGGCGTGGAAAGTCCTTATGCTGTTCATCGTGACCTGCAGGAAGTGATGCAGAATCTCGTCGGGATTTATCGTACAAAAGAAGATTTGGAAAAGGCGCTCGTCGAGCTGGAAAAACTAAGAGTCCGCGCCGCCAAAGCCAGTGTCGAAGGTTCGCGTCTCTTCAACCCCGGCTGGCATCTCTCATACGACCTGAAAGCCATGCTCATCGTCTCTGAGGCTGTCACTCACAGCGCGTTGGCCCGCACCGAGAGTCGCGGAGCCCACAGCCGTATCGATCATCCGAATCTCGACCCCATCTGGGAGAAGAAACACAACATCATTGTCCGGGAGACCGGCGCTATGAAACGTCGCGAATCTCCCATTGAGGCCATGCCCGAGGAACTTAAGCAGATTCTTGCCGAGGACAAGTCGTGAACCGTCTCTCGATTTGTCCGAGCGAATGATTGGAAGAACGATTGCAATGGATTCTCCTTGGATAATGTTCGGGCCGCCAGACAAGAGCCGCGAGTACTTCGCTCTTCTGTCTTGCCTGCCACTGAACAAGTACCGCGCGATTCCCGCTTTCCTTCGCTTCTCGTCACAGATTCAGAAGCAGTTGCGCGCCACTCCCGGAGTCATCGGGTACTCCCTCCGCGCCAAGCTTTTTAGCCGCAATTTTTGGACTCTCTCTGCCTGGGCAGACGAAAAGGCTCTGACGGATTTCGTCCTTAAAATTCCGCATGAGCAAGCCATGCAAGCCATGATGCCTCACATGGGTCCGACGAAGTTCACCAAGTGGAAAGTTCTGGGATCGGCACTGCCTCTGCAGTGGGAAGAAGCCCTACAGCGCTCGAAAAAAGGGGAACCAACATGAAAGAAGCGACCCTGCGCGTTTTTCGCGGCGATTCGAACGGCGGGCAAACCGTTGACTATCGCGTTCCCGTCGCGCCCGGCATGGTTGTCCTCGACGCGCTCCATTACATTCAGGGACACCTCGCTCCCGATCTCGCCGTTCGCTGGAATTGCAAGGCAGGGAAGTGTGGCTCTTGCTCTGCGGAAGTCAACGGCCGCCCTCGCTTGACTTGCAAAACGCGCATGGATGATCTTCCGCAAGATCAGCCTATCACCGTCCTTCCCATGAAATCGTTTCCCCGAATCAAAGACCTTGTCACCGACGTTTCCTGGAACTATCGTGTCAACAGCAAAATCCCTCCCTTCGAACCCCGCAAGGGAGTGGAATGGAAAATCTCCCAGCTCGATGTTGACCGCGTCCAAGAGTTTCGAAAGTGTATCGAATGCTTTCTCTGCCAGGACGTGTGCCACGTCCTGCGCGAACACGACAAGAAGGAGCAGTTCGCGGGCCCACGTTTCTTCGTTCGAATCGCCGGCCTCGAAATGCATCCCCTCGACGGCCGCAACCGCGCCGGCCTGCTCAAGGATCGACTCGGTCTGGGTCTCTGCAACATCACAAAATGTTGCACTGAGGTCTGCCCCGAAGAGATTCGAATCACCGACAATGCCATCATTCCTCTCAAAGAGCGCGTGGTGGACGAGTTTTATGATCCGTTGACCATGTTGTTCCGGAAGATCCGCGGCCGGTAGCTCAGCCATTCGGCTGCGCCTCGCAAGCTCGCCGGGCTAGAATTCTTTGATTGTTAGGTTTGACCGATGGGCCACGAAACAGGAGGTTCTATGGAACACCAACTCAAGTCCATCTCCAAACCCGGAATCCCCGAGGCCATCGCCAAAGTCGAACTCTACCGTTATCTCAACGAGCCCGAAGAGGCCGAATCCATTTGCCGGGACATCCTCGCCGTTGATCCCGGCCATCAGCTCGCTCGCCGCATGCTCGGTCTTGCCATCACCGACCAATTTATCGGCGCTGCGAATGATCGCTATATCGAGGCGCAGTCTATCTTTCAGGGACTGCGCGATCCCTACGAGCGGCTTTACTACACCGGTTTATTGCACGAACGCCACGCCAAGACACAGCTCCTGGTCGGCTACGCTCCGCACGTTCTCCTGCCGCTGGTTGAAGAAGCCATGCGCTGCTTTGCCGATGCGGAAAAGATTCGGCCGGCCGGCAATGACGACAGCATTCTCAGATGGAATCGTTGCGTCCGATTGCTGGAAAGCCGGCCCGACTTTCATTTCGAGCGCGGACCCGCGGCCTTTGATACCGAGGATATGCCGCCTATCAACTCGCCTGCACGCCGCACGGGCGGCCATGACTGAGGGTTAAGTCGATCTCCTAGACCGTTACTACACGCTGGAATCGCCGCGAAAGCTTTTCATGCTCTTCGCCAATTTGCCGCGGCAGGCGCTCGCCGAACTTGCGGAAAAACTGTTTCGAATCTTCCAGCTCCGCCTCCCAATCTTCCGTGCTCACGCGCAGCAATTCGCTCACCGCTTCCTCTGAAATCTTCATTCCCTCCAGCGTCAGCCCGTTCTTTGCCGGAACGTAACCGATAGGCGTCTCATTCGCTGCGCCGCGGCCTTCCACGCGCTCCAGAATCCACTTTAGCACACGCACGTTTTCGCCATAGCCAGGCCACAGGAATTTTCCGTCCGCGCCTTTGCGGAACCAGTTCACGTGAAAGATCTTCGGTGGTTTCGGTATTCTCTTTCCCATCTCCAGCCAGTGCCCAAAATAATCCGCCATGTTGTAGCCGCAGAAAGGCAGCATGGCCATGGGGTCCCGCCGCGTAATCCCAACGTCGCCCGTCGCGGCCGCGGTAGTCTCGCTCGCCATCGTCGCGCCCACGAACACTCCGTGCTGCCAGTCGAACGATTCGTACACCAGCGGCGCCACCCGTGCTCTTCGCCCGCCAAAAATGAACGCTGAAATCGGCACGCCTTCGGGCGCTTCCCACTTCGGCGAAATGCTTGGCGACTGCTGTGCCGGCACGGTGTATCGCGCATTCGGATGCGCCGCCGCGCCTTTGGACGGGTCCCACGCCTCGCCCTTCCAATTGATCAACCACGTCGGCGCCTCGGTCCCAATTCCTTCCCACCATGGCTCCCGCTCCAAAGTCATCGCCACGTTCGTAAACAGCGTGTTTTTGTGCAGCGCCCCCATCACGTTCTGATTGGTTTTCATTCCCGTTCCTGGGGCCACGCCAAAAAATCCCGCTTCCGGATTGATCGCGCGCAAGTACCCATCGTCCCCAATTTTCATCCATGCAATGTCGTCGCCCACCGTCCAAACGCGGTAGCCCTGGCTCTCCAGCGCCGACACCATCATCGCCAGGTTCGTTTTTCCGCAAGCGCTTGGAAACGCCGCGGCCATGTACGTCACTTTGCCTCCCGGCGATTCCAGACCCAGGATCAGCATGTGCTCGGCCATCCATCCCTGCTCGCGCGCCATTACGCTGGCAATCCGCAGCGCAAAACATTTTTTCCCCAGCAGCGCGTTTCCGCCGTAACCCGACCCCACGCTCCAGATCAATTTCTCCTGCGGGAAGTGCATGATGTACCGTCGCATAGGGTCCAGGTCGCCCAGCGTATGCAGCCCCGGAACAAACTCGCTTGACGCACCAAGCCGCGCCATCGCCACCTTGCCCATCCGCGACATGATCCGCATGCTCGCCACCACATACGGACTGTCCGTCACTTCCACGCCCACTTTGCTGATCGGCGAGCTCACCGGGCCCATCACGTATGGAACCACATACATCGTCCGGCCGCGCATCGCTCCATCCAGGAGCGCACCCACCTTATGTTTCGCCGCCCCCGGGTCCATCCAGTTGTTCGTCGGTCCAGCATCTTCCCTCTCAGGCGAGCAGATGTATGTCAGATGCTCGGTCCGTGCCACATCATTCGGACTGCTACGATGCAGATAACAATTTGGGTAGGTCTTCTCGTTCAGCGCGTAGGAATCCCCCCCGCGCAGCATCTCCGCGATCATCCGCTGGTACTCGGCTTCGGATCCGTCGCAATACACCACGCGGTCCGGCTTCGCCAGATTCGCTGCTTCATCGACCCAGGTTTCCAGTGGAATTGCCACTCTAATCTCCCCGCCGGTGCAGCATTTCGCCTCTACATTGTCCAAAGTGCGGCGCCCCGGTCGCTTGCCGCGCCGACTACACTCCGGATGAAGACCCCGACCATGTTGGGGTCCTGAAGCGAATGGAATCGGCCGTGCCAGCTGGCCCATGCAAAGGTGGGAGCTTCCGGCCAGGCTGGCAGGTTTTTTGTTGCTACCCGCCCACAGTCTATGTTACCGCTCGCCGCCCGTGCAAGCCGCCTCCTGCCGTACCGCCGCCTTCCAGGCGGAATCTTTCTCTTCCTTTTCTCCTTACTTCATTACTTCTCTCCTGCTGTAAACTCGTCTCCCTTGTCACCCCAATGCGATCTCGGCCGTTTGCGCATCGTACTTGTCAGCCCCCGCAATCCCCTCAACGTCGGCGCCGCCGCCCGGGCGATGAGCAACTTCGGCTTCCTCCATCTTCGTGTGGTGAATCCCTATGAGCTGGCTTTTCGCGAAGCGCGCTCCGCGGTCGGCGCCGCGCCGCTGCTCGCTCGCGCCGAGGAGTTCAAGACCCTCGGCGAAGCCGTCGCGGACTGCACTCTCGTCGTCGGAACCACCGCCGTCGGCCTCCGTCAATTGCAGCACCCCGTCCGGCGCCTCGAGCGAGCCGCTCCCCTCATCCGCAAACGCCTTGCGGCCAGCCCCGTCGCCCTTCTCTTTGGTTCAGAGAAGCGCGGCCTCTCGAATGAAGACCTCAGCCACTGCGATTGGTTGCTGCGCATCCCCACCCGCGAAGAACATCGCTCCATGAACCTCGGCCAGGCCGTAGCCGTCTGCCTCTATGAACTCGCACGCAATCCCCAAGCCGTCCCGCATCCGCCCAAGCCCATCGCCGCCACCGCCGCCGATCTCGAGCGCCTCACCGCGCTCTTGCTCGATGCCCTTCGCTCCAGTGGCTACTTGAAATCGAGTCCAAGTGGCTCCCAGAGGAGACGCTCTGGCGCTCCCACCGAGGAAAAAATCCGGCGCCTCGTCCGCCGCCTCCACCTCTCCGCCACCGATGCCGAACTCACTCTCGGCATCCTTCGGCAAATCTTCTGGAAACTCGTTTCCGACAAAACTCCTTTGCGCTGACGATTTCTTTTCGTCCGGCGTCTTGAAACATGTTTCCACTCTAAGAGAAAGCTCATGAATTCCTGCTGCTTCCCTCATCAGACTGGTCACTTTTCGATTTCCCCCCCACCGTCGACCCTTTCATCCATCGAGACTCACAATCAATGCCCTGTTCACTGTTTGTGTTCACTCTGGTACAGTTTTCCGCCGTGCTGCGCTGGAAGATGGTATTCTTATGATTGCCTATCACGTTCTGCACACCGGGCATTCACACAGTAAACAAAGCAGATCGCCGGAGAGCACATGGAATTGACCGTAACGCAACAAGAGCGCCCCTGGGACCGGCCCTTCTGGAAACCCGTTCGCGGCAAAGAAGCCGTCTTCGCTTATATCGTCCTCATTCACGTTCTCGCGGTCGTCGGGCTGATCCTCTTCCCGGTGCCAAGCCTCAAGGTTGTCGGCATGACTTTGCTCAGCATCGCTTTTGGCGGTCTCGGCACGACCGTCTGCTATCACCGCATGCTCGCCCACAAGACCCTCAAGACCAACCGGATCGTCGAGCAAATTTTGATCTTCTGGGCCGTCTTCAACGGCTCCGGCCACCCTGCGAGCTGGGTCGCGTATCATCGCCTACACCATTCGGTTACCGACACGCCCGAGGACATCTCCAGTCCCAAGCAGGGCGGCTTCTGGTGGGCACATCTTCGCTGGCTCTATCAAACTCAGCCCGCCGACAAGAAGCGCTGGGCGCCTGAACTCACCGGCGGCGTGTACAAAATCTGGGGATGGGCCGAAACGCCCGTCATTGTCTTCTCGATCTGCATCGGTCTGATTCTCGGCTTCGGATGGATGGGCTTCTTCTGGATGGGTGCTATCCGCCTCGTCTACTCGCTGCACATGCAGTGCCTGGTGAACAGCCTCACACATCTCAATCATGTCGAACAAGGCGATTCCAGCATGAATGTCTGGTGGCTTGGCCCGTTCCAATTGACCGCGTGGGGCGAGAACTGGCATCAAAACCATCACACTCACGCCGGTTCCGCGCGACTTGGCCTTCGCTGGTATCAGACCGACATCGGCTGGTATTTCATCTGGATGCTCGAGGCCGTCGGACTGGCCCATTCGGTCAAGCGCCCCCGCGCGTCGTAGCCCGCTGCGTGCTACCCGGCCAGCTTTGTCCTAAACTGTAGATGCGGGCCTTAGCCTCACGTCTTGCGCTTCATGTATGCACAAAAGTTCAACGTCAGCGTAGTGATTCGCGGCGAATCCCGTGCTTGCCCGCTCGATTGGCTCGATCAATTCTGCATGCGCAACTTCACCAACTCCGCCGATTTTGATGACACACTTCCCGTGGCTGATGGCAAGGTCGAAGCCAGTTTCCGCCTTTCTCCCGAACGCTTCTCGGAAGGCCTCGCCGCCTGGCTTACGCAGCGCGGCAAAGGCGAAGGCCAGCCCGTGGCAGTACAGGTCACTCGCGAATAGACTTTTGGAACTTCCCCGTGAGAGCACTGTCCAAAGAGATAAACAGTTCTAGGCTGCGGAATCCCGCTTTTCGCCCCGGAGCACGGCGCGAATTTCCGGCAAAGCCGCCAGCGTCGCTGCCTCGCCGGCTGCAATCATCTCCGGGGTCTTGCTGAAATCGTCCCACACAAAAGGTTTCACATCCGGCTCGATGACTATGTCCGCCTGCGTCCGCCAGGAGAGATCGCTATGCCGTTGGATGATGTTGAAGGAGCGGCTGAGGACGTCCGTGAACGTGCGCGGCTGTTCGATGTTGTCCGCTTCCAGGTAAACGGCGATGACCACGTCCGCGCCAAGAAGCAAAACGCCCTCGACTGGTACCGGCGCGGTGACGAATCCGTCGACCAGCGTCCGCCCCTCAAATTGAATGGGCACAAAAAGGCCGGGATAAGCGCAGGAACCGCGCAGCGGCGGCGCGATGGGCCCGTGGGAATAGTAGACGGAAACTCCTGCGGTGATGTCCGTGGTGGCGATAGCCAGCGGCGTTTGCAATTCCTCGAAAGTTTTTACGTGAGTGAAACGCTCGAGATATTTTTCCATGCGCTGGTTGGTGGCTAGTCCGAGCCAGGACGGCGTCCAGCGCCCGAAATCCGTGAAGTTCGTGGATGCGCCAACCCTGGCCATTTGGTCGAGCGATGCCCCCGCGCAGTAACCCACAGCGATCAGTGCTCCGACGCTCGTGCCGGCCACGCAATCGATGGGAATTCCAGCTTCGCGCAAAACGCGGAGGACACCGAGGTGCGCTATACCGCGCGCAAAGCCGCCCGCAAGAGCCAAGCCCACGCGCGGGCGCTCCCGGGGTTCGCTTTGCTCGCCGTAGGCGAAGGCGCGAAACTTGTCCTTTGCCGTTCGAAACCAGCCGAGAGTGCTGGAGACTCCGCCTTCTTCCGTCATGCGTCCATTTTAGTACTATATCCAGGGATCTGCCGGTCGTTTGACCCGCGCATGCCGGTTTTGTAACCTGTCCCATCGAACTAAACGGGCCGTGTAAATCCTGTAAAAAGGCGTGCCATGAAACGTCGTATCGAGAAGGCAGTGGTGCTGGGAGCGGGAACGATGGGCTCGCGGATCGCGGCGCATTTCGCGAACGCCGGGCTGCCGTGCGTCTTGCTGGACATTGTTCCCCCGAATTTGCCCGCCGATGCGTTGGCCGGAGAGCGCAACAAAATTGTACGCGCTGGATTGGACGCGGCAAAGAAATCAAAGCCAGCGGCGTTTTTCACCCCGGCGCTTGCGGAGAAAATTGCCATTGGGGACTTCGAGGACGACCTGGCGCGTTGCTCGGAAGCTGATTGGATCATCGAAGCGGTCGCAGAGAATCTGGAAATCAAGCGTAAATTGCTGGCGCGCGTAGCGCAGTTTCGCAAACCTGGAGCCATCGTAACTACCAACACTTCCGGCTTGCCCGTGCGCTTAATCGCAGAGGGTATGAGCGAAGAGTTTCAGCAGCACTGGGCGGGGACGCATTTCTTCAATCCGCCGCGATACTTGAAACTTGTGGAAGTAATCCCCGGGCCGAAGACCTCAGCTGACGTGATCGAGTCGTTGAGCGAGTTTTGCGACCGGCGGCTGGGAAAAGGCGTGGTGCTGGCAAAAGATACGCCAAACTTCATCGCCAACCGCATCGGAACGTTTTCAATGCTGAATGCGCTGCGCCTGATGGGCACGCTCGGAATGACGGTGGAAGAGGTTGAGGCCTGCACGGGGCCGGCAGTGGGCTGGCCGAAGTCGGCGACGTTTCGAACGGCGGATATCGTGGGTCTCGATGTGCTGGTGCACGTCGTGAAGAACATTTACGAGACGGCGCCGAACGACGAATCTCGGGAAATGTACAAAGTGCCGGCGCTCGTGGAAGAAATGGTCAAGCGCGGCTGGCTCGGAGACAAGACTGGGCAGGGTTTTTATAAGAAGGTAAAGGGCGAAGGCGAAAAGGAAATTCTGACGCTCGATGTGAACACTATGGAGTATCGCGCGCGGCAGAGAGCGAAATTCGCTTCGCTCGAAATGGGAAAAGCGATTGAGGACACCCGGGAGCGGTTGCGCGCGCTGGTAGGGCCCGTGCTGGAAGGGCAGAAGGGTGACAAGGCGCAGCAGTTTTTGTGGGGCGCGCTTTCCGAAATGTGTTTGTATGCCGCACGACGCGTGCCGGAAATTTCTGACAACGTTGTCGATGTTGATCGCGCGATGCGCTGGGGCTTCGCCTGGGAACTCGGACCGTTCGAAATCATGGATGCCATTGGCGTGAAGGCGTTTGCTGGCCAAGCGCGCAAAGAGGGACGCACGTTGCCGGCGGTCGTCGAGAAAGTGCTGGCGAGCGGCTGGAAGGGATTTTACAAATCGGAGAAAGGCACGACGACCGTTTTCGATATTGGCAGCGGCGACGCGAAAAAGGTCGAAGAGCCGAAAGGCGTCATCATTCTGAAATCGCTGAAAGATGCGGGCCGCGAAGTGGAGCGCAATTCCGGCGCGAGCCTGATCGATCTCGGCGATGGCGTAGTGTGCTGCGAATTTCACGCCAAGATGAATGCCATCGGGGCGGACTTGATCGCCATGCTGCACAAGGGCTTGAAGCGGCTGGAAACGGATTTTGAGGCGATGGTGATTGCGAACCAGGCGGTAAATTTTTCCGTCGGCGCAAACTTGATGCTGGTTCTGGTGGGGGCGCAAGAGCAAGAGTGGGACGAATTGCACATGGCCGTAAAGCAATTCCAAAACATCAATCTGGCGATCAAATACGCGCCTAAGCCGGTGGTGGCGGCGCCGCAGGGACTGGCACTCGGCGGTGGCTGCGAAGTGAGCCTGCACGCGGCAAAGATTCAAGCGGCCGCGGAAGCCTACATCGGCTTGGTGGAAACGGGTGTGGGTCTGATTCCCGGCGGCGGCGGCACGAAGGAAATGCTGATCCGCGCGAATGAACACGCCAGTGGGACGGGCCTCAGCCTGTCCTCTTCTCCGGAATCCGACCTCGATCTTTTCCACGCACTGAAGCCCATCTTTGAAGCGATTGCGATGGCCAAAGTTGGCACGAGCGCGGAGGAATGCCGCGACTTGGGATATTTGCGCCGCGAAGACGGCGTCTCCATGAACCGCGACCGGCTGGTCGCCGACGCAAAGGAAGCCGCGCTTGCGCTCGTGCGTGGCGGCTACAAGCCTCTCGCGGCAAGCTGGCAGGAAGGCGCGCAAACCACGCAGATCAAAGTGCTCGGCGAACAATTTCTTGCCGGCGCCAAGCTCGCCATCCACATGATGCTCCGCGGCGGCTATGCCTCCGAGTACGACGCGCACGTGGGCCGCAAGCTCGCGAACATTCTGGCTGGCGGCGCGCTGTCGTCACCGCAAATGGTAAGCGAGCAATACGTGCTCGATCTCGAGCGCGAAGCCTTTGTTTCGCTCTGCGGGGAAAAGAAAACTCAGGAACGCATTGCTCATACGCTCAAAACCGGCAAGCCGCTCCGTAACTAGGAAAACTGTCTCACCTATAACCGCCCAATCGACGGCACGCGCTCACGTGACGGGGACGGAAAAGTGTTCGTGGAGGATACGCAGCCTCCCTTGACTGTCTCTTTGAAAGACATGAGTGGCGCGCACAAGATCGAGCTTTTCTTGGACACGTTTGCCGCCGCCGACGTCACGGCCGCTGGCCTGAAAATGAAACGTGTAGCTCGCCATGCCTGCATCGGAGCCGATCAGCACGACATCGATGGGACCGAGCTTTAATTCCATGCGCGTGTCGGGACGGAAGTATTCTCTGGAGCGGCGCATCGCGCCCAAACGGCCGGGTTCAGCGCGGCCCATGGAGATCTGAAAAATCGTACTTCCCGGCGCATAGTAGGAATTCAAGAGGTCTTCCGACTTGGCAAGAAACGTGGTCCAGAAAAGTTCAACCGCTTTGCGCACCTCCTCGTTCGTCAGCTTTTCCAAGAGGAACCCTCGCGGACGGCAACAACGCGCCGTTTCCATCTGTGCTTGTCTTATTGTAGTCGTTGCCTTCCGGCCATTCGCTGGATGTGATTGGAATGTTACGGTCGCCGCACACGGCCACTTCCTCCACAGGTTAAAACAAGAAAAAGGAACATCTGATCGTATAAAAACGTATTGCTATGACGACCTATAGTGCAGTATTCTGCGGATTCGCAGGAGGCGGATAGTGCAGAAGCTATTGGCGCCGAGAGAAGCGGCGAATATTCTGGGCATCAGCTATCCCACCTTGAAGCAGTGGATCTACCACGGAAAAATCAAATCGCTGAAAACGCCCGGCGGACATCACCGCGTGCCGGAGAGCGAGATCGACCGGCTGTTTCCGAAGAAACTGGAGCGCGGAGATGTCGAAACGCGGCGGGGAAATCTTCGGAAGATCAGCGGGCGAAACCAGTTGATCGGGCGCGTGGTGGCGATCAAATTCAGCGGTCTGCTGGCGCAGGTCACGCTGGCGATCGGAGAGCAGCATATTACCTCGATCATCACGGCGGATGCGGCCAAGGAGCTGCGGCTGAAGCCCGGGGAGCGGGCTGCGGCGCTGATCAAAGCGACCGAAGTAATGATCTTAAGAGTCTGACAGGAGCTGTGATTCGTGACTGTTGGCAAGACAAATTGGCGCAAGTGGTTCCGCATATTCCCCCTCATCATTTCTGTTTTCCTTGCGCAGCATGAGGTGCGAGCACAGGGGCAAGAAATCCGCATAGCGGCGGCGGCCGACCTGAAGTTTGCGATGAGCGAGTTGGCGGAGAAGTTTGAGAAGCAGTCAGGAACGAGAGTGAATGTGACTTACGGATCGAGCGGGAACTTTTTCTCGCAAATGCAGAATGGAGCTCCTTTCGATCTGTTCTTTTCCGCGGACATTGAGTATCCGAGAAGGCTGGAGGCCACGGGACTCGCGGAGCCGGGGACCCTGTACGAATACGCGGTAGGGCGAATCGTGATCTGGACGCCTGCGGATTCGAAAGTGGATGTTACCAAACAGGGATGGAAGACCCTGTTGGACGCAAGCGTCGAGAAGATTGCCATCGCCAATCCCGAGCATGCGCCCTACGGACGCGCGGCGGTAGCTGCGTTGCAAAACGCGAGAATCTACGAATCCGTCAAAAGCAAGTTGGTGTACGGAGAAAATATTTCGCAAACGGCGCAGTTTGTACAATCAGACAATGCGCAGGCGGGAATTGTAGCGATGTCGCTGGCGGTTTCGCCGGCGATGCACGACGGGAATCGCTGGGAAATTCCGGCGGAAATGCATCCGGCGATCGAGCAGGGCGCGATCGTTCTGAAGGGCGCGAAGAATAAGGAAGCGGCGCGAGCGTTTCTGGAATTTGTGAAGAATTCGAAAGGGCGCGCGATACTGACGAAGTATGGTTTTGCGTTTCCGGGAAAGACGAGAAAAGAAGAAAAAAGATGATGCAGAGGCCCAGGGCGCAGTGGAAACGCAGGGAAGCGTAGAAAAAAGGATAGCGAATGGAAGCGCTGTGGTTGTCGATGAAGTTGGCGGCGTGGGTGGCTGCGATATTGCTGGTTATCGGGATGCCGGTAGCGTACTGGCTGGCATATTCGAACTGGCGCGGGAAATTCCTGCTCGAATCGCTGGTGGCGCTGCCGCTGGTGCTGCCGCCGACGGTACTTGGATTTTACGCGCTCGTGGCAATGGGCCCGCGCGGGCCGCTGGGAAAACTGTGGATCGCGCTGTTCGGCCATGGACTGGCGTTCACGTTCAGCGGACTGATTCTGGCCTCCGTGCTGTACAGTTTCCCGTTTGCGGTGCAACCGCTGGTCGCTTCCTTTGAGGGAGTCGATAGAAGATTGCTGGACGCCTCAGCCGTCCTCGGCGCGGGAAGCTCGCGGACATTTTGTCGAGTGATCCTGCCGTTGTCACTCCCCGGAGTGGTCACCGCGGCGGTACTGAGTTTCGCGCACACCCTGGGAGAATTTGGCGTGGTGTTGATGGTGGGCGGGAATTTGGCAGGCGTCACGCGAACGGTTTCGATCGACATTTACGATCGCGTGCAGTCACTGGAATACGGCGAGGCCAATCGCATGGCGCTGGTGCTTCTGGCGATTTCGTTCTCTGTATTGTGCGTTGTATATGCCGTGAATCGCCGCGTGTGGACGCCGTGGCCGGCGAAGTAAAAGCGACGATCCTCACCGCGCGAATTCGCAAAGAGCGGCGCGGCGCGGGCGCCTCTTCTTTTATCCTTGATGTTTCTATCGAAGCTTCTCCCGGCATTACGATTCTCTTTGGACCTTCCGGAGCCGGCAAATCCACGCTGCTGGATTCCGTTGCCGGGCTGGCGCGGCCGGACGAGGGACGAATTGTCGCCGGTAGCGACGTACTGTTCGATTCCGCGCGCGGAATCGATGTTCCCGCGCCGAAGCGGCGAACCGCCTACGTTTTTCAGACCCTGGCACTATTTCCGCATCTGAGCGCGGAAGAAAATGTTTCATACGGCTTGATGGATTTGCGCGAGGAAGAGAGGCAGGAGCGAGCAGAAGCAATTCTTAGAGCCTTTCGCGTCGAGAAATTGCGGAAACAAAGGCCCGCCGAGATCTCCGGAGGCGAGAAACAGAGAATCGCGCTGGCGAGATCACTGGTGACCGAACCGGGCGTGTTGTTGCTAGACGAACCGTTGACCGGATTGGACGCGGAGCTGAAAGCGGCGATTGTGGACGATTTGCGCGCCTGGAACGCGGCAAAGGGAATCCCGATTTTGTACGTCACGCACAGCCGCGAAGAAGTGGATGCGCTGGGCGAGCGCGTGATCGCGCTAGACAATGGGCGCGTCGTAAGCGCCGGTGCACCAATGGATGTACTAGACGCCCCGCGCCGGAAAAAACTGGCCCAGGCGGCGGGCTTCGAGAATATCTTGAGCGCTACGGTGCTCGATCTGCGCGGGGCGGATGGCGTGATGCGCGTGAGGCTCGGCGAGAGCGCGTGCGAGATCGAGGTGCCGCTCGGTTATGCGGCAGCCGGGAACCGCGTGCAGGTAGCGGTTCGCGCGGGAGATATTTTGCTGGCGACGGAGCGGCCGCATGGATTGAGCGCGCGAAACGTGATGGACGGGCGCATCATTTCGCTGGAGCAACGCGGGACGACGGTGATTGCTCGTGTGGATTGTGAAGTGATCTTCGTCGTACACGTCACGCCCGGGGCTGTGCGGGCGCTGGAGCTAACGGCGGGGCGTCGCGTTTGGCTGGTCTTGAAAACACACTCATGCCATCTGGTGGAGTAGAAGAAGCTCAAGAGCCAGGAATTTTTCAAGACTTCGGCTTTTGCGGAGCGGGCGTTGCAGTCTTGGCCCCGGCCGGGCCGGAGAATTTGATTTCATCGGCCTCAAGGGTCTTGTCCTTGGGCGTGGCGTGGATAACGACGAGGTCCCCGGCGGCAAGGTCGCCGGCCTTGGCGGGCTTATCCTCATTGTTGGCCCTCGATAGAAAGACAGTCGATGCGGCGAATTTCACTTCCACGGACTTCCCGTCCGCTGTTTTTACAACTACGGAATCGGCGCTGATTTTCTCAATCGTGCCTCTGATGTGAACTTTATTGCCGTGAGCGAAGGCCGTGCCCATGGCGAGTACGAACAATAAAGCCAGCGAGGATATGCGAAGTTTCATGAATGTCTCCCTTGGAATGAACGTCCGGCATGCTACGGCTTCATTCCTGGTGATGATCTTGTGATTCCGCTTTTTGTTGCGGTGTTGCTCCATTCAAAAAATCATTTTCCTGCTGTTCTTCCGCCCGGTCGTCCGGGCCTTTGGTATTATAGCGCTCCATTTCGATGCGTTCCGCGACGCTGAGGTGAGGAAGGTGGCGGATGAAGTGAACCAGCTTCCAACTGCCTTGCATCCCTCCGTGCTCGCCGCCATTGGAAAACGCCGGCATTCCCGTGAACCGCACTCCATTCTCGATGATCCAGAACAGCTCGCCGTCGGTAAGACTTTGCGTTTCCGGCAGGCGCAGATCCGGCGGCTTGGGATACAGGCCACTTCCAATCATGGTCTGCCCGCCGCCGTCGTTGGCGTGGCAGATGGCGCAATGATCCGCGAAATGAAGTCGCGCATCGCGCAGATCCTCCGGAGAGTCGAGCAGAGGATTCTGCGCCAATCGCGCATGCGAAGGGATCGCAAGATGACGCACGTTGCGAGCGACCATGATTTCGAATTTAGTGGGAGTGGCGCGAGCACTGAGTCCATCATGCAGGAGCGATGCGGCCACAGCGACAAAGATGCCGACGAGTGCTACCGCGACGATAACGATCACAAGAGTTCTGCGTTTCATGGCTTTGTGAGTATGTTAATGGATGCGGGCCGGGGCGACCAGCGGCGAATCATTCGGCGCTGGCGAAGACGGCGCTGCATGGCTGTCCCTTCTCACGCTTAACTGACGAGGAGAAGGGAATGGCGAGAAGACGTCTATTTTCTTATAATGGCAACCCACGGCGTGTTCTGGAAATCGAACAAGCGTGCGAATATCGGGCATTTTCAGTAGACCGGCAAGGTTAATGGTAGAGCGCCCGGATGTAGCCCCGCTAGCGGCTTCCTCTGGTAGGATACTCATGAAATGGCGCCCCCCACGATAAGCGGAAGCGGTTTGACGGCGGTGGAAACCTGTCCAGCGGAAGTTCGCGAGATTCTCCACGCCGTGACCAGCGGCGCAGAGCTGACGTTCGAACAGGGGTTGCTACTCGCGACGGCGAAAGATCCTGCGCTGGAAGCGCTGGTGGCCGTTGCGAATCAGTTGCGGCGAGAGTCCGTGGGAGACGCGATCACTTATGTCGTGAATCGCAACATCAACTTCACGAACGTGTGTTTTGTGGGATGTAGTTTTTGCGGCTTTGCACGCGGGCCCGGAGCCGCGGACGCATACTCGCTTTCTTTCGAGGAAGTGGTGCGCCGCGCGCGCGAAGCCTGGGAACGCGGCGCCACGGAGGTTTGCGTTCAGGGCGGACTGCCGCGCGACCTCGACGGGTTTTTCTACCGCGATCTGCTACGAGCCATCAAGCATGCCATTCCCGAGATGCACGTACATGCCTTCTCGCCCATGGAAATTGATTACGGCGTGACGAAAACAGGAATGCCACTGCGCGACTACCTGCGGATGATGAAGGACGAGGGGCTTGGCAGCATTCCCGGCACGGCGGCGGAGATTCTGGATGACCGCGTAAGGAAGGAACTGAGCCCGAACAAATTGCCGGCGGGGCGGTGGGTGGAGATCATCACCGCGGCGCACGAACTGGGCATTCCGACGACTTCAACAATGATGTACGGACACGTGGAAGAGCCGGCTGATTGGGTGCGGCACATGCTCCTCTTGCGCGCGATCCAAAAACGCACCGGTGGATTTACGGAGTTCGTGCCGCTGGGATTCATCCACGAGAACACGCGGTTGTATCGTCATGGTGGAGCAAGACCCGGAGCGAAGCGCGAGGAGCACTTGCGGGTACACGCGCTGACCCGAGTTCTGCTCCACGGGGCGATCAAGAATTTGCAGGTCTCCTGGGTAAAGCTAGGATTCGAAACGTCGCTCGCGTGCTTGCAAGCGGGCGCAAACGATTTCAGCGGCACGCTCATGGAAGAGAGTATTTCCAAGGCTGCCGGCGCAACTTTCGGGGAATATGTGTCGCCAGAAGAATTTCGCGCCAGGATTCGATCGATTGGGCGAGTCCCGGCGGAACGGACGACGACCTACAAGATTCGGCGGATATTTGATGAGCCGGAAAATGATCCGCCCACAATGCCGTCGCAACTCGCGATGGCGCGGACGGAGGGCCATGTGACATACACCGAAGGCGCCTACTGAGCGATTCCCATGCAAGCACTCCTCTTACCGGTCAAGGACTTGAACAATGCCAAGAAAAGATTGATGGGCGTGCTGACGCCGGAGGAGAGGTTTGCGCTGGCCGGCGCGATGCTTGCGGACACCATTCGCGCAGTGAGAGGCGTGCGCTGCGCAGAGAAAGTTTTTGTCGCCACGAATTACGAGCCCGTCATGCAATTGGCCGAGGAAAATCAATGGGAGATTCTTAGGGAAGAACAGCAAATTTCGGAGAGCGATTCCGTGGATGCCGCTTCGAAGACCTGCGAAAAACTGAGCGTAACCGGACTGCTACGCCTGCCGCTCGATCTGCCGTTGATCCAATCGAGCGACATCGATGAACTCTTGACTGTGGAATGCCAAGCGCCGGCTTTGGTAATTGTGCCCTCGCGCGATGGAACCGGCACAAACGCAATGATGCGGTCGCCGCCCACATTGTTTCCTTCCCATTTTGGGGGCGGAAGTTTCGCGAAGCATCTTGCCGAGGCCGAAGGGGCTCATGCGCGGGTCATGGTGCGCCGCAATGCCCGAGTGGAAATGGATGTGGACGACGAAGCGGATTTGCGGGCCCTGCTGGAGCACGATTTGAGCGGAACGGAAACGGGGCACTGGCTGCGCGCGAGCGGCGTCGAGGCCAAGTTCCTGCGAAACATGCGAGCGGGAACGATGAGCGCGCGATGAAGCAGAAACTTTATGCGAGTCTCGACGAGGCCGTGGCGGATATTCCCAACGGCGCGCAAATCATGTTCGGAGGATTCGGAGGCGCAGGCTTTCCGAATAACCTGATTCAGGCGCTGGCCCGGAAAGGGACGAAGAACATCACCGCCATCAGCAACAATTGCGGAACGCGCGAAGGCGAGCTTGGGCTGATGTTCAAGAACAATCAGATCAAACATGTGATTGCTTCATTCCCCGGACCTCACGCCAGCTATTTTCAGGAACGGTTCGCCGCGAAGGAAGTGACACTGGAGCTCGTGCCGCAGGGAATCTTGTGCGAGCGAATGCGTGCCGCTGGCGCTGGTCTGCAAGGTTTCTACACCACCGTCGGCGTGGGCACGGAAGTTGCCGAAGGAAAGGAAGAGCGCTTCATTGAAGGCGAGCGCTGCATTCTGGAGTTGCCGATTCATGCGGACTATGCCCTGATCAAAGCACAGCAAGCCGATGAGTTGGGGAATCTAACTTATCGCCTCGCCGCAAGAAATTTCAATCCCATCATGGCCATGGCCGCAAAGACGACCATCGCCGAAGTGGAAGAAATCGTGCCGGTGGGTAGGATAAATCCGGAACATGTGATGACACCGGCGATCTTCGTTCATCGCATCGTGCAAGCGAAAGGACTTCGTTATGCCGGGTAACGGCATACAGGAAAAGGTCATGCCGGTTAAGCCGCGATTGAAGAGGGAACAGATCGCGCAGCGCGCAGCGCTGGAATTGCCGGATGGCGCGTATGCAAATCTCGGCTGGGGAATTCCCAATCTCATCGCGGACTATTTGCCCAAAGAAATCACCGTTTATTTCCACAGCGAAAACGGAATTCTGGGAATGGGGCGCCGCGCAAAATCCGGCGAAGAAGATTTCGACCAGGTGGACGCGATGAAAGTCCCCGTGACGTTGATTCCGGGCGCTTCTTTCTTTCATCAGGCGGATGCGCATCTGATGTCGCGTGGTGGGCATCTGGATGTCGCCGTTCTGGGCGGATTTCAAGTATCGGAGAAGGGCGATCTTTCGAACTGGAAAATTCCCGGCGCGAAAGGCTCCGGCGGCATCGGAGGTGCGATGGACATTGCGGCAGGCGCGAAGACCTTGATCGTGTGCATGGAGCACACCACCAAGGACGGAGCTCCGAAAATCGTGAAGAAGTGCACGTATCCGCTGACCGGTTTGGCATGCGTGGATACCATCATCACGGATCTGGCGGTGATCGACGTGAAGCCGGAAGGATTGATTCTGCGCGAAGTGGCGCGCGGTTGGACGGCGGCGGAAGTGCAAGTATTGACCGGAGTACAATTGATCGTCCGGCAGCAGATTCCGGAGATGAGTTTCGCTTGATTTTATTTATGAGGAGGTCTAAATGAGCCAGATGATTCCAGAAAAATATATGGATTTGCTGGAGAAGCCGGCATTCGGAAATCTGGGGACGCTGATGAACGACGGAAGCCCGCAGGTCACGCCCATATGGGTGGATTACGACGGAAAATTCGTGCGCTTCAATTCGGCGAAGGGCCGCGTGAAGGACAAAAATATCCGGCGCGATCCCCGCGTTTCGGTTGCGATACAGGATCCCGCAAATCCCTACCGCTATCTGGAAATCCGAGGCAAGGTCGTGGAAATCACAGAAAACGGTGCGGACAACCATATCAACAAACTCTCGCAAAAATATCTCGGAAATCCGGTTTACCCTTTCCGGAAACCAGGCGAAGTCCGCGTGACCTATAAAATCGAACCGCAAAAAGTCAGCGCCATGGGCTAGCGCAACATCGACTGGCTCGGGTATCTGCATCAAATTCTGCGCCCTCCAACTAATCGCTGAAACTGATCACCGAAAACTCACAAGCGCGCGGCGACGCGCGCGGAGATGCGGCCTTCCGCCGTCCGGAACACCAATACAAGACTGTCCGTGAGAGGCACCCCGGCGCTGGGGACGAGCAACTGATAGGACCACTCGAAGCGTTGAGGCAGTTCCGCAGCTAGTGCCGTAGCGTAAGGAACGATCCGCTCGACGGACATGCCAACTTCCCTGATGTTCTTTACTTGCCGCAACTCCACACCGCGTTTCCAATAAAGCGAAAGCTGCAAAGCGCTCATCATTTCGCGAGTCAAGTACATGCGCGTTCCAACCTGGTGGAGTCCGGGGCTACAGGACTGGTCGTGGATGAGGAAGGAGAGAAGCAGTTGATCGGGGAATTGCGTGACGGTTTCTACGCCGCGACGGAAGACCGTGCCGTGGCCGTCGTCGATTCGTTTCAAATTCTCGAAGAATTCCGGGGAAGTCGCGTTGCCGGAGACACGGAAGCAGACGCCATTGGGCAGCGAACCATCGGTTTCAAAAAGAAGGCCGCCGTCATATCTCCAGACGGACTTGTCTCGTTTTGACTGGCTGAAAAACGCGCCCGGAGCGCAACCGAGAAAAATCAGGAACGCGACGCCGGCGATTTTGTAGTTCCAGAAACTCATGAATGACGGCCTTGCACAAGAAATCTTACTCCTTGCGGGCAGCGGCAAGAAGGAAAGTGAATCCTCCAAAACTGTGGATGGCTTTGCCCTCTCCCGCCGGCTTGACGACGCCTTGGCCGGATCGCACTGCCAGGATAGCGTCGACGAGTTTCGGAAGCACATGGGGTTGCGCGACGGGGATATTATGTGCTCCCAAAACCAGTTCCAACTCCGGGGCCAGCGCCGCGAGTCGCTTTACGGAAGCAACGTAGGCATCGAGATCGGTTTCCGGGCGGAAGAGCCAGATGGGGGCGGGATAGTATGTGTCGCCGGTGAAGAGCAGGCCGTTGGCGCGGTCGAGCAGTGAAATCGCGTCCGGAGTGTGACCGGGAGTAGAAAGGACTTCGAGCGTGCGGCCGCCGAGATTGATCTTGAAGCCGCCGCGAATCGCGCGGGAGATTTTCCAGGGTTTTGTGACGTAGGTTTTTGGATTGAACTCCTTTGGCAAGTCTCCGCAGAGTTGATCGGGAGTGATTTCTGCCTGTGCATCTTCGCGCGAACCTTTCGCATTCGTCCGCGTGAAATCGGTGTCCATGCCGTAGACAAAAGTGAACTGCCAGTTGCCGCCCACGTGGTCGTCATGGGTATGCGAGTTGAGAACCACCACCGGACGCGAAGTCAATTTCGTCGTGACCTTGCGAATGTCACTGATGCCCATGCCGGTGTCGAACAGCACGGCCTGCTTGTTGCCAACAATCAGATAGGAGATGACTTCTTCCGCTTGATGCGGCTCGTAAATGGCAAAGACTCCCGGCGCGACCTTGTAGGCTTCCCGATACGCGGTACCGAACGCCTTCGAGCTGGCGCTGGAGTTTCTGGGTGGAAAAGTAATGGACGATGGCCACGATGATTCCCAGCACGCAGAGGCTGGCCGCGGTGAGGAAGGAAGGCGTGCGCCAGAACGGCGGCAGAACGGTGATGGCGAGGGAGGCGCCGGAGGGATTCCACACGCCGTCCTCGTTGCAGGCGGTCACTTGAAAATGATAATCACCGGGGGGCAGGCGGCTGTAGTGCGCGGTGGGGATATCGCCAACCTCGGCGCGGCCGACTTCGCGCCAGGCGGTTTCATGGCCTTCGAGGCGGTATTTGAAACGGACTTGATCGGGGGAGGCAAGATTGAGGCTGGTGTACTGGATGTCGAGGCGTTCCTTGCGCGCGGGGATGGTGACGGATTGGGTCAATTTTGCGCGGAGGCCGTTGGTGTTT
>Ga0137412_10000433_pt1 | contig 29130 bp, 26 predicted proteins | sample CZODoug2_1_16fun_FD_122160 | JGI IMG/M metagenome (GOLD analysis project Ga0137412, IMG submission 122160) | Vadose zone soil fungal communities from Angelo Coast Range Reserve, California, USA - CZODoug2_1_16fungal (Hybrid Assembly) | ecosystem: Environmental > Terrestrial > Soil > Vadose zone...
CAGTTCGGCTGCGTTGCGCGCCGCCCGTTGGGCGCGCGGAACAATGTGTCGGGTTATTACGGTGCGTACACGCGAAACCCATTCCGTAGTCAGGTCAGTCGATCGCGACTCACAGTAGATCCCCTTTCTGACAGCGATGCATCCGCCAATCGTGATAGTATTCGAACGTATATTCGCACAGCAAGGAGACTCTATGAATTCCGTTGAGGCCATTCCTGCCGCGCACAACCTGGCGACGACCTGCCCGGTACGGGGTACGTCGTCGTTTGTGGACTTGGAGGCGGAGGCCGCGGGTTTGCAGGCATGGCTGGAAAGTGTCGCCACGCCGATGGTGCCTGGCTCTGCACCGGACGTGCCGGTGGGCGGTTTGGATGACAGAACGCTTTCCTGGGAGGATTTTCCGCCGAGCGGTCTGGTATTAGATGCCCTTGCGGCGCTAGATCTCAGTGCGCTGGACGACGATGAGCTGTTATCGGCGGCCGCCGCGCTGGAGAAGTCGGGTTCGTCGCTGCATGCGCTGCAGGCTCGAGTGCTGGCCAAGTTTGCCTCCCGCCGGCCCGGATATCTCGGCAAGAAACCAGCGTCGTTGTTCGATGAGTCCGCAGGCGACGAGGTCGCGGTCGTCTTGCATGTCGCTCCGCGGACCGGGGCAGGTCGGTTGGATTGGGCGATCGAGTTAACGACGCGGTTACCAAAGACGCTGGCGGCAATGGTACGCGGCGATGTCAGCTACACCAAGGCGCTAATAATGGCAGAAGAGACGTTGAATCTCAGGCCGGAAGCCTTAGCAGCAGCAGAAGAGCAGGTACTCGATGGTGTCGGCGAGTTGACGCCTGGTCAGCTGCGGCGGCGAGTGAAACGCGCCGTGCTGACGATCGATGCAGATGCGGCCGCGCGGCGGGCCGCCGAAGCACGTAAGGAGCGGAAGGTGGCGGTGTCGCCGCAGCCGGATGGGATGGCGGAATTCTGGGCGCTATTGCCCGCTCAAGACGCGACCGCGTTGTATACGCGCCTGACCGATCTGGCGCGTCGCGCCATTGGCGGTGAGACTCGAAGTATGGATCAGCGCCGTGCGGACGCATTGTCAGAAGTAATTTACGGCCATGCGGGCGCCACGGACCGAGCATTGGTGCAGCTGATCATGACTGACGCGACCCTAGCCGGACACGACGACGAGCCCGCCGAGTTGGTTGGCTACGGTCCGATCACGGCGGCTACCGCCCGTAATATCGCCGCTGATGGCATTTGGCATGCATTGCATACCGACGACACGGGGGTTGTCACCGGTGTTGGCCGAAACCGTTATCGGCCGTCGGCCGCACTCGCCGACCTGATTCGTGCCCGGGATGTCACGTGCCGATTTCCTGGGTGCGCCCAACCCGCCGCGCGTACGGATATTGACCACACAATCCGATTCCCCTATGGCAAGACCGAAGAAGGCAATCGCGGCTGCCTATGTCGTCGGCATCACCGAGCAAAGACCGTCGGCGAAACCGCTGACACGGGCTGGAAGGTCACCCGACGCGACAGCGGTGCAATGGAATGGTCCAGCCCAACTGGCCGCACCTACACCACGCATCCACGGTGCTATACGAATCGCATTGCCAGGTAGTCCACTGTTATGCCGTGATACCTCCTCGGGTACGAGTGGTCTTGGCCTGGACACAAGACGGCATAGCCCGAGCCGGCTATCTGGATGTGTACGCCGGCTGCCGGCTCCGCAACGGTGCCCGCGTCTTCGTGCTGACGCCGGCCGGCGGACCCCGGCGCGCCGCCTTCGTATCGGCCCGCCGGGACTCGCGGACAAGACAGCTCGCTCGACCAGTACCGGTCACACCCTGGGCAGCGCCGGCCAACTGCAGTTGACTTGGTGCACAAACGGATCTACTTGGGAAGCAGGCTATGCAAACGATCGAGTCGGTCGACCTCAGACAGCTGGAGTTGTGGCGCGAGGAGTTCCGGGAGAACGGCTTCCTGGTGCTGCCGGGCGTGCTCTCCGGCGAAGAATGCGCCAAATACATCGACGTGCTGGACCGGCTGGACCAGACCATCACGCAGAGCGCCCGCGATCGCCCGCGGCAGCCCGGTGACCGCCTCGAGTTGCGCAGCTGTGTCAAGAAGGCGCCGGAATTCATGGAGCTGGTGGACCGCCCAGATATCCTTACGCTGCTTGGTTTTCTGCTCGGCTATAACATTCAGCTCGGTAACTCCCACGCGTTCATCCGGCCGGGCTACGAGCGGGCCGCCGGTGAGTCGCCACAGGGCCTCTTCGGATGGCACCGGGATCTCATGCGGACCGCAACCCCCATCAACGGTCGGTATCCCCACTTGGCGACCCGAGTCGGCTATTTCTTCACACCCGCCGACGAGCCGACAATGGGCTCACTCTTCGTCGTACCGGGAAGTCATCGGACCGCGGGAAGGCCGGCGTGGAACCGAACAACCGACCAACCGTACGGAATGCATGAGCTCCTGGTCGAGGCCGGCAGCGCGGTATTGTTTGACAACCGGCTCTGGCATTCGACCTCGCCCAACTATTCGTCGCACGCACGCAAGAATCTCTATCTCGAGTACGCGCAACGCTGGCTGCGGCCGTTCGACTATTATTTCCAGGACGACGCGGTATACGCCGCCGCGAGCCCGGTATTGAAACAGCTGCTGGGCTACGATTTCACCAATATCGAAGACGGTTACGTCGGCTACCAAGAACCGCACGAGGTGGACACGCCGTTGAGGTCCTGGTTGGCCGAGCGCGGGCTGCCGGATATACCGCTGATGACCGAAGAACCGTGAGACCGCCGGCCCTTTGCCGGTCGGACAATGAGACAATCGTCTGACGATGGCACAGGGAGCGGGACTCGCGGGCTACGTCCGGCTTCTCCGGCATGGCCCGGCAATACGGCCGTTCGTCGCCGCGGTAATCGCCCGGCTGCCCATTTCGATGGCGCCGCTGAGCATGATCCTGCTGATCCAGCACGTCCGCGGGCAGTACGGGATCGCCGGCGTGGTCACCGGTGTGTACGCGCTCGGGGCGGCCGCCGGGTCGCCGATCTGGGGCCGCTGCATGGACCGGTTCGGCCAGCTGCGGGTGATCGTGCCAACCGCATTGAGCAGCGCCGGAATGCTGGTTGCACTCGCCGTGATCACCGACCGCGGCGCCGGAAACGTCGCATTGCTGATCTGCGCAGCGCTGGCCGGATTCGCCTTTCCACCAGTGGGTCCGGGTATGCGGGCGGCGTGGCGCATCATCTACCCGGATCCGACCGCACGCCGGGTTGGTTATGCGCTGGACGCCTCCGCGGTCGAGCTCATTTTCGTCGGCGGGCCGCTGCTGCTGTCACTGCTGCTCGTGATTACCCCGGCAATCGTCCCGCTGTTGGTCACTGCCGGACTGCTCGCGGTGGGCGGGGTCAGCTACAGCCTCAGCGCGGCCGCCCGTTCGTTCCGGCCCGTGCACCGCGATCGGCGGCCGACGGGCGGCGGCCGGTCGGCGATCTCGGCGCCGGGCGTGCTGGCCGTGCTGGCGGTCAACCTCGTGATGAGCATCGGCTTCGGGCAATGCGACACCTCGCTGGCCGCGACCGCGCGGCAGATATTGCACGACCAGGCCCGGCTCGGCGTGCTGTTCGCGGCCATCGCCGGCGGCAGCGCGATCGGCGGGCTCTGGTACGGATCCCGGCACTGGCCCGGCCCGGAACACCGTCGACTGCCCGTGTCGCTGGGCATCTTCACCGTGGCACTAGTGCCGCTGCCGCTGCTGCTGGGTCACCGCCCGTCGCTGTGGGCGCTGCTGCCGCTGCTGTTCCTGGCAGGGCTGGCGATTGCGCCGTCGCTGATCATGCAGCAGAACATCCTCGACGGCCTGTCGCCGCGGCATCAGGTCAACGAGGCGCAGTCGCTGCTGACCGCGGCGAGTACCAGCGGTGCGGCCGCCGGCACCGCCCTGGCCGGCATCATCATCGATGCCGGCGGGGCGCGGTGGTCCTTTGCCGGTGCCGCGATTGCGATTGCCGGCGCGGCAACGGTCGCTATCGTCAGCCAACGCCGCTGGGATGCCACTGCCCAACCCGCGTCACCGGCCGACCAGGCCGCCGAGCCGGCCCCGCGCTAGCGCGCCCGAACTTCGGCAATCTCCTCCACGACGGCCGGATCACCGGCTACGGCGATCCCGGCCAGCGCCAGCTCGAACGGGCCGGTGTCCTCGACCACCGCGGTGGGCTCGGCCTCCGCGGCATAGCTGACGTGCTCCGGCCGCGGGTCCATTGCTGCCGCCAGCCGCAGCCAGCCGGCCGCATCCGCACGCCTGCCCTGACGCTGCAGACACCTGCCCAGCAGATGGGTGGTCTCCGCGTCGGCCGGGCTGACCTCGAGCACAGCTCGAGCGGCAGCCTCTGCTCGCCCCAGCGCGGCCCGCTTGTAGTAGGCACGGGCCAGCAGCCGCTGGATCCCGGTGGCGGTCGGCTCGATGCTGGCCGCCTGCTCAAGCTCCTGAATGGCAAGGCGCACGGCGCCATCGGCGAGGTGCTGCTCCCCCGCCCGGTACAGCTCGTACACACTCGTCTCGGTCATTTTCGCACCTCCCATTGGATTCCACGAGCCAACCTGCAACCGTTACCGATTGTTCCGGCGGCCCGCCGCCCGGTCGGCGCCGGCTGGCTCGGCGGTCCAGGAGGCAAGAATGCGCAGGGCCTGGTGGGCCGGCGTATCGGGTTCGGCGGTCAGGAGCATGAGGCGCTGGTCGCTTCCGTCCGGGCTCGCCCAGGTATCGCAGTCGAGGGTCAGCTCCCCGACGATCCGGTGGCGATACTGCTTGGTGCCGTAACTGGTGCTGGCGACATGGTGGGCCGCCCACCAGGTTCGGAAGTCGCGGTCCTGGACGGATAGTTCACCGACGAGCGCCGCGAGCTCGCGATCGCGCGGGTCATGCGCGGCTTCCATCCGCAGCGATGCGACGGCGGTACGGGCCGCGCCCTCCCAATCGACGTGCAGGCCGCGCATGACGGGGTCGGTGAACAGCAGCCGAACGTAGTTGCGCCGGCCGGGCGGGATCGCCCCGAAATCGAGGTACAGCGCGGCGGCCAGCGCGTTCCAATCCAGGATGTCCAGCCGGCGACCCAGCACAATCACCGGCGTTTCGGTGAGCTGGTCGAGCAGTCGCCGCATCGCCGGCCGGACCCGCTGGACCGCTCGACGGCGCGGGCGGGCGTCGGTCTTGCCGGCCAGATCGTAGAGGTAGGTCTGCTGGTCCTCGTCCAGGCGCAGCGCCCGGGCCAGCGTCACCAGCACCGACGCGGAGGCCTGTACCCGGCCCTGCTCCAGCCGGGTGTAGTAGTCCACGCTGATGGCGGCCAGCTGCGCCACCTCTTCCCGGCGCAGGCCCGCGACCCGCCGCGGGTGGTCGGTCTCGGGCAGGCCGACCGCGGCCGGCGTCAGCTCGGCCCGGCGGGCTTTGAGGAAATCGCCGAGCTCGGCCGGGTTGTCCGCACTAGGGGTCATGGATTCCATTGTCCGCGCATCGGGACGTCATCTGGGTAGGCAGGATCGTTCCCTGGCAACCGGCCTCCCGGGCAGAAACCCGTCTCTGGTGCGCGGATGACGGCGGCGCGAGCCTGAGAATGCGCCCGGCACATCCCGGGCATCGAGCCACGGGAGCACCCATGAAGACGAACGTCACGTTCGACAGCGCCGGCCTGACCCTCGCCGGACATCTCTACAGCCCCGACGACCAGAGCCGCGGACCACGCCCGGCAATCGTCGTCGGGCACCCGGGCAGCGGCGTGAAGGAACAGGCCGCCGGCCTCTACGCGCAGCGGCTGGCCGAGCTGGGCTTTGTGACCCTCGCCTTCGACGCCGCGTACCAGGGCGAAAGCGAAGGCACCCCGCGCGGCCTGGAAGACCCGGCTCACCGGATCGAGGACATCAAGGCCGCCGTGTCGTTCCTCAGCGTCCGCGCCGACGTGGCCGCTGACCGCATCGGCGTCTTGGGGATTTGCGCGTCCGGCGGTTACGCAGTCTCCGCGTCGGCCACCGACCATCGCATCAAGGCGATCGCCACGGTCAGTGCCGTGGATATGGGCCGTCAGTTTCGCGAGGGCGCCGACGGCAAGCAGGATCCCGCGGTCATCCAGGGGATGCTCGACGCCGCCGCCGCGGCGCGCACCGCCGAGGCTGGCGGCGCCGGTAGCCAGACGTTCCCGCTGTTCCCCGACACCGCCGAGCAGGCTTGGGCATTAGGTGGCCGGCACGGCTTCGAGGGATTCGAGTACTACTGCACCGACCGCGCCCAACACCCGCGCTCGACGAAGCTGATGCCGTGGCGCAGCGTCGAACTCATCGCCGGCTTTGACACGTTCCGCTTCATCAACCTCATTGCCGGCCGCCCGCTGCTCATGATCGTCGGCCGCGAGGCCGTCACCCAGCGCATGTCCACCGAGGCATTCCAGAACGCCGAGGAGCCAAAGGAACTGCACTGGATCGAGGGCGCAAGCCACGTCGACCTTTACGACAAGAATGAGTATGTCGGGCCGGCCGTCGCGAAACTCGACGATTTCTTCCGCACCAACCTGGCCCGCTAGTGAGTGCTCAACCCTGGACTGTGGGCTGCACGATCAACTCGGCCACGTTTACCCTGGCCGGAGCGGCGCAGGACCAGACGATTGTCTCGGCGACATCCTCGGCCGGGATGGACTTGAGCTGCTCCCGCAACTGGGCGAGGATTTCCCGGCCCCCTGGGTCGAGCATCCCGTCGCCGAGCTCGGTCGATGTCAGGCCCGGCTCAATGTTGCGCACCCGGACGCCGCGCGGCCCCAGCTCGGCGCGCAGCCCGCGGGTCAGCCCCGCGACGGCGGCCTTGGTCGCGCTGTAGACCGCATACGTCGGGAAGAAGGCGTGGCTGGCCACCGAGCCGACGTGGACCAGATCGGCCTGGCGGCCCTCCTCGGCGACCGCGAGGAGGTCGTCGATGAACGCCCGGCCGGTGTCGATGAGGCCACGCACGTTGGTGTCGAGCATTGCCGCCCATTCCGACCGTTCCGCGGTCTCGAACGGAGCGGCAAGCATCACCCCGGCATTCGCCACAACGAGGTCGGGACGGCCGAGCTCGCGGCGTACGGTCTCGGCGGCTTCGGTCAGGTCGGCGGTGACGTCCGCGACGACGGGCAATCCGTCGATTTCCTTGGCGAGCGTTTCGATGCGGTCGAGGCGGCGGCCCAGCACGGCGACCCGGGCCCCGGCCGCGGCGAGTTGGCGGGCGGTGGCGGCACCGATACCGCTCGAGGCGCCGGTCACCACGGCGGTACGTCCGGTCAGATCATGGGTAGTAGTCATGGCCACGACACTGCTGCTAATCGGCGGCCGGCGGCAGACCGTGCAAAGAGGGGTAGTCGCAGGGTCCCCCATCGGCTGCTGGTTCGCCCTAGCCTGGAGCGCATGGTGGCCCAGAATCTGCTCGGCGAGTTCCTCCGCGCCCGGCGTGAGCTCGCCCGCCCCGAGGAGCACGGCCTGCCCGACCTGGGCCGTCGGCGGGTGCCGGGGTTGCGGCGTGAGGAGGTCGCGATGCTGGCCGGGGTCAGCGCCGAGTACTACATCCGGCTTGAGCGCGGCCGCGACCGCAACCCGTCCGATCAGGTGCTCGACGCGCTGGCCCGGGTGCTCGGGTTGGATCGGGAGTCCCGCACCTATCTCGCGTCGCTGGTTGCCCGCGTACCTGGTACCCCGACTATCGACGACCGGGAAACGGTCCGGCCAGGCGTCCTGCGGATGCTCGACGGATTGAGCGGCGTACCCGCCTTTGTGCTGGGCCGGTTTATGGATGTGCTCGCCTATAACCGTTGTGCCGAGGTGCTGCACGGTCGCCCGATGAACGGCAACCTCATGCGGGACGTGTTCCTCGACCCGGCCACGCGGGAGCTGTACCCCGATTGGGAGGAGGTCGCCGCCGAGTCCGTTGCGTCGCTGCGCGGCCTGTCCGCGGGTCATATCGACGATCCTCGGCTGACCAGCCTGGTTGGCGAGCTGTCCCTCAAATGCGCCGATTTTGCGCGGTTGTGGGCCCGGCACGACATTCGCAATAAGGCGAACGGTACGAAAAGAATCGCCTCGCCGACCGTAGGCTTGGTAACCATTACGTGGGAGGGTTTCGCGGTAACCAGCGCCCCAGGCCAACTGCTGATCGCCTATTTCGCCGACGCGCACACCGCCTCCGGCGACGCATTGCGAAAGGTGGCCGCGCTCGCCGCCGAATACGAGCAAGCCGTCGTCACGGCCACCCCAGAACCGTAATCGCGAGCATCGACTACGGGTACATCCCGAGTACTCAGCGACGTGCCATGATCGGGATCGGCTACGTCAGCAAATCCCTGACGCAACCCATCCCGATCATGAAATTCGACCGGCTGACCGTGGCCCTGGCGCTCATGCAGCGTTGTAGCCACGCACATTCAGGACCGTGCGCAGCTCCGACGTGACGCGCTCAGGATCGAGCCGCATCCGACGGATGGTGAACCGCAGCACTATGTATCCAGCGGTATGCAGGATGTTTTGCCGTTGAAGGTCATATTCCCATTGGCTTTCCTTCATGTGGCCCTTTCCGTCGATCTCTACGATGACCATCCACTCCTGCCACAGCGCGTCAGCGTTCAAATGCCGGCCACCGACGTCAATGCGGACATTCAATTCAGGCATCGGTAGCCCGGCGCTCTTCACCAGCCGTAAGAAATGCGCTTCCCCCACCGAGCGAGCACCGGCGGTGGTCTCCTCCAACGCCAGCCTGAGGTGAGCCGGTGAATGGCGCGGCGCCCGGTCCGCTTCTGCGCGGATGGCATTGATGGTCGTTAGCCCCCGCTGCACGGCATCAGTCACCAACGCGCGAACGTCGTCGAGTGCACGCAAGCCGCACGCGACGTCGACGACCGCGCGTGCAATTCCGGTACATGGGAGTCCGCCCATCAGGCGGATCGCTGGCCGGGCGCGAGATTGGTGAACCGCGACGAAGCCGACCGAACGTCTCGGCGCCCCGTGCGGAACGGTCACATGGACCAGCCGCTCCTCGACCCGCAGCCCCAGCAATGTCGCGGCACTTTCGTGGCTCAGCACGGCATCAGGGCCGCAATAGAGCAACGCGGCACGGCGATGCTGATCAGCTGTCAATGGTCCCGAATGCGCCACGATGACCCGCGGCAGCGGACGTTGCCACCTACCTGTACGGACCCGATTGGCTATGAACTCCCTATTCAAGCCGACGCTGGTGAGCTGACCGACGGTGGCAACGTCATTCCCATGGCGCAGGACGTCGTCCAGTTGGATAGACATGCGCCAATCATGAGCCGAATCGACCTTCCGGCGCTGTCGCTATCCACAGGGACATCGCGGCCAGCGACGTGCCATGATCGGGATCGGCTACGTCAGCAAATCCCTGACACAACCCATCCCGATCATGAAAAGCAGCAGTGACACCCACGCACCTTGACCGGCAGCTCATAGATCGCCGTTCTCCAGCAATTCACGTATCGCTTCGAGGTCGGGACCGAAGATCCGATCCCGTTCAATCGGCGGGACAACGGCGCGTACCGCATCCTGGGCATTATGCAACGCCGGCCCCAGCCCGGTCTCGCCGAGCGAGATTGCTTGGGTTGCCACGAGCAGCTCACCGGCGAGTACGTCCGCGGCGTCGGCTAACGTGTCGGCCGTATTGATCGCCGCCTCCCAGCTGAACGTTTGCATGTCCTCCTGCCCGAACGACGTCTCGATCGAGCCGACCACTGTGGACATTGCCGCGCGGCGCATCCGATGAACGACCCCGGCCGACCGCTTGTGCACGGTGATGAGGCCGGTGTCCGGGCCCGGCCGCGGCGCGAGTTGCGCGGGGAGGCCGGTAAACCGGCTGTCGAGCAGCCGATGCGTTCGGGTCAGTCCGCCCTCCGCGATATGGACGATCGCAACCGTGAGCCCGTCGAGGTGTGCGGCGAGGTCGATGCCGTGAAAGCCCGCCGTGCCGTGGAATTGTCCGTCCACAAAGGCGGGTGAGTCGGTGACGCCATTCAGCGCCCGGTCGATCGCCTGCTCTACCGCCTCGATCGATCGGAGTAAATGGGCCAATGCGGCGCTGGCAACCCGGAACGACACCGGAGCCTGCAGCACCCGTCTGTTGTCGGCTGTTCCGGCGATACGTTGCCGCATTGCGGTATTGACCGTTTGCAGGGCCGCATCGCCGCGGGCGAGCGCCGCATCATAGAGATCCCGCGGGGCGCCGATCGCCGCCGTCGACAGCGCCAGCGCCGTCATCCATTGATCCAGCTGCGTGCGAGCGCGCTCGACGATCAACAGGGCCAGCGCGGTGGCACCCGGAATTCCCTGCAGAAGCGCAATTCCCTCCTTAGGCCCAAGGGTGATCGGCGCCAGACCGGCGTCGCGCAAGGCAGTTGCGGCGGCAGCCGTCGTATCGCCGGCCAGTACGGCGCCGATGCCGGTCAGCGGTCCGAATGCGTGCGCCAACGGAATGATTTCGCCGGCGTTCCCGTAGCCGGTGCGCGGAACCGCCGGCATCAGGTCGGCATTGAGAAAAGCCGCCAACAATTCCATGAGCTCGGGCGATACGCCCGCGTCGCCGGTGAGGAATGTACGCAGCCGAACCGCGTACAACGCCCGTACCTGCAATCGAGACAGCCAAGGCGGACCACCGACGGCACGGGCAAGGAGCAAATTGTTCTGGTGCCGCGACTGCTCGGCCGGATCGAGCCGCACGTCGCTCTGCGCACCCATTCCCGTGTTGACGCCATAAACCGGCCGACCGTCGGCAAGTGCGCGAAGCACCTCTGTGCGCCGGGCCGAAACAGTGGCCAGCAAGGCGGGTTGCAGCTCGATCCGGGCACCGTGCGCGATAGCCAGGATTGCGGCCGGATTCAGGTCATCAGTGCTGGTTACCTCCACGATCCGCATTCTATTGGACAGCTACGGCGATTGCTCATCGCCTATTTCCGCCGGTACGAGCGTCTAGCGACGCGCCAACTGGACGTTGTCAAGATCGAACGTGCCGGGCCAATCGTCGTCGGTACTCCCCCGCACCCAGACCTTGATCCGGTCGATCGTTTTGGCGCCCGACCAGCCGCGCAAATCCACCGCCACCCGATTCCAGCCGTTCGCCGGGTCGATGGTCGCGATGCCGTAACCGACGGTGCCATCCGTCGAATAGACCCGGACCTGCGTTTGGAACGTGATCCCGGTCTGGAACTGGCCCGGAGCGGGCGGCGGAATTCGTACCGACAAGACCAGTTGCGATCGGGTGGTCGCGTCGAGCGGTTGCTTGAATCTCGCGTCGGCGCCCTTCCACACCTTGGCATCGGTGGCCACCGGCGACAGGCCGGTGTCGAAATGCACCCGCAGCGCGCCCGTTACGGCCTCGACCGAGCTCGCATTGTCCGCCGCCCGCCAGCCATCTGTACTTCCGTGCTCGAAGTCGGCGATCGTATGCGGATTGCGAACAACGCCGGCAGGGCTCGTCGGGAGCTCGGTTGGCAGCGCCTCGCGGTCTAACTTCGCCGGATCGAAATTCGGGATCACGTCCTTCCAGTCGGTGATCCCGATAATTTTCTTGGCGAAGTCGGTGACCTGCAGCGATTTCGAGGTGTCGATGTATTTGGCGACGTTGTAGACGTATTTCGGATCACCCGGCATATTGCTGCCATTCACCGTCGGCTTGGCCGGATCCCAGCTCCACAGACCGAGCCGCAGCCCACCCTCGAGCGGGTGGTCGACGTGCCGGTGCACGTTGAATGCGTCGATGCCCCCGGCGAAGAGGATCTTGTAGTACGCGTAGGCGTAGCAGGCCGCCTGTAATTGCTGGTCGGCCAGGCTCGCGCTGGGTGTGTTGCAGCCCTGCTCGGACAGAATGATGTGGCGCTGCTTTCCGCCGAACGTCAGTTGTGGCTGCCGCAGGTATTGCGGTAGCACCTGGACATTTTTGAACGTGATCAGTGGGCTGTCCGCGCTGTCGACCGCCTGCGTGTCGTCCCACACGCGCGGATTCGGCAGATCCTGTGGATAGGGGTGATAGGCGACGTTCCACGGGAAGTCGCCCTGGCTCTTCTCGACCGTCGCCAGCTCGTTCAGCAGATCCTTGCCGGCGTACGCCTGCAGCGGTTTGCTGGGATCGGGCGACTCGGCCCACGCGTGTTCCAACGACACGTAGACTCGCGGTTGCTGGTAATACTTGCGGGCGGCCAGCCAAGTGATCCGGAGCGCCCGACCGTAATATTCGGTGAAATCGGCCAACGACTGATCGCCCATCTGTGCCCAGATCCAGGCGGCGTCGACCTCATTGCCCACGACGTAGTCCAGCGCCCGGCCGTATTTCTGGTCGGAGCGGGAATAGCGGCTGGCGAGGAATTCGATCGCCGCGGTGTAGTACGCGATGCCCTGCGCGGTCTTGGTGTTGAACGCATAGACGCTGCCCGCGCCGAGCTGCGCGTCGGGATGGACCAGGATGCTGAACGCCGAATTTGGGTTACTGTCCGGATAGAGGATCAGAATGAAGTTGACCACTATTCCGTCGTCGGACAGCGGCTTGATCTGCTTGTCGAGGGACTCGACCTGGGCTTTATCGAAGTAGTATGTGTTTCCGTTCGAGCTGAAGGAGATGTACGTTCCCGGGTCTCCTGGGACCTTACGCATCAGCGCGTTGAGCGCGACGTTGACGCCGGCATGTTGCACGCCGAGCGCGTCGGCATCGTCGGTCATGTCAACCTGGGAGAGGCCCTTGATCGTGGTGGTCTTGGGATAGGGCGAGGTGTTGGGGGCGGCGAAATCAACGTGGTCGACGTAGTGCGGCGCGCCGAGCACGCTATCGCCGACGACCGCGACGAACTTGTCGTAATAGCGGTCGACCGCGCCGGCCCGGCGGGCAAACTCGACCCGGAAAGTACCGTGTCCGGGCGCCGCGCTCGCCACCGGCGACTGGCCGGAATAGGCCGTCGGATCCTGCGACGGATCCAGCGCATAAATGTTGATCGTGGCCGCCTGCGTTGCCGCTCCGCGGATCACAATATGCGAGGCGCTCGCCGACACGGTCTGGATCTCGCCGCTGGGTGCCGTTGCCTGCGCCGGACCGCCGCTCACCAACGCGCCGAGCAAGAGCAGTATCACCGCACCGAATAGCGTTCGTTTCATCATCACGTACGCCTCCCGTCGGTGCACCCTACCTATTCGGGAGGTCTAAGAAGTGGCCGAATCAGGCGGATGGGCGGTGTCAAGTCTCGGCCGTCCGATCGGAGAGCGTGCCGAAGTCCCGCACGAAAATGTCGCCGCCGCCTCGTCCGCTTAGTCCTGCGGGCCCGGGTGGGCCATATCGGACGGTGGCGGCTCACCGGGAGTGTAGCCCTCGGGCGCCCGGCCGTCGGCCAATGCCGCTGGTGCATCGGCCAACTGGAAGCGATCCCGTACCCGACCCAGGAAATCCGTATCCTTTCGGCGAATGAGTTTCGCCCGGCGGCGGCTGGCATAAACGCAAATCCAGTCGCCGGGATCGAGTACGCCGCGCAACGCACCGTCGACGCTGACGCCGACCTGACCGGAATGTTCGAGGACCTCGACGGCAATTCGGTCCGCGATCGATAAAACGATGCTGCGATTGAATACCATGTGCGGCGCGACCGGCGTAAAGATCAGCGCGTCGAGCTGTGGAGAGACAATCGGCCCGCCCGCGGCGAAACTGTATGCAGTGGAGCCGGTCGAGGTCGACACAATCAATGCGTCCGCGGAATAGGACGCAAATAGCCGGCCGGTGACGTATACCGCGAGGCTGGCCTGGCGATCGCGGGCGATTTTCTCGAATACGACGTCGTTCAACGCGAGTACGTCCAACGGCACGCCCCAGCCGAGCGGCTCGGGCGTTCCGGGTCGCACCTTCGGCGACGGTAGCGCCGGGCCGCGGCCGTAGCGCAGCAGTGGCTTCATATCGGTCGGGATCTCCAGCGGGCGCGATGCACGCATGGTCAGGGTGAGCCGGCCGTCGATCTGGTACTTCCCGGCGTGCACGTGATCCAGCGCATCGGTCAGCTGCTCGACCGTCACCTCGGTCAGGAAGCCGACCCGGCCGACGTCCACGCCGAGCACCGGGACATCGGCGGCCGCGGCGACCCTGGCCCCGCGCAGGAACGTACCGTCGCCGCCGACGGTCACGATCAGATCCGGCTGGCCGGCCCGCAGCGCCTCTTCGGCCGCGTTCAGCCGACCGTTGCCGTCAGTGCTCCACACGTCGATGTCGGCGGTGGGGATCTGATGCTGGGCCGCCCAGTCCCGGACGGTCTGCGCCGCGGCGAGCGCCTCCGGCTTGCCGGCGTGGACCACGAGCCCAATCGAATGGATCATGCCTACAGCTAACCGGAACCTGCGGGAGACACCAAGCGACCAATTCCACCTGAACGGGGCGGCTGCCGTCCCAGGGAAGGAACGGCTGGCGGGGTTCATGATCGGGATGGATTTCGTACGCATAACGGTGACGAAATCCATCCCGATCTTGCTCGAGTAGGCGGGTTACAAGATCGTGAGCGGTTTTGTGTCGGCTTTCGGTATCAAATCCGCTCATGATCTTGATCAACGAGCCCGAGTCGGGGCCCATTTCGACCGATTACCACCGGATTGCCCGTACCGTATCCGCGTGCCGGCACAGATGTAGTGGTCGTCCGGATCGCGACCTTGGGATTTCGCACCATGACCGTATCGTGGCGCGGATGAACTACCGCTGGCCCGAGGAGGAGCGGGACGATGCCTGACTGGCGCCATACCACGTTCGCTGTCGTGGACGTCGAGGGCAACGGCCAGCGCCCGCCGAACCTGGTTGAGCTGGCCGCCGTGCCGATCGACGACGGTGTTATCGGGCCGCCGACGTCCTGGCTCGTGCGACCGCCGCTGCCGATCACCGCAATCGCACGCGGCATCCACGGCATCCCGGACAGCGCCGTCGCGGAGCGGCCCGTCATCGCCGAGCTCGATAACGATATCCGTGCGGCGCTGGATGGGCGGGTAATTGTCGCGCACAATGCGCACGTTGATATTGCCGTGCTAACCCGCGAACTGCCCGGTTGGAAACCCGTCGGTGTCATCGACACACTCGCATTGTCGCGGCAATTGTTGCGCGGCATCGTGCCGTCATTCGGGCTCAGTCAGATTGCCGACAAGCTGGGGCTGGCCACCAACCTGCCCACCGGATTAGTACCGCACCGCGCCGGGTACGACGCCCTCGTCTGCGCCCACCTTTTCGTACAGCTAGCCGAATCCCACAAAGCGGCCATCGAGACCGTACTGGCTGCTCGGCAGAACCGCCTCTTTTGAATGCGGGCGCTACAGCGCACGGGGAGCTAGCTCCCCCACAAAACAGCACCCTGAGCCTATCGCCGGCGCCGCGGCGGGCGGCGAACATATATCTCGTACAGCTGATGCCCAGCGAAAATCGGGCCCACACGAGAGGATCGCTACGATGGCATCGAATACGCTAGACGCACTCCGCACCCTAGAGCAGGCTCGCCTCGACCGGCCCGGCCTGCGCGGCCTGACCCTGGCCTGGGCCGCGATCAACGCCGTGCAATTCGTCGTCTGGGCCGCGATCAGCGTGCTCACCTTGCACCTGGGCTCCCCCTGGTGGCTCTGGTCGTTCGCCATCCCGGGCGCCGCGCTCGCCGGTGCCTGGCGGTTCACCAGCCCCAACCGGCAGCCAATCCGCTCCTAACCCGTAACTCGAGCCAACCGAACGGCGGTTTCGTGGGTAGATAGATGTATGGACGATATGACGATGTCGCGTTCCGGGTCAGATGTGCCCGAACGCGACATTGTCGTCGGTCCGGGCAACCCCAGGAGCCGAGACGACGACCGCGACACCTTCGCAGAATGGGTCCGTCCGCATTGGGAAGGTCTGGCCAAGCTGGCCCGAAAGCTCGCCCCGGCCGGCGATGGGGAAGACGTGCTGCAGGACGCCCTCGCCGCCGCATGGCGCAAACGCCGGCAATTCGACGCACAACGCGGCACGCCCCGCAACTGGCTCCTGGCCATTGTTGCCGACCAGGCCCACAAACGTCGCCGTCGATTAAACCGCCAACCGCTATCGCCGCCCGTCCCGTCCTACGAGGACGACCCGGCCGATGTTGATCTCGAACGGGCGCTGATCGGCCTGACCACAAGGCAGCGCACCGCGGTCGTGCTGCATTACTACCTGGGCCTGCCGATCGCGGACGTCGCCGCCGTCATGTCGTGCACCGACGGCACCGTCAAATCGACGCTGTCGGACGCCCGTTCCCGGTTACGCCGCGAGCTCGGAGAGGATTTCCGATGAACGATCAGGACCTACAGAATCGACTCGCCCGAGCCGGCGAACACTATCGCCGGCACCCGGGCGAGCTGCCCGATCTCGACGCGGTGCTGGACGCCGCCCGGCATGAGCAGCACCGGCACCGGGTCTGGTTTACGACGGCGGCCGCCGCCATCGGTGTCGTCGGCGTCGTAGTTGCGGTGCAGCTGACCGGCCACGACCGGAATCGCCCGTCCACGGCTCAGTCGAGCGTCCAGACGCCGCCGACCAGCATCCAGCACAGCGGGAAAACCCTGACCTACGTGGGCGAGGAAGTCTGGAGCAAACCCGTACTCGACGAATCCAATGCAAACAAAGTCATCGTCTACGCAGACGTAAATGGCGGAACGTCGAAATGGGGAGAATACTGCGGCACCGGCACCACCGCGGTCGCCCGTGTTGTGTCGCAGAATGCGACGGCCGTGCGGATTGCGGTGGCAAAATATGCAGTCGGTATGACGAACAACGGGCCGATCGCCTGCGCGGACACCTTTCGCCTACCCGTGCCGCTGACGGTCACCCTCGCCCAGCCGTTGGGCGATCGTCCGCTCATCGACGCGACCCACGACGTTCCACGAAAGGTCCTAGATCCAAAGACGGTGCTCAAGCCGACCGATGTTCCGACGGGCTATACCGGCGGGCAGGCAACCTGGGCCACGGTGCGAACCGCCATCGCGCAACGCAATTACAACGGCCCCGGAGGCAAAATCACCCTGACTACAGGGTCGGCCGCCCTGAACAGTCCACTGCGCCACATCATCAAGCACACAACCATTCGCGGACACTCAGCCACGGTCTCCTACGAGTTCCGCTTTCCGTACGACATCCAAATCGCCTGGAATGAGGACCGCACGCACGCGGTAACCCTTTATCAAACGAGCGCACATCAGGATGCCAGTCACGCTGCGCTCACCGCCGAGCAGCTGATCAAGATCGCCAACAGCATTCGTTAGCAGGCCCGATCATGATCGGGATGGGTTTCGTCAACGAATTGCGTACAAAACCGATCCCGATCATGAAACGATGCGAGCTACCGATGGCACGGCGCCGTTCGCTGGACGCTCGCCGTGCTGGCCCAAATGTCGGTGATGGGAGTCGCGGTTGCGCTCGCACCCGCGTGGGGAAGGCCGTAGAAATCCTCGATCGTGCGCAGCACGTTGTAGTGGTTTACCGTTTCGGAGTACGTTCCCGGGGTGATTCCCGCGCCCACGAAGATGGTCGGGATCTGGTTGTTCGAGCTGTTGTCATCCTCATCCCAGGTCACGACGAGCAGGCTGTTGTTCGCCTTGGCCCACTGCGCATAGGCGTCGATATTGTTCTGCAGCCACGTATCACCCTCTGCGACCGTGCCATCATGCATGTCGTCCTGCAGGTTCGGAATCACGAACGACACCGTTGGCAACGTCGCGAAGTTGGCCGGGAATTCGGCATACGTCAGATTTGACGCCGCCGGTACGTTCGAGAAATTGATCCACGGGTTGTGCTTGCGCGCATACTCGCCGCTCGTACACCCGGTATATCCGTCCGCCGGCATGCTCTCCGAATAACCGCTGAACGTCTCACCCGCGGCAATCAGCTCTTGGCCGAGATTCGCACCGGAGTATGTGTGCGGGCAGGAGTCGTCGGTCAAGCCCTGGGTCGAGCCGGAGAAAAGCGCCAGATAGTTCGGCTCGCTCGGGTGCGTAATGGCAAAGGAATGATCGAACGACGCGCCCTGCCCGGCCAGCGAGTTCAGATATGGCGCGGAAGAGCTTCCGATCACGTCGGAATAGGAGTGATTTTCCATCATGACCACGACGACGTGATCCGGTCGAGCTGCCGCGGCCGGGGAGGTAACAACTCTTCCGGACGTACCGGCCGCCTTAGATGAGTTGGACGCGGAAGCATCACTCGCCACGCCCAGCACGCACAATGCCGCGCCGAGGATCATTCCGACTATCCGACGTCTCATCACGCAGCCTCCGTAATTCGGTACGAGAACGGTCGGATCTAGGATGAATCAGGCACCCCGCCGCAGTCACCATCGTTACGGTAAAACGCCGGAAAACAAGCCTTGACCGTGGCCCTAACGCGAAACGCCTAGTCCTTGCTGTGTCGATTGCTCTCGCGCCAGTGTGCCATTGCCTCTTCGATATCGTCCGGCGACAGCGCTTTGACGTCCAACGCGCGATGCGGCTCGTCCTCAGCGGCGAATCCGGCCAACAAAACCTCGATGTAGCGGCGCCATAGGTCCGGCCGGACCGCGCCGCCGTACTCACTCATGGACATGCTGATCCACAGCAACATCGGAATGTCGGTTGGTCCGAATTCCGGTCGCATCCGCCCGGTCGCCTTGGCCCGATCGGCCATCTTGGTAGCGAGCGGTTGCAGCCGTTTTCGCGCGGCAGTGCGCTGCGCGGCGGACGTGGTCACCGCGACTACCTGAAACAGCGCCCGGTCCCCCGCCTGCAACTCGCCGAGCCTGAAGAGCGCAGTTCGTAACCCCTCGATCGGGTCATCGCGCTCACTTGCCTCTTGGAACACCTCGGCGACGACGTCGAGCCGGTGTTCGAACAGCGCATTGAGCACGGCCTCCTTGTCAACAAAGTGCCGGTAGACGGTGCCCACCCCGACGCCGGCCCGCCGGGCGAGCTCGTTGAGCGAGATCTCCAGCCCCTGCTCGGCGACCAGCGCATCGGCCGCCGCCAACAGCCGCGCCCGGTTGCGCGCGACGTCCTTGCGGACTACCCGCTCTTGGCTTTCGGTCACGGTGTCCATGATGTCCCTCCGGGTATCGAGTCGGAAGTTGGATCAGCGGCTGGCCGGCCCGGGGTGGGGCAGGCCAGCCGCTGTGGGAAGGGCACCTTTCTTACAGTGCCACGGTCTGTGTTGCCTGCAGCGAAAGCGGAGTCACCTTCGGCCGCAGTACGAGCCCTGCCACCACCGCGCCACCGAGCATGATCACCGCTGACACGCCGAACGCGACGTGGTAGCTGTGCATGGTCGCGAGGGCCACCGTCTCCTTGCCCGGCGTGTGCGAGCCCAGGTAGTTGGTGATCGCGGTGGCCGCGATCGTGTTGAGCAGCGAGGTGCCGATCGAGCCGCCGACCTGCTGGCCGGTATTGACCATCGCCGAGGCCACACCCTCATCGCCGTGCTGCACTCCGGCGGTCGCCGTGCTCATGGCCGAGGCGAACGTGAGCCCCAGGCCGAGCCCGAAGACGATCAACGCGGGCATCACGTCGGCGACGTAGCCACTGGTCAGGTCGAGCCTGGTGAACATCCAGAGGCCGACCGCGGCGATCGCCATGCCCGGTCCGATGATCCAGCGCGGTCCGACCCGGCGGGCGAGCACGTTGGTGCCGATCTGCGCGGTGAAGACGACCGCGGCGGTCATCGGCAGGAACGCCAGCCCCGACTTGACCGCGCTGAACCCGAGCGTCTGCTGCAGGTAGTAGGTCAGGAACAGGAACACACCGAACATCGCGACGCCCACCACGAAGATCGCCAGGTACGAACCGCCGCGGTTGCGGTCAAGCACGACCCGTAGCGGCAGTAGTGGATGCGCGGCGCGCAGCTGGCTCAGCACGAACCCGACCAGCAGTACCGCCCCGCCGATGAGGAAGCCGATCGTCAGCGGCGCCGACCAACCGGCGGTCTCGGCGTGCGAGAAGCCGTACACCAGGCCGAACAGGCCGGCCGACACCAGCAGTACACCGGGAACATCGAGCGGCTTCCGGTTTTCAGAGATCCGGTGATGCAGCAGCATGCTGCCACCTACGAAGGCCACCGCGGCGAAGACCAGGTTGACGTACATGCACCAGCGCCACGACAGGTACTCAGTGAGAAGGCCGCCGAGCAGCAGCCCGATTGCCGCGCCGCTGCCGACGATGGCGCTGTAGATGCCGAACGCCTTCGATCGCTCGCGTGGATTGGTAAACGTCGTGGTGAGCAGCGACAGCGCGGCCGGGGCGAGGATCGCGCCGAATGCGCCCTGGATGGCCCGGGCCGTGACCAGCATCCCGAAGCTGGTGGCGGCCCCGCCGAGCGCGGATGCCAGCGCGAAACCGGCCAGCCCGATGAGGAAGATCCGCTTGACCCCGAACATGTCACCGAGCCGCCCGCCCAACAGCAGGAGGCTGCCGAAGCTCAGCGCATACGCGGTGATGATCCATTGCCGGTCGCCGTTGCTGAAGCCCAGCGCGGTCTGCGCCGACGGCAGCGCAATGTTCACGACCGTCGTGTCCAACACGACCATCAGCTGTGCAATGCCGAGCACCACGAGGATCCACCACCGGCGCTCGTGCTGGCGATCGCCGCCCGTGGTGAGTGGATCGCTCCGTTCGGCTGTCACGTTTGTGCTCATCGGTGCCCCCAGAGGCTCAAGTGGATACTTGCTATCCGTTTCATGAATGACTGTAGCAACGGATACGGATAAGGTCTATCCGTTTCGGTGTGGCGTGCGCGACAGCGGCTCCGCGGATATCGGTACGGCGGGCAGGGCCTTCGTGGCACCATCGAAGAAAGGGAGGCGCGATGGCCAAGGACGCTGAGGACGCGGCGTCCCGAGACCTTGACCGCGACACCGAGGGTCAGGTCGGGCGACCCATCACGCTGACCGGACCCGGCCCCGGATCGGGCACCTTACGGATCAACCACCGCTGGGACATCCTGCCCCCGGAGCGCACCGGCGCGCCGCGGTCGTTATTGCGCAAGCTGTTTCCGCCGATGCAGATCGAGGTCGATGCGCACGTCTTCCAGCCCATGATCGACCTGGATTTAGGGTGCTTTTATGAGCTGACAAACGGCGATCGCGGCATGGTCCAGGTGAAGGGCAATCGGCGCGGCGACTTCAATCGCCCGCCGTACATCAGCCATGGCACGGACGACAAATACGGGTCGGCGGCCGGCGAGAATCTCTTTATCAATCTCGACTATGCGAATCGGATCCAGCGGATTCTGGTTTACGTGTACCGCTATCCGCTTGTTACCGGTACGTCGGCCCCGCTCAGCCCCGCCCGCGGAACGGTCACGTTTTACGGCACGGTCGGCGATCCGGTCGAGGTCGAGCTGCGATTCATCTCGCCGAGCACCCACACCTGCGGGGTCGCGCTGATCGCCCACGGATCCGACGGTCGACTGCTGGCCCGCCGGGAGCTGCGGTACGTCAGCGGTTACCAGGACGAGCTCAATGCGCTGTATGGCTGGGAGCTTTAGATCCGCCGTTAGAGCGACGCCTCGTACCAACGCGCGGCAGTCGGACCCGCTCCATAGGGCGCTCCAAGCGTCGATCCGGCACGACTCTGCGCTCTCACACCGCGTCACGACCGCGGGAACCCGTGACGGTCGCTCAGACCGTATCGGCGCGGCCCGGGTGGGGCGGGTCGACGAACTCATCCAGCATCGCCTGCAGCCCGCCGGCATCGCCGCTCAATGATGCTGCGCTGGCCGCGATGTTCTGTTCGGGATCCATGCGTATCCAGTCGATGTGATGCCCGGCGTCGTGGCTGAGCTGAGACACGAACGCCCTCTGACACCGCCCATTGCCTTCCCTGAATGGATGCAATGCGTTGATGTCCGCGAGCAATTCGCAGCACTCCGCTCTCAGGATCTACATACGGATCCACATCCCGATCGGCACTCACCTGCCGTAACGGCCCAAAACCCGGGCCCGCAGCTCGTCCGTCGACAACGTGCCGGCCGCCACCGCGACGAACAGCTGCATGTCGTCAGCGCTCGGCTTCAAACCCTCAGCCCGCACCGACGCCAACGCGGCCGCGACCGCATGCTGACGCTCGCTCGCTTCGGCCAACGCCTCGTACTGCTCTACCGACATCACAACCGCCTCCGCCCTGCGATGCGCTCCGACAAACACGACGTTCGACGTCCCTCTAACCCGCTGCAGCGTGGCGGCAAGCCCGGCTCGGAACTCCCGAAACGACAACACCTCAGGCAACGCCATCCCCGTAGCGTACACAAATGCGTACACGCGACGCAGCCCTGTTTACAGCGGCGCCTCGTACCAGTGTGTGGCGACAGCGCCGTCGTGGGCGCGAAGCTGCAGCCGATGCGGTGCGCTCAGAAAGACGATATCCGCCTGGAACTCGTCGGCCGCGGTCCAACCGGCGGTTATCGCAACGGGCGGCAGCAACCCTTGGATACCGGGGAGCTCGCCCTCGGTCCATGCTCCCGGGCGTATCTCAAAGGTGTGGTCCGCGCCGCCGATAATGAGCACGAGCCGACCGCTTGGCTCGACCCGAATGGCGGTGAGCTTGTCCAGATGCTCCGGTGCGTCGCCACTCAGTGAAAAGGTCACCGCGTTGTCCGGCGATTCGGCCCGCGCATCGATGGTTGCGGTCGAGAGGTGCTGTAGGCGCTGGGCAATTCGTTGGTCGCCGTCCGGGTCGGCCGTTGCCTCGGCAGCCAACGCCGGCAGCAGGTGCTCCCAGAAGAGATCAATCTCCGCCTGCATATTGCTGCACTGAGCGGTGCAGGCAATAACGGCATCGACGTCGGGCAGGATCACGCAAAACTGCCCGTATGCGCCGTCGCCGCGATAGGCGCCGTGCTGGCCCATCCAGAACTGGAAACCGTAACCCTGCTGCCAGTCGGGATTGTCGGAGGTCGCCGCGTTGTCAACGTGCTTGGTCCGCGCCTCCTCGACGTACGCCGCCGGCACGAGTTGTTGGCCGTTCCACTGGCCGTTCTGCAGGTAGAGCTGGCCGAGCTTGGCGATGGTTTCCGTCGTCACGTGCAGGCCGGAGAATCCCTGGTCGATGCCCTCATCGCTTTGCATCCAATACGTCTGATCGATGCCGAGTGGGTCGAAAAGGCGCGGCCGCAAATAGTCGACAAGGCGCTGTCCGGTGAGCTTTGTGATGATGGCCGACAGGGTGTACGTACAGCCCTGGTTGTAGCAAAAGAGCGTTCCCGGCTCTTGGTCCGGCGGTATGGACAGAAAGGTGCGGACCATGTCCGGGCCGCCGGCGAACAGCGCGGGTGCAGTTTCTTTGGCATGCCCGCTGGCCATCGCGAGCAGGTGCCGCACCTTCATATCGGCTACGTACGGCGGAATTTCGTCCGGCAGTTTATCCGGGAAGAACGAGATGATCGTGTCGTCGAGCGACAGCAGCCCTTCGCCCGCGGCGATTCCGATCGCGGACGACGTGAAACTCTTCGAGAGCGAATACAACAGGTGGACCCGATCGGCGGCGTAAGGCGTCCACCAACCCTCGGCGACCACCTGCCCGTGGCGCAGCACCATCAGGCTGTGCAGGTCGATGCCGTTCTCGGCGACGGCGTCAAGGAGCCGGTCGATCGCGGCCGGGTCGACGCCCTGCTCTGACGGCGTGCTGCGCGCAAGTCTCACTGCTCTCCTCCAGGCTCGAGCTACGTCGACGGTAACGCAGCCCAAGCTGGAGGGAAGGCCGGCGCCGTTACCGGCCTACCCGTACCTGACCTACGCGGCGCTGCGCAGGGGCGCAAGCGCGTCGCTCCAGGCGACGACCTCGTCGATGAGCGTGTTGAGGCTCTGGACGTGGCGCTCGCTGGGGATGAATTTGCTGTAGTCGAGGAAGTCGGTCAGCAGCGACAGCGCCACCTGCGCGCGGACATCCGCCATCTTCAGCTCACCTGCGACCAGCCGGAGGTGCTCTGCCGCGCGGGCGCCACCGACCGAGCCGTAGGAGACGAAGCCGACCGATTTGTTGTTCCATTCGGCAAAGAGATAGTCGATCGCGTTCTTCAGGACGCCCGATGTGCCGTGGTTGTACTCCGGCGTGACAAAGATGAAGCCGTCGAACGAGCGGATCTTTGCCGCCCACGCCTTGGTGTGCTCGTTTTGGTACTGGCCGAGCGACGGGGGCAACGGCTCATCGAGATGGGGCAACGGGTAGTCGATGAGATCCACCAACTCGAATTCGGCGTCCGTCCGCTTGGACGCGACTTCGGATACCCACTGCGCCACCTGCGCACCGTTGCGCCCGGGGCGGGTACTGCCGAGGATGATGCCGATCTTGGCCATTACATGCTCCCTATTCAACGTATGACTTTAATGTTCAAGTCGAACCGTAGACCGCGACGACTTGAACAGTCAAGTCATGTGTAAGATGGAACACGTGTCTGATGCAGGGCGTGACCGGACCAGGTGGCTGACGGCCGACGAGGAGGCCGCGTGGCGCGCGCTCTCGGGGGCCATGGACAGGCTGCGGTGGGCGCTCGAGTGCCAGCTACAACGAGACGCCGGGCTCAGCTTCATCGAGTACTACGCGTTGGCGATGTTGTCGGAGCGGCCCGAGCACACGATGCGGATGAGTGAGCTCGCGGCGCTCACCAATGCCTCGCTCTCCCGGCTGTCGCACCTCGTGAAGCGACTGGAAAACCGGGGGCTGGTCCGGCGCGAGCCCGACCCGACCGACGGGCGGTTCACCAACGCGATCATGACGCCGAAGGGGTATGCGAAGCTCGTCGACAGCGCGCCCGACCACGTACATTCCGTCCGCGCGCTTGTCATCGACGAGTTCGACCCGGACGAGATCGCGCAGCTCCGCTCCCTCGCCGCCCGTATTGTTGCCAGACTCGACAACCCGCCAGCGGCGGATTAATCATATCCAGGACACACCGGCGGCCCGAACACGTGCTGTCCGGGCCGCCGATTCCCCCTGTGTTATGGACAGTTGTGAATATTGCTCCTCGCCGATAGGACCACCACATCGGCGATCCCGGGGACACTGACGTGGATGGCGTTGACGAACATCCCGGCCGACGAGCCAGGGACGCTGCCCTGCTCATTCAGGGTGATCGTCGCGAGGCCGAGCCGGATGACGGTGTTGGGCGCTACCGTCGCCGTGCTGCGCAGGATTCCGCCGATGGTCAGCGACCCGATGCTCACGCCGCCCGCCGCGCTTGCGGTCGGGCCATCGACATGGCAGACGCTCTCCGACGCGGCCTGCACCGTTGTGGCGCGGATAACGGGAAGTCCGGCAATACCGATCGTGACGCTTCCTGCCTTGCTCTGGCCGGTGGATTTCCCTCCCCCGGTCGTGACGCTCGCATTCAGTGACGAGATCGAAACGAGCGGGTTGGACACCGACGCCGAGCTCTTGAGCGTGGTCGATTTCGACGCTGTCGAGACCTCGCCAGTGTCGGTGGCCACGACCGGCGGCAGCACCGCTATTTTGGTGGAAAGCCCATATGACCGGCCAGAGTAATTGAGTAACACGGCGCTCGCAGATGCATTCGACGGGAGGAAGGATTCGTCTCCGGCGAAGGCAACCTGCACACCAACGGTGCTCGCATTAGCCGGCTGCGCCACATTCGCGATGGTGCATTCGGCATTTCCGTTGCCATCTGCGGTCCCGGTGCAGACCTGCGCCGACGAGCCGCTCCCCAACGTGAAATTGACCGCCCTGTGCTCCAGCGGGACAGCGCCGTCCTGCTGGGTGAGCGTGGCCCGGAACGTAGCGGGATAATCATTGGCGATGTTGATCGGCCCCGCATAACGGAGCACAGTCTGCCCCTTGGCGACATCGATCGTCGCGCTTCCAGTCGCCGGAAGATAGAAGTCGTCACCGGCGAACGCCGCCTGCACACTGGTCGGCCCGGCCGGCTGCAATACCCGTGGCAGCGTGCACTGCACATCACCGTCGATCCCGGAAATCGCATCGCACGTCTGCGCCGATGCGCCGCTACCCAAGGTCAGGTCGACCTTCCGATCGCGGATCGGCGACCCATTGTCCTCGCTCAGCACGAATTTGAGCGTGGTCGCTGAACCATTGATAGCGCTGGACGCGCCGCTGTATTGGAGCGACGTCGCCCGCTTGTTAATGGTGTACGAAGTGGTCGCGGTCTGCGGCTCGTAGGCATCGCTGCCCGCGTACGAAGCGGTCACCGTATACGTTCCCGGCGGATCGCTCAACTGCATCTTGCAGTCGATGTGCCCGGTCCTGTCGGTGGTCCCGGCGCACTGCCGCGATCCAAAAGTCATCCTCACCGGCACACCCGCGATCGGCGCGCCGCTTGGGTCCACCGTCAAGTTGGCTCCGAGGAACACCTTCTCGTGGTAGGTGTCGCTGGTGCCCCCGGAGTATACGAGGTTGGTCTTGATCTTGCAGGAACTGAGCGTGATAACGCCGTTAGAGGCCGGAGTGCGCTCGATCGAATTGACCCCAACATAGGTATTCCGCGCTGCGTCGACGAACTCCGTGCCGGCGGTGAGCGCCCCGGCCGAATCAACCCAGTACGAGTACCCGTCCTGACCCCGCATGTGCACGAGGAATGTGTCGTCAGGTATTCCGCTGTCCCAGCCGGACTTCGAGCGCAGCTCGATGGAGTAGTAGTCGCTGGTGGTGGACGTCAAGGTTTTGTTGATCGGTACGGCCGCCGGGATCCGCGCCTCGAGCGGGCCTGCCGCCTCGGGATGGTTGAGCGCCGCCATCTGGACGGTTTGCTGCGTGCATCCGCTCGGGTTGAAGGTGAGCACCCGGCCGGCCGGCAGCCAGCCCGCGTTTGCAAGTTGGACCGCGTTCAGACCAGGCCCCGCGGCTCCCTGATACGAATACGCAGAGGTCCCATAACACCCGGCACAACTCATCACGTCGTAACTGTCGCCATAGTCGGCTTGAGTCGGGTTATCCGAGACAGTGCGGGAGTGCACAAGCCCGAACGTGTGTCCCGTCTCGTGCTGGCTGATATTGAGATCCGAATCGATCGTGGCGGTCATAAACCCGAGGTTGGGGTAGGTCGTTCCGCCAATCGTCGTTGGCCCTTCCCCACCGAAAACCGGCCCCTGCAGGTTGCGAAAATTGGTAATGACAACCACGCCGGAGAATTTGTTGAAGTCGATGTCAGGCAACGCCTTCGAGGCACAGACGTCGATCTGGCTGCCTCGGTCCAGCGCGTTGTACTCTGCGCCGGTCTTGTCCGCCGTGTACCAGCCTTTCACCACAGTGCCCGTCAAGTCGAGATTGCCGTACGAAACGTCCTTCCAGAAATCGAATACACCCTTTTTCCCGGCACCTGCCTCGGAAAACATATCCTGGTAGTAGGCGACATCATGAGGTTCGTCCGGCAGATCCTTGAACTTGCACAACACCACAGCCAACGGCTGCTTGCCCGACACCACCTGAGCATGAGCCGAGGTAACCCCGGCCATGACGGCCGAAAATAGCGCCGCGGTAAGCAACCAGCTTCCATAGATCGTTAGGCGGCGGCCAACATCTATCCGCCTCCGCCGCAGTGCACAGCAATCGCGTTTCATCACTAATCTGCCCCCGTATCGTATTAATCGTTGGTCATGCGTGCTCGCCGCATTCACGGCGACGCAGTGAACCAGTCTCGGTGGCGACGCGCGGTGGTTGACGAAATCTGACAGAACTGGCCGGCGTGTGCCAGCACCCCGGGAGGGTCGTCCTAGCCACCTTGTCATCGCGACCGGAACGCGCGCCAATAGATGGCGTGAACGGAGTCCACGCCACATCGCGCTCCGCGGCGCCATGACGTTCCTCGCCGCGTGGCTGCGACTGGAGTTGCCCCGGAGGTGGCGACAGCTCGCCGTACTCGCGTTGCTGATCGCGATGGCGAGTGGCACCGTGCTGGCCGCAGTCGCCGGCGCCCGCCGCGGCGCGACCGTCGTGCAGCGGCTGCACGAGCACACCCTGCCCGCCACGTCCGCGATCTACCCCAACTCACGGAACTTCGACTGGGACAAGATCCGCGCCCTCCCCGAGGTCGAGACACTCAGCACCTTTGTCATCGACTACGCATATTCCTACGAGGGCTACTCGCCGGACGTCGGCGGCGATTCCGTGCCGGCTGACGCGAATTGGATGCGAACGATCGAGAAACCGGTCGTGTTCGCGGGCCGGGTATTCGACCCGAGCCGCGCCGACGAAGTGGTCGTCACGCCGGCCTTCGCCGCCCAACATCACAAGCACGTCGGGGACACCGTGGTCCTCGATCTCGCTTCGCCAAAGGAGCTTGCCGATCAGGCTGCGCACGGGCGCGGCGGCGCGTTCACCGGGCCGCACCTGCGCATGCACATTGTCGGAGTCGTCTCCTCACCATGGCTCTCCGACGAACCGGGCTCGAGCGGGATCATCCAGATGTCACCCGGCGTCGTTGCGCACTACCCGGACAACACTATTGGCCCCAGCGGCACAAAGAATCTCTGGAACTACGTCAGCGCGATCGTGCGCCTCCGCGGCGGTGAAGCAACATTGCCACAGTTTCGCCGTGACGCTGCCCGGGTCACCGGCCGGACCGACCTCGAAATACAGAACCTTCCCGAGCAGTGGCGGCCGGCGCAGCGCGCGGGCGTATTCGAGGCGCGCTGGCTGCTGGCGTTCGGTATCGCCCACCCATTTCGAGCGGAACTCGCCCATCTCCATGACCGGCAGGGCGCATTCGCTCGCGAAACAATCGATCAAAAATGATTTGCCGACGCCTACCCGGCCTGGGACGAGCACGCCGCGTTCGATGACATCGGTCTTGCCGTTCAACAGCGGGTTCAGCTTTTCCAGGTATTGACGCTTTACCGAGTCCAGATCCTTGTTCTCCAGACTTAATTGCAGACTGCTCTCGGAGGCGGCGTTGCGGAGATCCACGGTCTTGCCAGCCAGCCGGGATACGTTCTCGTTGAGCTTGGTTTGCTGTTCTGCCACGCCCAACCAAACCTCGGACTGGCTCATGCCATAGCGAGCAGCCAATTTTTCTTTGCGCGAACTTAACGCCTTGGTATTGGCAGAAAAAGCAGCGGGATTTTCGTCCCCGCGTCGAGTCCAACGACCATGCTCGACACAAAAGGTGTTGAAGGGCACTCG
>Ga0137412_10000434_pt1 | contig 29125 bp, 27 predicted proteins | sample CZODoug2_1_16fun_FD_122160 | JGI IMG/M metagenome (GOLD analysis project Ga0137412, IMG submission 122160) | Vadose zone soil fungal communities from Angelo Coast Range Reserve, California, USA - CZODoug2_1_16fungal (Hybrid Assembly) | ecosystem: Environmental > Terrestrial > Soil > Vadose zone...
GGAGTAAGCGGCACTGCCCTTGTCAGACCACCTTCGTAGGGGATCGAGAGCAGCTTTTGCAAAGCGGTTATTGCCTGGTCGGTGTCGCCAGTTAGCGCCGCCGTTCTGGCGTAGATTTCCAACTCGGCAGGGCCGCTTAGTGCGTCCTTCTCGATTGGGACCAGTTCCATCGATCGGCGAGAATAGGAGAGCGCGGCATTCTTATCGCCCAGGCAAGCAGAGGTGAGCGCGAGATAGTCGAGAAGAAAATTACTGTCCGGCTCTGCCTTTGCGGTCGCTTCTAGTTTGCTGACTACTTCCTGCCATGTCTGGCGGGCGGCGGCGTGATCGCCGGACTGTTCCTGGGCCCAGCCGAGCCAGAAACGCGTCTGATCGACGTCCAGATTAGGACCGTGCTCGCCCAGGACTTGCTTGAGTTGCGGGATGATTTCCGCCGGGTGGCGCTCGAAGATAGCCTGAGAGGTATGGGTCACGATGTCATTAGATCCCCATGACTTCACATCCTGGCCGGAAAGGAGCTGCGCGGCGCGCGGCAGGTCGCCCTCAGCCTGTGCTATATCTGCCTTCTCGCGCACCGACGCTTTGTTGTCTGGACTTATGTTAAGCACTTCGTCGATCTTGCGTATGGCGTCGGGAAAGCGCCGCACGGCGGACAAAAGAAGTCCATGTTGTGTGAGCACCAGGGCGTTTCTCGGATCGAGCTGTTCGGCCTCGTTGAAATAAGCCTCGCTCTGCTGCCATTGGCCGCGCCTGCGACAAACGAAGGCTAGCGACTGCGGGACCAAGCTGTTGTTAGGCAGAAGTCGGCGGGCCTGTTCGAAATAGCTGGTTGCGACATCGTATTCCTTCAGGCAGGAGTAGTGGTAATAACCTTTGGCAAAGAGGCCTTCCCCAAGGTTGGGCCGAAGGGTTAGCGCCCGCTCGGCGGCCTGACGCGCTTCCTCGCGAGTCGCCTCGGTCGGCGGCAGGTTCAGCGTCCGATAACCATTCGAATCGACGTAGGAAAGCAGCGCCCAGGCAAGGGCAAAGTTCGGATCGAGCGCGACGGCTTCTTTCAGATATTTCCGAGCGTCCGTCGCCATCACCGCGGGCTTGTTCGTATAGGCCAGACCGCGAAGATAGGCATCGTAGGCTCCATCGTTATCGGTTGGCTTTGCGGCTACGACCCGAGCTTCCTGTCCGGTCAGTTTCGCTTGCAGTTGATCCGCGATCGAATTGGACACCTCGCTTTCGACGGAGAAGATATCGCTCAGCTTGCGATCAAACGTCTCCGCCCAAAGATGCGAATCGTTAGCCGCGTTAATCAATTGCACATTGACGCGGACCGCTTCGCCACTCTTCTGCACGCTTCCTTCCACGATATGTGCGACTCGGAGCTGCTGGCCAATATCCGATAAGTTCTCCGGCGCGCTTTTGTAATGCTCAGTGGAAGTGCGTGAGATCACCTTCAGATCAGCAATCTTGGATAAGCGCGTCAGAATCTCGTCCTGGATGCCGTCGGCAAAGTAGGCGTTCGATTTATCATCGCTGAGATTTTCAAATGGCAGAACGGCGATCGATTTTTCTGGAATCGCTGATCCTGCCGTTGGCAACGGCCGCTTATGACGCAGCATGACGAAGCCAATCGCACCCGCGGCGACGAGCAGGGCCGCCACGACCAAAACCTTTCGCCGTCGAACTGCCCGTTCCCTTGCTGCGGAAGTAACACGAGCAGCCTTCACTTTCTCCGGCATGGCCGCATTCCCGAGTTCTTCTGTGTAGAGATTCACGATCGAAAGCCGAATGCCGTGTTTCACCTCAGTTTCGCCGAGGTCATGGAGGTGCGGGCGCCAGTGAGGATAATGCTCGAGATCCTGGGCGACGCGTTTGGAAACCAGAATATGTCCCGCATCGCCGCAATCCATCACTCGTTGCGCCATGTTAATGCCGGCGCCAGCCACGTTCGCTTTGCCGTTTAAGTCGATGACGCCGCTGACTGGGCCGCTGTGCACACCCATACGCAGACGAAGTTCCGGATGGTCCTTCAACGCCCGGCTGATCTCCAGAGCACAGTCAACCGGCGCTTCGGGACTATGGTAGAAGACCAGGGCCATGCCGTCGCCGGTTGGGATCTTAATTAGCCGGCCGGTCGTTTCAGCGGCTTGGAATTCATCCGTAGCCCGGACGATGTCGTTTAACCGCTCGATTAAGGCGCGCTGCTCATCAACTGCCAGTTTGGAATAACCAACGATATCGATGAACAAAACATGGGCGATCTCCAACTGTATCTCTTTTTTGATTTCGGTGGACATCTTGTGGGGCGCCTTAAGACTACATGAATTTCATAATCGCGCTTCAGTGCGGGCTACGGCGCAAACGGCGTTACTACAGCGTGGTACCCGCCCGTAACGTTCGAACGGGAGGACGCACAGGAACCAGAGGCATGTGAACTCCGTTCGCTTATTTGGAATTGTCGTTTCCCCTACGTTCTCAGTCCGTGATTTCGCGAACTAGTGCAAGGCGTTGAGCATCGGCTCGCTGGAGATCCGGATCAGCCCGGCAAAAGGCTGATCCAACTCCAGGATCAGAAAAATAGCGCCGGAGACAGCCAAAGCGGAAACCATCAAAGCGAACATGACAGTAGGATTGGGCGGCGCGAGAACGCTGAAGCCCAGGAAAATGACGACGAGCCAGGAGACAAGGATGATCAGCATCGGCTCCGAAATGGAGGCAACCGACTGGGCTACCAGCAGCGACCGAAGCTGAGCGAAGTCTGTAGCGAGTGTCGTAGCTTGGTTTTTGAGCTTGCGCTGCGTGTCATCATGTGGTGAGAGACCCTCAATGGCACTATAGACTGCATTGCCTGCTCGCGTGTCGGGAGCCAAGTGCGCCGGCACGCCTGCTTCTTCGGGCCACATTTGCCTCACCGCTTCCTCGACCGCCTCGTGAATGCCTGCACGAGCCTCCGCAGCTTCCGATCCGTAGAGGCCCAACACGCGGTCGAGGAATGCCACCTTCGCGGCCATCTGGATCACTTCGCTTCGTTTGGTGTCGTAAGCGCCCTTGGCTGAGCTTACCAGCAATCCCAGGACCAGAGCGGTCATGGTCGCCACTAAACCCATGGCCAGCTTGATCGTGTCCCTGGAGTCGGCGGTCAAATGATCTTCGGGAAGGAGCCGACGAAGAGCCCTTCCGAGCAATATGGCTCCTACCAAGCATCCGAATACAATGAGAGCGGCAAGGGTGGTATTCATTGTGAGCTCCTTGTCACTTGGTTTCTTCTTTTCTTTTCGCAGCCGTTGCGGACATTCTGGGAGAGGGTGACGAAGTGATGGTGGGACCGGTAGCCTCAAGTTTCTTAACAAAGAAGGCCTTGATGTTTTTGAATTCTGATGCGCGAGAGCTGTCTGGAAGAACTTTGGCGCCCGAAGCATCTACGGCTATCGTTCGGCGAAGGGTTCCTGATCTGTCCGTAAGCCAGGCAGTGCCCACGGAATAGATTTTCATCTTGTCTGCTATTGTTTTGAGCGCAGAAAGCACGATGCCTTCTTGTTTTGGGTTGGTGCTGACAGCAAATGCGAGACTAATACCGTCCGAAGTGCGATACGACTTTAATTTCACTGGAAGACGATCACTGCCAACGCCGAGTATGGCCGCTAACTCTGGGGCTATCGATTCTACAGCGCCTTGAGAAAGCGCCCATTCTTCCACTTTGGAAAGTTCGGCCTGATCAGAATAACGAGGAGTTGGAGCAAGACTCTGAGCTAACAAGGCGATCGGAATGAGCGCCAAGGCCGCAACGGAGGACCTGGCTAAGTTCTTCTTCGTAGACAAGGTGTGGTTGCTGAGTGGGCCACTCATTACTCGCTTACCCCGGTTGTTCCGATAGCTTTCTTCCATCAGGAGTTACTCATTTGGTTACTATCTATTGCCTCATTCTGGGGACCGCGTCGCAGGCAGGCGACACACCAAACGGCCATCGCCGCGTGGAGAACCACTGCCGGCCACAACGCAACTCCGCGGAACCCCAAGCCGATGCCTGCGAAAGCGAGGACAGCGGTGGCGACAATATTATACATCAGCATCGCAACGACCAATCCTCTCGCTGTGCGGCTTTGTCTGTCGTCGCGCGCCAGCCAGCAGGCGACACCGAGCGCGAGCAACGCGGCTCCCGCGACGCGACCGAGGGGTATGCTCGCGCCGGAAATTTCGGTACCGAGCAGCAGCCGAACGATAATAGCGGGCACGGCGATTAAAGCCAATCCCGTGGCCGCTTCGATGATGGCAGTCAGTGTGAGAAAGCGTTTCATCATGTTTAGAGCGAAAGGTAGGTGGCCACTTCTCACCGCCTGCCTCCCGGATTGGCTATGGATGAAGGGTTAGTCGTTAGCTTTAGCGTATGCTTCCTCAACAGCCTTCTTATCCGCCGCCGACAACTGCGATGGGCCGAGCTTGAAGGTCAGCTTGTCGATTGTCCCGGCGAAGCGAAACGGCAATGTGTAGCTATCGTCCACTCCTGTACGGGTATCCACGCCGATGTCGAAGGTCTCGTCAATGGTCATCATCAGCGGGACCGTGTGCTTGATCGTCTTCTTGGCCAACTCCTTGCCATCCACCGACAGGACGCCGGTGCCACCCTTGGCAGGGCCGGGGCCGTCGTATTTAAAGTCGAACGCGAGGGTGTGCTTGCCCGGCGCGAGCGCCTTACCTAACACGTCGCGCGCTAATCCCAATCCGCCCTCCCAGCGGAATCGTTCCATATCGAGGAAGTTGTAGCAGAAGACCGGCTTGCCCTTGAGCAGATAGAGACCGTAGCCGCCGAAACGGCCGCCCAGCGTAACGATCATTCCCTCCGCACCGCCTTTGGGGACGGTAATTTCGGCCGTGATGGTGAAGTCCTTGTCCAAAATGTCGGGAGCGTTGCCGAGGGGTATGCCGGAATTCTCACCTGTGTAAGTGAAAACCGTTTTCCCAGCGATCGCGCTCGGTCGCGGCGTCTGGAGGCGTACGAAGGCCGTGTTATCCAAGGGCAAGACCTGGTATTTCGCTGCTTCGGTCAGGAACAACGCTTGCAGCTCCTTGAGCTTGTCGGGATTCTTGGCGGCCAGGTCGTTGTACTGCGAGTAATCTTCGGTGATGTGGTACAGTTCCCACTTGTAGCCGTTGACGACGTCGGGCAGCTTGCCCGTTGCCAAATCCCACGGAGGGGCGAAAGGTGTCGTGTTGGCCATCCATCCATCGTGGTAAATCCCACGGTTGCCGGCCATCTCGAAATACTGCGTGTCATGCTTCGTCGGCGCATTGGCATTCGCCTGATCAAACGTGTAGGCCATGCTCACGCCTTCGATAGGCCTTTGCTTGATACCATTGACCATGTCCGGGGCTTGGATGCCCGTGACTTCAAGGATCGTCGGCACGATATCTATCACGTGGTGGAACTGGGAGCGGATGGCACCGGCACCCTTGATGTGGCCGGGCCACGAAATGGCCAGGCCCTGCCGGGTCCCGCCGAAATGCGACGCCACCTGCTTGGTCCACTTGAACGGTGTATCAAACGCCCACGACCATCCCACCGCCATGTGCGGATAGGTTTTGTCCGTGCCCCAGTTTTCATAATGCAACATCTGAAGAGCTTCAGGGGCTTTGAGAATGCCATTGTAAGCGGTGAGCTGATTAAACGCCCCATAAAGGGTGCCTTCCGGGCTGGTGCCGTTGTCGCCGCATATATAGATGATCAGCGTGTTATCGAGCTTGCCCATGTTCTCAACCTCCTGGATGACGCGGCCAATCTCATTGTCCGTATAAGCGGCGTAGCCAGCAAAGACTTCCGCCTGGCGCTCGAAGAGTTTTTTTTCCAACAAGGAGAGCGAGTCCCACTTCGGAATCTCTGCTGGCCAAGGGGTGAGTTGGGCATCCGCCGGGATCACGCCGAGCCGCTTCTGGTTGGCGAAAATCTCGTCACGTAACTTTTCATATCCCATCTCGAACTTGCCTTTGAACTTCGCAACCCATTCCGGCTTCGGCTGATGCGGCGAGTGGGTGCCGCCGGGCACGTAATATAGGAAGAACGGTTTGTCGGGTGCGGATGCATTCAGATCGCGCATGTGCTTGATGGCCTCGTCGGCCAAATCGGTGGTGAGGTTGTAACCGGGCTTGCCGACAAACGGGAAGATCTGGGTATGATCGCGGAACAGATAGGGCGTCCACTGGTCGGTCTCGCCGCCCATGAAGCCATAGAAATATTCGAAGCCCATCCCCGACGGCCATTGGTCGTAGGGTCCGGCGACGCTGTATTGATAAGTGGGCGTGTTGTGATTCTTGCCAAACCACGATGTAGAGTAACCGTTATCCTTGAGGATCGAGCCGATGCTGGCATTCTCGAGGCCGATGATCGAGTCGTAGCCCGGATAACCAGTGGACAATTCGCCGATCACACCTGAGCCCACGGAGTGATGGTTGCGGCCGGTGATCAGGGCGGCACGCGTGGGAGAGCAAAGCGCGGTGGAGTGAAACTGGGTGTAACGTAATCCCGCCTTGGCAACGCGGTCTAGCGCCGGTGTCGGGATGACGCCGCCGAAAGTACCCGAAACGCCGTAGCCCTGGTCATCGGTCATGATGAGTAGGATGTTCGGCGCGCCCTTGGGCGGGACGACGCGTGGTGGCCAGTACGGCTTGGATTCGGTGGCAGCTTCCTTTATCACGCCGCCGAAGGGCAGCGGTGGTGGCGGGATTTGTTTTCCGTCAATCGTCACGGTGGCGTCGGGCGAACCGGGTGTGCCGTTGATCTGCTGGGTCCAAGCGGAAGGCGCAACCGTCATGACGGCGGCAGCGAGCATCCCGCCAAGAAGGATCTGTCTTGCTGATTTCATAGGGTTAATCTGGTTTGTTGTTGCTCAGCTAACTCATCTGAGTAAGCGCAATTTTGCCGCGCCGCGGGCGATCTGCCTATAGGACTTTAGGGCTATTACTGATTCGGCTTGACTTGTTCCGAGTCATGGGCACCATGGCGCGACGAAATCAGGAGAAACGAAAATATGAAAAACCGAATCTATCTTTTAACCGCCGCTCTGTGCTCCGCCACATTTCTATTGCTGGCATCAACGTCGAACGCTCAAAAGGCAGGCGGAATGTCAAAGGTTGAGGCGATATCGCAGCAGCTTGATCTTACGCCGCAGCAGAAGCTCAAAATCCTACCCATTCTTCGCGAGGAAGCGCCGAAGGTGGAAGCGATCAAGAACGACAATTCGCTTTCGAAGATTCAGAAAGTGCAACGGATCAGAGCTATTCATCAGCAGACTGATCCCCAGATGAAGGGGATTCTTTCGCAGGAACAGTATCAAAAACTAAAGGCAATTCGTCAACAAGCGATCCGGGACGCCACCCAGACGTACGGCAGATAAATAGTTATCCCGTAGCACCAGGGAGCGTTGTAGCGGTGCTTGTGTCAAGCACCCAACCGAAAAAGCAGACGCTCGCCGCGGCGAGCGTCTCTACAACTGCCTGGTCGTAGAAGTGTGGCGTTTGGTGAGTTAGCCGGGTTTACCGAGTAACAGGTGGCCCCAGCCCGGTTTGCACTAATAAATCCCCGGACCTCCCATTGGTCCAAAGGATCCAAAGCCTGCATCCCACCCGCCCCATACGCTCCACTGCATTTCTTCATCCTGGTACATGTCAGCCGTTTCCAGACTCTCCTTTGCCAGCTTGTTGTCAGTGCGGAGCTGTTGGTATTGCCGGTACTGCTTGGGGCCACCGACATACGCCAGGTTGTGAGCAGGATCAGGGAAAATATAGTAAGTCTTCCCCTTCTTCTGAACCATGGTTACCTTGCCTGGCGGAAGTTTTTGGAGTTTTTGTTGCTGCGCTGCCGACTTAGGTGTGATGGTTTTAAAGCCGGAGGCCGCCAACATGCTTTCTCTGTTTTGCGTGCTGGTTTGGGTAGTGGCGCAGCCTACGCTCAGCATTGTGCAGGCAACTGCGACACCGGTTAGGAAGATATATTTTAATGGTTTCATAAGTCGTAATCTAATTGTTGATAATAACGTTTTTAACAGATGCTCAGAAAGTAATCCCAGTGGTGATTTGAGGGCCGTGCATAACGGTGTCGAAAAGGAGGCCGTCGTTCTCGTAGTCAACGGCGAGGGCCCGGTAACCGACCTCAGTAAAGATGTTACGGGTGAGGTTGATACCGATTACCCCTTCGACCTCCCACATTAAATCGGAGGCGACGCCGCCTCCGATCTCCCCGCGCACGGCGGTATAAAAGACCTTGTTAAAATTGTAACGGCCACGGAGTCCGACGTAAGGATCGAACCAATAATCATCTCGTGATAAAGTTTGACCCAGCCTTTTGTTGAGGCGAACTGCAAGTTGATTGGCGATCCGTGCCTTTGCCTCATTAACCACTCTGTCAACGGCGGCCCGGCGGTCGAGGCCCCTCTCCACGAGCGCATCTACGCGTGCCCGCAGCTCAGCTTTTTTTAACTCGATAAAATGCTCAACTCGCTGAGCAACCTCTTCACGTATGCGCCCGCCCAACGGACCGATCGGAATGTCTGGCCTATTTTCGTGGCGGTCTAACGCGTTGCCTATCCGGTTGATAATATCTGCCTTGATGGTGCTCTTGAGCGCTTCAAGAAATTCACTGTTGGAAATGTCCTGATCCAACCGGCTACGCAAATCGCCGGCGATGTTGTTGACGAATCGTTGGCTCGCTTGTTGAATCGCGACCGGATCGGAATGTAGTTCGAGTTGTTCGTATATATTCGTGTAGTGTGTGCCCGCGACGAGATCGAGCGATCCGCGTGGTTGGTTGATGAGCCGCCAGCTCAAAGCGCCGTCAACCAGGGTTTCGTTCACTACTTCGTGGATGTTGTTGATCAGCCTGTTTACCTGTGCGTTGTCGGAAAGACCTATGTAAATTACTTCACTGTATATTCCAAACGGGCCTTTTTGCGCTTCAGCACGCATCGCGAAAATCATGTCGAGATGCTGCAGAATTTGGTCGAAGCCGATGTTGATATCTGCGTTGACCCCGCGGACTCCGATCGTTCCATCCAAACCCGCTACCCAACCGGGCGCCGCGATGGTAAACTGCCAAGGTTCGCTCTCGGTAATCGATGGCGGCGCGGCTTCTTTAGATCCAGTGTACGGCTCAGGTCCGGCAAAAAGCAGTGGTGCCAAAAGGACGAGCGTCGCAAACAATGACGCTCCGAGAATAAGTAACCTTGTTTTCATTTGGCCGATATTATCGTCGCCAGCGCCTGAATCCGAGAAATTAATTAATCAATTTTTGTTGTACCTACTGCGATGCGTCTATAGGACTTTGGGGCTATAACAGCTGTGTGTTAAACCACCTCCAAAAAAAATCGGCCTCCGGATTTAAAGGAGGCCGATCGACTTAACCAGTCTAGAGAAAATTCGCTGCTACCTTTAGAAGTGGAGCCGGACACCAGCGCCGAGTAACTGCTGGTTCAGTTCACGATCCTGGTTGGTATCGATTTGGGTACTCGTATACTGGAGGAACTTGTATTCAATAAAGGTGCTGAACTTCGGAGTCCAATAGTAATCTGCGCCGGCAATAATCTGCCACGCCAGGTCAGCATGACTTCGCCCGCCGCCAGTGTTGATAGGGACTCTACCAGTTGCGGGATCCACGACCTCGGTCCCCGCAGATTCGGCATAGTAAATGCCGACGCCCGCGCCGACGTACGGCTGGAATCTTTGGTTTCCAGGTGCGAATCGCAAGATGAAGTTCGCCATAAACGCTCCCGTATTGATCCAAGTGGTCACGTTTCGCTGCGCCACAACGTTGTCAAAGGAATCCCTCAGGGTGAAGTTGCTGCCACCCCGAAAGCCGTTGTAAAAGAAGTCTCCTTCAACGGTCGGACGAATTAAGCCTGTGCCAAAGACGTAACCGAGTTTGACGCCGCCAAAGAAGCCGACGTCATTTTTTGGGTTAACTTCGAGACTGTCTCCGAAGAAAGGCGAATTCGGATTGTCATCCGTAAAAGTCCGGGTGCCACCGCGGTTTTGATAGATGTTTGCGCCCGCGTCGATCGCGCCGTAAAAGCCGAGTCCATACATTGGTGGTGGTGGCGGAGCAACCTGCTTGTAGACCTCCTGTCCGGCCTGCAGCGAAATGGTTGCAAATCCGAACAGAAGTAACGGTAAAATAAGGAACTTTTTCATAAGCACTACAGTCTATAAGTGATGAATCGTGGTTTCCCTAATTTATTTCTTAGGGTTTTTTATGATCAGAAGCCATCTTCAGTGGCGACCATTCGCTCGTCTATAGGACTTTAGTCGTACCTCGAAACCGCCGTATCATCGGCAGTGGGCGCTGCGTAAACGGTGTCAGTGTTTTCCGAGATGACTTTCGTAACGAATTCTTCCCCGTCGGGTTGACGGTCAACAAAAGTAGGAGCCGCGCCTTCAAGTGAGTTGTCATTGAACCAGACATTATCATTTATCGCGAAAGGGTCCGGACTAAGAACATCGCATATTTGCGCGCCTGGGCTGTCGATAACCGCGTGTGACCGAATCGTTTTTCTGGTCTGATAATCCCACCGCGAAGTAAGCTGGGGCACGTTTTCCCTGATCGTGGCAGTCGGTGGTTCGTCTGCCGTACTCCTGCTGAGGACGATATCCACGGCTCCACCGACGCAAAGCAAGATACTGGCAATGCCGAGCACCGCGATCGCTAACAACCAGAAATGATTTTTGAGAAGGTAACTTCCGCACAAGCCGGCGAGAAACCCGATCATCAAGTACGAAATGATGTATAGCGCGTCTCGTTTCTTGATGAGCACCTCGCCTGGGCCGTATTTTGGGAACGAGATTTTCATGTTACCGAAGCAAGCGCGAGTCGAATGGCGGTAAGGAGTTCTTCGTCGTCAAAGGGTTTGGTCAGGAAAGCCGACGCGCCTGCATTTAGTGCGGTCGAACGAACGCGTGGATCGTCTTTTCCCGTAAAGATGATGACGCGCGTGGAAGGCGAAAGCTGACGAAGCCGCGATTGAACCTCCAAACCGTTCATTAGCGGCATCCAAACATCAATCACTGCCACGGGAGACCGGTGGATCCTGGCGTACTCCAGGAATTTCTCCGGATCGTCAAACTGTTGTACATGCCAACCGGCCGACGAAAGCAACCGGGCGACCGCCTTTAGTACGGACGGATCGTCGTCTAGCAGGCAAATAACATCGGTGTTTGGGTTAGGCAAAGCGACCAAGAATACGCTCCCCGTTTACCAAATGGATATTAGACCTTGGTCTTATGTCCTTCCGCAAGCGTGATGCCCGCTTTTTCAACCAGTCGCACAAGTTCCGCAACGGAGGTGACGCGCAGCTTCTGCATCGCCCGGCCGCGATGGACTTTTACTGTTTTTTCCGCGGTGCCCAGTTCTCCGGCAATCTGTTTGTTCAACATACCCGTGATAACCAGTTGCATCACCTCGAACTCGCGCGGCGTCAGCAAATTAAGAAGCTCGCGCGCGTTATTCCTTTCCGCGGTGCGCTGCCGTTCCTCGGCAGAGCGCAAAAGGGCCCGTTCGACACATTGTAGCAACTCGTCGTCTCGAAATGGCTTTGAGAGAAAATCCACTGCGCCCGCTTTCATCGCATGAGCGCACATCGAGATGTCGCCATGGCCGGTGATAAAGACAAGTTGTTCCTGGCGGCGGTGCTGGATAAGCGCTTCCTGCAGGTCCATTCCGTCGATCCCCGGCATCCGCACATCGACAATCATGCATGCGGGTCCGACATGCTGTTCGCGCTTGAGAAAATCGGATGCCGACTCAAACGCTTCGCTTTTGTACCCCGCCGACCGTAACAGTCGCGATACACCTTTTCGGACCGACGCATCGTCGTCGATCAAGAACACCAAACTGTTTGGAGGGATCATTCTGGAGGCCCCCCGTTTACTGGAAGAATAAAATGAAACCGCGCACCGACTCCGTCATCGGCATTTTCGGCTGCGATTGTGCCGCCGTGCGATTCGACGATTGAACGCACGATCGCGAGGCCCATCCCCAAGCCCTTGGCCTTCGTCGTAAAGAATTGTTCGAAGAGTCGCTCGCGGGTTTCTTCTGGAATGCCGGTCCCATAATCTCGCACGCTCGTGCGAATCGTGCCGTGACCATTCCGCTCCGTCGCGATCACCACCTTGCGATTGGGCGCCAGCGTGTCGCTCATGGCGTCGAATGCGTTGATCACGAGATTGAGCAGGACCTGCTGGAGCTGAATCGGATCGGCTTCGATCGCCGGCAAATTTGGGTCGAGCAAAGTCTCCACGTTACAGGATTGAAGCACGGCATTGGGGTTTACCATGCGTGCCACATTTGTCACAAGTTCGTTCAGATTCACCTGCTGCCGGTTCGGGGCGGCTTTTTTTACCATGCTCTGGAGGCCGCGAATCACATCGCCGGCGCGGCGACCGTCAGACACGATGTCACCGAGGAGGTCATGAAGTTCGCGAAGATCGACATCTCCACGATCGATAAAACGCTGTCCCGCGCTGGCGTTGCTGGTGATTCCCGCGAGCGGCTGATTCAATTCATGGGCAATGGATGCCGCCAACTCACCCATCGCGGCCACGCGACTAAGATGACCGAGCTCGTCGCGTTGTTGTTTGGTTTCGAGCTCCGCCTGTTTTCGCGCAGTGATGTCGATGGTCACTCCTAAAAGTCGCGTTGGTCTGCCATTGGCATTTAGGTGAAGGCTTCCGCGTGTTGCCATCCAACGCACTACTCCGTCCGGGAGAACCAGACGATACTCCGAATCATAATCTTTATGCTTGTTGATTGCGTCGTCGATTGCTTCTTGAATCCGATTGCGATCATCGGGATGGACGCAGGAAATGAAATCTTCGAACCCAACTTTTCCTGAAGTCGGCCACCCCAAAAGTGCCCGCCTCGAGTTCGTGGCCCAGATTTCATCTTTGTCCAAGTCCCACTCCCAGATCCCCAGGTTCACCGCGTCCGCGGCCAGACGCATGCGCTCTTCGCTTTCCCGCAACTCTGCATCTTTGTTTATCAACTCAGTCACGTCCACACACGACCCAATGTAACCGGCGAAGTTCTCATGCGTGTCATAGCGCGCCACGCCTTGGTCCGAAATCCAACGATACTCGCCATCGTGACGTCTAAGGCGGTATTGCATAACGAAGGACTGCCGGGCGTCGAACGCCTCCGTGTAAATCCTGAGACACCTTTGCAGATCGGATGGGTGCACGCCATCAGCCCAACCATTACCCATTTCCTGCTCCATGCTACGGCCGGTAAACTCCAACCAGGGCTTGTTAAAGAAGGTGCAGAGCTTGTCCACGCCAGCCATCCAGATCAGAACGGGTGCGGCATTGGCCACGATTCGGAAACGCTCCTCGCTTTCGCCCATCGAAGCCTCGCTGGCTTGTAGCTGACGCGCGAGCGCCGCAGCGCGAAGCAGATCGAAGCTCAACTCACAGGCCATCACCACCACAAGGCCTTGATAAAACAAGCTTGCTGTCAACGGCATGGAGATGAATCCCCATGTTATCGTTATTCCTTCCACGGCACCCGCCATGGTAAACAACAGAATGCTGCCACCCACCATGAGCGCCTGCCGCCGGTCTCCCCGCCGCCATACGGCAATTGTGGCGTCCACCACAAAGATCACCAGCAACAGCAAGCTCAACTGGGCGACTAGCATCCAGGGATTCGGCGCGCCCCTCGCCACGACCGAAACAGATTCTCCGAAGAACGAGACGTGTCGAAGAGCAGTAATCTCCCGATAATTGATGTTAGGCGAGAGGATGAAGTTGAGGATTAGCGATAACGTCCGCACGCCGACGACCGCCCAGGCAAGCCATCGTCGTCCGGCGTTTAGGTAGAGTCGCACGAAAATGACAAGCGACACGACAATTACCCAAACCGGAACATGAAGCCAGCGTACTGCGATACCGAATTGCTCTGGCGTTTGCGCCCGCATCATTGCCAACTCGAGCGCCGCAAAAGCCGCCACGGCAATTGCCATTACTGAAAAGACAAGATTAGTTCGCGCCGTTCGATCCTTCCACCAGACGACAAAATGGATCAGCGCCAGCGTCAGGCACGCTCCGCTGCCCATGGACCAGATGACGGTGACCCAGTTCATCGATTCAATAGTCGAAGCTACTGTACGCCCAATGGCGAGATGGCTCGTTAGGCGACTCTTTCGCAGGACTCGCTATCCGTGCGATCAGAAGGGTGCAGAATCTTGCGAGAAGATGGCTTGCCACAGGGCCCAAATTTTACACTGTCCAGTCCATCGGGAAAAGCCTTATGTTTCAGTAGGCGAATTTCTTACAGAAATGCAACCAATTGAGGGGGCTCGACCGGGGTCTTCGCGCCAACCGCCACCGGCGCATCATCGCCAACTCGCAGACATCTCGGCGATAAAGAGGACAAATCACATTGGCCCACTTGCCACCAAGCTATATTTCTTCTTTGCCTGGCGAGGCATAGTCGCTTGGAATAGACTGACGCCTATGCCATTCGAAAAATTCGACCTCGGGAACCTCGACAAGGAACGCCGCAAAGCCATTGCCAAATCCATTCGTACAATCAGCGTCGAGGAACTGAAGGCCATCGGGGAAGAAGTGTTCAAGTACGCTGATGATCCGTGGCGGGAGGCATTCTTTCGATTCATTGCCGAGAACCCCGGTTGCACATTTCATTACGCCATCACGAGTGACGGCGTCAATATTGTTTACTGCCGCGACAAAGACAAAGGGATGTGGTTCCTGCCAGGGAGTGGCATGGGACCATTGCAGACGACAGGCCGGCAGATCATGAAGGAAATGATCGCGGGAGGCCGTTGAGATCACTCTCCTTTCGCGGAGCGTGTTGTCTCCTCATTTGGCGGATCAGTGCAACGCACTGACGAGCAGGCGCACTTGGATCTTAATATTACTTCAAAGGGGCAGCGTTGCCGTGCGCACTACGGCGAAGAGAAAGACTGCTGTGGCAAAAGCGAACGCGACGATTCGCACTCTGCGCTGTTCGAATTTTCCAGATGCGCTAGCGAAGAAGAGCACTGTGGCAAACAAAACAGTGTTCGCGAGATACTCACCGGAAATGCTACCGGCGCTGCGGGCTTCTTCCACCCTGCTCGCCGCCTTTGAGTTCAATTCAGCGGCCTCGCGCGTCCCTCGTATTTGATAGAGGTTTGGCACAAATGGATGCGGATCGGCGTTTGGATTTTCAAAAGGCTTCTGCGCCAACCATGCGTCGTAGGCCTTACGCACGTCGGTCGGAAAACGCTCGACATAAAAGTTCACCAACTGCTCATTGCCCGCCTGCTTCGCGGCGAGCACTTCCATAAACATCGCCGTGTGAATCGTGGCCTGCTGCATTCCTTGCAAACTCAAAAGACCCGCCTTGCGCTCCAACGAGTTGAATTCATTCATCAATCGATTGCTTTGCCGCGTCCATGCTGCTGATTGATATGAACACCACGCGGTGCTGAGTGTCGCCAGCGCCATTAGCAAGGCCGCCACAGGTTCGACCCATTTCTTCTTTTCCGCTTTTTCTCGCGGGGACGAAACCGATTGCTCAGATGGTGTTTTCACGCAGAGTGACATTCACGTTTACCGAAAGTGATTGGAATAAAAAAGAGCAGCCAGCAAATTGAGAATTTCACGCGATCGGATTTCGTTCATCACTTTCGATGCGCGGAAAAATTGTTTTGCTCAGTACAGCAAAGAAAAGCGCTGTGGATAACCCGCACATTAGAATGCCCGTTAATCCCTCCGCGGGACCGAATAGCCACCATCCTTTCGACAGCACTACGTCGCCATAACCGATCGTCGCATAGCTAGCGCCGGAAAAGTAGAACGATGACGCGGCATCGGGCAGGCATTTCTGCCACCAAAAAAACAATCCCCAGATGACGATTTCAAACACATGAAAAACAATGAGCAACCAGGCGATACGAATAAGCAACCACGTGATCTGCCAGAATCGCCTCTCTAGGCGCACCCTCGAGTGCGACACGTGACTCAATACCATGCCGAGACCGGCAGCGTGAATTGTCACGGTGATCGCGACGAGCGCCGAGGCAAATAAGAGCTTTGAGATCATCGCCGTTAACTATTCGCCATTTAGTCGGGGTTATTTTGAAAGCCTTCGACTGCGTCCGCGACTGAAGTGAAGCGGTTGACCTCGCTAACATGCTCGTCGATTCCCTCCGCGCGCAATCGGTCACGCACGGAGGAACGAGCCTCTACAATTTGCAGCCGCGCGCCAACTGCCTTGATGTCGTCGGCCATGTTCATGACGACACCGCACGCTTGAATGTCCATAAGCGGTGACGCCGAAAGATCGAGGATGACTATTTTTGGCTGCGTGGCATCGGCACGAAGTCGGGCTGCGACCGTGTCGCGCACGTGCTCAGCGTTGAAGTAAAGTAGGCTGGATTCGACGCGGACGAGCAGCGCGCCAGTGACGGGTTCGTTGTCCGGATGACGCGCCATATCAGAGAATCGTCGTGTTCCAGGGATGCGTCCCAGAAAAGCCACATGCGGCCGTGAAGCACGCCGCAAAAGTTGCACCAGCGAAATGATCGCGCCGATGAGAACGCCGCGCAACAGACCAGACCCCAGCACGCCCAGCAGCGCAGCGATAGCCACTACGAACTCAGCGCGGTCCGCGCGCCAGAAATGTCTGAGCGCTGCTACATTGAAGAGACCCAATACCGCCATGAGCACAATGGCTGCGAGAACAGGCTGCGGGAGGTAGCGCAATACGCCGGACAGAAATAACACGATTAGCAGCATCAATAAGGAAGCGATAAATCCCGACAACGGCGTGCGCGCACCGCCGCTTTCGTTCACGAGCGACTGTGACATCCCGCCGCTCACCGGAAATCCGTGACCCAGCCCGGCCATGACGTTTGCGCCGGCAATGCCGAGCAGTTCCTGGTTCGGGTCAAAACGGTAGCCGTGTTTGACTGCGAACATGCGGCCCAGAGCGGCCGTCTCCACCATACCAAGAAGAAAACAACCCAGCGCCAGGGGCAGCAGGTCATTGAGGTCGGAAACATGAACCGCTGGGAGTCCGAATGGCGGCAGCCCCTGTGGCACTTGGCCCAGCAGTTTCACGCCGAGGCTGCCGAGATCCATACTCGCAGCACCGAGAATGCTCGCGATGACGACGAACAGGGCGACCGGTTTGTTCTTGAGAAATCGCTTGCCTAGCAGTAACGCCGCGAGTGCGGCGATACCAAGCAAGAGCGACGCCATATTTGTTTCGCGCAGGTGCGAAAAGAAATAACCCGAGCGCTCCCAAAAATCGCCGTGCGATCCTTTGAAGCCGAAGAGCTTCGGCAACTGTGTGCTGGCTATAAACAAAGCAATACCGCATTTGAATCCGATCAGGACGCTTTCGGAGATGAAGTTTACGATCACGCCTGCCTTAGCCAGCCACGCGATGAAGCCCAGTCCGCCGACAATCAACGCCGTGCACGACGCCAGAGCCCAGAATCGTGAGGGGTCGCCTCCTGCGAGATCGCCGAGCGATGCTCCCACGAGTACTGAAATGGCGGACGTAACCGTGATAGCTGTGTGCCGCGAGCTGCAAAACAACCAAAAAACAAGCCCAGAGAAGAGGCACGCGTAGAGACCAGCTTCGGCCGGCAGATTAGCAAGCGAAGCATCCGCGAGCCCGGCGGGCATGAGATAGGCAGCGAGAGTAACACCCGCGATTAAATCCGCGCGCAACCAGTTAGGTTGATAGGCACGCAACCACGTGAGAACTGGAAACATGTTATACCATGCGCGGCGAGCCGCAGGCTGTAACTCAGACCTCGGTTGTTCTAAATTTTTAGCAGTCTCCTTCGTTGCGGCAATCTCCTTGCCCATGGTGTAGACTCACTTAGCCACGACGCTTTTTACGGCGGCGTTCTCGATATCCTACCGCCCACTCGCGAGCCGCTTCCAACGGATTGCCGCTTTTCTGACGTTCTATCCAAGCCTTGAGTCCCACACCATCGACAGGCAGGTCGAGAATCTGAGGCCGGCCCATTAATTTGCCGAATGTCTCCATAACTTCCGTCGTGGTGGAAAAAACAATCTCGTCCATAGCTTCCGGCTTGTCTTGACAAACGTATGCGTTGAAATCAACCCAGCGGCCATCCGGACGAAGCACAAACATCCGCTCCTTTGCGAATGGATCGTTTGGGGAAACACCCGTTTGCGTCACCAGATAAGGACCACGTTCGCCGCCGGAACCGAGATTCAAAATCTGCGCGTCGCGATGGTTATTGGTAATCGTCCGCATTAGCTAATCCCCCCATAGTGTTGTGCCTCACTAACTGTTCGGCCTGAGCAAGTTTGCTTAAGGTGCTGAATAGAATAACAAATGTTAGGCAGGCGATGAGGAGTTTCGAGAGCATGCGAGTCGGGTCAGCCGTTCGCCTTCACAGGACTCCGTTCAGCGGTCAATGGCCGTCGCCGAAAATGAAGTTCGTCCATGACTTCATGCGAAGGAGCACCTTTCGCATGATGGCCAGGTGATGCATGTGGTGCGTGTAAACCGCCACCTGGGCGGTGCTACCCGGCACAATCAGGTATTTTGAGAGATCCTCTTCGGGCTCGATCGCGACGAGGATGCGTCCCTCGCCCTTGATTTGTTCCGGATCCACCAGGTTGCCACTGGGTTGGAGCTGGCCTTGAGGGATGTAGGCGCCACCCATGACGATCTTGCCTTTGAAGAATCGACCCGGCACAGCGGGCAAGATGAATTCGGCTTCCGAGCCCTCGTCGATCCGCTGGGCGCTGTTTTGCAGAAAAGCCGCCGCGAATTTCGGTTTTTCATTGTGCAAAAAAATCATCACCGGCCGCAGCGGCAGCGAAGCTGCATACATGCCCGGACGCAAAAAATTCTGCTGGACCATGCCGTCAGTCGGCGCGCGCACGACGGATTGTTCGAGGTTGAACTTCGCGGTGTCGAGTTCGGCCTGCAGACGGGCGACGTCGGTATTGACTCCCTTGACGACGGCTTCCGCCTCCAGCAAGGCGCGGTCGGCTTCGGACTTGGCACTTTGCGCGGTCGCTTCGGCGGCATTGAAAGTGTTTTTGGCCCGCTCGAATTGAACTTGGGCAATGGCGCCGGTTTCGAGCAACTTTTTCGAGCGTTCGAAGACATCCTTTGCTCCGTCTCGGTCGGCCAGAGCGGACTCCAATTTCTTCTGAGCCGAATCCGCCGTGGCTCGCAACTGATGGGTCGTCTGAACGGCAGCGGCGAGCGCTGCCTCCTTGGCCTTCACAGCGTTTTCGAAGGGTTTAGGATCAATCCGAAAGAGGACGTCCCCGGTTTTCACGAGGGTGTTCGCTTTGACAGGCACCTCTGTCACCACTCCGCTGACGGCGGGAACGATCGGTGTGGTGTTAAAGTAGAACCGCGCCTGACTGGTGAAGGGGTGATTGTAGTTCATGCCCAGCAGCAGCGCCCCGATCAGGAAGATGCCGCCCAGCGCGGCCGTGAGCAACGTGAAGCCGTTGACTGGGATCTTGAACAAGCGAAATGCGGCGTAAGCGAATGCGGCATAGGTAAGAATGAGAAGCAAATCCATGACGGAAGACTATTTGGGCTGCGGACCGCTGGATTTGGATGCGTTCGCTTCGATAGCCGCAATTTTCTTTTCCAGTGCGGCTACCCGTGAGGTTGCGTCGGATCCTTCCGCATCAGCTTGATCGGTTTTTTCCCGGGGCCTTCCGGCGTATCCATGCACCGGATGATATGCGGTGGCCCAAATCCAGAGAAAGGGCCAGATTGCATGAAGGGTGAAGAGACTGATCCACCCGCCCGCGTGAATTGCATCCTGGTGGGGGTGATTCCGCGCCTTGGCCATGTGATAGGGGATGTCATGAATCGCGATCATCCCATAGGCGAGGGTCAAGATGACGAAGATGAGAATGGCGAGTGCAAAATAGCTCAGAAAGTCCATGGCAGTCCGTTGTTGTCAGTCAAAAGCAAAGAATTCTCCCGGCCAGCTTGTTTGACCGGCTAAATTCTCAATGCCCTTGGACTTTAGTCTTACCAAAAAAGCGAGCATCAAATTCGCCTTATTGTGCCGCACAACCCACGCGATGCCATTGGCGATTGCGTCGAGCGTCTCACCGTGAAACATAGAAGCATGAGCGCGCGACGGCACTGCGAGGAACGTTAAAGCAATGAACAGAACGAAGCGTCTGCCGCGAGGCCGTCGCGGGCTATCGGTGGATAGGATGGTGGAATCTTGTGGTTTCACGTTGTTTCAATTGGTCTTGAGTAAAAACTAGCCGTCACAGTTGAGCAGATCATGACAGTTGTCTAAGTAAAAACTATTAGACTTTAGTAGTATGCCCTCCCACGCCAATCCATTATTTCCGCGATTACCCTCTTGCTCCTCCTACGTAACGTATCTGTCACATGGTAATCCGAGCCGCACCCAATTCCATCCGTCACTCTCGTTACGGCTTCCGTGACATGCGCATTTCTGATAATCAGAGTCCTGTGACGCGGGGGAATGGATGTCGAACCACGCGCCTACCTCATGGGAAGGGCCGTCGAGTCGTTCGCGGCCGCAGAATGGCCTCCTCTCTGGTGGCCGTTTTCGTCGTGTTGACCGCGGTCTGCGCGGCGGGAAGTGAGCCGAAGCGGGTCCTCGTCGTTCATTCTTTCGGAAGCGTCGCGCCGCCGTTCACCACTCATTCGATCGCCTTTGAGACCGAACTGGTCGAGAAGATGGGAAAACGCGTTGATCTTGACGAAGTCTCGCTGGATATGGCGCGGTACGCAGATTCAACTTTGCAAGAGGCCCTGGTTGAATACCTGCAAAAGCGGCAGTCACATTGGCAACCGGACCTGGTGGTGCCAATCGGCTCACCCGCGGGCGTCTTTGTTGCGCAATACCGGGACCGCCTGTTTCCGAAAACTCCCATCCTTTACACTGGAATGGATCGACGGCGTTTACCTCCCGATGCGCTAGAGAAAAACGCCGCTTTCATTGGGGAAAATTTTGATCTGCCCGGTTTCGTCGAGAACATTCTCCAAATCGCGCCGGCGACCAAGAACATCGCGATCGTGATCGGCGCGTCGCAGGTTGAGCAGTATTGGGCAGCCGAATTTCGCAAGGAGTTTGAGACGTATGCGAATCGGATCAATTTCATCTGGCTCAACGACCTGTCGTTGGATCAGATGCTGGAGAAGACCAGGGCATTGCCTCCAGATTCCTTCATTTTTCTTATCCTGCTTCTGCGCGATGCCACGGGAGTGACGCACAACGCGGATGAGGCACTGCAACGGATTCATGCGGTCGCGAATGCGCCGATCAACAGCATCTTTCAGCATCAACTCGGGTTGGGAATTGTCGGCGGTCGGCTCTATCAGGCCGAGCTTGAAGGAATCGAATCGGCGCGTATCGCAGTTCGCATTTTACATGGCGAACCGGCCTCGAGTTTCCCGCCCAGGATTGTGGGCCCCCTCGCTCCCCGGTATGACTGGCGTGAGTTGAAGCGCTGGAAAATCAAAGAAGAACGTTTGCCACCCGGCAGCGTGGTCTCGTTCCGCGAGCCGACGGTTTGGGATAATTACGGGGGTTGGATTATAGCCGGGGTCTCGTTTTGTTTTGTTCAATCGGTTCTTATCTTTGGGTTACTCGCGAATCTGGCGAAACGCCGGCTCGCTGAACGCTCTTTGATCGCAAGCGAAGGTCGCGTGGCTCTCGCGGCTGATGCGGCTCATTTAGGAGTGTGGGAGCTCAACCCAGCGACGAAAGAGGTCTGGGTTTCGGACAAACTGCGCGATTTGTTTCAAATCACTCCCGGAACAGACGTCGATTACGCGGCATTCCAAGAGCGAGTGCATCCGGATGATAGGCCATTGCGCGATTCTGCGATAAAGCGAGCGATCGAAACAAGGGGCAACTGCGAGCTTGAGTACCGCATCCTGCTGCAGGATGGAACGGTGCGCTGGATCAGCGGGCGCGCGCGTTGTATGAGCGACGGTGACGGGAGATCACCCCGGCTTCTGGGAGTTTCAATGGACGTCACTGAGCTCAAGCGAGCCGAGAAGGAGGCGATGGAGCAGCGCGATGAACTGTTTCACCTCTCGCGCGTGGCAACACTTGGCCAGCTGTCCGGTTCCCTCGCGCATGAGTTAAACCAACCTCTGGGCATTATCTTGAGCAATGCGCAGGCAGCCCAACACATGCTGGCCGGGGATGCCCCGGACATCCCGGAGCTGCGAGAGATTCTGGCCGACATCGTCGGCGAGAATCTCCGGGCCGGAGAGGTAATCACGCGATTGCGCGCCCTTCTCAAGCGCGGGGAAACACGGCTTCTTCCACTAGCACTCAATGAGGTGATCGAGGATGTGTTGCACTTGCTCCGGAGGGACCTTGTCGCACGGGGCGTGACTGCTCAGACTAGGCTAGCCGAAGGGCTGCCCGAGGTTCCGGCTGACGAGGTGCAACTTCAACAAGTTCTGCTCAACATCATCACCAATGCCTGTGATGCGATGGCTGAGAATCCGCCGGGGGATCGAAGACTTAGGATGTCCACCAGCGCGGAGTCGGGAGTTGTGTGTGTATCAATAGAGGATCAGGGATGCGGCTTACCGAATGGCGATTCCAGTCAGATTTTCGAGCCATTCTTCACTACGAAAAACCATGGCCTGGGCATCGGGTTGGCCATTTGTCGGTCGATCATCACGGCGCATCATGGACGGCTTTGGGCGGAGTCCAATAAAGGACGCGGCGTCACGCTTCGCATTAAACTACCAGTCATCACGCCCGCTTTGTCATGAGCAATCCAAACGGCGTGGTTTATCTCCTGGATGACGAGCTGGGCATGGTCAAGGCGGTCACGCGTTTGCTGCGGGCCAGGGGATTTGAAGTGCATGGATTTACGTCGCCAGCCAGTTTTCTCGAGGCTTACCGTCCGGAATCAGACAGTTGCCTGATTCTCGATGTGGCCATGCCTGAGCTGGATGGCCTCCATCTTCAAAGACGGCTCACACACAAGGGCATTCTTCTGCCAATCGTCTTTCTCACCGGTCATGGCGACATCCCCATGAGCGTCTGCGCGATGAAGGCAGGAGCCGTGGATTTTCTCACCAAGCCGGTTAAGGACGTCGATCTTCTGCGCGCAGTCAGGGCCGCGCTTGCGCGTGCTGCGGAACAACGCGAAGCGGCCACCATCTCAGCGCGTCTCACCCGCCTCACGCCGCGTGAACGGGAAGTGATGGAGCATGTGATTGCGGGAAAACTGAACAAGCAGATCGCCTTCGACCTCGGAACGGGAGAGCAGAACATCAAGATCCATCGTGGACGCATGATGCATAAAATGGGATTGGAGTCTGTTGCCGACCTGGTGCGCATCGCTGAAAAACTCGGGATCGGCAGGAAAGAAGACTAACGAGTCGAAAGTTGAATTCTTCGTTAGTATCCCCAGGCGTTTAACCAAGGTATAATTGACCCGGGGGGGCGCCCCCCGCCACTGTCACTGCGGAATGACAGACCGCAAGAAAGTCATCGCCGTTCTGGATGACGAAGCGAAAATGCGCCTGGCGCTGGCGCGTCTGCTCAAAACTCACGGCTATGACGTTGCGCCTTTTGAGTCGGGCGATGATTTTCTAAAAGCGGTCGAGTCTGATCGTCCGGACTGCATGCTGCTGGACCTTCACATGCCCCGAACAACGGGGTTCGATGTGCTTGAGTCGATGTTTTCCATGCGCGTCGGAGTGCCGATCATTGTCATTACCGGCCACGACGAGCCCGGTTATGCTGAGCGAGTTCGCAACCTCGGGGCCGCAGACTACCTGCTCAAACCTCTCGACGAATCCGTCCTGATCGAGGCAATAGAGCGCTGCGCTCGGACGGCCTCGGCTAGAACTTTGCTCCAATATCCAGATCGAAAATCGATGTTCTAATTTCTCGCTCATACATCTTTTGATCACTAATTCATCCACAAAAACCATGTCCACCCAATCGTCAAAAACATCCAAGTCACCGTCCCGTTATTCCGTCGGTATGTTTAGCGCCGGCGAGGCTCGCTGTGATCGCTGGCAGGATCTGGCTCATGCGGCCCAGACGCTCGTCGCCCAATCCGCCTCCGGCTCTTCGACCAAGGAAACCCTCGCCAAAGTGGAAGCCCTTCTCGCACCACTCGGTGTCCTGGAGACCTTTCACGCTTATCCGGGGGAAGCGATGATGAGTGCACTAAAGGAGGCGCTGGCCCGGAGTGATTATTCCACTTTCTCGAGACTAACAAACCGCATCGCCAAGGCCGTCATCACCGGCTCCTATCGTCGTTCCGCGACTGCCTGGAAGGTTGGCGAAGAAGGAGAGAAGGAAGGGAACGATCGTTTGCTGAAGGACTATTTTGACACGGGCGATCTCACGAGACCCTACTTCGAGGTGCTGATTGTCAGTGATGACCCAACGCCGGAACAAGTGCGCCAGAGTCGTGCCGAATTACGGCAGCTTCGGCGTCCGGAAGATCCGTTTGTGTATGAAGCGGTCACGGTGCCGAGTTTTGAAGAAGGCATCCTCGGCGTGGTGATGAATGCCGATCTGCAGGCGGTGGTCATCAGGGACAACTTCCGCTTCAAATCCCAATTCGATGCGCCGTTGCTGCGCACTTATCTGGCCCAGCACCTTTCTTTCGAACCCGGTTCAATGGAGCCGAAGGATTACGGGGTAGCCCTGGCCCGCGCGATTCGGAAGATCCGCCCCGAGCTGGACGTTTATCTAATCATAGATGGCGCGGTGGAAAAGATGGCGAGCCATCTCGATTCCAAAAACATCCGGCGCGTCTTCTATGGGATCGAAGACCTGATGGAGATCCACCTGGCTCTCATGGAGGGGGTGAACCAGCGCTACGACACGCCGTATTTCAATAACCTGAAAAACTACGCGCGCCGTCCGATCGGCACCTTCCACGCCCTGCCGGTGGCACGCGGCAAGTCGGTCTTCAATTCACACTGGATTCGGGACTTCGGTCACTTCTACGGCGCCAACATTTTTATGGCTGAATCTTCCGCCACCACTGGCGGGTTGGATTCGCTCTTGGAACCGACGGGCAATATTAAAGTCGCCCACGAAAAGGCAGCACGGGCCTTTGGTTGCCAGCAACTGTTTTTCGGAACGAACGGCACCTCCACCTCTAACAAGATTGCGGCGCAGGCCATCGTACGGCCGGGAGATATCGTGCTCGTGGATCGGAACTGCCACAAATCGCACCATTACGGTCTCGTGCTTTGCGGCGGTCAGCCGCTCTACGTGGAAGCCTATCCGCTGACCGAATATTCGATGTATGGCGCGGTGCCGCTACGCACGATCAAGAAGGCTCTGCTCGACCTAAAGGCGGAAGGACGCCTCGACCGCGCGCGCATGCTATTACTCACCAACTGCACCTTCGATGGCCACGTTTATAACGTGCAGCGTTTCATGGAAGAGGTGCTGGCAATCAAACCAGACATGGTCTTCCTCTGGGACGAGGCCTGGTATGCCTATAACCGCTTCTCGCCTTTCCACCGCATGCGTTCGGCCATGGGTGCCTGCGAAGCCCTACGCGAGAAGTATGCCAGCGAGGCATACCGCGCTGAGTATAACGAATTCAAGAAGAAGCACGGTAAAATTGACCCGAAGAATGAGAAGCAACTACTCAACACGCATCTGTTGCCCGATCCGGATGCGGTAAAGATCCGAGTTTATGCGACGACCTCGACCCACAAGTCGCTCTCCTGCTTCCGTCAGGGGTCCTACATCATGGTGAATGATGATTGCTGGGAAAGCACGGAGGCGTCATTCAAAGAGGCCTTCTTTGCCCACACCAGCACCTCGCCGAATCTACAACTAATAGCCTCCCTCGACGTGGCCCGCCGACAAGCAGAACTCGAAGGGTATGAGCTGGTGGGCCGCTCGATCGAGCTTTCTCTGATCCTCCGCCGTGAGGTGAACAAACATCCGCTCATCTCCAAGTACTTCCGCATCGCGACCAACGCCCAGATGGTGCCGGCCGAGCACCGTGCCAGCGGATTCGAAGACTTCCATGCGGATGGTGTGAGCTGGAAAACCATCTATGACGCCTGGGCGACCGACGAGTTTGTTTTGGATCCCACTCGTATCACTCTGTTGTGCGGTTCCGCCGGGTTTGATGGCACCCAGTTCAAGGGGTTGCTGGCAAGTAGGTTCGACATCCAGCTTAACAAGACCTCACGCAACAGCGTCCTGCTCCAGACCAACATTAACAACACCCGCAGTGACATTGCTTACCTGATCAAGGTTCTCGCGGATATCTCACGCGAATTGGATCGCAGGCTCTCGATTGATCCTGATGAGAAGGCGGCGTTTGACGCCCGCGTGAAGAGCCTGGTTACCGACGTTCCCGATCTTCCCAACTTCAGCCGCTTCCATGACGCCTTCCGCGAAGATCCCCGCGGAAAGACAAACGAGGGGGACATGCGCACGCCTTTCTTCCTTGCCTATGACGCGGAGAACTGCACGCATGTGAGGCTCAACAGCAAGGAGATCGATGACATGGTCAAAAGCGGCCGGGCTGTCTCGGCAAAATTCGTTATCCCTTATCCCCCGGGCTTCCCGATCATGGTGCCGGGCCAGGTCATTACGAAGGAGACCATCGACTTCATGCGCAAGCTCGATGTGAAGGAAATCCACGGCTACCAGGCAGCCTTGGGCCTGGAACTGATCAAGCCGGAAAAGCTTGGCGCTAGCAGAAGAAAAAACGCGAGTCCTAGCCGTCGGGCTTCTCGTCGAGTCACTCCAAAAAAAAGAACGCGAAAGGCCTAACCCATTGACCACCTCAACAACTGAAATAACTGAGCTAACACGGAGCATAACATGATTGACTGGTTCTTCACGACGCTTAAGACCTACCCGGAAATCGCGATTTTTCTCGCGCTCGGCTTAGGTTACTACTTCGGCAAGTTCACCTACAAGGGGATCGGTCTCGGATCGGTGACCGCCACCCTGATCGCCGCCGTCGTGATCGGGCAGATCGGGATCACGGTCAACCAGCCACTCAAGGCGTTTTCGTTCCTCATGTTCCTGTTCGCCGTCGGCTACGCCGTCGGGCCGCAGTTCGTTCGCGGGATTGCCAGCAGCGGCCTGCCGCAGGCGATCTTCTCGGTGGTGCAATGCGTATTCAGCCTGGCCGCATGCGTGCTTGTCGCAAAGTTCGCCGGCTACGACCTCGGCTACGCGGCCGGGCTCTACTCGGGATCGCAGACGATCTCCGCCGCGATGGGGCTCTCGACCGACGCCATCAATCGACTGGGGCTGGCCGCCGACCAAACCAAGGCTCTCCTCGATAACATGCCGGTCGCTTACGCCGTGACCTACATGTTCGGCACCATGGGCTCGGCGATCGTGATCGCCGTTATCGGCCCGAAGCTGCTGGGCATCAATCTCGTTGCCGCCTGTAAGGACTACGAGGAAAAGCATGGGGGGGGCAAGAAGCAGCTGGGCGGCCCGGGCACGGCCTGGACACGCTGGGCGCTGCGCGCCTACAAGGTGCAGCCGGGTGGCAAGGCCGTCGGTCTGCGCGTCGCCGAGGCTGAGTCGCTGGTGCCCGATGCGCGCCTCTTCATCCTGCGCATTCGGCGCGGGGGCGAGATCATGGATGCGACCGCGGACATCGTCCTGAATGAAGGCGACGTGGTAGCGGTCGCAGGGGAGCGCGAAGTGCTGGTGAACATCCTCGGGGCAGCGGCGGTCGAAGTCGAGGACCGCGAACTGCTCGCAGTGCCGGTGGAGGGTGTCGACATCCTGGTAACGAACAAGGACGTCGACGGCAAGACGCTCGAGGAGCTGGCGGCGCGCCCCGCGGCGCGCGGTGTATTCCTGCGCAAGATCACGCGCGGCGCTACCGCCACCGATATCCCCATCCTGCCGAGCACCGAGGTCAATCGAGGCGACTTGCTCACCCTTGTCGGCCGCACGGAAGATATTGCCGCCGCCACCAAGATGCTGGGTGTCGCCGACCGTCCGACCGATGTGACCGACATGGCGTTCGTCGGCGCGGCGATCGTGGTCGGCGCGTTGATCGGCTCGCTGGTCTTCAAGGTGGCCGGGGCGCCGCTCACCCTGTCGACTGCAGGCGGCGCTCTGATCGCCGGGATCATTGGCGGATGGCTGCGCTCAGTGCGCCCGAAGTTCGGCCGCATTCCGACGCCCACCGTCTGGTTCATGAACTCGGTCGGTCTCAACATCTTCATCGCCATCGTCGGAATCTCCGCCGGCCCAGGCTTCGTAAACGGTCTGAAAACGCAGGGCATCGGTCTCTTCCTATGGGGCGCGGTCGCCACCACGGTCCCCCTGATTCTCGGCATGTTCGTCGCCAAGTACGTGTTTCGCTTCCACGACGCGCTCAACCTCGGAATCGTTTCCGGGGCGCGCACGACGACGGCATCGCTTGGTCTGGTCTGCGACCAGGCCAAGAGCCAGATCCCGGCGCTCGGCTATACCGTCACCTACGCCGTAGGGAACACCCTTCTGACGATCTGGGGCATGATCATCATCATGTTGCTGTCGTGAGAACACATTTTCCTAACATGATTTAACAGCAAAAAAACTATGACAACAAAAAGCAAACCCTCTCGGCGTGGAAAGGCTAAGAAACAACCTCATCGTGGCAGTCGCCCATTATCAGATAATTCGAGACTGAAAGAGTTCGAGAAACTCGGTCCGTTCGAGATCAAGGATTTCGTCCAAAAAGTGGCATCGAAATCGGCGCTCGAATCTTCCCTGTCGTACCTGAACGCCGGTCGTGGCAACCCAAACTGGGTCGCCACTGAGCCGCGCGAAGCGTTCTTCCTCCTCGGGCAGTTCGCAGTTACAGAGAGCAAGCGGGTGCTCGACCTGCCACCGGGCGTGGGCGGGATGCCTAGCGCATCGGGAATTGCCGGCCGTCTTGAAGCCTGGCTTGCGAAACACGAAGATATGCCGGGGGCGCCCTTTCTGCAGGCGATGGTGCCGTGGGCGGTGAACAAGTTCAGCTTCGACCCCGACAAGTTCGTGCACGAGTTGGTGGATTCCATCATCGGCGATCACTACCCGGTGCCAGACCGCATGCTGGTGCACAACGAACAGATCGTTCACGAGTACCTGGAGTGGGCCATGTGCGGAAA
>Ga0137412_10000435_pt1 | contig 29120 bp, 24 predicted proteins | sample CZODoug2_1_16fun_FD_122160 | JGI IMG/M metagenome (GOLD analysis project Ga0137412, IMG submission 122160) | Vadose zone soil fungal communities from Angelo Coast Range Reserve, California, USA - CZODoug2_1_16fungal (Hybrid Assembly) | ecosystem: Environmental > Terrestrial > Soil > Vadose zone...
AGCCAGAAACTGGCACGGACATTGCTCCGCTCATTCAGCAGATCGGAGACACGTCGATTGCAGAAATCGACCGGCTGATGGCAGAGTTGCAAGAGGCGAAAAGCTACTTGCAATCGGAGGGGGAGCGGATTGAGCGCGAGATGGTTCGTTATGTGAACCTTACTCAGATGGCTTCGTTCACGGCCAAGATCATCTTTGACGCCATCTCCCAATGGCATCCCGCGAGCAACCAACAAGACGCTTCCGAAGTCACGGCAGCTTCGACCGAGGACGACATTCAGCGCAGTCAGTGGGACACCTCCGAACTCGGTCAGGAAACTGATGCCACTGAGGGGACGCCGGCGCACGCAAAGGTATAACAACAACGCACGCGGCTGCGCGCCGAATGGGTCGACAAATATCCCAACGCCGCGAAGGCGCTGCTGATGGCCGTAATGGAGGCGCAGCAGTGGTGCGAGAAGTCGGAGAACAAGCAGGAGCTCGCCGAGATCGTCGGCAAGCGTCAGTGGTTCAATGTCCCGGTGCCGGACATCATCGGCCGTCTCAAGGGCGACGTGAACTACGGCAATGGCCGGATCGAGAAGAGCACCAAGCAGTACATGAAGTTCTGGAGCGAGCACGCCTCCTATCCGTTCAAGAGCCACGACCTCTGGTTCGTCACCGAGGACGTTCGCTGGGGCAAGTTCGAGCCGACGACCGACACCAAGGCGCTGGTCGACAAGGTGAACCGCGAGGACCTCTGGCGCACGGCCGCGAAGGAGCTCTCGGTGCCGGCGTCCGATATTCCAGCGTCGCCCTCGCGCGGCAAGGAGACCTTCTTCGACGGCAAGGTCTTCGACCCCGCCAATCCCGCGGCCTACCTCAAGAGCCTGTCGATCAAGCGCGTCGAGGTCTGAGTGCATGGCGGGCCGCCGCGCATCGGTGGCCCGTTCCCGATGACCGACGGAGATTCTGAATGAACATGCCAATGCGCAAGAGCGAAGCCATCAGCGCCGCGAGCCCGGCGGTCGCCGAGGTCCTGCGCCTCAAGGTGGCGAAGCCGAGCTACGTCCAGGCAAAGCTATTGCCTGCGCTCACCGCAATCGCGGCGCGCGTCGTTCCTCCATTGGTCATGCTCGCGGTGATCCTCACGGTCTGGCAGGTCCTGTGCATGAAGCCTGGCGCCACGCTGCCGGCGCCGTCGAAGATCTGGACCGAAGCCTACGATCTCATCGTCGATCCGTTCTTCGTCGCCGGCCCGCAGGACATCGGGCTTGGCTGGCGCGTGCTCATCTCGCTGCAGCGGGTCGCCATCGGCTACGGCCTTGCCGGCCTCATCGGCATCGGGCTCGGCACCATCATCGGGCAGTCGGTGTGGGCCATGCGCGGGCTTGATCCGATCTTCCAGATCCTGCGCACGATCTCGCCGCTTGCCTGGCTGCCCATTTCGCTGGCGGCGTTCCGCGACAGCCAGCCGTCCGCGATCTTCGTGATCTTCATCACCTCGGTGTGGCCGATCATCATCAACACCGCGGTCGGCATCCGCAACATCCCGCAGGACTACCGCAACGTCGCCGCCGTGGTGCAGCTCAATCCGCTGGAGTTCTTCGCCAAGATCATGATCCCGGCGGCCGCGCCCTACATCTTCACCGGCTTGCGGATCGGCATCGGCCTGTCGTGGCTCGCGATCGTCGCCGCCGAGATGCTGATCGGCGGCGTCGGCATCGGCTTCTTCATCTGGGATGCGTGGAATTCCTCGCATATCAGCGAGATCATCCTGGCGCTGTTCTATGTCGGCATCATCGGCTTCGTGCTCGACCGCATGATCGCGGGTCTGGGCAAGGTCGTGACCCGCGGCACCGCCGCCGGCTGAGGAGACAGATCATGCAGGCCTATCTGAAGCTCGACCACATCGACAAGACCTTTAACCGCGGCAGCGCCACCACGGAGGTCTTGAAGGACATCAACCTCACGATCGACAAGGGCGAATACGTCTCGATCATCGGTCACTCCGGCTGCGGCAAGTCGACCTTGCTCAACATCGTCGCCGGCCTCACCGGCACCACCAATGGCTGCGTGCTGCTGGAGAACCGCGAGGTCAATTCGCCGGGACCGGATCGCGCCGTGGTGTTCCAGAACCACAGCCTGCTGCCGTGGCTGACCGTCTACGAGAACGTCAGGCTCGGTGTCGACAAGGTGTTTGCCAGGTCCAAGAGCCGGGCCGAGCGCGACGCCTGGGTGATGCACAATCTCAGCCTGGTGCAGATGGCGCATGCCAAGGACAAGCGGCCGAGCGAAATTTCCGGCGGCATGAAGCAGCGTGTCGGCATTGCGCGCGCGCTCGCCATGGAGCCGAAGGTGCTGCTGCTCGACGAGCCGTTCGGCGCGCTCGACGCGCTGACCCGGGCGCATCTGCAGGATTCGGTGATGGCGCTGCACCAGAAGCTCGGCAACACCATCCTGATGATCACCCACGACGTCGACGAAGCCGTGCTGCTGTCGGACCGCATCGTCATGATGACCAACGGCCCGAGCGCGCGGATCGGCGAGGTGCTCGAGGTGCCGCTGGCGCGCCCGCGCAAGCGGCTCGAGCTCGCGACCAACCCCGGCTACCTGAAGTGCCGGCAGCGCGTGCTCGAATTCCTCTATGAGCGCCACAGCTTCGTTGAGGCGGCGTAGAGCATGAAGAGCTTTTCTACCTCACCGCAATGGCGCGGCGGGGGAAGCAGCGTGCACGGAGGCGCACATGACGCCCGACCAGGTCAAGCTCGTCCAGGAGTCCTTTGCCAAGGTGGCGCCGATCTCGGAGCAGGCCGCGGTGTTGTTCTATGACCGTCTGTTCGAGGTCGCGCCCGGCGTGCAGGCGATGTTTCCATCCGACATGACCGAGCAGCGCAAGAAGCTGATGGCAACGCTCGCGGTCGTCGTTGGCGGGTTGAGCAATCTATTGTCGGTGCTTCCGGCCGCGAGCGCACTGGCAAAACGCCATGTCGGCTACGGCGCCAAGCCCGAGCATTACCCGGTGGTCGGCGGCGCGCTGCTATGGACGCTCGAAAAAGGCCTCGGTGATGAGGCCTGGACGCCCAACCTTGCCGCCGCCTGGACCGCCGCCTACGGCACGCTGTCCGGCTACATGATTTCAGAAGCCTACGGCACCGCGCAGGCGGCCGAGTAGGGGGGTTGCGTGAGCGAACCGCTGGTCATCGTCGGCAATGGCATGGCGGCGGCGCGTCTGGTGGACGAATTGTCGAAGGTCGCGCTCGGCCGCTACGCCATCGCCATCATCGGCGACGAGCCGCGGCTCGCCTATAACCGCGTGCTGCTGTCGTCGGTGCTGGCCGGCGAAACTGCGTCGCACGAGATCGAGCTGAAGCCGGCCGCGTGGTGGCGGGAGCGCGGTGTCACGCTGAAATACAATTGCATGGCGACCGAGATCGATGTCGGCCGCCGCGAGGTCAAGATCGCCAATGAGGAGAGCATCAGCTACTCGAGGGTGGTGCTGGCAACCGGATCATCGGCGCTGCGGCTCAACGTGCCGGGCGCCGATCTCGCCGGTGTCCACACTTTTCGCGACACCCGCGACGTCGACCTGCTGCTGACGCTCGCTGCGCTAAAGAAGCGCGTCGTCGTGGTTGGCGGCGGCCTGCTCGGGTTGGAGGCCGCCTACGGGCTCGCCAAGGCGGGCGCGGCGGTGACGCTGGTGCATCTGATGGACCGCTTGATGGAACGCCAGCTCGACGCCCCCGCGGCGGCGCTGTTGAAATCGCTGGTCGAGCGCAAGGGCATCGAGGTTCTCCTGAACGCCAACACCGCGCGCATCCATGGCGCGAGCCGCGTCGAAGGCGTCGAACTCGTGGACGGCCGGCGGATCGAAGCGGGTGCGGTGATTTTTGCGGCCGGCATCCGGCCGAATGTCGCCCTCGCCAAAGACGCCGGCATTGCCGTCAATCGCGGTGTGGCCGTCGACGATCATCTGCAGACCAGCGCGCCGGACATTTTCGCGCTTGGCGAATGTGCTGAACATCGCGGCATCTGCTACGGGCTGGTCGAGCCGGCCTATGACCAGGCGCGCGTGCTGGCGCAGCATCTTGCCGGAAAACCGGCGGCTTACCAGGGCAGCGTTGTGGCGACCAATCTGAAGGTCTCCGGCGTCAGCGTATTTTCCGCGGGCGACTTCATCGGCGCCGACGGCAGCGAGGCCATCCTGCTCAGCGATGTCAGGCGCGGCACCTACAAGAAGCTCGTGATCGCGGACGGCCGGCTGACCGGCGCGGTCCTGATCGGCGATACCGGCGATGCGCTCTGGTATCTCGAACTGATCCGCACCCGCAAACCCGTTGCCGGCATCCGCGCCGACATGATGTTCGGCCGTTCGCTCGCCCTTCCGTCAAAAGCAGCATGATGAGTCTCGCGCCAGTTCTTAAAGTAGGGTTCTTGCCATGACCGCGATCGATCCCGCTTTGTGCGCCACGCGCACCACCTGCCCCTATTGCGGCGTTGGCTGCGGCGTGCTGGCGACGCCCGACGGCAAGGGCGGCGCGGCGATTTCGGGCGATCCCGATCACCCCGCCAATCTGGGTCGGCTGTGCTCGAAAGGCTCGGCGCTCGGCGAGACCCTCGGCCTTGAAGACCGCTTGCTCTATCCGATGATCCGCTGCAAGGGCGTTTTGGAGCGGGTGGCCTGGAGCGACGCGCTCGACCATGTCGCGCACCGGCTGCAGCACATCGTGGCCCGCGACGGTGCCGACGCAGTCGCGTTCTATCTCTCGGGCCAGATGCTGACCGAGGACTACTACGTCGCCAACAAGCTGATGAAGGGCTTTCTCGGCTCGGCCAATGTCGACACCAATTCGCGGCTCTGCATGGCCTCGACGGTCGCGGGCCATCGCCGCGCCTTCGGGGCCGACACCGTGCCCGGCTGCTATGAGGATCTGGACGAGGCCGACCTTCTGGTGCTGGTCGGCTCCAACGCGGCATGGTGCCATCCGGTGCTGTTCCAGCGCATGATCGCCAACAAGCAGAAGCGCGGCGCGCGCATGGTGGTGATCGATCCGCGCCGCACCGATACGGCGGAAGATGCCGAGCTGTTTCTCGGCTTGAAGCCCGGTACCGACGCCGCGCTGTTCTCTGGCCTGCTCGTGCATCTCGTCGACAATGGTGCGCTCGATTCAGATTATATCAGGGACCACACCTCGGGTTTCGACGACGCGCTTTCGCGGGCGCGCAGCATCGCGGGCAGCGCGGCTGCGACCGCGCTGGCAACGGGGTTGTCGGAAGCCGATGTCGCGGCCTTCTTCCAGATGTTCCGCGAGACGCCGCGCGTCGTCACGCTGTATTCGCAGGGCGTCAACCAGTCGGCGCAGGGCACCGACAAAGTCAACGCGATTCTCAATTGCCACTTGGCGACAGGGCGGATCGGCAAGCCGGGCGCGTCGCCATTCTCGCTCACCGGGCAGCCCAACGCGATGGGCGGCCGCGAGGTCGGTGGGCTCGCCAACCAGCTCGCCGCCCATATGGGCTTCACGCCGCCGGACATCGATCGCGTGCGGCGGTTCTGGAAGGCGCCGCGCATCGTCACCCATGAAGGGTTGAAGGCGGTGCAGATGTTTGAGGCGATCGCGCGCGGCCAGATCAAGGCGCTGTGGGTGATCGGCACCAACCCGGCGGTGTCACTGCCGGACGCCAACGTCGCACGCGAGGCGCTGAAGAAACTCGAACTGTTCGTGGTCTCCGAAAACGTCCGCTCCAACGACACCGTCGATGCCGGCCCGCATGTGCTGCTGCCCGCGCAGGCCTGGGGCGAGAAATCGGGAACCGTGACCAATTCGGAGCGGCGCATCTCGCGGCAGCGCGCGTTCCTGAAGCCGGCTGGCGAGGCGAAACCAGATTGGTGGATTCTCAGCGAGGTTGCCAAGCGATTGGGCTTTGGCGCGGCTTTCAATTTCAGTTCGGCGGCGGACGTGTTCCGCGAACACGCCGCGCTGTCTGCCTTCGAGAACAACGGTAATCGCGATTTCGATATCGGCGCGCTGCAGTCGCTCTCGGACGAGTCTTTCGACACGATGAAGCCGGTGCTGTGGCCGTTGCGCGAGGGCGCAGAGCCGCAGCAGCGCTTCTTCGCCGATGGACGGTTTTATGCCAGCGACCGCAAGGGGCGTTTCATCGCGCCCGTGGTCCCGGCGCTGCGTACCGAGACGCATGCCGGCCGGCCGCTGCGGCTGAACACCGGCCGCATCCGCGACCAGTGGCACACCATGACCCGCACCGGTTTAAGCCAAAGGCTGGGCGCGCATCTGCCTGAGCCGTTTGTCGAGATCCATCCCGACGACGCCTCGAAGTTCGGCGTGATCGACGACGGCTTTGCGCGCGTCAGCACCGATTACGGGCAGTGCCTGCTCAAGGTGGTGGTCAGCGCGCGGGCGCAGCGCGGCACGCTGTTCGCGCCGATCCATTGGAGTGAAGCCAACGCTTCAAGCGCGCGTGTCGGTGCGCTGGTCGCCCCTTTCACCGATCCGTTTTCCGGCCAGCCGGAGAGCAAGGCCACGCCGGCCTCGATCGTGCCTTACGAATATGTGTTCCGCGGCTTCATGCTGTCGCGCAAGCAACTGGCATTGCCGCCCAACCTGTGGTGGGCGCGCGCCACGATCGCCGGCGGTTACGGTTATCTATTCGCCGACAACGCCGACCTCACGCGCTGGCCGTCATGGCTCAAGCAGGTCGCGGGCGAGGATCTCGCCGAATATCATGATTTCGGCGGTGGCGTTTACCGCGCCGCATCGTTCGCCGATGAGCGGATCGAAACCTGCCTGTTCGTCGGCCCCGCGCACGATGCGGGCGACTGGAACGTGGTCAAGGGCCTGTTCGCCGCCGATCGCTTGACCGACGATCAGCGCCGCATGCTGCTGTCCGGCCGCTCCAGCGAAGGGCTCGCCAGTACGGGTCCCATCGTCTGCGCCTGTTTTGGCGTCGGCCGCAATACCATCTGCGATGCGATCGCGGCCGGCGCGCACAGTGCCGCCGAGATCGGCGCGCGGCTGAAGGCCGGCACCAATTGCGGCTCCTGCATTCCAGAATTGAAGCGGCTGGTCGCTCAGACCGCGACGGAGAAGCCGCCATTGGCGGCGGTGAGCTGACTTGCTCCGTCATTCCAGGGCGATGCGCTAGCATCGAACCCGGAATCTCGAGATTCCGGGTTCACGCTGACGCGTGCCCAGGAATGACGGCGCGGATAGAGGGGACGACCCAATCGACGCCGCTTGCGATGTCCTCTATGGTACGCCTGCCAAAAAAAGCAGGTCATCAAGAAAATGCTCTATCTGGAAACGCCGCCGCGGTTGATCGAGACCAAGATCTTCTCGTCGATGCCCGATCAATTGCGCCGCAAGGGTGTCCGCACCGAGTGGGCCGACGCTAACCGGCCGGGCCATCCGACCGATTGCTTCATCGAAGGCCCGTCCTTCGACGCTGACGGTAATCTGTACATCGTCGATATTCCCTTCGGCCGCATCTTCAAGATCGCGCCGGACGGACAATGGTCGCTCGCGGTCGAATATGAAGGCTGGCCGAATGGCCTGAAGATCAGCGCTGAGGGCCGCATCCTCGTCGCCGACTATCGCCATGGCATCATGGAACTGGACGCGAAAGCGGGGCGAATGAAGCCGGTGCTGACCTCACGCTATTCGGAATCGTTTCGCGGCTGCAACGATCTGCACATCGCTAAGAACGGCGATATCTATTTCACTGACCAGGGACAGACCGGCCTGCACGATCCCACCGGCCGCGTCTATCGGCTCAAGACGGATGGACGGCTCGACCGCCTGATCGATACCGGCATCAGTCCGAACGGGCTGGTGCTCGATCCCAATGAAGCCGTATTGTTCGTCGCGATGACGCGCGACAATGCGGTCTGGCGTCTGCCTTTCATGAAGGACGGCAGCGTCTCCAAGGTCGGGCGTTTCTGCTCGATGTTCGGCCTGAGCGGCCCGGATGGGATGACCATGGATCAGGCCGGCCGGCTGTTCGTCGCGCACGCCTCGCTCGGCCATGTCTTTGTGTTCGCCCCCAACGGCGAACTGATCGCGCGCATCAAGTCCTGCGCGGGCGTAAGCTGCACCAATGTCGCGATCGGCGGCAGCAACCGCGACCGGCTTTACATCACGGAGTCGACGAGCGGCACCGTGCTGGTCGCCGATATCAGTTCTCTCTAGCCGTCATTGTTCGACAAATTCCAGCGCCAGGCCATGCGAGGCCTCTGCCGGGACCAACAGCGCGCCGTCGATGATCTCGAAGCCAACGCCATTGCGCTGCAGCTCTCGTCTTGTGGCATCGAGATCGCCGACCGCAAGACGCGCCGCGCAAAAGCGCGGTATCTCGTGCATGGCCGATCCTGGCAGCCGGCGGGCGATCTCGCGGGGACCGAGCAGCGTGATTCGATCGCCTGCCGTGCCGACCGTTATTCGCCCGGGCGCGAGCTTGGCTGTGCTTTCAGTTAGTCGCTCAACGAAGGCGCGATGCGCAGCCGGTTCCGGCGCGGACATCACGACTTCGACCACCCGCAAGGCGCCGTTGGGATGACGCTGGTAGTCCGGCTTCCAGAACAATTCCGGCGCGTGATGCTGTTGGCAGGTGAAGAACGCGATCTCGGGCATGGCGGGATCGGTGGCGAAGGCGAGTGAAAATTGAAGGCGCGCGGTTGCTCCGCCCGGAAGCGTCGCGGCGCGGCCGAAACTGAACGGTGCATAGGCGCCAATGCCATGCGCCGCAAAGCGCGCGGCATCGGTTTCGGCCGCGGTGCTATGCAAAGCCAGCATTGACATGCCTTCGGCGCTTGCGAGAAAATTCTGATTGTGGGCGGCGAAGCTGAAGTGGCCGGGCCTGGCGGCTGGTACCGCGGAGGCGTCAGTGACCGCCAATATTTCCAGAAAGTTATTCTCGAACAAGGCCAGGTGATTGCTGACTCCGAACGGAAGGAGGCCGGTTGGGGTCATGGTAAAACCGAGGCTTCGCAAGCTTTGCTCAGCGCGGGCGAGATCGTGGACGCAAATGACGAGGTGATCGATGAGACGGGGCATGGGATCTCCGGTGCTACGGGCCCGACAGCTAGCGCCTGCTGCCCGCGTGGCGCAAAGCATGGTTTGTGACGTTCAGCTCAAGAAAATCTATTGCAAGGCCCCAGCCCATCCGTGCCAAGTTGAATGGCGATGACCTACATCCTCCCACCGCTTAATGCGCTGCGCGCGTTCGAGGCTGCGGCACGGCATCTCAGTTTCAAGCTGGCCGCGCATGAACTTCACGTGACGCCCGCCGCCATCGGGCAGCAGGTGAAGGCGCTTGAAACCCGTCTGGGCGTTCGCCTGTTCGAGCGGCTGCACAAGCAGCTCATCCTGACGCCGGCCGGGCAGACGTTCCTGCCGGAAGTATCCGGTGGTTTTCGCCGCATCGCGGACGCGACCGCTCAGTTGAAGCCGGTGGGTGCGGTGCTGCTTCAATTGGGGCTTCACCCCAATTTCGACCTGCGCCGCTTGTTGCTCGCCGAGTTCCGTGCCGCGCATGCCGAGATCGGCTTGCGGGTGCTGCAACCGGCCGGCCTGCACGAACTCATCGAGGGCAAGGTGGACCTGCTGATCGACCGCGGCCTCGGCCATCACCCGGGCTATCGTTGCGACCGCCTCAATGAGGGATCAGGCCCCGGCGACTGGCTGATTGCGCCGGCCGGTACAGCGGATTGTCCCGAGATCACAAGCTTCCGTGATTGGCTGCGCCGTCTGTCGGCCGATAACGCGCTCGCGATGCAGCGCCGCCGGGGGTTCGCGAGTATCGGCGGGAGTTGATCTGTCCGAGGATCGGGCTGTACAAATGCCGCAATTTCGATCGCAATGACGATTGGAATGTATGCGGACGGCTTGCGAGGCAAATCTTGAGAAAACAAAAATTCGGCCGCAATGGCCCGGACGTGTCCGTGATCGGGCAGGGTACCTGGTATATCGATCGCGGTGACCGCAAGGGCGCGGTCGCGGCGCTCCGGCAGGGCATCGAGCTTGGTATGACCCACATCGACACCGCCGAAATGTATGGCGATGCCGAACTGGTGATCGCCGACGCCATCGAAGGACAGCGCGACAAGGTGTTTCTGGTCTCGAAAGTGCTGCCGAGCAACGCGTCGCGGCGCGGCACCATCACCGCCTGTGAACGCTCACTCAAGCGGCTGAAGACCGACCATCTCGATTGCTATCTGTTGCACTGGCGCGGCTCGTATCAGCTTTCCGAGACGGTGACGGTGTTCGACGAACTCATGCATGCCGGCAAGATCCGTTCCTGGGGAGTCAGCAATTTCGACGTGGACGATCTCGCCGAATTGCTCCGTGTCGCGGGCGAGGGCAAGATCGCCTGCAATCAGGTGCTCTATCATCTGCAGGAACGCGCCATCGAACACGCGGTCATTCCCTGGTGCGAGCAGCACGGCGTCGCGGTCGTGGCCTATTCGCCGTTCGGCCACAACGACTTTCCGTCATCGCGCGGCAAGGCGGGCGCGGCGCTGGAAAAGATTGCGCAAGCCCATGGCGCGTCCGCGCGCCAGGTCGCACTCGCGTTTCTGACGCGCAACGCGTCCGTGCTTGCCATTCCGAAAGCTTCGACGATAGAACACGCCGCCGATAACGCCGCGGCAGGAAATATCACGCTCAGCGAGAGCGACATCGCTGCCCTGGAAACGGCGTTTCCGCGCGGGCCAAAACCGCGCAGCCTGCCAATGTTGTAGAAGAGATATTTCTTAACAGGCGATTTTGTCTTAACAGCCGATTTTGCTGCATCGCGTCTTCATGCCGCGTCTGGCGGCCGCGTCCCATACGTGCATATCGGCGTCCTGTTTTCGGGTGTTGCCGCGCCGATGCAATTATCGTTTTTAGGATGCTCCCTGATTCGAAATTTACCAGAGTTTTGCCGTGACACCGCCACCCGCCGGGGCCGCGAGGCTTGCCAGCGAGCCAATATCCGTGCCTCAACGAAAACCTGCCGCGCGGCGGGCGCCCGCGCGCACCGACCGGCCGTTCAAAGGTATCGCGTTGATCCTGGCGTCGACGGTGTTTCTTGGCACCTCCGACGTGACCGCGAAATATCTGTCGGGGACATTGCCATCGATCGAGATCGCGTGGATCCGCTTTCTGGTGTTCGCGCTGATTATGACGCCGGCGATGGTGCCGGGGTCACCGCTTTATGCGCTGCGGACGACGCGTCCGGGTTTTCAGCTCATGCGCGGCGTCGCGCTGTTGGGTTCGTCGCTGTTCTTTATCTCGGGGCTTCGCTATCTGCCGATCGCGGAAGCCTCCGCGACCGGCTTCGTCTCGCCTTTGTTCGTCACGGCCCTATCGATCATCTTCCTCAGTGAAAGCGTCGGCGTCCGGCGCTGGCTTGCGACCGCCACTGGCCTGTTGGGCGTCCTGATCATCCTGCGGCCGGGCACTGGCGCCTTCCACGTCGCCGCCTTCTTCCCACTGGTCTCGGCGCTGTGCTGGGCCGTGACGCTGATCATGACGCGTACGATGAGCGGCAGGGAGCCCGCCATCACCACGATGACCTATTCGTCGATCGCGGGCCTCTGTATGTTGTCAGCGCTCGTTCCGTTCGCCTGGGTCGCGCCGAGCTGGCACGACATTCTGTTCGGCATCCTGATCGGCGTGGCGTCGACCGCGGGGCAATGGATCGTGGTGCTCGCGTTCCGCTATGCGGACGCGTCCGTGCTGGCGCCGTTTTCCTATAGCCAGTTGGTCTGGGTCAGCCTTCTCGGTTTCCTGATTTTCGGCGAGGTGCCGGACGTCTGGACCGTGGTCGGAGCGGCATTCATCGTTGCCAGCGGCCTCTATACGGCCCATCGCGAGCGGGTGCGGCGGCTGCAGCTTCTGCCGGCGGAGCCGTCGCCTAACGCCTGAGCGTTGCATCCGTTGGTCACAGCCTGCGAGCATCGCTGGCGTGATGCAGAAAAGGCGCAACCTTCCCGGAATCGGGCGGTTGTCCTGCTACCATACACGTGACTTCTGCTTGCAAATTTGAGACAGTTCTACTGCAGGAACGTCCCAGAAAGAGGGGCGACAGCGGGGGCTGGACGTGCGGGTTCGAACGCAAGCGCAATTGTGGCGTCGTTATTGCACGCATGGCTTCGCGTTGATGCTGGCTGGCGCGGGCCTATGGCGGCCAGCAGGTGACGACTGACCGCACGGTCACGGCCGCTGGTTTCGATCGGCTGCATGGCGCTGGCCAGTTCACGACCTTCGACCTGCCGGCCTATGCCGAGCAGGTGCTGGCCGGCACCGGTACCTTCGCATTGAACTATGCCGCCAAGCAGGCGACGGATTCCCGCTCCGAGCTCGGCGTCCGCACCGACCGGTCGTTTGCGATGCAAAACGGCATCCTCACGCTGCGCGGCCGTCTCGCCTGGGCGCACGATTTCAACACCGACCGCAACGTCTCCGCGGTGTTCCAGACGCTGCCCGGTGCATCCTTCATCGCGAACGGCGCGGCGCAGGCGCGCGATTCCGCGCTGACCACGGCTTCCGCCGAGCTGAAATGGCCGAACGGCTGGTCGGCGGCGGGCACATTCGAAGGTGAGTTTTCCAACGTCAGCAGTTCATATGCCGGCAAGGGTTCGGTGCACTACGAATGGTAGGCCGGCGCCGGAAGAATTTGCCTTCGCGCTCCCCCTGATCGCGGAAGGACAGGTATCGCGACTGTGTTTTTTGCTCCGTCATTCCGGGACGCGACGAAGTCGCGGACCCGGAATCTCGAGCCGCCTCTCACCTCCGATTTCGGGTTTTGCCGTCGGGCCGCGCGCCATGACGCCACGGGCGGCTTTCCGCGCTTGGATCAGATCAAGCACGGTGATAGGGCTGCCATGACAAGAAGCCTCGACCGGAGTTCGTAAATTGGTGGGCATGGCCGATGCGCCTTTGCCCTTCCTACGCACCGGCGCATGACGGGAGATGAAAGCAGCATGATCACACTGACAGCCAATGACGTTCTGCCTGACGACGGCACCCGCGGCACTCTGGTCGGGCGGCTCTGGCTGCCGCAGGCTGGCGGTCCCGCCGTGGTCGTCGTTCGCGCCGACGGCGTGTTCGACGTCACCACGCAGTTTTCGACCGTGAGCGCGCTGTGCGAGGAGGACGATCCGGCGAAATCACTCCACGCGATCAAGGGCGAGCGTATCGGGGATCTCGATGGCCTTCTGGCGAACACACCGCCCGACCGCCGTGATCGGCAAAAGCCATGGCTATTGGCTCCGGTCGATCTGCAGGTGCTCAAAGCTGCGGGCGTGACCTTCGCGATCTCGATGCTGGAGCGCGTGATCGAGGAGCGGGCGCGCGGCAATCCGGCCTCCGCCGAGGCGATCCGCAAGGAAGTGGTGCGGCTCGTCGGCGACGATCTCTCCAGGCTGAAGCCCGGCTCGGAGGAAGCGATGCGGCTGAAACAGGTGCTGATCGAGCAGAACGCCTGGAGCCAGTACCTGGAAGTCGGCATCGGCCCCGATGCGGAGGTCTTCACCAAGGCGCCGGTGATGTCCGCGGTCGGCACCGGCATGGATGCCGGGCTGCATCCGAAATCGACCTGGAACAATCCGGAGCCGGAGGTCGTGCTGGCGGTGTCGAGCAAGGGCCAAATCGTCGGCGCGATGCTCGGCAACGATGTCAATTTGCGCGACTTCGAGGGCCGCTCGGCGCTGCTGCTTTCGAAGGCCAAGGACAACAACGCGTCCTGCGCGCTTGGCCCGCTGCTGCGGCTGTTCGACGATACATTCTCGCTCGACGACGTGCGCCAGATGGAGGTCGGCTTGACCGTCATGGGGCAGGACGGTTTTGTCCTCGACGGTCATTCCTCGATCGGGAAGATCAGCCGGGATCCGACCGACCTCGTGGCGCAGACCATCGGGGCGGTGCATCAATATCCCGACGGCTTCGCGCTGTTCCTCGGCACGATGTTCGCGCCCGTGAAGGACCGCGATGCGCCGGGCGAAGGTTTCACGCATAAGCGCGATGACATCGTCACCATCCAAGCACCCCAGCTCGGCAAGCTCACTAATCGCATGCGCGGAAGCGACGAATGCGAGCCGTGGACGTTTGGCGTCGGTGCGTTGATGCGCAATCTGGCGAAGCGCAAGGCGATCTGAAATCCCGGCGCGTGGAAAGGGTGTGGAGGGCCGGGACAAGCCTATCGTGATGGCGGATCGGAAGGATCATCCATTCCAGGAGTTCCTTTCGTTTTGCTAAACGCGCATGATACGCCCGCTTATCCGTAAAAATACCGATCCGCTCGGAGAGTTTCTGCCTTAAGGCGCATTTAAGGCGCTGCCGCATATAGATTCCGGAAGGGCCGGAACGGGGTTTGGATCGTGCAGCAATTAGACTCCATCATTGTTGAACTCGAAGAGGCGGTCAAAAGCGGCTCATCGGAAAAGCGTGTCAATACCCTTCGGCAGGTGACAAATCTTTTCCTGCACGATGGAGAGCGGCTCAGCGAAGATCAGATCAAGATCTTCGACGATGTGTTGTGTCTGCTTACCGCTCGTGTCGAAAGCCAGGCCAAGGCTGAACTCAGCAAGCGCCTCGCGCCGCTCGACTACGCCCCCCTCGAAGTCATTCAGCAGCTCGCGCGCGACGACGAAATCGCTGTGGCCGAAAACGTCCTTGCCCGGTCCAGTCGGCTGGCCACCAGCACCCTTGTGGAAATTGCCAGCACGAAGGGGCAGGGTCATCTGTTCGCGATGTCCGGCCGTGTGGATTTGCCGGAAGTCGTGACCGACGTCATCGTCAATCGTGGCGAACGCCGGGTCATCCGCAAGCTTGCCAACAACACCAGCGCGCGGTTCTCGGAAGCCGGCTATGCCGGAATGGTGGGGCATGCCGAGGCCGATGACGGACTCAGCGAGATTCTCGGGCTTCGCATCGATCTTCCCCTCAAATTTCTCCGCGATCTCCTGCGGCAGGCGAGCGACGCCGTACGCGCCCGGCTGATGACGATCGCTCCGCCCGATCTTCAGGAGGAGATAGGGCGCATTCTGAAGACGATCACGGGCACTGCGGGCGAAAGAGGCCCGCCGGCACGCGACTTTACCCGCGCCGAAGAGATCGTGAAACGGATGAAGGGCCTCAAGGAATTGAATGACGCGGCGATCGGCAAGTTTGCCGAAACCGCAAGGTTCAATGAAGTCATCGCCGCGCTCGCACTTCTGACGAACGTGCCGACGGCCATGATCGCGAAAGCGATCGAGGGACACCGCGCCGACCTGGTTCTGATTCCCTGCAAGGCGGCGGGATTGAACTGGCCGGCGGTCGAAACGATCCTCACGCGGCGTCCGGTCAAACCTCAAATCGACGAGCGAACGCTCAAAATTGCCTTGAAGGACTATGACAAGCTGTCGACGGAAACCGCTCAGCGCACACTGCGCTTCTGGCAGGTCCACGACAAGCTTGAAAAGTAATTTTTGCCGGCAACCATCCGCGCATCACCTCACACCGGCAGCGCGATCGAATATTTCACCTGGCTCAGCGCAAAGCTCGACTCGATCGAGGCGATGCCGTCGAGCCGGGTCAGCTTGTTCTTCAGGAATGCCTCGTAGGAAGAGAGGTCGGCGGCGACGACGCGCAACAGATAGTCGCGGTTGCCCGTCATCAAATAGCATTCCAGAATCTCCTCCCATTTCGAGATCGCCTTCTCGAAGCGGTTGAGATCCTCCTCCTTCTGTCGTGCCAGCTTGATCGAGATGAAGACGCTGACATGCAGGCCGAGCGATTTCTGGTCGACGGTCGCGATATAGCGGGTGATGACGCCGCGCTCTTCGAGCAGCTTGACGCGGCGGTGGCACGGCGACACCGACAGCCCGACCTTGTCGGCGAGCTCCTGCATGGTGATGCGGCCGTCGGATTGCAGTAGCGAGAGGATTTTGCGGTCGATGGCGTCGAGGCTATGCATTGGGATGAACCGTGCTTTTAAAGGTATGGATTGGTAAAATATACCAATCGCGACGGGCATGGTGCGAAAATTTGAGATTTTCCGCCCGTGCGGGAGGACTAAATTGACGCTTTCCGCCGTCTGTCCGGAGCGCTGCCATGGCGACCAACGCCGAACGTCTCGACCTGTTGAACGCGCTTGCCCGCAAGGCGCTGTGGCTGTCGTCATGGACCATCCACCATGCCAATCACGTTCGTCCCAACACCGATGGATTGAAGGTCGGCGGCCATCAGGCCTCCTCCGCCTCGCTCGCGACCATCATGTCGGCGCTGTATTTCGGCGTGCTGCGGCCGGAGGATCGCGTGGCCGTCAAGCCGCATGCGAGCCCGGTGTTTCACGCCATCCAATATCTGTTCGGACGCCAGACCCGCGACCGCCTGGAGAACTTCCGCGGCTTCAAGGGTGCACAGTCCTATCCGTCGCGCACCAAGGATACCGACGACGTCGATTTCTCCACCGGCTCGGTCGGGCTCGGCGTGGCGCAAACGCTCTTCGCCTCGCTGGTGCAGGATTATGTCAAGTCGCACGGCTGGATGAAGGATCGCCGCGAGGGGCGGATGATCGCGCTGGTCGGCGATGCCGAAATGGACGAGGGCAACATCTTCGAGGCGCTCCTGGAAGGCTGGAAGCACGGGCTGCGCAACACCTGGTGGGTGGTCGATTACAATCGCCAGAGTCTCGATGCAGTGGTGCGCGAGGGATTGTGGGAGAAATTCGAAACCATGTTCCGCAATTTCGGCTGGGACGTGGTGATCGTGAAATACGGCTCGCTGATGCGCGAAGCCTTCGCCGAGCCTGGCGGCGAAGCGCTGAAGCACTGGATCGATAACTGCCCGAACCAGATGTATGCCGCGCTGTGCTTCCAGGGCGGGGCGGCGTTCCGCAAGCATTTGCGGGACGACATCGGCGATCAGGGCCCGGTGTCGGCGCTGATCGACCGCCGCAGCGACGACGAATTGCTGGCGCTGATGTCCAATCTCGGCGGTCACGACATGGCGAGCATGTTGGAGGCGTTCGAGGCGATCGATCACGACCGTCCGGTCTGCTTCATCGCCTACACCATCAAGGGTGTCGGCCTGCCGTTCCAGGGCCACAAGGACAATCATGCCGGCCTGATGACGGTCGCGCAGATGGAGAAATGGCGGGCCGCGCAGAACATCCGGCCGGGTTACGAGTGGGAAAAGTTCGAGGGATTGTCGCAAGCTCCCGCGATGCTGCAGGCATTTCTCGACGAGGTGCCGTTCAACAGAGCCGAGCGACGCCTGACTTCGCCCGTCATCGACGTGCCGCAACAGCTCGCCTTTACGCCGTCGGCGCAGATGTCGACCCAGCAGGGCTTTGGCCTGGTGCTGAACGAGCTGGCGCGCGGTGACACCGAATTGGCCGCGCGCATCGTGACGGCATCGCCTGATGTCACCGTGTCGACCAATCTCGGCGCCTGGGTCAACCGCCGCGGCCTGTTCGCGCGCGGCGAGAAGGCCGACCTGTTCCGCAGCGAGAAAATCCCCTCGACCTTCAATTGGGATTTCTCGCCGAAGGGCCAGCACATGGAACTCGGTATCGCCGAGATGAACCTGTTCATCCTGTTGTCGGCGCTCGGGTTGTCGCACACGATCAACGGCGAGCGGCTCCTTCCGGTCGGCACGCTGTATGATCCCTTCATCGAGCGCGGCCTCGATGCGCTAAACTACGCCTGCTACCAGGACGCCCGCTTCATGGTGGCTGCGACGCCGTCGGGGATTACGCTCGCGCCCGAAGGCGGCGCGCATCAGTCGATCGCGACGCCCCTGATCGGCATGGCGCAGGATGGGCTGGCGTCGTTCGAGCCGGCCTTCGTCGATGAGCTTGCCGTGATCATGGGCTGGGGATTCCGGCACATGCAGCGCGAGGCCGGCGAGGGCGGGTCGGTCTATCTGCGACTATCGACACGGACCATCGAGCAGCCGCAACGGCTGATGGGGCCCGATCTGCAAAAGGACATCGCCGAGGGCGCCTATTGGCTGCGCAAGCCCGGACCGAACGCCGAGGTCGTCGTGGCCTATACCGGCGCGGTCGCGCCCGAAGCGATCGAGGCCACCGGCTTCATCGGCGAAAGCCGCCGGGATATCGGGTTGCTCGCGATCACCTCCGTCGACCGGCTGCATTCGGGCTGGACCGCGGCGCGGAAATTGCGCCGCGATCGGCGCGGCGTGCAGCACCTGAGCCATGTCGAGAGACTCCTGGCGCCGTTGCCGCGCGACTGCGGCATCGTCACCGTGATCGACGGCCATCCGGCGGCGCTGGGTTGGCTCGGCAGCGTGCGGGGGCATCGGGTCGAAGCGCTCGGCGTCGAGCATTTCGGCCAGACCGGCACCATCGACGATCTCTATCGCCACTACGGCATCGATGCCAACGCCATCATCGATGCGGCCGAAAGCCTCACCGCCGGCGCGCCCGTGCTGCACCGCAAAATGGCGGTGTGAGTTTCCGGATTGAATAGTGAGCCGTCGCCCTGGCGAAAGCCGGGGCCCATACGCCGCAGCGGTTGTTGCATTTAAACGCTGTTCGACGACTTTTTTAAAAAACTGCTGCCCCGGGTTATGGGTCCCTGCTTTCGCAGGGACGACGGTGGCCGCCTTGCGCCCCCCACACTCCTGATCTTATATCCAGCGTCCGCCGCATCGCTGGCGTCCGCATATGGCGGGTTCAATTCCCCAGGCTTTCGTGCAAGGATAGTTGCCGAACGCTTTTCGTTCCCCCTTCATTCGCGCTGAAATCACGAGGTTCACGATGGTCAATCGTATGCAATTCTACATCGATGGCGCCTGGGTCGATCCGGTCGTCAAGAAATCTACGCCCGTCGTCAATCCCGCGACCGAGGAGCCGATGTATGAGGTTGCGCTCGGTTCCAAGGCCGATGTCGATAAGGCGGTCGCGGCAGCCAAGCGTGCCTTCGAGACCTATTCGCAGACCAGCCGCGAGGAGCGCGTGGCGTTGCTGTCGAAGATCATCGAGATCTACAAGGGCCGCATGAAGGAGATCGGCGCCGCCGTTTCCGACGAGATGGGTGCGCCCTTGCCGATGGCGGAGAAGCTGCAGGCTGGCGCCGGCCTCGGCCATCTGATGTCGACGCTCGACGTGCTGAAGAACTATCACTTCGAAGAGACGCTGCCCTCGGCCGTCGTGGTGCGCGAGCCTGTCGGCGTGGTCGGCATGATTACGCCCTGGAACTGGCCGCTCAACCAGATTGCCTGCAAGGTCGCGCCCGCGCTGGCCGCCGGCTGCACCATGATCCTGAAGCCCTCGGAGTTCACCCCGACTTCGGCATTGATCTTCGCGGAAATCCTCCATGAAGCCGGCGTGCCGAAGGGCGTGTTCAACCTGCTCAACGGGCTCGGGCCCGAGGTCGGCGCCGCCATGAGCGAGCATCCCGACATCGACATGATCTCGTTCACCGGCTCGACCCGCGCCGGCGTCGATGTGGCCAAGCGCGCGGCTCCCACCGTGAAGCGCATCAGCCAGGAACTCGGCGGCAAGTCGCCGAACGTCATCCTCGACGATGCCGACCTCAGCAAGGCGGTGACCGGCGGCGTGATGCACATGTTCAACAATTCCGGACAGTCCTGCAACGCGCCGTCGCGGATGATCGTGCCGCTGTCGAAGATGAAGGAAGTGGCCGCGATCGCCAAGGGCGTCGCCGACAAGACCAAGGCCGGCGATCCCCGCGCCGAAGGCACCACGATCGGTCCCGTCGTCAATCGCGGGCAGTGGGATAAGATCCAGGCGCTGATCCAGAAGGGCATCGACGAAGGCGCCACGCTGGTGGCCGGCGGTCCCGGTCTGCCCGAGGGCGTCAACAAGGGCTTCTACGTCCGCCCGACCATCTTCGCCGACGTCACCAACGACATGACCATCGCGCGCGAGGAAATCTTCGGGCCCGTGCTGACCATCCTCGGCGCCAAGGACGAGGCCGACGCGGTCAAGATCGCCAACGACACGCCCTATGGCCTCGCTGGCTACGTCTCCGCCGGCACGGTCGAGCGCGCCCGCAAGGTCGGACGCCAGATCCGCGCCGGCAATGTCAACCTGCAGGGTATGCCGAACGACCGCACCGCGCCGTTCGGCGGCTTCAAGCAGTCCGGCAATGGCCGCGAATGGGGCAAGTACGGCCTGGAGGAATATCTCGAAGCCAAGGCCGTCGCCGGCTACAACGCGGCGTAAGCGTTCGTAAGACAACGCAACGCCGGAGCGGCACCACCGCTCCGGCGTTTTGCTATTCTCCAAGCAAACACGTGATGCTAAAATAAAACCGCCGTCGTCCCTGCGAAGGCAGGGACCCATACCGCGTTGTGCTCTCGGCTCAAGCAAGGTAGCAAACGCTTTTCCAAACCAACCAGCGCCGGTGGTTATGGGTCCCTGCGTTCGCAGGGACGACGGCGAAGGATTGAGCTAGGCTGCGCCATGACTTCCTTCAAAATCCACAGCGTGCAGGCATTCTGCTTCCGCTATCCGCTTGCCTCGCCGGTCGTCACCTCGTTCGGCCGCATGAACGATCGCCCGGCGGTGTTCGTGCGCGTCGAGGACGAAGACGGCGAACAGGGCTTTGGCGAGGTGTGGTGCAATTTTCCGTCGGTCGGCGCCGAGCACCGCGCGCGGCTGATCAATGAGATGCTGGCGCCGATGCTGGTCGGGCGCGAGGTCGCGGAGCCATCCGAGCTGTTTGACAGCATCACCGCCGCGACTTCGGTGATGGCGTTGCAGTCGGGCGAACAAGGACCATTTGCGCAAGCCATCGCGGGCGTCGATATCGCGGTCTGGGATTTGTTCGCGCGCCGCGCCAAGGCGCCGCTGTGGCGGATGCTGGGCGGCGCGTCAGGCCGCATGCGAGTGTACGCCAGCGGCATCAATCCCGACGGCAGCGTGGCGATGGTGGAGGCAGCGATGCAGCGCGGCCATCGCGCCTTCAAATTGAAGATCGGCTTCGGCGCGGGCCACGACCGCGACAATCTTCGCGCGCTGCGGCGACTGATCGGCGAGGGCATGCTCGCCGCCGACGTCAATCAGGGCTGGTCGCTGGCGCAGGCGCGGGAACAGGCACCGCCGCTGGAGGAGTTTGCGCTGGCCTGGCTGGAAGAGCCGCTGCGCGCGGACCGGCCCTGGAGCGAGTGGCGTGCTTTACGCGAGCGATTTTCGGCGCCGCTTGCCGGCGGGGAGAACATCGCCGGCCGCGAGGCCTTCTCCGTCGCGTTGGCCGAAGGCGCGTTGAACGTGATCCAGCCCGACGTGGCGAAATGGGGCGGCGTCACCGGCTGCATCGCGGTTGCGCGCGAGGTCGCCGCATCGCACCGCATTTATTGCCCGCATTATCTCGGCGGCGGCATCGGCCTTCTCGCCTCAGCCCATCTGCTCGCCGCCTGCAATGGCGGATGGCTCGAAGTGGACAGCAACGACAATCCGCTGCGTGAGGCCTTCTGCGGCGCGGTCGCCGCCATCAAGGACGGCGAGATCGAATTGCCGGATATGCCGGGGCTCGGCATCACGCCGGATCTCGCGTCGATCGCAAAATATCGGACGCTATAATTCGTCGTCCCGGCCAAGCGAAGCGCGAGCCGGGACCCATAACCACCGGAATCAATAGTTTTGCGAAATCGTCAACCATTCCGCTTTACCCGATAGATCACGTGGTATGGGTCCCTGCGTTCGCAGGGACGACAGTTTGTTGCGAGCGCCATCAGCCGCCCAGCGCGCCCTGCGTATTCACATACAGCGCGTAGATCGACTGGCTCGCGGCCATGAACAGCCGGTTGCGCTTCACCCCGCCGAAGCAGAGATTGGCGCAGCGCTCGGGCAGCGCGATGCGGCCGATCACGACGCCGTCGGGCGCGAACACCACGACGCCGTCGAGCTCGGGATCGCCCATGCCCCAACCGCACCAGAGATTGCCGTCGATATCGCAGCGCATGCCGTCCGGCGTGCCCGGACCGGCGTCGATATGGACGCGCTTGTTGGTGATCTTATCGCCGCCTTCCGACACGTCATAGGCCAGGATCTTGCGGTTCGGTTGCCCGCGCGATTCCACAATGTAGAGGATTTTCTCGTCCGGTGAGAAGCACAGCCCGTTCGGTCCCAGCACACCCTCAGCAACGATGGTGGCTTTGCCGGTCGCGCCGTCGATCCGGTAGACATTGGCGTCGATCTCGGGATCGGCCTTGTAGCCCTCGTAATTGCCAAGCAGTCCGAACACGGGATCGGTGAACCAGATCGAGCCGTCGGACCTCACGACCACGTCATTGGGCGAGTTCAGCCGCTTGCCGTCGAAGGAGTCGATCAAGACCGTGATCGAGCCGTCATATTCGGTGCGCACCACGCGGCGTCCGCCGTGCTCGCAGGTCACGAGCCGGCCCTGCCGGTCGCGGGTATTGCCGTTGGCGAAGTTCGAGGGCTTGCGATAGATGCTGACCGCGCCGGTTTCCTCCTCCCATTTGATGATGCGCTGGTTCGGGATGTCGCTGCACAACAGATAGCGGCCATCGCCGACCCACACCGGGCCCTCGGCCCAGCGCAGTCCCGTCGCCAGCCGTTCCACCGCCGACAATTTCAGCCAGTATTTTTCGAAGCGCGGGTCGAGCGCATGGATCGCCGGATCGGGGTAGAAGGTCGCCGGGTGCCAGCCCTGAGAAGGGGAGTTTACATCGGACATTTGCTGTTCTCGTTGTTGTTTCCTCGCGGGGCCATTTGCTATCACCCGCGTGGTCCGGCAGCAAGCAACCACCGCTTTCGCTACTCGCAATGATGGAGGCGGCCTACCTTGCCGCATCGTGTCCACCGCGTCATACTCGCCGCAAGCCACCACCAAGAGGGAAGAAATGCCACGCATATTGATAACCGGCGCCGCGGGCGGAATCGGGACCAGCCTTCGCAAATTGCTGCCGCCGATCTATCCGGAACTCCTGCTCAGCGACATCAAGGCGCCCGCCGATCTCGGACCGAACGAGAAATTCAAGGTCGCCGATCTCGCCGATCCGGCGCAGGTGGAGGCGATCTGCGAGGGCGTCGACGGCATCCTGCATTTCGGCGGCTATTCGGTCGAAGGCCCCTGGGACGATATCCTGCAATCCAACATCATTGGCGGCTACAATCTGTTCGAGGCCGCGCGCAAGAAGGGCGTCAAGCGGGTGGTGTTCGCCTCCTCGAACCACGCGATCGGCTTCTATCCCCGCTATCACCGGATCGGCACCGACGTGACCGCGCGCCCCGACAGCCGCTATGGCGTCAGCAAGGCCTTTGGCGAGGCGGTCGGCGCACTCTATGCCGACAAGCACGGCCTCAAGGTGACGTGCCTTCGGATCGGCAATTTCGGCGAAAAGCCGCTCGATCATCGCCGGTTGTCGATCTGGCTCAAGCCGGAGGACATGGTGCAGCTTTGCCGGATCGGGCTCGAACATCCCGACATCCATTTCGAGATTCTCTACGGCGTCTCCGACAATGAGCGCTCCTGGTGGGATAATCACCGCGCCTACGAACTCGGCTACCGGCCGACCGGCAAGTCTGAGGATTTCCGCGAACACGCCATGGCCGAGCAGGCCAAGCTCAAGCCCGATCCCGTCGGCGATTTCTACCAGGGCGGCGCCTTCTGCGGCATGGAGTTCAGCGGCGACAAGAGCCGGATCATCGAGCCGAAATAACAAATCTTGGTCATTCCGGGATGTGCCGCGCTTGCGGCACAGGCCCGGAATCCATACTCACAGGCGGTGGTTATGGATTCCGGGCTCGCCCGCACGCGGGCGCCCCGGAATGACGAGCGAAATGAGGACAACGAAAATGACCGACGGACTGCGCAAGGGACTGACGAGCTATGGCGATGCGGGGTTCTCGCTGTTTCTGCGCAAGGCCTTCATCAAGGCGATGGGATATTCGGACGACGCGCTCGAACGTCCGATCGTCGGCATCACCAACACCTATAGTGACTACAATCCCTGCCACGGCAACGTGCCGCAGATCATCGAGGCGGTGAAGCGCGGCGTGATGCTGTCGGGCGCCATGCCGATGGTGTTTCCGACCATCTCGATCGCCGAGAGCTTTGCGTATCCGACCTCGATGTATCTGCGCAATTTGATGGCGATGGACACCGAGGAGATGATCCGCGCCCAGCCGATGGATGCAGTGATCGTGATCGGCGGCTGCGACAAGACCTTGCCGGCGCAGATCATGGCCGCGGTCTCGGCCGATCTGCCGACGGTGGTCATTCCGGTCGGCCCGATGGTGGTCGGGCATCACAAGGGCGAGGTGCTCGGCGCCTGTACCGATTGCCGCAGGCTCTGGGCAAAATACCGTGCTGGCGAGATCGACGACACCGAGATCGAGGCGGTGAACGGACGCCTGGCGCCGTCCGTCGGCACCTGCATGGTGATGGGTACGGCTTCGACCATGGCCTGCATCACCGAGGCGCTCGGCCTGTCGCTGCCGATGAGCGCGACGATCCCCGCGCCGCATGCCGAACGCTTTCGCTCAGCGGAGGCCAGCGGCCGGATCGCCGCCGCGATGGCGAAAGCCAAGGGTCCGCGGCCGAGCGAACTCCTGACGCCATCCGCGTTCAAGAACGCCCAGGTGGTGCTGCAGGCAATCGGCGGTTCGACCAACGGCCTCATTCATCTGACCGCGATCGCCAACCGCACGCCGCATCGCATCGATCTCGATGCCTTCGACAAGATCGGCCGCGAAGTGCCGGTGCTGATCGACCTGAAACCCTCCGGCGAGCACTACATGGAGCACTTCCATCACGCCGGCGGCGTGCCGAAGCTGATGGCCCAGCTCGGCGCTCTCATCGATCTCGACGCCAAGACCGTTACCGGCGAAACGCTGCGCGAGGTCGTCGCCAAGGCCGAGGACGTGCCGGGGCAGGACGCGATCCGGCCGCGCGACAACCCAATCAAGCCGGAAGGCGGGCTCGCCGTCCTGCACGGCAATCTCGCGCCGCGCGGTGCCGTGATCAAGCATTCGGCCGCCAGTGCCAAACTCATGCAGCACACCGGCCGCGCCGTGGTGTTCGACTCCGTCGAGGACATGACGCTCCGCGTCGACGATCCCGCGCTCGACGTCACCGCCGACGACGTGCTGGTGCTGCGCAATGCCGGGCCGAAGGGCGCGCCGGGCATGCCCGAGGCCGGCTACCTACCGATCCCGCGGAAGCTTGGCCGCGCCGGCGTCAAGGACATGGTGCGGATTTCGGACGCGCGCATGAGCGGGACCGCGTTCGGTACCATCGTGCTGCACATCACGCCGGAATCCGCGGTCGGCGGTCCGCTGGCGCTGGTGGAGAACGGTGACATGATCCGGCTCGATGTCAAAAAGCGCAGCATCGATCTTCTGGTCGATGATGCCGAACTGGAAAAACGCCGCGCCGCGCTCAAGCCGGCGGCCGCGCCGGAATGGGCGGTCCGCGGCTATGCGCATCTCTTCAACGAGACCATTCTGCAGGCTGACGAAGGCTGCGACTTCGACTTCATGCGCGGCAAGGGCAAGGGCAAGGGCAAGGGGTAAGCCGCTCGCGCTTCATGCCCCTTCGTCATTCCGGGGCGAACGCGCAAGCGTCGAGCCCGGAATACCGAAATTGGTTTGCGTTCATTTTCCCTATATCAAGATTCCTGGTTCGCGCGAGATGCGCGCCCCGGAATGACGATGAGCCTCTCGCACTGCAGTCGCCCCCATCGTTTCTTTCCTTACCCTGATGCTCAATTGACATCTCGGCAAGCCGGATGGGATGATCAAAGAAAAAACATCAGGGGGAGACGATGGTGAGCTTGAACAGAGTTCTCAGTACGATCGTTGCCGCGTCCATGTTATTCGCGGTCGGCGCGAGCGCGCAGGAGGTGAAGCATTATCGCTTCGCCTATGATCAGCCCAAGACCACCGGCTATGGCATCCTCGGCGATATCTTCGCCGACAAGCTGAAGGAATTGAGCAAAGGCACCATGCTGATCGACCAGTATCCGGGCGCGCAGCTCGGGCAGGAGCCGCAGGTCCTGCAGCTGGTCAAATCCGGCGATGTCGAATTCTGTATTTCCTCGTCCGCCAATGCCGCGACGCTGTCGCCGCAGGCCGGCGTGATGTCGATGCATTTCCTGTTCCGCTCCGAGGCGCATCTGATCAAGGCGATCGCCGATCCCGAAGTGGCCAAGGCGGTGAAGGCGATGATCGCCGATACGGTGCAGGGCGCGCACGTCATTGCGCTCTCGACCCTCGGCCTGCGCAGCATGTACTCCAAGCGCGAGATCAGGAAGATCGAGGACATCAAAGGGCTCAAGGTGCGCGTGCAGGCGACGCCGACGGAAGACACCACGTTCCCGGCTTATGGCGCGCAGATCGTGCACATGCCGTTCGGCAGCGTCTATACGTCGTTGCAGACCGGTGTGGTCGACGTCGCCGAAAACGGCGTCAACGTCTATCTTGCCAACAAGCACTATGAAGTCGCGCCCGTTTTGTCGATGACCGAGCATGAGGCCAATAACAGCTTGGTCTGGGTCAGCGACAAGCTCTGGAACAGCCTGACGCCGGAGCAGCAGGGGTGGGTCCAGGGGGCTGCCGACGAGGTCAACAAGGAGCAGCCGGCTAAGGCGATCGAGCTCGAACACCAGTCGCAGGAGAAGCTGAAATCGATCGGCGTCAAGATCGTCACCGACGTCGACAAATCCGGCTTCACGGCGGTCGCCGATCCCTTGCTCGACAAGCTCGCCAAGGAGCTTGGTCCGCACGCCGAGAAGATCAAGAACCTGATCCGCGCGATCCATTGACGTAGGCGCTGTCGTCCGGGCGTTCGTCGGGACGACAAGACAGCGTGTCACAATTGGCGTCGTCCGCAGCTCAATTGACAATCCCGTGCCCCCGATGGGATGATCGAACAAAATCAAAACAGGGGGGAAATGGTGAATAATCTGGCAAAAATCATCGGGAGTCTGGTGGCGGCGGTGGCGATGGCATTTGCCAATGTCGCCGGCGCGCAGGAGGTAAAGCACTATCGCTTCGCCCACGATCAGCAGCTCAATACAGGCTACAGCGTCGCCTACGATATGTTTTCCGCCAAGCTCAAGGAATTGAGTAAGGGCACCATGCTGGTCGACCAGTATCCCGGTGCGCAGCTCGGTCAGGAGCCGCAGCTTTTGCAACTGGTCAAGGCGGGCGACATCGATTTCGCGATCATCTCTTCGGCCAACACCGCGACGATCTCGCCCCAGGCCGGCGTGATGTCGCTGCATTTCCTGTTCCGCAATGCCGACCATGTGGTCAAGTCGCTCGCCGATCAGAAGGTGATCGATGCGATCAAGGCGATGATCGAAGAGACCACGCAGGGACTGCATGTCATCGCCACCGGTTCGCAGGGCGTGAGGAATATCTATAGCAAGAAGGAAATTCATAACGTCGGCGACCTCAAGGGTCTCAAGATCCGCGTTCAGGCGACCGCGACCGAAGACGCGATATTCCCGGCCTACGGCGCGCAGACCGTGCACATGCCGTTCGGCAGCGTCTACACCTCGCTGCAGACCGGCGTCGTCGAGGCGGCTGAGAACAGCATCAACGTCTATCTCGTCAACAAGCACTACGAGGTCGCGCCGGTGCTGTCGATCACCGAGCATGAGGCCAACAATGCGTTGGTGTTCGTCAGCGACAAGCTGTGGCAGAGCCTGTCCGCCGAACAGAAGCAATGGGTGACGACGGCGGCGGCGGAGATCAGCGTGAAGGAGCCGGCCAGGGCCTTCGAGCTTGAAAAGGCCGCGGCCGCCAAGCTGAAATCGCTCGGCGTCAAGATCGTGGACGATGTGGACAAGAAGAGCCTGACCGCTATCGCCGATCCCTATCTCGACAAGCAGACCAAGGAGCTCGGCCCGCATGCGGAGAAGATCAAGGACCTGATCCGGGCGATCAATTAAGTTGCGCCTCTCATTCGCACGTCGTCCCGGCGAACGCCGGGACCCATACGCCGCGGCATATCCGTGGGGCAATAGGCAGTGACCTTTATCAATAATCTGCGCCGGTGGTTATGGGTCCCGGCGTTCGCCGGGACGACGAAAAATCCGGACGACGGGAGAATGGATGCCCATTGCCGATAAGCTCGTGCTGCAGCGGCAGCATCATCTGAAGTGGCGCGCGTTCGACAGGTTCGAACTGGGCCTGATGATGCTTTGCGGTCTGCTGTGTTTCGGCTTCTCGCTCTCGGTCGCCGCCGACATCGTGACGCGGACCATCGGCCATCCCTGGCTGTGGCTGCAGGAAGTCACTTCGACATTGTTCATCTATGCGATTTTCATCGGCGCGGCCGTTGCCACCCGCCGCAACGACCATCTGTACCTGACCGCGATCTCCGAGGCGATGCATGGCGTGCCGCGCCTGATCGTCGAAATCGTCATTCGCATGGTCGTGCTCGCCGTGGCGGCGTGCCTGATCTGGTTCGGTTATCTCAACTACCTCAGGGGATTTGGCAGTTTCCGTCTGCCATCGGGCACGCCGATCGCCTCGCTCTACGCGGTGATCCCCTTGTCCGGCACACTCATCGCGCTGTTCACGATCGAGCAGCTCGTCAACGGCATCCGCAACGGGTTCGATCATCCGGAACCGCCTGAGAAGGATCTCGCGATTCCGGCGGTTGATGTCGCCTCGATCCAGACGAGGGTGGGAACGTGAGCGCTCCCGTCATCCTGGCATTGATGTCGTGCTGCTTCCTGTTCTTCGGCTATCTTGGCGTGCCCGTGCCGTTTTCGCTGTTGGCCGGTGTGTTCGTCGGCGCCTTCCTCGCCGACGTCTCGCTGGCGGCGATCATCCAGAAGATCTTTGACGGTGTGGACTCCGAAGCGCTGCTGGCGATCCCATTCTTTCTACTGGTCGGCGAACTCATGAGTTCGGCCAACGTCGTGGTGCGGATCGCCAACCTCTCGGTGTCGCTGGTCGGGCATATCCGTGGCGGGCTGTCGCAGGTCGTCGTCGTCTTCAGCATGTTCTTCTCGGAAATGTCGGGCTCGACCACCGCCGATGTCGCCGTCATGAGCCGCGCGCTTGGCGGGCCGATGCGGCGCGAGGGCTATGAGCCCGCGTTCATCGCGGCCATCATCGCCGCCGCCTCGACCATCGCCGCTTTGGTGCCGCCGAGCATCACCGCTGTGGTCTATGGCGCGGTC
>Ga0137412_10000436_pt1 | contig 29120 bp, 20 predicted proteins | sample CZODoug2_1_16fun_FD_122160 | JGI IMG/M metagenome (GOLD analysis project Ga0137412, IMG submission 122160) | Vadose zone soil fungal communities from Angelo Coast Range Reserve, California, USA - CZODoug2_1_16fungal (Hybrid Assembly) | ecosystem: Environmental > Terrestrial > Soil > Vadose zone...
GCTGCGGCACCAGACCCAGCAGATCAACACATCACGCGCGGGCAGGAGCCAAAAATCCGACAACGGCGCCCGATCGTCGCGAAACCGATGGACGAAATGCAGCGCCATCCGCGCCAGCAGCGTGATCCCAAAGAGCATCCACGCCGCGCTCGAACGCGACGACTCCGCCAGCGCGGCGATGAGGCCAAGAATCGCCAGGGGGAGGCCGAAACTGATGAAAATGGTGATGAGCCAGAAAACCAGCACCACAAGCAAAGGCATCGTAATCGAAGTGACTCCCTGTTCGAACATCAACCAGCGCGTTTGTCCGATACCCAGTGCGATATTCATCGCCTGGGCCTGGAGTGAGCGCTGTGTGTCATCCCTCGGCGAGAGTCCTTGTATTTTCTCGAACAGAACTTCGCTACCGGCGTACATTGGCTCCTCTCGAGAAGGGTTTGTTCCGCCTCGCGACGTCATCCGATTAAGAATGCGAACAACGGAGCTACGCAGTAGATCGCGCGATTCCTTCGTCTCCGGCCCATAATGGGCCAGGATGCGATCCAAGAAGGCAATCTTGGAGGACATCTCCGTCAGCTCGGTGCTCTGGGTGTCGTACGAACCCTTTGCGGAAGCGATCAGTAGGCCGAGAACAAGCGCTGCCATCGTGCCGATCAGTCCAATCCCTAACATTACAGCACCTCTCGAGTCCGCACTCAGGTGATGGCCTGGCAGAGCGGCGCGAAGAGAGATACCAAGCAACGCACCACCAAAAACGCACCCAAATACAATCAAGCTGATTGCGATGGAACTCATGAACATCTCTCCTACAAACAGCAATCCTGAATTGCTTTTGTCCTCCGCTTCAGAACGAGAAGTCTCGGGACGGTTGATTATGAGGGGCCCTCAAGAGACGGCCGTGCCGAGATCCGACTCACATCTGCCGGTACTTCGAGTTCTGCAGTGCAAACGAGAGCTGCTTACTCTTACGGAGTGGGTACCACGCGGTAGTAGACCCCGTTCGCGCCGTAGGATGGACTGAACCAGGTATTGCCGCAGAGATAGTAGGTCGTGTCCTGGACGTTGGGAGTCGCGCAGCCCGATGGAAGGACGGCAATGATTTCTCCCATACTGTACGTGATGTTGACTGCAACCGGTGAGGCTTTTGCGTTGGCAGCGCTAGTAGTGGCGCCGGCAACGTAACCTTGGGTGTAGGCGTTCGCCGTGGCGGCGCTCTTGTTGGCGGAGGCAATCGTCGCGCCGACAACCGCCCCAGTTACTGCGGCTCCAGCAGCGGCCCAGCCGCCACAGTTGTAGCAGCCTGATCCGTACGAGTTCACCACAACCGGCGGATGGTACGCCCCATAGTAAGGAACCGCCGCGACCGGCGGATGATAGGCCGCGCCATAAGCGCCCCCATAGTAGTGAGCGTTACCATACGCAGTCTGGCCATAGGAATTCGTAGCGACGGTGCCCCCTCCCGCATAGTGCGTGGCGGTACCACCATACGCGCCGGTCGCCGTGGTATACCCGGAGCCCTCGGTGTGAGTTGCCGTGCCACCGTACGCGCTGGTAGCAGTCGTTCCTTGTCCGCGATAATGCGTCGCGCTGCCGCCATAAGCGTTGCTGGCGGTCGTCGTTCCAGACCCTTCGGCATGCGATGCAGAGGCGCCGTACTTGTTGGAAGCAGTGGTTCCCTGTCCGGCAGTATGGGTAGCACTGCCGCCGTAGGCATTAGTGCGCGTGGTGGAATTGCCGCTGTGGTAGGTGCTGCCGCCGCCGTATCTGTTCGCGTGCCCCCAAGCCGAGGCCCTCAAGTAGGGGAGCATGGTAAGCCAAACGCTGAGTAAACTGATAAGTAATCTATTCATTTTATTCCTCCTAGTTACTGGGAATTGGTGGATTTGGCCTGGGCTGAAGTCTTCGTTGCGGCCTTTGGCTTCGACTTTCCAGGCGGCGGAAGCGGAGCATCGGGGCGGGCGAACTTAATATGTTTTGCGGCCGTGGCTTTTGGTGAGCCAAAGACGTCCGCTGAAATAGTCGGGTCAAGTTGCCAGTTGGTAAGTTCCAAGCGGTGGCGCAACCGCATGGGATCATTCACATAAATCGCGCGGAGCATGCGCGGCAGTTTGTCCTCGGCGCCAATCCATACCTCCACGAACACGCCTCCACTGTCGTACGCCACCATATCCGTCGTGGTTCCACCAACCACGGTCGACTGGCCGATATAGAACGCCAGCCGCAGATCTTCGGCAATGTCCTTGTAAGGGTCGGAGACAATTACGTCATCGAAAGGAAAATAGACAGCGGCGTTGTGATAGGCCACCTCCATGGTCTCATCCAGCGTAGGCGGGGCGTCGGCTACCGCGACCAGATCCTCGGCTGGGGCATAGGCCATCATCATCTTGCCGTCGTAGTAGAACTCCGACGCGGGGCCATCCCCCAAAGTGATCACGCGCAGCTTGTCTGGCCTCTGCATAACAACATCAGATTTCGTTGAATAAGCGAGAGGGAAGCCCAAACGGCTGGGGCTCTCGTAGGTAACCTCGGCCGTGAACGACATGGAATGCGCAGCAGCGAGGCGGGCACATGAGGCTTTTAGAAGTTCTATTGCCTTGGGTTCCAGCACTGGCTTGGTCTCCACCGGGGCCGCAACCGATTTTTTATTTTGCGTGGTTTTCTTAGTCGAGGCCGGCGATGCGCCCTGAGCGTGCGCGGGCGCCGCCCCAAGAGAAAGAGCCGCCAGGGGAATAAAAAGTACAACTCTAAGTAGCTTGCGTCGCATGATCACAACCCCCTTCGAATAACTCATTTGCAGTGGTGGTTCTGAAACACTCAGGGAATTATTCCGCATTCGAACATTTTATTGGCGATGGGGGGCGCCACTTTGTTGATGAATACGGCGCGCATTTGAGCATCATTGTGAAGAATATCTAGGATTCTTTGTTCCTCAGGTTTCGGTGGAGCCTTCTGGCTTTTTTGCTTCCACAAATCTTCGCAGGTCGACTGCTGGTATTTCTGGATCACTTTGTTGGCGATCATGTCCAAGATCGGGTACTGAGATGGCGCCTGCGCATGTGCCTTTCTTGAATGCGATTCCAAAGCCAACAGAGAGAGTAGAGCGAGAGCCGCTATAAAGAGGTTTAAAGATTTTGTCATCGCTTTCTCCTCATCTCATCTTCGACACGCACAGCCCCCGCCCTCCAACTCTCTGCACTTCTAACATTTGGAGGGAACACGCACGACTGTCAAAAATGACAGACGGGTGGGAAAACTATTTTGGCCATTGGCAATCGAGCTCGAACGGAGTGGCGTATTAACGCCGGCCGAAACTGCGGAATCGGTCGCCACCACCTCCCCAACTACGGCCACCGCCGCCCCAGCTGACGGGGATCAGAAGGGCAAAGCGGCGGCTGGCTTGCCTTCGTTAGTCGAGTCCGTGAGCAATCGGCATCAAGATCAATGTGACGGCCGTAGCTACAAAAATGACAATTCCCAATGAAAGCAAAACAATTCTCAGGCGGCGAACCTGCATCTTGGTCCCGATACCACCAAAGAACAAAGTGGAAGCAAAGAGTACGGTTAGCAAGACGTAATCGTCCGCCCGGGTGTTCGCAGCTTTGGCTTCGTTCAATTTCAGCAGGGCCTGGTGATTCAACTGATCGGCCTCCCGTAGCGTGCTCAACGAGTATTCCTTCATTCCGAATGGCGAAAGTGGAGAAACTGGGTTCTTGAGAGGGCGAGTGACCAGCCAAGCATCTACCGCGACTTTCATCTCGGGCCGAAAACGTTTCAGAATGAAATCTGCCAACTGCTGCTGGTGGGAGCTGACCGCAGCTGCGTACTGCAGAAACATGCTAACGTCGATGGCGGTGAGGTGAGATGCCTTATCGGAAAGGCGCACTGATTCCGACAGGGCTCCGTTAGCCGCAATCATACGGAACATCTGCACGCCACCCCAGCGCTTGGCCTGATACGCTGACCAGGCCGATCCCACTGTCGCGCAGGCGAGCAGAATAGTGGCGACGATCTCAATGGACTTTTCAAACTTGACCGATGCCGCCGAAATGGAAATCGATACTGCAGTCTGAGGCGGAACCATGGCCGATCACCTCGGGTACGGAACTCAAGTCAGTCGAGGTTCCAGACTTCGCCCTGAGATCTGATAGCCAGACCCACGTGTTGATTTCAGATATTGTTGGATACCCAAGCCACTTGGACATAGTCATTTCCTGCTCGTCGCAGCTTTGGCAAACCCGCTTTTTTTGCCAGCCGCAAGGTACTGGTTTGCGTCGATCCGGCCGAAGATCTCGATCAGCTTCGCGATGCAACCAGTCCAACCAGTCTGGTGGCTAGCGCCCAGACCAGCGCCGTTATCTCCATGGAAGTACTCGTAGAAGAGCACGTAATCCTTCCAGTGAGGATCAGTCTGGAATTTCTCCGCTCCTCCGTACACCGGTCGCCGGCCAGACTTATCGCGCAGGAAGATCCTGATCAGCCGATTGGCAATTTCTCGGGCTACTTCGAAGAGGTTCATCAATTTGCCAGAGCCGGTCGGGCACTCGATTTTGAAGCTGTCGCCGTAATAGAGATAGAACGACATCAGGGCGCGGAGCAGCAGTGCGTTCATTGGCATCCATATGGGTCCCCGCCAGTTGGAGTTGCCTCCGAACATACCAGTATCAGATTCTGCCGGGAGATAATTCACCCGGAACTCCTCACCACCCACATTGAAGAGGTAAGGGTGCTCGGCGTGGTAGCGGGAAAGTGCTCGGATTCCGTAAGGACTGAGGAATTCATTCTCGTCGAGCATGCGCGACAGAATCCGGCGTAATCGTTCAGGTTTCACCAGGGCAAGGATGCCGCGATCGCCGTACCCCAGATGTCCCGCGCCAGTCGGATGAATGCTCTCACGAAGTTCAGGCATGCGCCGCAAGCGCTCCCTCAGGATCTCAGTCACTTTCGGTAGCCGTTCGCGCTGCCAGGGCTCGATGACGGTCGTGGCGCAAAGCGGCAGCAAACCTACCATGGAGCGGACCTTGAGCCGAGTCGCGCTGCCGTCAGGGAGTCGCAAAACATCATAGTAAAACCCATCCTCTTCGTCCCACATGCCATCTGAACCCACCTGGTTCATGGCGTGAGCGATCAAAAGGAAATGATCAGCTAACTTGATGGCCATGTCTTCGAAGGAGGAGTCGTGGGCGGCCAGCTCGCCGCTGATTTCAAACATGTTCTGGCAGAAGAGTGCCACCCATGCAGTGCCGTCTGCCTGCTCGAGATGGCCACCCGTGGGCAGTTGTGCGCTGCGATCAAAGACGCCAATATTGTCCAGTCCAAGGAAGCCTCCCTCGAAGAGGTTCTTGCCGAAGCGGTCTTTGCGGTTCACCCACCAGCTGAAGTTCAGCATTAGTTTCCCAAAAGACCGCTTGAGGAACTCCAGGTCACCTTCGCCCTTAAGCGCCTGCTCGGTTCGGTACAAGAAGATCGTGGCCCAGGCATGGACAGGCGGGTTTACATCGCTGAAGTTCCACTCGTAGGCCGGGATCTGACCGGTCGGATGCAAGAAGGACACCCGCAGCATCAGGTCGAGCTGTTCTTTCGCGAAATCCACATCGACTGTGGAGAGCGCGATGGAGTGAAAGGCCAAATCCCACGCGGCATACCACGGATACTCCCACTTGTCCGGCATCGAGATGATGTGCTGGTTAACCATATGGAACCATTCGCTGTTCCGCATCGCCTCCTGGCCGGGCCGCATCGAATCGACGCCATGCTCCACGAGCCACTTGTGGAGGTCGAAGCCGAAGTACTGCTTGCTCCACAGCATTCCGGCCAGTGCCTGTCGCATGACGAGGGCCTCATCTTTGCTGACACGCTCAGGCGTGATGTCTTGGTAGAACTCGTCGGCGTCACGCTGACGAATCTGCATGGTTTGAGCAAAGCTCTTAAACGGATCGCCTACGGCAGAAGGCGCCAAGTCACATAGCCGCAGTCGGATCGTGGCGGTTTCACCTGCGCCGATATTTATTTGATAATGTGCAGCAACTTTTGTTCCCGTGTGCTCCGGGTTGGCTGCATCTTGTTTTCCGTTCACAACGCAGTTGTTAATCCCGTCCTTGACATAGGGGCTGACATTGGGCGTGCCGAAGATCCGGTTGTTGTTGGTCTCATTCTCGGTGAACAGCAGCGCAGTATCGCCGTCGCAGTATAGGTAGCGCTCACCCAGTTGGGCGTGTGATGCTGCCACCGCAGCTGAGCCAATCTTGCCCGTGATCTGCCTCAAGGACGGCTTGGGTGTGCCCGGCCACCAAGTCCAGGTGTTGCGGAACCAGAGAGTCGGCAGGACGTGCAACTTAGCTGGCTCAGGCCCCCGATTACACACGCTGATCTGGACAAGGATGTCCTCTGACGTCTGCTTGGCATATTCCACAAACACATCGAAATAGCGGTCCCTGTTGAAGACACCCGTATCCAGCAACTCATATTCCATGTCGCCTCGGTTGCGCTGTTTGCTGGTAGCAACCAAATCCCCGTAGGGGAAGGCAGCCTGCGGATACTTGTACAGGTACCTCATGTACGAATGGGTAGGCGTGCTATCAAGGTAGAAGTAATACTCTTTGACATCCTCACCATGATTGCTTTCGCTGTTCGTCAAGCCAAAGAGGCGCTCTTTGAGGATAGGATCGCGGCCGTTCCAGAGCGCAACGGCAAAGCAGAGCAACTGCTTGTCATCACTTATGCCAGCCAGGCCATCCTCACCCCAGTGGTAAGCGCGGGAACGGGCCTGGTCATGAGTGAAGTAATCCCAGGCGTTTCCATCTTTGCTGTAGTCTTCACGAACCGTGCCCCACTGCCGCTCGCTGAGGTAGGGCCCCCACTTCTTCCAGTCGGAGGTGCCCTTGCGGGCTTCCTGTAAGCGGGTCTCTTCCTGTGTCATACCGAACTCCTTTCTCTTTATGTGGATTTGGCGGTTGTCACCTGGTCATTGGGCTTCTTGTCGGGCGTGGGTACTTTGAGCAACGCGCGCTCAGCGGCGTCATTGGAGGTGGACGCGGTGGCCAAGATCATCTGTGGCGGAAATGCAAACTGAACTCCCCTCGACTCGATACACTCCATGATGCTCAGGAGAAGACCTTCCTGAACCTCAAGGAATTGGTTCCAATCTCGGGCCAAGACGTAAGCGAAAACCTCTACGTCGAGAGAGGAGGAGCCAAAACGAAGGAAACGTACGCGAACTGAATCGCGCTGGAGATGTCGACTTTCGTCGAGCAGGCCGCGGATGCCGTCGAGGACGATGTACATTTGCGGCGACGTGGTCCCGCAGCGCAGAGCAAGAATGGGGTGGAACCAGAATTTGTCGCGTGAGGAAAAGTTCTCGAGGGTCATGTTTGCGATCTGCCCGTTGGGAACGCTGACCACGGTTCGGTCGAGAGTTCGGATTCGGGTCGAACGGAGGCCTATGTCCTCGACTGTTCCTTGAGTATCGCCCACCTTTAAACTGTCTCCCAAGCGCACCGCTTGGTCGAAGATAAGAGAGACGCCGCCGATTACGTTTTCTAGCGTCTTCTGCGCGGCGAGCGCTACGGCAATGCCGCCAACGCCGAGTCCAGCCAGTGCTGCGGTTGGGTTTACCCCGAAGTAGTCCAGAGTCACGAGCGCGCCTGCGAAGATGATCAGCAAGTCGACCACCCAGCGCGTGAGACGCAGCATCGAAGTGGCTCCCGTGAGGTTGTGACTTCGCAGGAGCCGACTGCTGTATTCCTCGCCCCAGCTGACGAAGAGAATCAACAGCCACACGCTGGCCGCGATGGTAATGACTGTGGCGGAGCTGGACCAGAATTGCCGTGCCAACAGCGGAAGCCTAACCTTGGATGTTATCCAGTGAATAGCCAAGGCCAGAAGCAGAAGGCGAACCGGCTTGGGCAAGAAATTGGAATTGGCCAGATCCGGCTTCCTGAACAGGCGCCGGCGCAACAGGCCGATGAGGCGGCTGAGAAGGCGGTTCAGCAGAACCGTGAGGAAATAGAAGAGAGGCATACCCACAAAAACGGCGAGCCATTCAAACAGGGGTACACCTGCGAATCGAGTATTCACCAGAACTTCAGGGAGAACGGTGTCTACCGAAACGACGTTGATCTCGTCGTACAAGTCCGGAATGGCATCAAGGGTCTTGCTGGAGAACAACCACAGGGAACCAGATTTCCCGCGATCCACGTGTTCGACGAATATATCCACATTGCGGTTGTCGCTGCTGATCGTGCCCACTAGCTCCTGGTTGGGCTTGAGCGGATCTAGGAGGGAGCCCTCGGGCTTGTCGCTGAGCTGATTGAGTCTCGGGGGCAAACGACGATCGAGGACGGTGAAAAGTTGGTGGGCAAGAACCGCGGCAGCGTTGCCATGAAGGCGAGTGTTCAAGTACTGGGCGGCGACTTCGTTATCTCCCTTGCGGGCGACACTCAAGAAACCCAAAACCGTGCCCCGGGGTGTAGTGCGCCCAAGAGCATCCCTAGGAACTTCTGGCTGGGCTGCGGTCGGGGCAGAGCCAGCGACGCCAAGCTGTCCCAATGCAGGTACGGTATGCAACAATTCCAGGAGACACAACAAAACTCCTGAAACCAGACCAAACCGAATCGTAGTAGGCATCTTGGGGACCAAATTTCCTTCAGGCCATAGACTCTCGATGCGGCGGCTGCCTGCAAAACTTTCACTGAAGGGGCGACCTTGCATTCGCTGAATGTATCTACGACTCCAGAAGCCTATTGGCACCCACTTATGAGCAAATGTTCCGTGTTAGGAGCGGCGTCGCCAAGGATCAACACGTCGCAACAGGGCACACATCATCTCGTTTGCGCAAAGGGCAGAACTCATGGCCGCCACACAAGTCAACGCACACAATCGTAGGGCGACTAGCTAGGGGGTTGCTACTGGCAGAACTGTCAGTCCAACGGGCAAGAACTGACTATGACCGCGATGCGAGATGCAAATTCGGTGCGGTGGGAATTAAATTTCATTTTTTGGAGGGACCTGGAGGTTTTCCTGAACTCCTGCGTGCGACTGTACCGTCGCTGTGTTTGGTGAAGAATCGTGTGAGGTTGAATTGGCGAGACCAGAGGGAGTGCGGCTGCGACATCTGAATCGTTAGTTGGGTTTACCCAGCCAGGAATACTGCCAACCCACAGAGACATTTTGAAAGTCACCGCCATTCCGGACGTGGGCGCCATTGCTGTAGCTGAATTTCATCGACTGGTGCTTGCTCGCGGGAATCGAGACTGTGACGCCGATACGGGAGCTCTCCTGAAAACTGTCCCGGGCTTGCACGCCGTTCAAAGTTGTACGCCCACCGAACCAGAAATTGCCGTCGAGCGAGGCCCAAAGCCGGGGCTTCACATCGTAACTCAGGTGCCCTTCGAGGGCACCCACGGGGCTTTGCGATTGGGCCCGGGTGCCGGGAAAGAAAGCGTTGCGGGAAAAGTAGTCGCGATTAGTGGTGAAGAACCACACGCCCATGTACGCATCTAACACCCAATTGCCCCAGCGTTCGGAATAGCCAAATTCCGGCCTGAAGGCCCAGTGGTTGGCGCCCCAGTTGACGAGTTTCGTCGGGTCGTACTGGCCCGTCGGGGCAACCACCTTGAGACTCACGCCCAGCAGTACCTTCTGTCGCCATTTCCCGAAATCCTGCATAGGAATTGCCGGACCGCCCTTGACATTCACAGCTAACCGAAAGGATGAATCGACAAGGCCTGACCGATAAAGCTGTCTCTCTGCGCCAAGCGCTGTTCCTTGGAAGTTCCCCACTGCATAAGGCAGCGAAGCGGTGATGTTGGCCGAGCGGCCAAATAAATTGAACGAATGATAGTAGCTGAAGGTAGGTACGTCGAATGTCCCTGTGGCCCCTGTAATCGGGCTGCCGTTCAAGAGAATGCTGCCTGTAAAGAAAGACCAGGTCAAGACTACCGCATTTGAATGAAGGGGGGTGATGACATAGGCCCTCGGAGCTAAATCCTGAGCGGGCAACGGTAGGACTGAACAAACTGCAGCTGTGGCCAACAAGGCAAGGTTCCGAAAAGATCGCATGCTTAGGCCAGAGGGAATGGCGCTGATCGGCCAAATCGCAGACAATAGGTACTCGATGCAGGCCGCGGTTGAATCCGCAGACACTCATTCCCCTCACGATTTCTAGCGCCAACAAACAATGATTGCGACTGTCAAAAATGCGGGGAACATTGCGAACAATAGTCTTGGTCATTTGCGATCGAGTTCGGTGGTGGCTGCTGTTTCCTCCTCAACTTCTACTTCTGCTCGGGCGGTGTATTGGCCGACTCACTACAGCAACCGTTTGCTCGACGCGCTGCGATCTCCTTCACCTTCAAACGCTTCGGACTCTAAGATATCCACTCCGCCAGGGGAGCGAGACATTTTGACGTGAAAGCTTTGGTGTGTTAGCATCTCCGCTGTCGGGCGCATAAACCTTTTATTATGGATAACATGGGCTTCGGTTCGCGCGTTCATAGGTGGCTGCCGTCGATCGGTTTGTCGCTTATGTTCTGCCTTGCGACGCTTGCTGTTACTCCATCCTTGGAATCACAATCCGAAGGTCCCTTGCATGCACCCCCAGGCCGTCAACTCTCTGAAAGAGTTGCCGCGGATGCCAATGTAAAACCGTTGCGGATCGATGTAAATGTCGTGCTTGTACCGGTCACGGTCAGCGATGCAATGAATCATCCGATTACTGGGCTGGGAAAGCAGAACTTTGTGCTGTCCGAAAACGATCTGCAACAGGAAATCCAATATTTTTCTACCGAGGATTCTCCGATATCGATAGGACTGCTTGTGGATCTCAGCAAAAGCATGGCCAACAAGTTCGATGCTGAACGGTCGGCGATATCGGAGTTTTTTAATAATGCGAATTCGGAAGATGACTATTTTGTTGTCACGTTCTCTAGCCATCCTGATGTGCTCACTGAAGTTACTCAATCAATTGGCACAATCCAGGCGAAACTGGGAAGTGCAATACCAAGCGGAAGCACTGCAATGCTCGACGCAATTTCTATGGCAATGATGCGAATGCACCAGGCAAAGTATAAGCGGCGAGCCCTTCTGATTATATCGGACGGCGGTGACAATAATAGCCATCACAAATATAGAGAAATCAAGAGCTTGGTTCGCGACTCGGACGTGGAGGTTTACGCAATCGGGCTTTTCGACACCTCTTTCTTCAATACTTTTGAAGAGTCTATTGGCAAGAAATGGCTAAGTGGGATCACCGATGCGACGGGCGGCCGCACCATTACTGTAGATAGCATTGATAAAATGGCGGATGCCGCTACCACGATTAGCCGTGAGTTGCGAAGTCAGTACGTGCTGGGGTATCGGCCGAGCAATGCTCTATCTGATGGGAAACGCCGACAGATAAAGGTCCACGTGACCAATTCATCAGCGAGTACCGTACAATTGCAAGCCTACTATAAGCGAGGCTACATTATCCCAAAGGAAAGGTAATCTTCGTCTTCCGCCTCCCCCTTTCGTCTCATCCCGGATCGAACTGCCAGGACTTGCTTGGATCAGGCATACACTCTCCTTTCGAACCTGCTGTGAACTACTATCCACGTAATTGAGATCCTTGGAACTGTCAAAACTAACAGTGTTGGGAGAAATCGGCAGGGGACTGAGCTCGCGTATGCGCGAACACCTGAGAATACGGCCGCGATTAGCGTTTTGATTGCGAACTAGATTTAATTTCAAACAAACGCGATGTTGTGATCGGCTCCGCTTCGCGGTGAGTGTGTTCCTCTTGCCTTCGGATCTACACAAGAACCAGCGCCGCGAACCAAATTCCCCAAAATGGCTTGGGGACCCTCAGAATGTTCCGTCCCTGTTTTCCATAGGCACTGACAATTTTGACAGTTCACGGTAGTTCGTACCTCCCCTATGCTTCAGCGTATGAAAAACCGGGAGGGTCCGGATTGCACTCAACCTGTATGAAAGTTTCGAAGGCCTTGTGCAATTTCTTGGTTCTTGGAGTCCTCCCTAACGCCGGGGAAAATCGGTTCAAAGAAACTGTGGTGTGTTATCGACCTCAATTCTGCTGAGGAAATTTGAGGTCCAATTTGAAGACCATTAGGAGAGAAAAATGAAAATCAGAACCGTAGTGCTGCTGGGAGTCGGATTGCTTATGGGGAGGACCGCGTTCGCTCAGGAGTACCCGAAATGGGAAATACCCGTGGATTATACGTATGCTCGCGGGAATCCCGCGAATGTGGCGAAACCTTTCTCGTTGAACGGCGGCGGGGGCGGTATCGTCTACAACTTCAATCGATACTTTGGGATCAAGGGGGACCTGCAGGGCTACGGGAGCACTACAAGTGTGTTCAACAACGTAAACGTTGTGAACCCGAATGGCACAATTACAGTAATCCCGCAAGTCAGGGCTAATGGCAACCTCTTCACGTACATGGGGGGGCCACAGCTCAGGCTTCCCACTCACACTATCAAGCCCTTCGCCGAATTCCTCTTTGGTGGAGCGCATTCTAACCTTTACACGAACTTGATCAAGGCGTCGGGCGCCACTGTGGGTCCCAATAACAATGCCTTTGCCATGGCCGTTGGTGGAGGGTTCGACATTCGATTGAGCAAAACGATATCTTTTCGCCCATTCCAGATGGATTACTTGCTCACCCGTTTTGGCAATTCCCTCATCCCTGGAGGTAGTCACAACCAGAACAACTTCCGGTACAACGCAGGCATTGTATTTACTTTCGGCGAATGAGCTTTCGCAAAGCGTCGGGGGGCTGGGGGCGAACAACCTTTAGGGTTGTTCGAGGTCAGTCCCCTCAAATCTTACATTTCCATCTTGAACTCATGTGCCTCGCCCCGATTCCCCGGTTGATCGATTCCGAAGAGACTTGGGCGCGTGCGCAACGCTGACCTCCCGGTTGAAAACATTCGAAACGAAACTCGTTACCCGATATGTGAGCCTCCCTTCATAGAATTCAAGTGGTGATACGATGAACCAGATCAATGGCCAAACCTTCCTCCTGGCGTTGACTGCTATTTCTGATGGTGGCCGCTTGCATGACAGCGTCGTGCGAGCAGACCGGCACCGGCGCGTGCAAAGTTCCGGCCGATCGAACGGTCCCGCGGATCGCCGAATCCACCTATACCTCGATCACCGAACTCAACGTTCGCAAGGCTACACTGAACGGAGGAAGTAGACGCGAAACGGTGTCTAGTACCGAATTCCGATGGTGATCGCTACCAACTGAGTGCTGATATTTCTGGTTGGCGCGTAGTGATAACGTGACTCGACGTAGAACCTGTACGGTGCCTCGCCCACGCGCACCGTGAAGCCTATACCCCCGTTCACACCCCAAGAATTTGAACTCGAGCTTGCCAGCGTCAGGTTGGTAATGACCGTCCCTGATTGGCAATTGTATCCCCACCAAAGCCAAGTCCTGTCGCAAGTAATACTGGTGCCTACAGGGACAGGCTTCGAAAGGCTCGCTTCACGGAAATACCAGCCACCGCCGCCGATAAGATAGGTACCCAATACTCTACCTCGCAGCTCCAGCCGATAGTTTGCCGTCACTGCGAGGAGGTTACCGTGTCCACTGATGTTGGGAGACTGCAATGCGACGCGAATTGGTTGGAGGGCCTCGTTCGTCGGATAAAGTGAATTCCACATGAATTCGCCTATGACTGCGTTACGTCTGTTGAAGTTATAGCCAATGCCAGCATCCAAGCCCCAGCCGGCGCTTACGAACCGCGAGGTCGGGTTCAGAGGTATGCTTAATGGTATGCCGAGATTCGTGGTGATATTCGGGTTGTCATCTCCTCCGGATTCGACTTGGGCGCGAATGCCGCCAGGGAATGCCAGCAGACACGTCCAGCCGACGATCATCACAAAGATGCGCTTCATGTTGCTCCTCCTCTGGATCTCAGCTGCAGTGGAAAGTTTAAGATTCCTCGACCCGTCTATTTATCGTTCAGGCCAAGTCGCGGCAGATGAAGCGCACTCAGATTGACGCGGAACCATTAGACCTTCTGTAAGACACTCCTCTGCGACGCCACGATAGGGGTGAGGTTTGGCCAGGCATACTGTCAAAAATGTCAGTTTGAGCAGCGCTGGAAATCTCGGCGCATATGCAGCGCGGAAGGCAGGACACTCGCAAATCACTGTCAGGTGAGTTTGACCGCGGCCGGTCGGAGCGCCATTTCGATTGAGTTGCCGAAGCTCTTCTGCTCAAAAGTATAGATAGAGGGTCAATCCAAGCGCGTTGACATGGGGCAGCCTCACGCCATCCTGCCTACTCTTCGTCTGCTTAAATAGCAGGTCGTAATTGCATACTAACCTAAACATCAATGCGAACTTTCCCGCCACCAACTTGCTGGGATTGGAAACGCCAGACAGTTCCGATCCAGGTCCTTACGATGTTCGCAGAACTCAAAGTAAACCGAAGACCTGTTGATCGCATTGACGGAATTTCTCATCAGGCTCTGAAGCAGGGGCAGGTCTCGTACCTGTAAGTTTTAACAGTTGTACGCCGTCCCTAGGAGTTCTAAAAAACAATCAATCTGCAGCGCTTATCCACATTTAGTACGCGCTTACGCGTAACAGAGGGGTGAATTGGAATCATGGCTCTGTGCTGAGCAACCATTTTTGTCTCATCGGGAATTTCGGGAAATTGGTCCTTGGCTGTCGCGTTTCCTTGAATGAAGAGGCAGCTCGGTGGGACTTGGATTGCAATTCGCAAGGAAGGGGTTTTGGTTTTACGGCTTTTTCCGATGTTGGACCAGTCAGGGGATCTGACCATAGGTGAGGTTCGGGGCAAATTCTAGACTATCTCTCTTGGACAGGAGGTCCAGAAATGAGTTCTCTAAGTTCAATGTGCGATGAGTTTTGGGGTATCCGCTTCCGGAAAGCCTTGGGATTCCTGCGTGGCACGATTGGAGTGCTTCTGTTCTGTCTGCCGTTATTTTCACAGGCCAATTTCGGCCGGATCATGGGAACTGTTACGGACCAAAGCGGCGGCGTAGTAGCAGGAGCCGCAGTCACGGTCCTTGACACACAGCGAGGCGTGTCAAAACACTTGGTGGCAAATGATGCTGGAGAGTATAACGCTCCCAACCTCTCTCCAGGGACTTATATAGTTCGCGCCGAAGCCAAGGGTTTCAAGGTATTTGAACGCCAAAACATCGTCTTGGAGGTGGGTAAGGAAATTCGCGTGGACGCCACGCTTCAGCCCGGTGATCAAACCCAGACGGTCACTGTTACCGAATCGATTCCGCTGGTGGATACCACCAACGCCACGTTGGGAGGCACCCTCGACAACAAAGACATCAACGAGCTGCCGTTGAATGGCCGCAACTACCAGAACCTGTTGGGCCTGCGCCCGGGAGTCATGCTCCAGCCGGGCGGCGGACCCTGGACCCAGAGCACCAATGGCATCCGCCCCGATGAGGTGGCCTGGAATATTGACGGCATTCTGAACGCCAATTTCTTTGATTCCCGGCCCGTGATCAATATGCCGAGTCCATTCAGCGACGCGGCGACGATCCTGCCCGTGGACGCTATCCAGGAATTCAACCTCGAGGAAAACCCCAAGGCGGAGTGGGGCTGGAAACCCGGCGCCGTAGTGAACGTGGGAATCAAATCAGGGACTAACGTTTTTCACGGCACGGCGTACGGGTTTTATCGCAGCGCCGCCTGGGACGCACGCAACTATTTCAACCCCGCGCCGGCCAACGGAGCGTGCTCGCTTAACGTAACGTTCGTGAATGTATGTAATAAGATTCCAGCACAGCTGAAGCAGTTCGGCGGCACGGTGGGCGGGCCGATCAAGAAGGACAAACTGTTCTTCTTCGCCGGGTATGAGGGCCTGCGTTCCCGCATCGGCAATGTGTTTCCCGCTCCTGGTAGCGTCCCTTTGACCGCGGCGCAAACACCCGCGAATCCCACCAACAGTATGGTGGATGCGATCATTGCTCTGCAAAATGCCGGTGTTAATGTGAGCCCAGTCAGCCTGGCCTTGACAGGATGTCCATCGGGCACGTTAACGTCGACATCGATGTGCACAGGCGGCCTCTACACGGGTGCCTCTCCGAGTTCGACGAACTTCCTCAGCACTTTCCCAAATACCAACATCAGCGACAATGGCGTAGCAAAAATTGACTACCACGTCAACAGCGAGCATACGATCAATGGGATGTTCTTTCTCGGCAACTACACCTCGAACGGAGAAGATCATCCCTTCCTGAATCAAGCTTTCACGGACAATGCTCCCATACGCGCGTGGACGACTGTCGAAAACTGGATTTGGACCCCCAACTCGACTTTGGTAAACGAACTGCGGTTTGGCTATACCCGCACGGACTTCAACTTTGTCAACGTTGATGTGGGCAAACCCGCTGACGGTTCGGGGCTCACCGGCGGCGCGGGCTACCCCATCAACACGGGCGTGACAAATCCTCTGGCAGGCGGATTGCCGAATATCTGGATCTCGACGTTTGGCGCTCCCACCGGCGGTCCTGCCCTGGGCACCGCGTTAAATCGTCCCCAATATTTTTCTCCCAACCCAGTTTACAATTTTACTGAGTCTGTTTCGTATTTAAAGGGCAAGCACAGCCTGAAATTCGGCGGAGAGTACATGCACATCGAGGCCGAGAGCGGAGTTTTTGTTGCGGGCCGCGGTGTGTTCGTCTTCAATGGCGGCAGTACTCCTGGACACCCGGGGTTCACGCCACTGGAAGACTTCTTCGCCGGAAATCCGTCGAGCGGACAGCTCCTCAGCGGCAGCGCGTCCCTCAAGACGACCTGGAAGCATTACGCCGGCTATGTTCAGGATGACTGGCGCATCGACCCAAAATTAACTCTCAATTTAGGCCTGCGTTATGAATATCACTCGCCGATTAAAGAGTCCAATGGTCTCTTGGCCAGCTTCGATCCGGCAAAGGGAATGGTGCAGCAGGGCAAGCAGATTGACACTCTCTGGAATGCCTCTCCCCTGGACTTCGCTCCACGCCTGGGTCTTGCCTGGGATATCACGGGCAAGGGGACGACCGTGGTCCGGGGCGGGTTCAGTATTATTTACTCGACATTCGTCCTGGAATCGTTCCTAGGGCAATTCGCACTTCAGAACTCCGGTTCAACCAGCCCCGCTGCCATCCCGACGGCAGCCACGCTAGTCAACACCGGGTGTGTTTCCGGTGTGGCTGCAGGTACCTGCACACCCATCGCGACCACCGGAGGCACGATTGGCCTTCAAACCGCATCTTTCACCCCCTCGCAGCTCAACTGGGACTCCAAGCCTGGCCTGAACGGTGGCACGGCTTTACCGTCCGCCACCGCGACATGCGGAGACGGCATCGGCTTGGACCAAGCCCGTGCAACATCATGGGTGTGGACCCGAATCTGCGTGACCCCTACATCTTGAATTGGAACCTCGGTATCCAGCACGCCTTCACCAACAACCTCTCCCTGGAGGTCGGCTATGTTGGCAATCACGGCTCAAGATTGTTTGGCATCAGGGACATCAATCAGGCGCCGTTGGGCGCGGGGTGGTGTCAGAATTCGCCTCTGACGGCGGCGCAGATTGCTGACGCCTGTAAACTCGGACCTACTGCGCCCCCGAAGCCATTCAACAGCCAGGCCGCGCAGGAGGCCCGGCCCTACTTTAACAGCTTCCCGTATCTGGGCTTCATCAACTGGGCGTCGAACAACGTCCATTCCAACTTCAACAGCCTGCAGGTTACTCTGACCCAGCGGGCTTCTCACGGGTTGTCTTTCACGGCCGGTTACACTTTCGCTCACGGCCTCGACAATGGTTCCCTGAATCGTTTTGGACTGCTCCCCCAGAACAGCAACAATACAGGCGCGGAGTATGGCAGCAGCGACTTCGACATCCGGCAGCGCTTCACTCTGACGACCACGTACAACATTCCTGGAGTCAAGGGCTATGGCCAATTACTGCAAGGATGGCGGGTCAACTCCATCTACACCTATCAGACTGCCCAGCCGTGGAGCCTCTGGGACGGCGGCAATAATTTCGACGGAACCGGGGAAAACGCATATCGATGGGATTTGTTCGGAAGCCCCGACGGCTTCAGGTCCACCGCAACTTCCATTCCATTCTGCAATGGTTTCGGGGTGGACCCTGTCACGCTAAAGGTCACAACCGTTAGTGTTAGCTGCTCCCAACAAGCCGGGACTTTGGCCAATTCTACTCCCCTCCCCAAGTCGCTAGGTGATAAGTGCGCGACATTGACAACCGACCCCAACACGCTGAAGAACGCTGGCTGCTACGTTACTAGCGACGGAGTCATAGTTCCTGCAGCGCTGAATCACTTTGGCAATATGGGCCGGAACATCTTCCGCGACTCGGGTTTCAAGAACTGGGATCTATCTGTTTTCAAGAACTTCACGTTCAAGGAGCAGTTCAGCGCCCAGTTTCGCGTCGAGTTGTTCAATGTACTCAATCACCCGAATATCGCTAATCCTTATGGTGCGTCGAATTTCGGGGGTATCGGGGATACCCTCAATTCGTCCGGGACTTTCGGTTGTGGGTGTGGCACGCCTGACGTCATAGCCGGCAATAACCTCATCGGATCAGGAAGCGCCCGTGTGATGCAGGTTGGGTTGAAGCTCAAGTTCTAATCATGCCGGCTTGTGTGAGGGGGGTGAAATCACCCCCCTCGGCCCATGCCTCACTCTGCAGTGCAGCCCAACCTTAGGTTTCCTGCAAAAGCACGGCTTTCCTTGCTCAGGCTCCCGCTAGATTCGGTTCGTCTGTTCTGAATTCTCACCACTGCCCCGCGTTGCCTCCCGCTGCCTTCAAAGGCAAAAGACGTCACCACGCATTTTTGAGAAGTCTTTTTGAGAAATTGAATTGCGCCACCTCAGAATCGGCCAGCTGCATTCCCAGGATTGGCCAACGGGCGCTCACTGCAACGTGGATTCTCAAAACCGTAAGTTTTGACAGTCGTGCATCATCACACCAGGTAATACAAGAGGATGGTTGACGGTCGGTTCTGAAATAGCGAATCCACCCGGGGTTAGTTTGCCCATCAATAACTCCAGATGCGTTTGTTACCCCGTCCGGTCAAACGAACCGCTCCTACGCAGATGGAGGCCGCAATGAAAATCAGGATCGAGGATTGTTGTTTTTTCGCCTGTGGACTGATCTTCCTCTGCCTATTTGCGGCGGACACCGCTGTTGCTCAACGGGAAAGCACACTGAATCGAGACTCGGAACCTGAAGACCCGATGACTGTTCCCGTGGACGCTGCACCACACTTGGAGATTGCACGTGGCGCCTCGGATCGCTGGGCCCCGCCGGATATTGACGAAGTTCAGTTCCCGGTTGCGGAGGCTGCGTCTTGTCCGTTGTCCGATATAGTTTCGAAAGCTGGGACGCGTGTTGAAGAACTCATCCGCAATCTAGATCGGTTCGCCGCGATAGAGGTCATTCAACACCAATCCGTCAACCATTCCGGTAATTTGCACCGTCCCGAAAGCCGAAAGTTCAAGTATGTGTTCTCAATGAGGGAGGCGCCGGATGGATACATGAACGTAGAAGAGTATCGCAATCGTGGCACGAGCCCAGAGGAATTCCCCGAACACATTGCAACGTTGGGGATGCCTAGCCTTGTCTTGGTTTTTCATCCGAAATACGAGAAAAACTTCCGCATGAGTTGCGAAGGGTTGGGGAAATGGCAGGGGCAACCTGCCTGGCAGGTCCGATTCGAGCAGCGGTCGGATCGCATGAACAATATGAGCGCCTTCATCATGGAGGGAAAAACCTACCACGTAAACCTACGCGGGAGAGGCTGGATTTTGGCGGATTCTTATCAGGTGGCTCACATGGAGATGGACCTTGCTGAGGCAATTGCAAAGATACGTCTTCGACTGCAACACATGGCAATCGAGTACCTTCCCGTGTCGTTTCCAGAGAGTGGCGTCGAGATCTGGCTACCATCGAGCGCCGAACTTTATGTGGATTTTCGCGGCCATCGATTCTATCGGCGCCACACTTATATGAATTTCCAGCTCTTCTCGGTGAAGGTACAGCAAACATTTGATGACGTCAGGTAATTCGCCGGGCCCCTTGCCCGGTAGAGACCGGGGTGGCGATGGGCACTCCGCGCACGAGAGGAGCTCATCTCACAAACGCCCCAGTAGGATTTGTCGAAAGCGTTCCGCGAAGGATTTGAGTTGATCAAGAAACAGCGCGACAACATCGGCAAGAATATCAACGGCTGGCTCGTCTGGTCCGCGTTAGGCGACGGGTCTTTTTTCCGCGGCAACTATCTGTTGCGCGCCGCTGGCGCGCTGGCCGGAATTTACGGCAACAGCGCGGGGGAGGCCGTGTATTCGTTAGGAAAAAACGACTCTGCAGGCCAGCCCCTCAATGGCAGCAAACACAACTACACGGTCACTTTCGCGGCGGGCCAATATTCTCCGGTCAACGCCTTCTGGTCGGTGACCATGTGCGATGGCAAAACGCAATTCCTAATCGAGAATCCAATCAATCGCTATCTCATCAACTCGCCGATGCTGCCAAACTTGAAGAAGAACTCCGATGGTTCCCTGACTATTTACATCCAGAAAGACTCACCGGGAACGGACATGAGATCAAACTGGCGGCCGGCGCCGGACTGTCCGATTTACATGGTGATGCGGCTGTATTGGCCTAAGGAAATACCACGCTCAATCCTCCCACCCGGGGAAGGCACATGGCGGCCACCTGCCATTAAAGCTGCCGAAGTCCAGCAAGCGAGCGCACCGCATTAAGGTTGGAGCAAGAATAGATCACGCCTAGGCGTCTCTCGTGCTTGGAGGAGTTAAAGATGGCATTTGCATTCTGACGTATGTTGGGCGCCGCGACCCTCCTGATTTTGCATTCATCTATTTGCCAGGGCTGTCAGTTTTGCGAGCATCCGCCGAGGTTCATATTTCTTATCCTTATTTGCCCTTCTGTCGATGCGGACGGAATCCAGAGTGGGGGGCCACGTAAGCATAGGCTTCTGTCTAGCAATCGGCAAATTAAGGTCCATCACAAGAACTTCCATTATGGGAGAGAAATCATGCTGCGATTAGCGTCATGCAATAAGATTGTTCTGATTCTGTTTCCGACTCTTCTGCTGACGGCTCCAGTATTTTCCCAAGACAAGCCAGATACCGATGAGACTGCAAACTTGCAGAAGGCTACGCAAAACCCAGTGGCCAGCCTTATCAGCGTCCCGGTTCAGAACAATAGCAACTTCGATATTTCCCCCAATAAGCGCACTCAGGACGTGTTGAATATTCAGCCTGTAATTCCAATTGGCGTGAGTAAGGACTGGAATCTCATCATCCGCTGGATTACGCCGACAATCTGGCAGCCAGATCCCTCGGTGAAAGATATAGGCTTCTATGGCTTCGGGGACATGCAACCTACTTTCTTCCTTTCTCCGAAAAAGACGGGCAAGGTGATTTGGGGGGTCGGGCCTTATTTCATTCTGCCTACAGCCACGAGTCCGTTCTTAGGGCAGGGCAAATTCAGCCTGGGCCCATCCGTTGTCGCCCTTGTTCAGCCGGGGCATTGGACCATTGGCGCGTTGGTGAACAACGCTTGGTCGGTGGCCGGTCCTTCAGACCGGGCCAATGTGAACCAGATGCTCTTGCAGTATTTCATCAACTACAATCTTGAGAAGGGTTGGTTTCTCACCTGGTCGCCCATCGTTACCGCTAACTGGCAGGCGGCGAGCGGAAACGTTTGGACGGTACCCGTGGGCGGAGGTGTGGGACGAGTGTTTCGCCTGGGGTTCCAACCGGTGAGCTTAGCGGCCCAGGTCTATCGGAACGCAGCGCGCCCTGCTGGCACTTCCTCTTGGACTTTGCGTCTGCAAATGGCGTTCCTGTTCCCGAAGATACCGAAGAGGAAATAGTCATCAAGTTTTTCTTCGCGAGAGGACGAAGCAATGGACAAACCTGACTGCCCTCAGAATCAGCGTGGAAAGGGAACCGACAAAGGCTTAAACGGCTGTCCACGGTTGCGGCTTTCGCCTCTAAGGTGGACCGAGGTAGTAGCCGGGGCGGGAGCGTGCCTTCAGTTTGGGGCGATCCAATATCTCCACCTTAATCTTGTGATGTCCACCCCCATCGGTTCTGGTGAGGCGGTAGCTGAGCGTGTATTGCGCGGCTAACTCGGCGCCGATCTGGTCGATTGCCACTTCGATGGAATTGTCGTCGAAGGTGGACTGGTAGAGTCCGCCGGTTGCAGCGGCGGCTATCTTCAGTGGATCCCGCGCGGTCGCCGTGGCATGCTTGAGGGCCCAGAGGATCCAGGTTGCGACAGGCTGCACGTTAATGTTGCCATCGCGCTCCTGCTCGATCCACGGCGTCTGCACGTTGCCGGGTATCGGCGGCAACCCAAATGTTCCCGGAGGCGTGGACAATGGTGCAGAGGCTTGCTTCTCTGGGCCGTGCCACTCGGCAGCGGTCGAAGAGAGGCCAACCGAATAGACGGTAATATTGTCGAGCTGCAGCTCACGTAGTACTTGCCCTAGCTTTACTTCGCAGCCTGTGCCGGCCGCCTCGGCCAGCGTGATGATTACCCGGCGCCGCGACGCCGGGCGATTTCGCAAGACGCCCGCAGCTTCCGAAAGCGCATCGTAGAGACACGCCCCCGACGTACCCTCCCGCAGGTTGGCGACTGTCTTTTCGATGGCATCATGATCACTAGTAAAGTCGAGCAGGGTGTTAACGTTGTCGTCGTAAGCGAACACGGCGGCTTCACCGTTTTCCCCAAGAATGGTTTCCGTGAAGAGGATTCCGGTGCGCCGTATGAGGGGCAGCAGCCCCTGAATACGCGAGCTGGTCTCGATGACGATGGCTGCCGAAAGCGGCGCTCCGCCCATTTCGAAACTTTCGAGTACTTGTGGGACGCCATTGTCGAAGACACGAAAGTTTTTCAAACTGAGATCATATACAAATTCGCCTTTCTGGTCGCGGACGACCACCGGTGTGTTAACCAGTTCCACGTTGACTCGAATGGAAGATTGGTCTGGCGCCTTTTGAACATCCTGGCCCCCACTTGTGGCCGTCGACCCGAATAAAAATTGGGCCAATGAAGAAACACCGGCGAATAACACAAATGCCAACAGGGTGCGGGCAAACCGGCTCCAGCCCAAACCAGTTCGGAGAACAAACGTGGCGGATATTGAGAGCGGACTTTTCTTATTCGCTCGCATTATTGATGCTGCCCTTCATGCGCGAAAAAATCGGAAGACGGAGTCCGTGGCAAAAAATATCTCGTCCGAGTGCGCACGAAAAGTCTTTCACCACCCGTCGCCATCACTTCGACTCGAATCTTTCGATATCCGCCCTGGCGATCTGGAGTTGGAGTGTAACCGAGAGTGTAACTATGGCGGATATTGCTAGCTATCTTCTGACAAACGCGGACCACGCCCGCGGGTGTGCTGGGGGAATCGGCTTCGCCTCCAGTTTGCCTACTCAGCCCCTTGAGGATGTCCGGGCGTTGGTCTGCATCAGATGGGTCAAGTAACCCAACTGCGTAAATCGGCACGTGAAGAGTCTGCGCCATCTGCACTACTTGGACAAAGTCGTGCTTGCTGGCGTTATCTCCTCCGTCGCTAATCAATATCAGAACTTTCTTATCAGCCTGACCCTCTTGAAGATGGCCCAGCCCGGCCACGATGGCGTCATACAGAGCTGTTTCACCGCTAGCACGCGGAAATGCCAACGCAGTCTTCAGTTTCTCCACGTTATTTGTAAACGGAATGTTTGCGGGGAGACCTAGACTGACTCGATCATTAAAGTTAATCACGAACTCCATATCCTGCGGATTGCGGGACTGCACAAAGGCCATCGACCCTTCAAGAACTTCCTGGCTCTGGGCAGCCATGCTTTCACTGCGATCCACGACTAATCCGGCGGTCACCGGAATGTCGTCGCGCTGAAACAGAGTGACCTGCACGGGATGCCCTTCGTCGTAGATGCGAAAATTCGATGCATCGAGGCCAGAAACGAAGCGGCCTTCGCGATCGGTGACGGAAACCGGAAGAACGACGAGACTGACTTCTCTGGATATTCGATAACCCTGGGACGAGTCTGGCGGGGTTAAAAACGAGGGCCCCCCATGAAGCCACGTGCTGATGAGCAAGAGCGCAGACATCGACAAAGCTTTCGAGTGTGGATGAGATTCCACTTTCACCTCGACTTGAAAACCATCGCAGAGCAGCCTGGCCCTTTATTCGATTTAATGGCATTCCGGATCCTCCGGAACGCCGCCAAGCCAAATGCCTCAACCGAGCCAAGACGCGCACCTCTTCCTTAGCGCTTAGAGAGGAGTTGTGCGACTGTCAAAACCCACAGTTGGATCTGCACAGATGTTTCCAAGCAGAGGCGGGATGCGTATGTTCGCAGCTCTGAATGTTGTTTTTGGCCAGTCCTAGAGTGGTTCGTTTGTCCCCTTGGCATCATTCCTCAAAAACATGTCTACCAGAAGCGATTTGAAACAGAGAGGTCCCGCCGGCCCTTGAGGCGCCAATTGCCCGCATGTTTTCTCATCGACGAAGTCTACGTCGTTTGAAGAGATGTGAACAACTGTGAGGCTCGAATTCGGCTGTTAGTTCTGACAGTCGTGGACGTCTTCCCTAAGTGTTAGATATCAGAAAGGCGATGTTTTATGGCGTTGGGTGGGAGGCCAGAACGGGATGAACGCAGAATTCTCTTCAGCATCTCGCAGGCTAGCCCGATCAAAGACTTTTCGAGTGACCTCCCGAAAGGTTGTTCATCCGAACCGGACCGTCGGCCGACTTTCCCGTAGCATTCTACTCAGTTCCATCGCCCTGGTGTTGACCGGACTGCTTGGACTAGAGTTGCAATCCTCCTGGCTAGAATCTCGTTTGCTTGCTGCGATCGCCAAAAGGATTTCGTTTTCCCGAGGCCCCGGTGCCAGCGATGCGATTCACTATTCCGGCGCTGGGCCTTACGACAAGCGACTGGGGTACTTGCGATTGCCCGACTTCTTAAACCATCTGAAAGCTGCGGGATTTCGACTGGAAGCTCAGGCGCGAGTTTCGAGGCTGTATTTGCTCTTGGCCAAACTGCGCATCTATCCGGTTTACCGGGAGAAGGGGCAAGCGGGACTGGAAATCCTTGACCGCGACAAGACCCCGTTTTACGCGGCCCGATATCCTTCGCGCGCCTACGGAAAGTTCTCCGAGATCCCGCCGATCATCGTAAGTTTGATTCTGTATGTTGAAAACCGTGACCTTCTCGATCCGAACCATCCTTACCGAAATCCGGCAATCGGGTGGGGCCGATTGTCCCGGGCAGTGGTGAACTTCGGGCTGCATGAGGTCGATCCCAATCGGCCGATTATCGGGGGCAGCACCCTGGCGACACAACTAGAAAAAATACGCCATTCGCCAGGCGGCAGGACTCACTCCGTGGCAGAGAAGTTTCGACAGATCGCAACTGCGTCTCTCCGCGCGTATCGGGCCGGCCCGGAGACGTTTTCGGAACAACAACGCATCGTCCTGGACTATATCAACTCCATTCCTTTGGCCGCGACTCCAGCCGGGGGAGAAGTGACCGGACTAGGTGACGGGCTTTGGGCATGGTACGGAGCCGACTTTTCAACGATTAATTTTTTGCTGAACGCCCAGGAAGTAGCCCTGGACGAGGAAAAACTACGACAGCGAGCGAGGGCCTATCGCGAAGTGCTCTCGTTGTTCCTTGCATTGCGGGCACCCTCCCGTTACCTCGTGCGAGAGCCGAATGCGTTGGCTAGACAAACGGACCGTTACCTCCTGTTGCTGAGCAAGGACGGGATTATTTCCGATCAACTACGCGACCTGGCGCTTGCCGAACATCCCGGGCTACACCCAGCCTCCCCAGGCAATCAAAAATCACAGTTTGTAAACAACAAGGCGCCGGATACGGTACGAGCGGCTCTGCTGTCATTGCTAGGGCTCAAGGACACATACACGCTCGACCGTTTAGATCTGACCGTGAGCACCACACTTGACAATGGAGCAGAGCAACAGGTCAAGCAATTTTTGGTGGGTCTCAGTCACCCGGAAGACGTTAAGAAGGCGGACCCACCGCATTACCAGTTGCTCTCGGTCGGAAACCCCGGAGCTCTGATCTATAGTTTTCTTCTCTATGAACGCGGGAGCGGGGCGAACCTGTTGCGGGTACAGACTGATAATTACGATCAGCCATTGAGTATCAACCAGGGAACCAAGCTCCAACTGGGCTCGACGGCAAAGCTGCGCACCTTAGTCAACTACCTGCAAATCGTGGAAGAATTGCACGATCAATATCAGGCGATGTCGCAACGCGAGCTCAGTGCGGTGACTTTTACTCCGGATGATATCATAACTAAATGGGTAATCAGCTATTTCTCTGGGGGCAACGAAAAGCGCCTGGCCCCGATGCTCCAAGCAGCACTGGATCGAAGGTACTCGGGCGACCCTTCGGAAGGCTTCTTCACTGCAGGTGGATTACAGTACTTCGAGAATTTCGACCAAAGGGAAAACGATTGGATTACCACCGTAAGGGAAGGGTTCGAACAATCCGTGAACCTGGTTTTCATCCGGTTGATGCGCGACATTGAACACTACTATATGTACCGGTTGCCGGGCGCGTCGCCTGCCGTGATAAGCGACGCAAATAATCCGGTACGCAAGCGCTACTTGGCCCTTTTCGCCGACGAAGAAGGGCGCGTCTTCCTGCGCCGTTTTTATGAAAAGTATTTCGGCCACAGCTCGGACCAATCACTGGAAACATTGGTGCGGGGCATCCACCCTACCGCGCAGCGCGTGGCGGTGATTTACAGAGCCGTGCGGCCCTGGGCGAACTTGGAACAGTTCTCTGAATTTCTCCGAGCGCACGTGCCGACAGCATCGCTGTCCGGAAAAGACCTTGAAACACTCTACCTCACGTGCGGGCCGGATAAATTCAGTATCACCGATCGCGGTTACTTGGCCCACACGCATCCCTTGGAGCTTTGGCTACTGAGCTATCTCGAACAGCACCCACGGGCAACGCTCTCAGAGATCATTGCGAACAGCACGACCCAGCGACAAGAGGTTTATAGATGGCTGTTCCACAGTCGGTATAAGGGTGCGCAAGACCACCGGATCCGGACCATTCTGGAGGAAGACGCATTTAAGGAGATTTGTCTGGCATGGAAACAACAAGGTTATCCTTTTGACTCGTTGGTGCCATCCTACGCGACCGCGATTGGAGTTTCCGGGGATACTCCCGCGGCGTTAGCAGAATTGATGGGTATCGTGTTGAATGGGGGGGTGCGCTACCCGAACGTGACCGTCCGCGAAATGCGGTTCGCACAGAACACCCCGGTGGAGACAGTGCTGCAGCGCGAACCGAATCTCAGCCAACGCGTGCTCTCGCCAGAGATTGCTGCGCTGGTCCGGCAGGAATTGATCGCGGTTGTGGAGAAGGGTACAGGCCGCCGAGCCCATGGAGGGATCATGCTCCACGACCGGACCGTCATTCCAATCGGGGGTAAGACTGGCACCGGCGACAATCAATTTAAGGTATTTGGAAAGGATGGGCGCCCGATCGGATCTCACGCTGTCAATCGTACTGCTGCTTTCGCGTTCTTGGTCGGTGACCGTTTCTTTGGGACCGTCTTGGCGTTCGTTCCTGGCAAAAAAGCTGAAGACTATGAGTTCACAAGTTCCCTTGCCGTGCAGATATTCAAGGAGCTAGAGCCAGCTATTGAGCAGCTTATGGAAAGGAAAGAAGAGTAGCAAGGTAGATTACGAGCAAACTCCGATGGCGTAACCCGTTTTAGAAGCTCAACTCAATTGACCGAACGAAGACTACCCATCGGTTACAAAGGATCTATCGTAATGATTGAGATTGCCTCAGTGCGATTCTTCACGGGCCTCGGAAGACAAGAAGTTAGAGTGATCTTGGGTGCCGCGAAGCGGCGAAAACTAAAAAGAGGCGAGATCGTCGGCACAGCTGACGAGCCCACGACCCACTTATATCTCATATCGGATGGCTGCGTGGACTATTTCGTTGTGACGAGCGACGGACGAGAGATCCTACTGCGGAGGCTCGTGTCGGGGAATATTTTCGGAGTGGGTGCATTCCTCTCCCAGCCCGTAGGTTACGTCGGTACATCCAAGGCGGCGCACAGCAGCGAAGTGCTCATGTGGGAACATCTGGTCATTCGTCAACTTGCGAAAGCCTATCCACGGCTAGCCGAAAACGCCCTTCGAACCGTCTTGCGCTATGTCGCCTTGTTTGCTGAAAGGCACATCGCGCTGGTCTCCAAACCCGCTCAGGAAAGGCTCGCATTCGCGTTGACGAGTCTTGGATCCCAAACAGGACATATGGTTCCCTCTGGCGTGGAGATTAATGTCAAGAACGTGGAGCTCGCGTCTCTTGCCGACGTGAGCTCCTTCACCGCGAGCCGGCTTTTGCAAGAGTGGGAGCGCAAAGGAGCAGTCGAAAAGAGTCGTGGAAAAGTCCTGATCCGGTCCCCTGAAAAACTGCTCGCCTAGATCGCCGGAATCCAACAATCTCTGCCGCGTATTTCCCTTCACTATTCCAAAGCAAGGACACCCGCCGCTCCAACAGACTGGACTTCAGTAGCAACTCTGCGATGGTTTTTCGCGTCGAATGATTTTGAGCGCAAATTATAGGTTTTCGTTGTTGCGAATCATCAAGAGATGTGCCCAGCGATCGCTGTTTTGATGTGTCTTAGTTTAGCATTGGCGGCATTGAGGCCGAGGGCAAACTCTTATCGATTGACCGATCTTCTTGTGATCGGCTTGCCCAGATATGTCACTTTTCTGGTAATCTTCCGTCGTCCCGCCCTAATCCTTCCCTGGCTTTTTCTTTTCCTTGATTGCCTGCCAGCAACGACATGTCCTCTGCGACAGTTCTAAATATAGGGTGCTGGGGTCAAGGATCTCCATCAGGGGGAAGTTGTGATGGTGATGAGCGCGAAACTACGAGTTCTGGTTGCTGATGACCATGAAGAATGTCGCTGGGCAATCGTACGCCTGCTGCGCGTCGAATTTGAGGTGGTCGCTGCCGTAGTCGACGGAAGCAAGCTCATTGATGCGGCGATGGCATTGCTGCCTGAAGTAAT
>Ga0137412_10000437_pt1 | contig 29098 bp, 27 predicted proteins | sample CZODoug2_1_16fun_FD_122160 | JGI IMG/M metagenome (GOLD analysis project Ga0137412, IMG submission 122160) | Vadose zone soil fungal communities from Angelo Coast Range Reserve, California, USA - CZODoug2_1_16fungal (Hybrid Assembly) | ecosystem: Environmental > Terrestrial > Soil > Vadose zone...
TCAGCACCGGGTGCCGCAACGGCGGCCCAGGCGGCGACGTCACCCGGCACGGTGAGCGCATCGAGCACCGTCGGCGGGCGAATCGATGGATCGAACATGCGTATGATTCTATGCGATCAGCAGTGCGGCTGTCTAGCCAGATTCTCTCGAAATATAAGGAGAATCTCAGGTGAGCGAGGCGGATGGGCCGGGACGCGGAAGGGCAAGAATCGTCCGACACGGACGCCGAAGCTGAGGCTGAGGCTGAGGCGCGATCGAAACCAGAGAGCGCAAGCGAAGGGGGACAACGCGCTACGAACGCAGCGCGAAGCCGGCAGCGAAAGTCGAGCGAGCTGCCGACGTCCGCCGTCGGCGCGCTCTTCAACGCGGCGCTACCACCACCTAGCCGCAACGAGGAGAACGGCCGGCGCGAGAACAACCGACCGGCACCAGGAGACCCGACGGACGCGAGAACAACCACCCGACGCGAGAACAACTACCGACGCGAAGAGAAGACGCGCAGAGGGGTTGGGCGAGCTCGCGCCGGAGGCACCACCGGGTTCGCAGCACCCCGCAGCACGCCCGCCGGCGCGAGCTCTGGGCGAATGGGGCAACCATTCCCCCAGGACATGGCCACCCCATCCACCACCAGTGTCCAGCGTCGGAGCGATCTCTTCCAGCGGGAATCACGCGGGCCCCACGCCGTACTTATCCGCCGGGGGTGGATCCACGGGCACACCACTCGCTTCGCTTCGGGTGCAACCCGAGGATCCACACGCGCCTTCGGCGCGACCGCGTCGCGGCCGGCGGCCTCTTCGCGCGCGCTCATCGCTACCTAGCCGACTTGAACGCGGCCGTTCCGTTCGGCGTGCCGAGGCCGGTGGGGCCGTCCCAGCCCGGACCGGCGTTGCACTGCTCATGCACAGAGCAGGCGCCGTTGCTGCCCGATGTGACGTCGTTCAGGCCGCTGGACGCCGCGTAGGGATAGGTGCCGGGCGCGTCCGAGGCGCCGGGCGGGCCGGCCAGCGCGTACACCGCCGCGATGATCGGCGCCGCGGCGCTGGTGCCGCCGTAGACGCCCCAACCACTGTCACCGTAAGTGCTGTAGACCGCGACACCCGTGTTCGGGTCGGCCACCGCCGATACGTCCGCCTCGGCTCGCTTGTCGCAACCGGTGGCGATGTGGCCCTGGAAGCTCGGCTTGCCGACGTACTTCGAGCAGCCGCTGCCCGCGCTGTCCCAGGCGGTCTCGCTCCAGCCCCGCGCGCTCGAATCCTTGTGCAGGGACGTGCCGCCTACTGCGGTGACATGGGCCGACGTGGCCGGGTAGGAGGCGCCGAATCCGTCATCGCCGCTGCTCGCGGTGATCACGACGCCGGGATGGTCGAAGTACTTGGAGTCATAGCTCGGCTCCGAGCCGTCCTCGTAGCCGCCATAGCTGTTCGATACGAACTTCGCGCCGAGCGAGACGGCGGTGTTGACCGCGGCGCCCAGGTCCTCGATCGACGGTTGACTGGCCTCGACCAGCAGGATGTGGCACTTCGGGCACGCCGCCGAGACCATCTCGATGTCCAGGGCGATCTCACCGGCCCAGCTCGGGTCGGCGGGCGGCAGCGGCGACGCCTTGCCTTGCTGGTTCACCTTCTTGAAGCACCCGTTGGCGGTGCTGCACTCGGGCAACCCATAGATCGAGCGATAGGTGGCGAGGTCGGACTCGGCGTTCGGGTGATCCTGAGCATCGATGATCGCGACGGTCCGGCCACTGCCCCCCGAGGCCGGCAGCTTGTACGCGGCCCGCAGGTCGGCCGGCCCGAACCCGCTGGGCAGCGGGTCGGTCGCACTCGGCTTGACCGGACGGGTCTGGCGCAGCGCCAGGCACGAGGCGAACCCGGGCTTGGGCTTGGCTGAACATAAACGCACAGACGCAGCAGCTCCGGACGCCACATCAGCTGCCGTTCCGGACGGGAGGTCGGCAGCCGCCCCCACGACGAGCAGCGCCGCGGCACCCACCATGGCGGCCAACCCTCGGTGTGCGATCCGCATGCCGGCACCTCCTCGCGTGAATAGGGCTATTTGCCCACGGAGGTGACTCACGTTGCCAGCGGGACCCGTGTGAACGAAGCGCACCAGCTGACAGGTTTGAGCATGGCCACAACCTGCCTAAAGCGGATCAATATCGCCAAACGCCGACACTACACGAGACGGGCGATCCGTTGACACCGGCAACACGCGAGTGGCGACGATCCGCCGACGCCGCCACTGCTCGTAGGCGTCCTGCGCGGGCGGGCGGCGGCCGCGGGCGAGCGTGGCCACCACCGCGGCGACCTCGTCAACGGTGGCCGCGCCCCGAACCTCGACAACCCCGTTGAGTGGCGCGTTATCCGTCGAGTGGCGCGTTGTATCGCACCACTCGACCGGAAACGCACCACTCAACGAAACCGGGGCGGCGGTCACGTCGGCGGGACCCCGTGGCGCTTGCTCGCGACGTGTCGCGACTTGCCGACCAGGACGCGATAGCGCCGCACCAGCTCCTCGCGCAGCTCGCTCGGATTGATCACCGCATCGATCACCAGGTCGGAGGCGAGCCGCATCAGGTCGACGTCCTGCTCGTATTCGGTGCGCATCTGTGCGACGAACGCGTCGCGCTCGGCTGGATCGGAGATCGCCTCGATCTTGTTGGCGTAGACGGCGTTCACCGCGGCTTGCGGGCCCATCACCGCGATCTTCGCCGTGGGCAGCGCGATGCAGGCGTCCGGCATGAAGCCCGGCCCAGCCATGGCGTACAGCCCGGCTCCATAAGCTTTCCGGGCGATCACCGAGATCTGCGGGACGGTGGCCTCGGCGACCGCGGTGATCATCTTGGCGCCGTGGCGAATGATGCCCTGCCGCTCGACCTCGCTGCCGATCATGAAGCCCGGGACGTCGGCCAGGTACAGCAACGGGACGTTGAACGCGTCGCACAGCCAGATGAACCGCGCCGCCTTGTCGGCCGAGTCGACGAACAGCACCCCGCCGCGCACCGCTGAGTTGTTCGCGACAACCCCGACCGGACGTCCGTCGATGCGGGCCAACCCGGTGATCAGCTCGGCGGCGAAGAGCGGCTTGACCTCGAAGAACGAGTCGGCGTCGATCAGTCCGTCGATGACGTCGTGCATGTCGAAGGGCACCTGCTCCTCGACCGGAACCGCGTCGTCGGCCAAGGCGATGGCCGGCGATGACGGCAAGACGTCGGGCGGCTGCTCGCGCCAGCACGTCGGCAGGTAGGAGAAGAACAACTTGGCCTGCTCGATCGCGTCCTCGTCGTCGACCGCCAGGTTGTCGCCGCAGCCGGAGACGGTGGCGTGCATGCGGGCGCCGCCCATCTCCTCGAGCGTGACCTTCTCGCCCACCACCATCTCGGCCATGCGGGGCGAACCCAGGTACATCGACGCGTTGCCCTCGACCATGATCACGATGTCGCAGAAGGACGGGATGTACGCGCCACCCGCGGCGGACGGCCCGAACAGGCAGCAGATCTGGGGCACCTTGCCGGACAGCGCCACCTGGTTGTGGAAGATGCGCCCGGCGCCCCGGCGTCCGGGGAACAGCGCGACCTGGTCGGTGATGCGAGCGCCGGCGCTGTCGATGAGCCAGAAGATGGGCAGTTCCTCGGCCAGCGCCCGCTCGGTTATCCGGATGATCTTCTCGACGGTGCGCGCACCCCACGACCCGGCCTTGACGGTGGGGTCGTTGGCGACGACCAGCGCCGGGCGGCCGTCGACGAGTCCCTGCCCGGTCACGATGCCGTCGGCGGGCAGGCCCGCGGCATTCGCGTTGGCGAGCTGGGCGTCCTCGACGAACGTCCCCTCGTCGAGCAGCAGCGCGATGCGCTCGCGCACGTACAGCTTGTTCTGGGACGCCAGCTTGGCCGCCGCCTTCTCCGGCGGCGCTAGCGTCGCCTCGCGAGCGGCGGCAACTTCCTTGGCACTCACGTGACGGGGAGACCGAGTCCGCGGGCGATGACCAGGCGCTGCACCTCGGACGTGCCTTCGCCGATCTCGAGGATCTTGGCGTCGCGGTAGAAGCGGGCCACCGGGAACTCCTCCATGAAACCGTTGCCGCCGAAGACCTGCGTAGCGGTGCGCGTTGCGGCGACGGCCGCCTCGGACGAGTACAGCTTCGCCTGCGCGGCGGCCTGGCGCACCTCGGCGTCGGGCCGCCCGGCGTCCTTCAGCCACGCCGCCTTGTAGGTGAGCAGCCGCGCCGCCTCGACCGCGACGGACAGGTCGGACAGTGAGAACGCGACCGCCTGCCGCGACCCGATCGGCACGCCAAACGTGTGGCGCTCATTCGCGTACCGCAGCGAATGGTCCAGGCAAGCCTGCGCCAACCCGACGGCCATCGCCGCAAGCGCGATGCGCCCGTCGTTGAGGATGCTCAGGAACTGCTGGAATCCGCGGCCGCGCGTGCCCAGCAGATTCTCGGACGGCACCCGGCAGTCGTCGAAGGTCAGCCCGTGCGTGTCGGAGATGTGCCAGCCGAGCTTGTCGTAGGCGGGTTGAACGATGAGGCCGGGCGTGCCGGCCGGCACGATGATCGCCGAGATCTCGTCCGGACCGGTGCGGGCCGTGATCGTCACGAGCGACGTGATCGCCGTTCCCGAGTTGGTGATGAAGGACTTGGCGCCGTTGATCACCCATTCGCCGTCGACCAGCTCGGCGCGTGTCTTGGTGGCGCCGGCGTCCGAACCGGCTTCCGGCTCGGTGAGCCCGAATGCCGCCAGCGCCCGTCCGGCCGCCAGATCCGGGATCCAGCGCTGCTTCTGCTCCTCGGTACCGAACGTCAGGATCGGGTTGATGCCCAGGCCCATGCCGGCCTCGAGGGTGACGCCGAGCGACTGGTCGACCCGACCGATCTCCTCGATCGCCACGCAGACTGAGGTGAAGTCGCCGCCGCTGCCCCCGTACTGCTCGGGCACGCCCAGGCCCAACAGGCCGAGCTCGCCCATCTTGTGCACGACGTCGACCGGGAAGTGGTGTTCGCGATCCCACTGCGCGACGTGCGGTGCGATCTCCTGCTCGGCGAAGTCGCGCACGACCTTGCGGAACAGCTCGTGATCCTCGGACAGCTCGTACATCGTCGTCTCCTGACCAGCTTGACGTTTACGTCAACGTCAATCACGATAGCCCAATGACGACCACCAGGGAAGTACGAATCTGGACGGTCGGCGAGCTCGCCGACGACCTCGGCGTCACCACGCGCACCCTGCGCTTCTACGAGGCCGAAGGGCTGATCTCGCCGAAACGGTCCGGCGCGAATCGCATCTACGACGCCCGCGACCGTACGAGGCTCAAGCTGATCCTGCGGGGCAAGCGGTTCGGCATGACGCTGGCCGAGATCCGCGAGATCGTCGACATGTACGACGGCGCCACGTCCTCAGAACGCCGGCAGCTGGAGAAGTTGCTCGGCCGGCTCGACGACATCGCGGCCGACCTGCGCGCCCGGGAGGCCGACCTACGTCGCACACTTGGCGAAGTGAGCGACGTGGCCGACCAGTGCCGGGCGCGCCTGGCCGAGATCAACGGGTAGCGCCGTTACTCCGGGTCGACGCAGGTCCAGCTGATGGTGCCGGAGATGGTGTCGCTGGCAGTGGCACCTTCCCCGCCGAGCAGCTTGTCGAAGGTCAGCGTCCCCGAACCGTCGCCCTTGATCTCGTACGAGGCGGTGGCCGCGGATTTGACGGGCGTGCCGTAGGTCTGGACCGTGTAGCTCTTGCTGTCGACCTGAAGGTCGGACTCGAGGGCATATCCGAGGTTCGGGTCGACGCCAGCAGTGGTCGCGCCGAAGTCGTAGGTGCCGACCTTGTACGGCAGCTTCCAGTGCGCCTGGAGCTTGTGCCCGGCGACCGCATCGTTGGGCGTCGCGAACTGCGGGTAGTCGGTGTTCTCCGGCTGGTGATTGACCCAGCTCGCGCACGTGGCGTCCACGCTGTTCTGGTCGAACTGCGGGGTCGCCGCCGCAGTGCCGCTGACAGTCACCGCGCCGGTGATGTCGATCGTCTCGCAGAACTGCACGACGACATCAGGCTTGCATGCGCTGTTGGAGTCCGACGGGGCCCCGGTGTCGGTTGCCGTCTGCTGCTGGGTGGTGCCGCCCGAGGCGGGGGGCGGGTTGACGCCGCCGCCGTCGGACTTGCTGCTCGAACTGCAGGCCGCCAGCACCGCCGCCGCGGCGGCGATGCCCAGCACGGGCAGGATTGCTTTACGCATCATTTTCCCTTCTACATACGTCCCGAGATGATCATCGTGAACGTATGCGGCGGGGCCGGGTGCGCGTACCCGGGGAACCACCTGTTTCCCAGCCGGAGACACCTGCAGTCGGGCTGAACAGTGTGAGCGCCGTCTCACGGGCGCCCACACCGTCCACGTCAGAGCGGATAGGTGAAGCGCAGCCGGTTGTCCGGGTCGTGGGTGCGCTTGGCGCCGACGAGCCGCTCGTAGCGCTCGGGGCCGAGGGACGTCCGCAGCACGTTCTTGGTGTCGTTCATCTCGCCGGCGAAGTTGAGCAAGGTGCCGCTGGTGGTGTGCGGCCGCAGGGCGGTGGCGAAATGCTCGAGGAACGCCTGCGCGCCGGCGTGGGCCTCGGGCACCGGCGTGAACGCGACTGCGTGCATGAGGTAATCGCCCTCGTAGTGTCCGAAGCCCGCGCGCGCACCGGCCGGCCGCGGACCGCCGACGTAGCGGACCTCGACCAGGTTGCACGGGCAGCCCGAGCCGGGGCCGACCAGCGCGAGCAGATCGTCGATCGTCGCGTCGGTCAGAGCACGAATTCCGTCGCCGTAACCCACTGACGGAATGGGATCAGCCGGGGCGGGCAGGATCTCGCCCACTCGAGTGAACGGCAACGTCGTGTACGAATCCAGCACCACACCGGGCAGGTTGCGGATCGGCGCCATCAATTCCTCACCCCGCCTCTCCGTGCCGTCGACGCAGGCCATGACCGCCACGATCTCCTGGCCGGCCAGCGGCTCGGGGACGCCCGGCATCGGCGGCAGCCGCAGGAACACCAAGGCCGAGGTGACCTCGGGCGGCAGCGTCGCGTTCCACTCGCGGTAGGCGACGGCCACCTCACGCGCTCGCTCGATCGGGAACGCCACGCCGCCACCGAACACCTCGCGAACCGGGAACAGCTCCAGGTCGAGCGACGTGACGACGCCCAGGGTGCCGCCGGTGCCGAGCAGCGCATCGAAGAACTCGGCGTTCTCGGCCCGGCTGGCCGTGATCGTCCGCCCGTCGGGGGTGACCACCTCGGCCGAGCGGACGTGGTCGGCGCTGAAGCCGTACTGGCGGCCGAGCCAGCCGAAGCCGCCGCCGAGGGTGTAGCCCACCACCCCGACGCTCATGCAGGTACCGGTCAGCGCGGCCAGGCCGTGCGGCGCGCCGGCGTCGAGCACCTCCTGCCACTGGACGCCGGCGCCGACTCGCGCGGTGCGGGCGTCCGGGTCGATGTGCACGTCACGCAGTCGCGAGGTGTTGATCAGCAGCGCGCCGTCGTAGGAACGCAGCGCGCCGTGGCCGGTGCTCTGCACGGCAATCGGCAGATCGTGCGCGACGGCGTGCGCGACCGCCGCGGCCACCTCGGCGGCAGTGGTCGGCAAGGCGACCAGCGCCGGGCGGTGCGTGAACGCCGCGTTCCAGGAAATGGTCGCCTCGGCATAGCCCTCGTCATCCGGGCCCAGCAGCTGACACCCAGCCATTGTCGAACTCATCAAGATCCCCCTACGTCGTTGTGTACCTATCAGCGTCATCGACGGGCCGCCCTCGGCGCACCCGTGGAACTACTTACGTTGGAGCCGGTAAGGGGGTAGGACCGGACACCAGCCGCGAAACTCCGCCCCTTCGGGCAGCCGGTCGTTCACGCGATGCGCCCCACAGCAGGGTCATCCGGGCGCTGCCGGACCGGTAATGTGCGGCCGTACCCGCCCACCCGCGTCCAGGAGGTCCGATCGTGCAGAAAGTGCTCATCGCGAACCGGGGCGAGATCGCGGTCCGGGTGATCCGGGCCTGCCGCGACGCCGGATACGCGGCCGTGGCCGTGTACGCCGAGCCTGACCGCGACGCGGTACATGTCCGGATGGCCGACGAGGCCTACGCGCTGGGTGGCACCACCCCGGGCGAGTCGTACCTGAACATCGCCAAGGTGATCGACGCCGCCGTCCGGTCCGGCGCGGACGCCGTGCATCCGGGGTACGGGTTCCTTTCCGAGAACGCCGATTTCGCCCAGGCCGTGCTCGACGCCGGGTTGACCTGGATCGGGCCGTCGCCGCAGTCGATTCGCGACCTGGGCGACAAGGTCACCGCCCGGCACATCGCGACCCGCGCCGGCGCGCCCCTCGTGCCCGGGACGTCGGACCCGGTCACCGGCCCGGACGAGGTGATCGCCTTCGCCGAGCAGTACGGGCTACCCGTCGCGATCAAGGCGGCGTTCGGGGGCGGCGGCCGGGGCCTGAAGGTCGCTCGGTCGGTGGCCGAGATTCCCGAGCTGTACGCCTCGGCCGTACGAGAGGCCGAGACCGCGTTCGGGCGGGGCGAGTGCTTCGTCGAGCGCTACCTGGACCAGCCGCGCCACGTCGAGGCGCAGGTGCTCGCCGACACCCACGGCAACGTCATCGTCGTCGGGACGCGTGACTGCTCACTGCAGCGCCGCCACCAGAAGCTGGTCGAGGAGGCGCCGGCGCCGTTCCTGACCGACGCGCAGCGGGCCCAGATCCACGCTTCCGCGAAGGCGATCTGCCGCGAGGCCGGCTACCACGGGGCCGGCACCGTCGAGTACCTCGTCGGCGGGGACGGCACGGTCTCCTTCCTCGAGGTGAACACCCGGCTGCAGGTCGAGCACCCGGTGTCGGAGGAGACGACGGGGCTGGACCTGGTGCGCGAGCAGTTCCGCATCGCGTCCGGGGAAGCGCTGCGGTTCACGTCGGATCCGCAGCCGAGGGGCCACGCGTTCGAGTTCCGCATCAACGGCGAGGATCCGGGACGGGGCTTCTTGCCCGCGCCCGGTGTCGTCACCACGTATCGGGAGCCGGCTGGGCCCGGGGTGCGCGTCGATTCGGGAATCGAGCCGGACTCGGTCATCGGCGGCGCGTTCGACTCGCTGCTGGCCAAGCTGATCGTGTGGGGCGAGTCCCGGGACGAGGCGCTGGCCCGGTCGCGGCGCGCACTGGCCGAGTTCGTGGTGGACGGTATGGCCACGGCGCTGCCGTTCCACCGCGCCGTGGTGGCCGACCCGGCGTTCACGGCGTCGCCCTTCACCGTCCACACCAGGTGGATCGAGACCGAGTTCGACAACCAGATCCCGCCGTTCGGCGGCGGCGCCGCCACGGACGACGACCCGGGTGAGCGCGAGACGATCGTGGTCGAGGTGGGCGGCAAGCGCCTGGAGGTGTCGCTGCCGGCCGGCTTCGGCGGCGGCTCCGGGGGCGGCGCGGCGCGCAAGGCGGCGCCCAAGCGATCAGCGGGCAGGAAGTCGGGGGCCGCGGCGTCGGGCGACTCGCTGACCGCGCCGATGCAGGGCACGATCGTCAAGGTCGCGGTGAGCGAGGGCGACGTGGTGGCCGCGGGTGATCTGATCGTCGTGCTCGAGGCGATGAAGATGGAGCAGCCGCTGAACGCCCACAAGGCCGGCACCATCACCGGGCTGAACGCCGAGGTGGGCGCCGTCGTCACGTCCGGCGCGGCCATCTGCGACATCAAAGATTGAGGCGCGGCCGCGTTCTGTGCGGCCCACGCCCCGGTTTTGGTCACCCGGCTGGCTATTTGACGGCGGGTGACCAAAACCGGAAGGGATCGGCGCAGGATGGGCGGTGTGGCCAGTCGAGTCAGCCGCGCCCGTCGTCCGTCGCCGGGGCGTTGGCTGCTCTATGCCGTCGGGTTCGGGCTGCCCGAGCGCTACGACGACTGGGTGTTCCACGACCTCAACGACCGGGGTTGGCGCTGGCGCGAGGTGGGCCGCATCATGCTGCTGCCGCTGCCGTTCATCGTCGGGGTGATGTTCCTGCCGGGTGACATCGGGCTGCGCCTGATGACGGCGTCGTTCCTGGTGGTGGGCCCACTGTTCGTCGGCGCGGCGTACGCGGACGAGTTCCGGGCGTACCGCCTGCGCCAGCACGGCCTGCTGCCCCCGTCCGGCCCCGACCCGGACTAGCTGTTGCTCCGTCGGTTTTGGCCGCCCAGGCACGTATTTGATGCTGGGCGGCCAAAACCGGCAGCCGGCCCGTCGCTAGCTGTTGCCGTTGCGCCGGGCGACGATGCGCTCGATGGCCTCGACCCGCTGCTGGGCGATCGACGCCATCTCGGCCGTACGCCGGCGTACGTGACCGACGTCCGCGCCGGTCGAGAACACCATCGCCCAGCCGCCGTCGGCCTCGAGCGAGGGCACCGTCTCGACCAGATCCGACTTGCTCACCCGGTGCGTGCCGCTGAACTCGTGCGAGTTGTCCACCACCGCGACGACGACGTGCTCGTCCGAGACGTCGGCAACGGCGGCCACGATCACCTCGGCGTTCGCTCCGAACACCTCGGCGACGATAACTGTCTGACGGGCGCGCTCCTGCGCCTCGGGCGAGAGGTCTGGCATGGCGTCCCCTTCAGTCGAGATCGTCGTGGTGCATGAGCCGGCGCGCGGCCTCGGCGACGGAGCCGGACAGCGCGGGGTAGACGCCGATGGTTGCGGCGACGTCGTTCACGGTCAGGCCCCGCTGAACGGCCAGCGTCACCGGAAAGATCAGCTCGGACGCGTTCGGGGCGACGATGACGCCGCCGATGATCACGCCCGTGGCCGGACGGCAGTACAGCTTGACGAAGCCGTCGTTATGGCCCTGCATCTTGGCCCGCGCGTTGGTGGCCAGCGGCAGCATGACCGTACGGGCGGGTACGGATCCGGACGAGATGGCCTGGTACCCGATGCCCACCGTGGCGATCTCCGGATGCGTGAACACGTTCGCCGCCACCGTCTTGAGCCGCAGCGGCGCCACCGCTTCGCCCAGGGCGTGCCACATCGCGATCCGTCCCTGCATGCCGGCCACCGAGGCGAGCGGCAACACGCCGGTGCAGTCGCCCGCGGCGTACACGCCGGGCGCGCTCGTCCGCGATACGCGATCGACGGAGATGTACCCGCCGTCGCCGAGCGAGACGCCGACGTCCTCGAGGCCGAGGCCGTCGGTGTTGGGCACGGATCCGACGCACATCAGCGCATGCGATCCGCTGACCGTGCGCCCGTCCAGGAGCTCGACGACCACCCCGTCGTCCACCCGCCGGACGGCCGATGCCCGGGCCTGCTTGACCAGCGTGCCGCCCCGGCTGGTGAACACCTGCTCGATGACGTCCGCGGCGTCGGGATCCTCGCCGGGCAACACCCGGTCGCGGCTGGACACCAGCGTGACCGGGACGCCCAGCTCGCTGTACCCGCTGGCGAACTCGGCGCCGGTGACGCCGGAGCCGATCACCACCAGATGCGCCGGCAGCTCCTTGAGGTCGTACACCTCGCGCCAGGACAGGATGCGCTCACCGTCGGGCCGCGCGTCGGGCAGCACCCGGGGCGTGCCGCCGGTCGCGAGCAGCACGACGTCGGCCTCGACCGTGCCGGCCACCGAGCCCAGGTCGTCGAGCACCTCGATCACGTAGGTGCGGCCGGAGTGGACCGCGGCGAACCGGGCCGCACCGGGCACGACCGTCACGCCGTCGCGGACCAGCCGGGTCGAGATGTCGTCGGACTGCTGGCGGGCCAGGTTCTTGATCCGCTCGTTCACCTCGACCATATCCACGCCGACGTCCGCGGTGCGCAGGCCCAGGCGGGGGGCGTCCCGGAACGCCGTGACCGAATCGCTGGTGGCGATGAGCGTCTTGGACGGCACGCAATCGGTCAGGACGCAGGCGCCGCCGACGCCGTCGCGGTCGATCAGGGTCACGTCCGCGCCGAGGCCCGCGGCGACCAGGGCCGACTCGTAGCCGGCCGGTCCGCCGCCGATGATCACGATGCGCGTCACGGGTTCATTGTCCCGTGTTCACGCCGAGGTGGGTACGCTCCCCCGACGTGGGGCTCTACGGCGCGTACGGATCGGACATGGACCCCGAGCAGATGCTCGAGCGATGCCCGCATTCTCCGGCTGCCGGTACGGGCTGGCTCAACGGGTGGCGGCTCACGTTCGGCGGCGAGGACCTCGGCTGGCAGGGCGCGATGGTCACCATCGTCGAGGACGCCGCCAGCACCGTGTTCGTCGCCCTCTACGACGTGTCGCCCTACGACTACGAGCTGCTCGACCGCTGGGAATCCGCCGACACCGGCATCTACCGCAAGATTCACGTGCGGGTATCCACGCTGGACGGCGAGGCGCTGGCGTCGGTGTACGTGCTGAACGCCTACGAAGGGGGCATGCCGACCGCCCGCTACCTCGGCCTGCTCGCCGAGGCGGCCGACAAGGCGGGCGCGCCGGGCGAGTATGTCGCCGAGTTGCGCTCACGTCCCTGCCGCTCGATCGACGTATAGCCCCCGATCGTGCAACTTTTGGCCGCGTGAGGCGGCCCAGGGTTGCCCAATCGCGGGATCAGGCCAGGGCGGCCAGCACGGTGTGCACCATGAACCGCACTCCGACGGCGATCGCGGCCTCGTCGATGTCGAACGTCGACTGGTGCAGATCCAGCGAGGTCGCGGCGCCGGGAGTGCGGACGCCGAGCCGGGCCAGGGCCCCGGGCGCGTGCTCGAGGTACCAGGCGAAGTCCTCGCCGCCCATGCTCTGGACGGTCTCGTCGAGGGCGTCCGGGCCGAACCCGGCCAGCACGGCCGCTCGCTGCACCTCGACCGCCCCGGGCTCGTTCACCACCGGCGGCACGCCCCGCTCATACTGAATCGCCGCGCGGGCGCCGGTCGGCGCGACGATCTCCTCGACCAGCTGCCGGACCAGCGGCTCGGCGGTGTCCCACACGGCGTGGTCGAGCATGCGCAGGGTGCCGCGGGCCAACCCCTCGGGCGGGATCGCGTTCGGAGCGTTGCCCGCCTCGACGGTGCCCCAGACGAGCGACAGCGACGCCCGCGGGTCGACCCGGCGGCTGAGTAGCCCGGGCAGGTCGGTGATCAGGCGGCCCAGCGCGTAGACGATGTCGACGGTCAGGTGTGGACGTCCGGTGTGACCGCCGTTGCCCGACAGGGCGACGTCGAGCGTGTCGCAGGCCGCCGTGATCGGCCCGACGCGCAAGCCGATCCGCCCGACGTCCACCCGGGGATCGCAGTGCAGCGCGAAGATCGCCTCGACGTCCTTCATGGCCCCGGCCGCGATGAGGCCGAGTGCACCGCCCGGGATCCGCTCCTCCGCGGGCTGGAAGATCAGCCGGATGCGTCCCGGCAAGTCCATACCGGCCAGTACGGCGGCCGCGCCGAGCAGAATCGTCGTGTGCGCGTCGTGCCCGCAGGCATGGCAGGCGCCCGGGTTGGTCGACCGGTACGGCACGTCCTTGGCGTCGTCGATCGGCAGCGCGTCGATGTCGGCCCGCAGCGCGATGAGCGGTCCGTCCGTGCCGATATCGCACAGCACACCGGTACCGCCGGTCGGGACGACGGGCACCAGGCTCAGCCCGCGCAGCCGCTCGACGATCATCCGGGTCGTGCGATGCTCGTCGAACCCGATCTCGGGGTGGGCGTGCAGGTCGCGCCGGATCGCGATCAGTTCTTCACCATGAGCGGCGAGCCACTTATCGAGCACGTTCACAGGGCCAGACCATCACGCATCTCGGCGATCAGCGAATCGACGACCGGGGCGAGCTCACCATCGTGCGCCGCGGCCACTGCCCGCTGGCGCTGGTAACTGGCCCCCCGCTCGATCAGCCGCGGGATCGCCTCGAGCTCGGCGGCACAGTCCAGCCGGCGGGCGATCGGCAGCAGGTCGTCGACCAGATCGGTGATCGCCTCCTTGACCGGCTGCACGTTGCCCGTGTTGTCGATGACGATCTCGGCGTCCAGGCCGTAGCGCGCCGCCCGCCACTTGTTCTCGCGCACCAGCCAGGGCCGCGGCTCGGGCAGCGTGTAGCCGTGGTCGAGCTGCCGGTCGAAGCGCTCCACGAGGCACTGCGACAGGGCGGCGACGCAGGTGATCTCGTCCAGGGTGGGCAGTCCGTCGCAGATGCGCAGCTCGACGGTGCCGAAGCCGGGGTGGGGGCGGATGTCCCACCACACCTCGCGGATCGACTGGATGGCGTGCGAGGAGATCAGCGCTTCCATGTACTTCTCGAAGGCGTCCCATCCGGACAACTGGTAAGGCAGCCCGGCTGTAGGCAGCGCCTCGAACACCTTGCTGCGGTAGGACGCCAGCCCGGTGTCGGACCCGATCCAGTACGGGCTGGACGCCGACAGGGCCAGGAAGTGCGGCACGTACGCGAGCAGCCCGTTGACGATCGGGATCGCCTTCTCCGGAGCCCGGATCCCGCAGTGCACGTGGACGCCGAAGATCTGCAGCTGGCGGGCCATCCACTGGTTGCGCTCGACGAGGGTCTGGTAGCGGTCCTTGTCGGTGATGCGCTGCGTCGTCCAGTCGGTGATCGGATGCGTGCCCGAGCACATCACCCCGAGGTTCCGCTCGGCGGCCGCGGTGCTGACCTCGGCCACCGTCGCGGCGAGATCCTCGCGGGCCTGCGCGACCGTCTGGCAGATGCCGGTGATCACCTCGACGCACGACTGCAGCAGCTCGTGCTTGGCCTTCGCGTGATCGCCGTCGCCGTTGGGCGAGATCGCGACGAGGATGTCGTCAGACGCGCTGGCCAGCTGCCGGGTGTCGAGGTCGACGAGCTCGAGCTCCCACTCGACGCCGAGGCTGGTCCGCTGCGACGAGCTGAAGTCGATGTGCACGAGCGAAGGGTAGCTGCGATGAGCGCTCGCGCGAAGAGCCCGCCGGCCGCGACGAAGGAGCTCCAGGCGGATAAGAACAGTCAGGCTCTAATACTCCAACCTCCGTCGACGTCGATCGTTTGCCCGGTGATCCAGGCCGACGCCGGTGACACTAGCCAGACGATCGTCTCGGCGATGTCGTCCGGAGTGCCCCATCGGCCCTGCGGATGCGCGGCCGCAACGGCCGCTCGGCCCGCCTCGTCGGCGTAGCCGGTGTCGACCGGCCCGGGGTTGACGCAGTTGACCGTGATGCCGCGGGGCGCCAGCTCGACGGCGAGCGACGGCGTCAGCTGTTGGATCGCCGCCTTCGACGCGACATAGGGCAGCTCGGCCGGCATCGGGCCACGGTGCTGCCCGGACGAGAACGTGATCACCCGGCCGTGCTCGCCGGCGAAGCGCGCGGCGAACTCCTTGATCAGCAGCAATGTCGCCCGGGCGTTCACGGCGAACGTCGTGTCCAGTTCGTCGGCGGTGAGCTCGCCCAGCGACTGCGCCGACGAGCGGGCGTGGACGGCGAGCAGCACGTCCAGCCCGCCGATCCGGTCACAGGCCTCCGCGATCAGCCGGGCCGGTGCGTCGGCGTCGGCGAGGTCGATCGACTGGTAGTGGAGCACGGGTGAGTCGGCGTGGTCGGCCCCCCACGGTTGCTCGGCGTCGTGCGGCGCCCACCCGGAGGCGAAGACGCTCGCCCCGTCAGCCTCCAGCCGCTGGGCCAACGTGTACGCGATGCCGACCCGGCGGCTCACCCCGGTGATCAGGATGCGACGGTTCCCCAGCTGCGCCATACCGTCGATCCTCTCCGATCGCGCAACTCTCGGCGGTGTGAGGCCGCCGAACGTTGCGCGATCGGGGACGGGCCGTACGGTGCCGCCATGAACTCGCGCCTGCGCCGCAAGCTCGTCGCGGCCATCACGCCTGAGCTCGCTCCCGGCGAGACGATCGAGCTGACCGGTCGCGGCCGGGTGGCAACGGCACCGCACTCCGCGGTCGGCGCGGCCGCCTCGGCGATCGCCAAGGTCAACACGGTTGGCCAGCTGCGTCGGGAGCGGTTTCTCGTACTGACCGATCGAAGGTTCCTGCTCGTTGCTCCCTCGCGCGGGTATCAGCCGACCTCGAACATTGTCGGCGTGATCGACCGGGAACATCTCTCGGCCGCCCGGCTGACCGGCGGTCTACTGGCATCCATCGACGTAAGCGACGGGTCGACCACCCTTCGCCTGACGTTCCCGCTGCCCGACCGCACGTTCGCCAAGGAGCTGGCGGGGGCCTTGGGAGTACCCCAAGGCTGACACGTCTACGCACGAATCGTGGTGGGTTTGCCCGCTCTGAGCGGGCAAACCCACCCCGATTGGCAGGGCCTAGAAGGTGTCGGCCGGGATGTAGGTTCCCCAGGTCTCGCGCAGCGCGTCGCAGACCTCGCCGACCGTCGCTCGGGCCCGCAGGGCGTCCTTCATCGGGTACAGCACGTTCTCCGACGATCCGGTCGCCGCCGAGCGCAGGGCCGCCAGGGCCTTGTCGACCTCGGCGTTGTCGCGCTCGGCGCGCAGAGTCGCCAACCGCGCCCGCTGGTCGGCCTCGATTGTCGGGTTGACCCGTAGCGGCTCGTAGGCCTCCTCCTCATCGAGGGTGTACCGATTGAGGCCGACGACGACCCGATCGCCGCTGTCGATCTGCTGGGCGATCTCGTAGGCCGAGCGCTCGATCTCACGCTTCTGGAAGCCCCGCTCGATCGCGGCGACGGCCCCGCCGAGCTCCTCGACCTGCGCCATCAACGCGTCCACCGACGCCTCGACGGCATCGGTCATCGACTCGACGACGTACGAGCCGGCGAAGGGGTCGACGGTGGCGGTCACGTCCGTCTCGTAGGCGATGACCTGCTGGGTCCGCAGCGCCAGGCGGGCCGCCTTCTCGGTCGGCAACGCGATCGCCTCGTCGAAAGAGTTGGTGTGTAGCGACTGCGTACCCCCCAGTACGGCGGCCAGGGCCTGCACCGACACCCGGACGAGGTTCACCTCGGGCTGCTGCGCGGTGAGCTGCACGCCGGCGGTCTGGGTGTGGAAGCGCAGCATCTGCGACTTGGCGCTCTTCGCGTCGAATCGGTCGCGCATGATGCGCGCCCAGATCCGCCGGGCGGCCCGGAACTTGGCGATCTCCTCCAGGAAGGTCGTCCGCGAGACGAAGAAGAACGACAGCCGTGGGGCGAAATCGTCGACCGCCAGGCCCGCGGCCTGGGCCGCTTCGACGTAGGCCACCCCGTCGGCGAGGGTGAACGCCACCTCCTGCGCGGGCGTCGCCCCGGCCTCGGCCATGTGGTAGCCCGAGATCGAGATCGTGTTCCACTTCGGGATCTCGGCCTGGCAGTACGCGAACGTGTCGGCGATCAGGCGCAGCGACGGCTCGGGTGGGTAGATGTAGGTACCCCGGGCGATGTACTCCTTGAGGACGTCGTTCTGGATCGTGCCGTTCAGGGCCGAGCCCGGCACGCCTTGCTCCTCAGCCACCAGCTGATAGAGCAGCAGCAGCACCGAGGCCGGCGCGTTGATCGTCATCGACGTCGACACCTCGCCGAGCGGGATGTCGGCGAACAGCAGGCGCATGTCGTCGATCGAGTCGATGGCCACGCCGACCTTGCCGACCTCGCCGTGGGCGAGCGTGGCGTCGGAGTCCATGCCCATCTGGGTGGGCAGGTCGAAGGCGACGGAGAGTCCCATCGTCCCGGCCTTCAGCAGCTGGTGGTACCGGGCGTTGGACTCAGTGGCGGTGCCGAACCCGGCGTACTGGCGCATCGTCCAGGGACGCTGCGTGTACATCGTCGAGTAGACGCCGCGCGTGAACGGGAACTCGCCCGGCTGCCCGAGCCGATCGGGCAACCCGTCGGCAACGTCGCCCGGCCCGTATACCGGCGCGATGTCGAACCCGGACTCAGAACGTCGCTCCATTCCGTCAGGGTGCCAGCCTTCGGGCGCAACCGCGCATCGGTTGTGAGCAATTCGGCGGCCTTAGCTGAGCGCTGTCTGAGAGTCGGCCCGCCTACGGCAACACCTGGGCCCGGACGTGCGTTCATAGAGGCATGGACGTCAGGCGCCGCCGCCAGCTGCGCGCCGGCGTGTGCTTCGCGATACCCGCCCTAGCGGTCGCCCTCTGTACGGTCCTGGGCCTGGGGGCCAGCGCGGCCGCGAGCGCCGCACCCGACGCGGACAACCACGGCCACGCGACGGCCATGGCGCCTGCCCCGCATCGTCCGGCCTACGCGATAGTACGAATGCAGGACCCGATCGGATTCGACCTCGTCGCGGCCGAGCAGTCGATCGAGACGTCCCACACCACTGCGCAGCCCGTCCCGTCCACGCCGCCGGTTCGCCCGAGCGTCGAGCCCGGCGGCGAGCACAACCGAGGACCGCCTGCCGGAGAGCTCGTCTAACTCTCCGTCCCGCCGCATCACGCGGCCATCCAAGCAGGAGATCCACATGATCCACTCACCCGCCGCCGGACGCAGTATCACGCTGACTGGCGAGCATCTAGTCATGTTGCACGACATGCTCGAAGAGCAGCGCCGGTTCCGCATCGAGCAGCTCACCGAACCGCCTCCGCCACCCCGGACGATGTCCGAGGCCGAGTTGGAGGTGCGCGAGACGATCCTGCACGGCGCCCAGCTCGCGTTGGCCGACGTCGAGTCGGCACTGGACCGCATGCGGCACGGCACCTACGGGCGCTGCGTCCACTGCGGCGACCAGCTGCCGTCCGAACGGCTGGAGGTCGTCCCGCAGGCGGCGCTGTGCATGCCCTGCCAGCGCCGAGCCGACGTCGTAACGCACTGAAAGTCGGCGCGTGCGTTCGCCGTGGCCTAAGCTCCGCGGACGTGACGACCGACCCGATGGACGCCGCCCGCGAGGCGGCAACGACGCTCGCCGAGCGCACCGGCACTGACCACCACGACGTCGCAATCGTGCTCGGCTCCGGCTGGGTGCCGGCGGTCGAGGCGCTCGGCGGGGCGACGCACGAGCTACCGGTGACCGACCTGCCCGGCTTCTTGCCCCCCGCTGTCGAGGGGCACGCCGGGCGGGTCCGCTCGCTCGAGGTCGCCGGCAAGCGGGTTCTGGCCTTCCTCGGCCGGACGCACCTCTACGAGGGCCGCGGCGTCGAGGCCGTGGTGCACGCCGTCCGGACGGCCGCGGCGGCCGGCTGCCACACGATCGTGCTGACCAACGCCTGCGGCGGGCTGCGCGCCGGGCTCGCGGTCGGCGATCCCGTGCTGATCAGCGACCACCTCAACCTGACGTTCCGGACGCCGCTGGTGGGGGCCCGCTTCGTCGACCTCAGCGACCTGTACACAGCGAGGCTGCGCGGCATCGTCCGCGAGATCGACCCGTCGATCACCGACGGTGTGTACGCGGCGATGCCCGGGCCGCAGTACGAGACGCCGGCCGAGATCCGGATGCTGGCCACACTCGGCGCCGACCTGGTGGGCATGTCGACCGCGTTGGAGGCGATCGCGGCCCGGGCCGAGGGGTGCGAGGTACTCGGCATCTCGCTGGTGACCAACCTGGCGGCCGGGCTGGGCGATCCGCTCGACCACGAGGAGGTGCTCGAGGCCGGACGCGCCGCGGCCACCCGGATGGGGCAGCTGCTCGGCAAGGTCATCGAGCGGCTGTGAACGCCACCACCGTCCTCGTCCCCATGATCAAGAGTGGAAAGTGGTCGCTATTGCGACCACTTTCCACTCTTGATCATGAAGCGGGGGCGGGGCGGTGAACGTTCTGTTGACGGGGGCGGCGGGGCGCATCGGGACGATGCTGCGCGAGCGGCTGCCGGACTACGGCGTGGCGCTGCGGCTGTTCGACCGCGAACCGCTCGCCGGCGGCATCGTCGGCGACGTGGCCGATGCGGCGGCGCTCGACGAAGCGTTCACGGGCGAGCTCGACGCCGTCGTGCACCTGGCCGGCCAGCCGACCGAGGCGCCGTGGACCCGGGTCCGCGAAGACAACATCGAAGGCGCGTACCAGCTGTTCGAAGCGGCCCGCCGCCACGGCGTGGGCCGCGTCGTCTACGCATCGTCCAACCACGCCGTCGGCTTCACGGCCCGCGGGTTCGAGGATCTGCCGGCGGACACCCAACCCCGTCCGGACACGCTGTACGGGGTCAGCAAGGTGTTCGGTGAGGCGCTCGCGCGCTACTACGTCGAGCGGTACGGCCTGCAGGTCGCCTGCCTGCGCATCGGGACCTGCAGTACCACCCCACCGGACTACCGGTCGCTGGCCACCTGGCTCTCACCGGACGACTGCGCCCGGCTGGTACACGCCGCCCTCATCGCGCCCGACCTGACGTACGCCCTGGTATGGGGCGTTTCGGCGAACACGCGCCGCTGGTGGTCGCTGGACGCCGGTCGGGCCATCGGCTACGAGCCCCTCGACGACGCCGACTCCTACATCGGGCAGTTGCCGGCCGAGCGCGACCAGCCGCTGGACTCCGACGATCTGGTCGGCGGCGGCTACACGACGTACGGCTTCGGCATCGACCAGGTGCTGGCGCGCGATGACGCCTGAACTGCGCGCCCGGGTCGAGACGTGGATCGCTGACGACGTCGACGCCGCGGCCGCCGCGGAGCTGCGCACGCTGCTGGACGCCGGGGCGGGCGAAGAGCTGGCCGACCGGTTCGCCGCGCCGCTGACCTTCGGCACCGCCGGGCTGCGCGGGCCGCTGCGCGCCGGGCCGAACGGCATGAACCGCACCGTCGTGCGCCGCACCGCCGCCGGGCTGGCCGCCTGGCTGCACGAGAGCCGGCCGGGCTCGATCGTGGTTGTCGGCTACGACGGGCGGCACGGGTCCTACGACTTCGCCCACGACTCGGCGGCGATCTTCGCCGCGGCCGGCTTCGACGCCCGGGTGCTGCCGCGGCTGCTGCCGACGCCGGTGCTGGCCTTCGCCGTGCGACACCTCGGCGCGGCCGCCGGCGTCATGGTCACCGCGTCGCACAACCCGCCGCAGGACAACGGCTACAAGGTGTACGCCGGCGACGGAGCGCAGATCGTCCCGCCCATGGACACCGAGATCGAGGCGGCCATCGAAGCGGTCGGACCGGCCCGGGAGATCGGGTTGTCGGACGAGTACACGACCCTGGACGAGTCGATCGTCGAGGCCTACGTCACGGCGATCGCCGGGCTGATCGGCGACGGCCCGCGTGACGTCCGCATCGTCCATACCGCGATGCACGGTGTGGGCACCGAGGTGCTCGTGCGAGTCTTCGCCGCGGCCGGGTTCGCGCCGCTGATCGAGGTGCCGCAACAGTCCGCGCCCGATCCGGACTTCCCCACCGTGTCGTTCCCGAACCCCGAAGAGCCGGGCGCGCTCGACCTGGCCCTGGCGCTCGCTCGCGAGCACGCCGCCGACATCGTCATCGCGAACGACCCGGACGCCGACCGGTGCGCTGTCGCGGTACCGGACGGCGGCGTATGGCGGATGCTGCGGGGGGACGAGGTCGGCGTGCTGCTCGCAGATGCCCTGCTGCGTAAGGGAATTCGGGGCACCTACGCCACCACGATCGTCTCGTCGACGATGCTTCGGGCGCTGGCGGCCCGGCACGACGTGGGTTACGCGGAGACCCTCACCGGCTTCAAGTGGATCTCGCGGGCGGCCGTCGACCTCGTATTCGGCTACGAGGAGGCCCTCGGCTACGCGGTGGCCCCCAACCTGGTGCGGGACAAGGACGGCATCAGCGCGGCGCTGCTCGTCGCCGAGCTGGCGGCCAGACTCAAGGCCGCCGGCGGGTCACTGCCCGAGCGCCTGGACGAGCTCGCCGCCGAGTACGGGCGCTACGCCACCGACCAGATCTCCATCCGGGTCGATGATCTGGCGGTCATCACGGACACGATGACCCGCCTGCGGGCGGCACCGCCGCAGACCCTGCTGGACGAGAAGGTCACCGTCACCGACCGGTTGCCCGACGCCGACGTGCTCACCCTGACCTGGACGGGTGGTCGGGTCGTGGTGCGCCCGTCCGGCACCGAACCGAAGCTCAAGGCCTACCTCGAGGTCGTCGTCGCCGACGGCTCGCTCGAGGAGGCCACCCGCCGAATGACCCAGCTGCGCGACGAGGTCGGCGCCCGCCTCAGTTCTTGAGCAGGTTGCCGGCCTGCCACTGCGTCCACGGCACGTTCCAGTCGCCGAAACCATCCCAGGACGGCATCGCCACCTGCGTTCCGGTGTTGGCGTAGGTGACCACGTCGCCGATCTGGGAGAAGTTGTAGAACCACTGCGCGTCCGTGACCGTCAGATTGGTGCAGCCGTGGGACGTGCTGCGGCTGCCGATGTTGCCGGTGTTCCACGCGGCGGCGTGCACGAACTCGCCGGAGTTGGTCAGGCGCACCGACCACGGCACCTTCAAGGAGTAGGGATTCGCCTCCCCCGGCGCGCTCACCATGAGCTGCGGGTTCGTCTTCGCCATGACGACCTTGGTGCCCAGATAGGTCGGCGTGGACGCCTGGCCCAGCGACACGGGCAACGACCTGACCGACTTGCCGTCCGAGGTCACGCTCATCTTCTCGGTCGAGCCGTCGACGGTCGAAACGTGCGCCGCGCCGGTGTTGATCTGCAGCGTCAGGCTGTCGTCGAACGCCAGCCCCTTGCCGGCGCTGATGCCCTTGATCGGCATGGCCATCTCGATCTTCGAGTGGGCCGGCCAGTACTGCTGCGGGCGGTAGTGGGCCTCCATCGCGTACCCCGAGCTCGAGGTCACCCAGAACCAGGCCCCCTGCACCGGCTGCCCGTTCACCTTCACCGTGACGGCCTGGTTGAACGCGTGCGCGTCGGTGACCTTCTTGTCGAACTGGGCGATGAGCGGCATCCCGATCCCGTAGGTCTGCCCATCACCCTGGAACAGGCTCACGTGCACCGGCTTGGCCGGCACGACGGGCTTGCTGGACGGCGTGGTGGTGGGCGGCGTCGACCCGGCGCTGCTGATGCTCGATGCCCGGTCGGACGCCGCGGCGGGCTGGCCGCGGTCCGTGCCGAACACGTGCACCACCGACACCCCGGCCAGGACGACGAGGACTACGGCGGCGGCCGCGAGCAGCGGGGCCACCCAGTTACGTCGTCGACGGGGTGGACCCGGCCGAGGGGTGTGCAGCGGGTCGAACGGTGGTGGACGGCGGGCGTCGTCGACCGCACCGGTGGCGGCGGCGTCCAGCGCGTCGCGCAACACCTTCCCGACATCGGGGTTCATCGTGCACCTCCCAACATTTTCGAGAGTTTGGCCATGCCGCGGCTGGCCGACGACTTCACCGATCCGGCGGAGATGCCGAGCGTTTCGGCGATCTCGGCCTCGGACAGCCCGGACCAGAACCGCAGCACCAGCACCTCTTGCTGGCGCCGCGGCAGCTCGCGCAGGGCCGCCAGCGCCTCGCGGTGCTCAGCCGACAGCAGCACGTGGAAGTCGGCGCCGTCGACGTGATCGGGCTCGGCGACGCGCAGGTGCTTGCGCACCACCTGGCGGTGCCGCACCACCGAACGGGACAGGTTGACCACCGACGCCCGCACGTAGGCCACCGCCGCGGCCGGGTCGCGCAGCGTGTGGCTGCGCCGGTGCAGGGCGACGAACGCGTCCTGCACCACGTCCTCGGCGCTGTGGACGTCGTCGACCAGCAGCACGGCCAGGCGCACCATCGCCCGCCAATGGGTGACATACAGGGCAGGCACGTCGACCTCGGCACCCCACACGGGCGCCGTCCCGCGGTTCGTCACGTGCCTACCAGCCCCCTCGAGCGCAGACGTCACACCACTTAGTCGCGCGAGCGGCCGGTCAGGTTGTCGCAGGGTGGCGGTCAATTTCCCGACCCCGCCAACAATCCACCGGCGCGCCACGTCGCCCACGAGACGTTCCAGTCGCCCAGCCCATCCCACACCTTGGCCGTCGGGCCGGGCGCGTCGGGGTATTGCACGACGTCACCGAGAAGGGAGAACTTGTAGAACCACTCCGCGTCGGCCGTGTCGAGGTTGGTGCACCCGTGCGAGAGGTTGGCCTGCCCGATCTGGCTGTTCCAGGGGGCGGCGTGGATGAACTCACCGGAGTTGGTCAGGCGCACCGACCACGGCACCGGCGTGCCCTCCATGTCCTGGACGCGGTCGAACTCCATGACGATCTTGGTGCCCTGGTAGGTGGGCGTGCTGGCCTTGCCCAGCGACACGTCGAGCGTCTTGACCGGCTTGCCGTCCGAGGTCACCGTCATCCGCTTGGTGCTGGCGTCCACGGTCGTGACGTGCTCGGCGCCGGTAGCGATGGACAGGTTCAAGCTGTCGTCGAACACGAGCCCGGTACCGGCGCTGAGACCGGCGACCGGCAGGTTGACCTTGATGCTGGCGTGCGCGGGCCAGTAGTCGGCTCCCCGGTAGTGCGCCTCGACGGCATAGCCGTTCGCGCCGGACGTCTCCCAGTACCAGGCGCCGTCGGCGGGAACCCCGTTCACGAGGACGGTGGCTGCCTTCTCGAAGGCCTTCGCATCGGTGACGGTGCGGGTGAAGCGGGCGACGATCGGCATGCCCACGCCGTAGGTCTGCCCGTCGCTCTCGAGCAGGCTCACGTGCACGGGGGCGCCGGTGGCGGTAGTCGGCTTCGGTTGGGTCGAGGTGGTTCCGGCGGCCGGTTTCGACGCTTCTGACGTAGCGGCCGAGGTCGCGGGCGGACGGGGGGTGGTCGACGCGGTTGCTGTCGGCGTCGCCAGGGCGCCGGGATGGCTACTGCCGCCACGCGCCATCGCCGCGGCCACCGTGCCGCCCACCGCGAGGGCGACGACCGCCGGTACCACCGTCAGGATCCATCGTGTTCGGGTCACGACATCAAGTCGCGCGACGGGGCCACGAGGTTGTCAGTGGCGCGCCGATTGACACGACCGGTCCACCCGAGTACGGCTGAATACAGCCAATCTCCTCCCCCAGGGATGTTGCATGCGTAATCACCCGTTCCTCGCCATGGCCACCTGCGCTCTCGTCGCGGCGCTCGGCCTGCCCGCCGCGGCGGCGCCCCCGCCGGCCCACTACGTCAAGCAAGCAACCGCCACCGGCTCCGGCGGTGCGGTCGCCAGCGCGGAGTTCAACGCCAGCAAGGCCGGCATCCAGACGCTGAAGGCCGGTGGCAACGCCATCGACGCCGCGGTGGCCGTCGCGTCGACGCTCGGCGTGACCGAGCCGTTCGTGGCCGGCCCGGGTGGTGGCGGCTTCATGGTCATCTACCTGGCCAGCACGCACCAGGTCGTCACGATCGACGGCCGGGAGACGTGCGCCGCCGCCTGCACTCCGCAGCTGTTCATCGACCCCGCGACCGGGCAGCCGCTGGCGTTCGAGGAGGCCCGCCATTCCGGGCTCTCGGTCGGCGTCCCGGGCATGGTCGCGACCTGGGACCGGGCCGTGCGCTCATACGGCACGCGCAGCCTGGGCGCCGACCTGCAACCGGCGATCGACGTGGCCCAGCGCGGCTTCACGATCACCCCGGACTTCGTCCAGCAGGAGCAGATCTCGCTGACCGACCTGCAGGCGTTCACCAGCAGCCGGGCGCTGTTCCTCACCGCTGACGGTCAGCCGCTGCCGGTCGGCTCGACGCTGCGCAACCCGGATCTGGCCCGCACCTACCAGCAGCTCGCGCGCCGCGGCCCGGGGTTCCTGTACGGCGGGCCACTCGGCGCCGACATCGCGCAGACCGTGCAGTACCCACCGGTGTGGTCCGGGACGCCGCTCACCATCCGCCCGGGCATCGTGACCGCCGCGGACATCGCCGGCTACACCGCGCCGCTTCGCGCGCCCACCCACGTCACGTATCGCGGGCTGGACGTCTACGGCATGGCCCCGCCGTCCAGTGGCGGCCTGACCACCGGCGAGGCGCTCAACATCCTGTCCGGATGGGATCTGGGCACCGAGACGCGGGATCAGGCGACGTTCCAGTACCTCGAGGCCAGCCGGCTGGCGTTCTCCGACCGCAACGCCTACATCGGCGACTCCGACTACGAGCCGGTGCCCCAGCAGGGGCTGCTCGACCCCGCCTTCGCGGCGACGCGGCGCTGCCTGGTGCACGACACGGCGCTGACGTCACCCGTCGCGCCCGGCACGCCGGCGCCGCCCTACGCGCCGTGCTCGACGAGCGACGCGGCGGCCAACCCCGTTCACGAGGGCCAGCAGACCAACCACCTCGTCGTCGCCGACAAGTGGGGCAACGTCGTCAGCTACACCAACACCATCGAGCAGCTCGCCGGCAGCGGCATGACGGTGCCCGGAGGCGGGTTCCTGCTCAACAACGAGATGACCGACTTCGACTTCGCGCCGGCCACCCCGACGACCTACGACCCCAACCTGCCCGCAGCCGGCAAGCGTCCGCGCTCGAGCATGAGCCCGACGATCGTTCTTCAGAACGGCCGCCCGGCGTTCACCGTCGGCTCGCCCGGCGGCGCGACGATCATCACGACGGTGCTGCAGATCCTGGTCAATCACATCGACTTCGGGATGTCGCTGCCCGACGCCATCGCCGCCCCGCGGGCCAGCCAACGCAATGCCGCGACCACGGTCGCCGAGCCCGACTTCGTCAACTCAGCGCTGGCGGCGCAGCTCACGTCCCAGTACGGGGAGGCGTTCTCGCCGGCCAGCGGCCCGGTGATGCCGCGGGGCCAGTGGATCGGCAACGCCACGGGTATCGCGTTGCTGCCGGGTGGGCGGTTCCAGGCCGCCGCCGAGCCGGTCCGCCTAGGCGGCGGCAGCGCCCTGGTCGTTCAGCCCGGCTAGCGCCCAGGAAGATCACGTTGCCGGGCGGATCTTCCTGCACCGGCTGCCCCCCGCGGCCGAATCCGCAGGAAGATCACGCCCGTCGGCGGATTCGGTCTCGCAGCGGCGGCCGCTCGCCTGAATTGGACGCAGCCGGAGAGCCGGGGGACCGGGCTCTCCGGCTGCTGTGAGGATTGGTCAACCTTGCGGGCAGAGGCCGCTCACCGGATGGGTCGGCGCCGGTTCGGTGGCTGAGCTTCGGCGCACGCAGCCGGTGGACGTCAGCTGCCCGCCGGCGAAGCGGAACGTGTTCCAGTACAGGTGGCCCTGGGCGAAGTTGGGCGTGTAATCACTGTCGAGCGCGACGACGTCGAGGTACCCGTCGCCGTCCAGGTCGCGGGGAATGACTGTGGGTAGGTCGGCCACGACGGACGCCTTCTTCGGAGCGACCAGCTTGCCTGACCGCAGCAGCACCAACTGCGCGACCGACGAGTGCGCGCCGTCGCCGTCGGTCAGTACACAATGCGGCTCGGGCGCCTCCGCGCGACACGTCATCTTGCCGGCCCAGCCATAGCCATCCGGCCAGAGCCACCACTGCACGGCCACGCCCTCGCGCGCGAGCTCGACCACCGGCTTGGTGGTGAGGTCACCGTCCTTGCCGGTGTGCCACATGGTGATCGCGTAGCCACCGCCGAGGCCGACCGTCTGCGCCTTGGTGCACGTCCAGGTCTTGCACTGGGGCGGCATCGGCACAGCCGGCCGCGCAGCGACCGGGCTCGAGGTGTGTGGCGGCGGGGCGGGCGCGCGGTCGCCCCCCAGAGCGACCGCGACGGATGCGCCCGCCGCCACCACCACTGCTCCGGCCGCGCCGACTATCACCCAGCGCCGTACTGCCGCTCGTTTGAGCCAGGCTCCCCCAGTGAGCACTGATCCTCCAAGCGACGAGGCGCGCGGTTGCGCGACCGGAACTACCCTCAATGACGTCCTGGCGGGCCGTTTGGTTGCGCTGTCGAGCTAGAAATTCGATAACAATGCGATCACTAGCCGAGCTACGTCCGCTCATGATCACGACCTGTGCGCGACAGAGCCGGCCGGGCCGCGTTCACGTGAACGCGGCCCGGTCGGCTTGCCGTCAGAGGATGAACAGGTCCATGCCCGTGACGGTCGTACCGTTCGTGGTGAGATTCGCGCCAAGGGTCGAAAGCGGCGGGCTCACTCCGTCGACGGTCGTGCCGTTCGCCAGCTGCACCAGTTGCTGGACGCTCAGCGACTCGAGGTCGGCGGTCGCCGCGCGAATCTGCAGGCTGGCCGGCAGCACGTAGGAATAGGTCACCGGGTTGGTGTTCGAGTTGCCGCCCTGCTCAAGCCGCGTCACCCGATCCAGCTCGATGCGCACGCCGTCCGCTTCGCCCTTGACAGAACGGATCACGCCCCGGTCCGTGAGTCGCAACGTCGAGCGCGGTCCCGGCAGCTCCGCATTCGCCACGACGTACCGCGCCGCCTGCTCCGTGGCCGGGTTGGCGTAGCTGCGAGTGAGGATCACGGCCGGAGCGGTCGGCACCGTCCACTGCTCCCAGGTGCCCTTGAAGCACGTACCGGTGAAGGACCGGTACTCGGCGGCGTGCCCACCGACAGTCGCGTTGGTCGCCTGCACGGTCGTGACCTTCGGCGCGCCGGTGCTCGGGCCGCACATGGCTCCGTCGCCGACCACGAGAGGCTGGTCCAGATTGAAGTCCTCCTGGGCCGCGCCACGAGCGGAGACGACGCGGACCGCCAGCTGGCAATTGCTCGCCCCGTTCACCAGCCGGACCGCAACCCCGCCGATCGTCAGGCAGTCGGTCGCGCCGGTCAGGATGGGCGACAGACCCCAGGTCGTGGGGACGTCGAAGGTGACGCCCTGCACGGTGATCTTCTTGGTGGCGAACGGCTTGGCGGCAGCCGGCTCGGTCGCGCTCGGCCTGATGGCGATCGGATTCACGGCGCCCGGCTCGGCAGCGGGCGGCTGGGTCGCGCGCGGAGCCAGCGTGCTCGGCGCTGAGGTCGCGGCGCTCGTTGTGGGCATGTGTGGCCGCGCGCTCGAGTGATCGGACCGGGCCAGCGTGGCCGCCGATGCAGCCACGCCCGCGGCCACGATCGCGGCACCACCGGCGAGAATCCACTTGTTCAGCAACATGATTGGCCCTCCCAGGCAATCGTCACGACCGGCCTCATTGCCGATCGATTAGAGGACGCGATCACCCACCCGGGGTTGCACGGACCTGCGCCCGAACAGGTGTCTGTTCGGTAACGGCGGGGCCGACAGCGGGCCGCGTTCACGTGAACGCGGCCCGCTGGGCTTGCCGTCAGAGGATGAACAGGTCCATGCCCGTGACGGTCGTACCGTCCGTGGTGAGATTCGCGCCAAGGGTCGAAAGCGGCGGGCTCACTCCGTCGACGGTCGTGCCGTTCGCCAGCTGGATCAGCTGTTGTACGC